>Ga0194130_10000473_pt1 | contig 76382 bp, 64 predicted proteins | sample TA2KigsurfametaG_FD_160084 | JGI IMG/M metagenome (GOLD analysis project Ga0194130, IMG submission 160084) | Freshwater microbial communities from Lake Tanganyika, Tanzania - TA2015050 Kigoma 12 surface | ecosystem: Environmental > Aquatic > Freshwater > Lake | place: Tanzania: Lake Tanganyika... | reverse complement strand
CCGCGATGCCCTGCTGATAGGTCGCAAGCACGCCCTCCAGCGCGCTTGCCGCGGACGCCAAATCTGCGGCCGCACCATCCGGGCCACGGCCTGCTGCGACGAGCGCCTGATACTGCGTCAGATACTGTTCAATGCGGGTCCTCAGTGATTCCATGCGAGTGGCCGCGAGGACGGAGTCGTCACGCCGCGCCTGCGCCTGGGCGAGGAACCCCTCGAAATTGTCGCGCGAGACGGCTGCCGCATCGTGCGCGGCCCTCACACCGGCCAACTTATCCTGCATGCTGGTGTCGATCGCATTCACATCGACCAGCAAGCCCGTCTCTGGATCGCGCCACAGGTTGTCCAGCGCCTGCATGTCAGCCAGGAACAGGGTGGCACCCGCTTGGTCGTTCGTGTCGATGGATCCGTTCAGCTCTGTCAGAAATTCCGCCATCGCCTCACGATCGGTCTGGCTCTGCGCTAGCAGCGCCTCCATGCGTGCCTTCGGCGAGAAGTCCCCAACGGACGTGTTCCAGAAGGAATCCATGGCGAGCGCGAGACTCACCGTGGTGTCGATGTCAGTCTGAGCCTGGGTCGACGAGGTGTCGGCGTTGTCCCGCGCCAAGGCGGTCGCATCACGCTCGGTCTGCGCGAGCTCGCTTCGCTCCTCGATCGCCGACACGCTGGCCGCCGCGGCGGCGAAGAACGCTCCGAAACGCGCAGCCTCGATGGCCGCCACGTTCTCGTCGATGTTCGACTGCAGCGTGGGCACGAGCGCCGAGATGTCCTGACCGCGCAGCAGCGCGGTGATGGCCAGCGAGAGCGCCTGTCCTTGCTCGATGATCGACTGCGCGTCCGCAAGTCGCTCGGTGGCGCCCTGCAGCGCGGCAAGCGCCGCGTTGATTCGCTGCGAGGACTCCTTCAGGATCTCGACCGAACGCCGCAGCTGTCGCATCGAATCCGCACCGACCTCGCCGCTTCGGAAGGCGGCCACAACGGCACGCTGATACGCCTCGATCGACGACTGGAACCCCTCGAGCGAGTCCGCCGTCGCCTGCAGCACGGACAATTTCGCCTGCGCCTCTGGCAGCAGCGCGTTGAAGGCCGTGTCGCTGGCCTGCGCGGCGGCAGCGGCGGACTCCAGATCCTGCTGCAGCGACTCGAGACTGGTCACAAGCGCCAGCGCTCTCGACTTCAGCTGACCCTGCCAGGCATCATCGATCTCGCCCATCTGGTCGAGTGCGGCGGTCACGCCGGTCTCGTCGTCCGCAGCGATCGCCTGGTCCATCGAGGTCCGGAGCGTGCCCATCGACTCGAGATTCGAACGAGAATCCGCATCCAGCCCCGACAGCTCGGTGATGGCCGGCTCCATCGACTCCTGCGCGTCGAGCGCCGCGGCGATACCAGCCTGCTGCGCCACTGCGGCGGCGTGCGCCTGCTCGATCTTGGCCCTCGCGAATCCCGGCATCGGCGGCGTGCTCGCCTGGTCGATGATCTGGGTGGTCGAGGACTTCAGATCATCCAGTTCCCGTTCCTGCATCAGCAGGAGACCCCGGATCGGGGATCCGTCCGTACGTGGGAGATTCTGCGACTCCGCCGCGCCGATCTGCTGCGCCTGCTGCGGGTTGGTCGGCGCGTTGCCCACTTGGCCCTGCGCCGCGGCCTGCTCCAGCTGACCGCGGTCGGCGATGGTACCCGCGACCTGCGGCGGCCCCAGCGAACTCAACCATGCGCTCTTCACCGGATCCTGATTGCTGGACGAACTGGTCGACGCGCCGGACATGAAGTACTTCAGGTTGGAGGCGACGTACTTCAGCTCGATCGCGTTGATCATGTTGGTGCGCGAACCCACCACCTCCACGCCAAGGAGCGGCCCCGAATTGACGGCGAAGCCGGTGCCACGCACGGACAGCGTCGTCTGCGGCGTGGCGACCTTGAAGTCGTTCGCGTAACCGACCTTGTCCACCTTGAAGTCCACGCGACCGGTCTTGACCGACGCGAGCGTGCGCAGCGTCTGGCCCTCCTGCTCCAGCTGCGGCAACTCGAAGGAAGTGCCCGCATCAACGAGGATCGTGGCGTTGCGGCCCACGCGCAGCGCTGCGCGACTTCGAAGGCCAGTGCGGATCTCCGCACCCTCGTTCACCAGATCGTTCACCCGGGCATCCCGCCACGTGGCACCCTGATCCGCGCGCCAGCGCACCTTGCCGTCGACCTCCAGGAAGATCGCCTGCAAATTCTGCGCCGAGGCCGGCGCCTGGTCCGACTGCGCCGGAGCCGGCGCGTCGCCAAGCGACGGGCAGGTGGACACGAGCATGACAAGCGAGCAGATGGTGGTTCGGAACATGGTTGGTTACTCGGTTACGGATCAGCGCCCTGATTCGCTGCGAAACTTGAAACCAGTCACAGGCGCCGGACTGTCAAACAAAGTACGACTTTCACTTCCCCCGTGCTCCACGCAATGTGGAAGTGCAAAAAACTGCAAAGGTTCCGGGACTCAGCCCCCGCCACCAGATTGGGCACCTGGCGCAGGCTTCTTGGCCGGGCGCATCGTGCCAGGCACCTGCGACGCCGGCGAAGAGCCCTTGGCTGGGGTCACGCCAGCACCCGACCCTGCGGACGGGCGGACCTCGGGCGTTGAATTCCCGGGCGGCGGCGCCGTCGGAGTTTCTTCTGGAGGCGGTGCCTCAAGCGGCCCCTGTGCTGGCAACGAGCCTTCCTGAATCGCGCCCTCGTTGCCCGGCGAGACCGCGGCCTCGCCAGCCGGTACGCCCAGCGGCGAATCCGGCCTGGCCCGCCGATTCGCTCCGGCGATGCGCTGCAGGCGGTTCAGGTAGTCCACGAACTCCGAGCCGGCGAGCACCTGGTTCTCGGTGCGCAGCGGAAGGATCTCCATGAAGACAAGTTCCTTCGTGGCGTAGCGTGGCACTGGACCGATCACGCGCATGGTGAGGCCGCCCTTCACGTTCATCACCACGCAACCAGCCGTGGCCATCCATCCAACACGCGCCGCCTCGTTCGCCAGCCGCGAATGATCCGCCTGCATCCAGCCACGACGGACCCCCTCCTGCACACGCGTCGCGTAGTCAGGACACGTGTCATCGCCATCCTGAAGCAGCAGGAACGCGTGCAACGCGTCGTTGTTGGTGACCGCAGGCATCTTCTCCACCGCGGCCAGAAATTCGATCTCCTGATTGGCCTGGCCCAAGGTGTCCACGGCGGAACTGCTCAGGACGTACGGCTTGCAACCAGCCAACGCGAGCAGCAGCAGGATGCACATGCGCGCACTAGAACGCATAGGTGACTCCCGCATAGATGAAGTCGCGCGCGCCGCCCTCGCCATTGAAGAAGACCGAGGAATTCGGCATGAAGATGCCGTATCGGAAGTTCAGGTTCACGTCGCTGCTGATGCGCCAGTCCAGAATGGCGTCGATCTCGCCACCCACCAGATTGCTCCCATCAAGCCGGGTCTGGATGCTGATCGGAGCGTCGTTCTGGATGCGTGTGAACAGATAGCCATTCACGCCCACTCGGAACTCGCTCAGGAAGTCCGAGGATGGCAGCAGATTGCTGCTCAGGCCCAATGAGGGACAGAACAGGTTCGCGGGCTCCGGCGCCAACGCGAGACCGGTGTTGATGTAGCCGAGCGAGTTGAAGCTGTGGTCGGTCGCGCCGGGCGCGATGCCCGCGAAGGTCGTTCCGCTCTCGAGCCGCTCCGAGGATCCGCTGCCGGCGAGCGCCTGAAAGTCCACGCGCGTGTCGCCCGCGTCGCGAGCCAGCCAGGTCAGCCCCACCACGCCGGCGACGGCGCTGATCTGGTTCTCCACCTGCGGTCGCGTGAGCGTGTCGAGGTTCGTCGGATCGAGCGGGTCGCTCAGGGTGGTGCCGTACTCCCACGCGAACTCCGACCGGTAGATCATGTTCGGGCCGATGTTGCCCGTGGAGCCGGCACCCACGTATCCACTGTTGTACCGGAAGGTGGTCGGGATCGGGAACGTCGATGTCCCCAGCGTGGCCTGCTGGCCGCCATTGAGATCGTTCTGCCACAGGTAGTAGGCGTAGGGCCGGTGTCCGGCGACTCCACGCCACTCCAGCTTGCCGCCCGAGAAGAGACGGTTCGTGTCGGTGTCGTAGCCCGGACGCGAGGTGTCCCAGTCCACGGTGTCGTAGCCAGCGGAGTTCGCCAGCATTCCCGTGATGGCCAGGTCACCGAGGATCAGGTCGGCCTGCAGCGCGTAGACGTAGTTGCTCAGCACCAGACCCTGCGCCCAGATGACGTAGTTGCGCCCGCCCTGGATGATCAGGTTGCTGTCGACGCTCTTGCGGCCGGTGCGCGACTCAGTGAAACCCGCAAGATCGAACGTGCCCCAGTAGATCTCCCCGATGGGCCACTGCCATCCGTCCTCGCGCGGATCGGGACCGAGCCCCGCAGTGCCCGTGTATTCCCAGTCGTTGTACTGGAAGCGCAGGCGGCCGAAGAAGCGGAAGCCACCATCCAGTTCAGCCCGCAGGAAGAGCCGCAGGTCGGGGGTGTAGACCTGCTGCTCCTGACTCCGCGCGTTGTCGATCAGGCTGTAGGCGAAGCGGAACGTGCCGCCGGCATCGAACAGCAGACGCTCCGCAATCGGGGTATTGGCGAAGAATGCCTGCCGAAAGGCGGTGTCTTCTGTGTTCAACTGCCGCTGGATGTTCTCGGTAAGCGAGGTTCCAACAGGTAGCTGTCTCCGGACGCTGTCTGCGATCGCCGCGGCGTTCTGCGCATGCGCCCCCCCCGACGCCGCAAGGGCGCCGAAGAGAGCCACGAGTGTGGTCGCGATCCTGCGCACGCCGCGGAAGTATCGCGGGGTCGGCTTGAATCGGCAAGCGGCTGCTACTCTGCTCCGATGCGGCTTCTGGTGCTCGGCACGGGCGACGCCTTCTCCTGCGAGCGTTTCGGCTCCAGCGCGGTCATCGAGGCGCCCGCGGGCTTCGTGATGCTGGACTGCCCCGATTCCGTGGGCAGCGCCATGCGCGAGGCGCGCGAGCGCAGCGGCTGGAACGTGTGGCCCGAGCGCATCGACGACATCATCCTGACCCATCTGCACGGGGATCACTGCAACGGACTTGAGAGCATCGGATTCCGACGCTGGCTGATGCACCGCAACCATGGCACGCCCCTGCCTCGCGTGCATTGCTGGAAGCCTGTCGCGGAGCGACTCTGGGAGCGACTCGGTCCCGCAATGGACCAGGGTGGCAAGGCGCGCCTGCGGGACTACTTCGATGTGCGTGAACTCGATCCCGAGCGCACCACCGGCGTCTGCGGTCTGCTGGTGCAGTGTCGGCCCACCGAGCACTCGGTGCCGACCATCGCACTCCGCTTCACCGAGGGAGACCGCATCCTCGCGTGGAGTTCGGACACACCCTTCGATCCTGACCTGATCCAGTGGCTCGAAGCCGGCGCACACCTGATCGTGCACGAGACCAGCCCGCCACCCACGCACACGTCGATCGAGCCGCTCAATGCGCTGCCCGAGAGCGTGCGCAAGCGCATGCGACTCGTTCACATGCCGGATGCCTTCGATCCCACGTGCACCACCATTCCCTGCCTGCAGCAGGGACAGGTCATCGAGATCTGAGTTGGGCGCTCAGCGCTCCTGCATCGCGACGTAGGGTTGCCCGTGCGGGCCAACATACGCCGCCGCGGGACGAATCAGGCGGTTGCCGTCGAGCTGCTCGATGCAGTGACCCGCCCAGCCGGCGATGCGGCTCATGGCGAACATGCACGTGAACAGATCCAGGTCGATGCCGATCGAGTGATACGTGGTGGCGGAGTAGAAGTCGACGTTCGGGTAGATGCCCTTCGCCGCGACCTCGCGCGCCATGATCTCCTCGATGCGACGGCTCATCTCGTAGAGCGAGAGATTGCCCGTGTCCGTGGCGACCTGCTTCGCGAAGGTCTTCAGATAGGTCGCGCGCGGGTCGTAGGCCTTGTAGACGCGGTGACCGAAGCCCATGATCCGGTCCTTCGCCTTCAGTCGCGCCATGATGTAAGGCTCGACCTGCTCGATGGCGCCGATCTCGCGCAGCATAATCATGACCTCCTCGTTCGCGCCGCCGTGCAACGGTCCCTTCAGGGTGCCGATCGCGGTCACGATCGCGGAGTAGAGGTCGCTCAGCGTGCTGATGGTCACGCGGCCCGCGAAGGTGCTCGCGTTCAGGCCGTGATCCGCGTGCAGGATCAGGCAGACGTCGAGCGCCTTGGCGACCGCGTCCGTGGGCTTCGCGCCGTTGAGCATCCACAGGAAGTTCGCGGCCATCGAGAGCGACGTGTCCGACGCCACGAAGGGCTTGCCCTTGCGGAAGCGATCGAAGTTCGCGATGAGCGCGGGCGTCTTCGCGAGCAAGCGGATCGCCTTGCGCTCGTTCGCCTCGGCACCCTCCACGTCGGCCTCGGCGTCGTGCAACGCGAGCGCGCTCACCAGCGTGCGCAGCGCATGCATCGGGGTGGCGTCGCGCGGCAACTTCGAGATCAGGTCCAGCATGCCGCCGGGAAGCTCGTACTCCGCACGAAGGTCAGCCGTGAACGACTCCAGCTCGGTGCGGCTCGGCAGCCGGCGATTCCAGAGCAGATAGACGGTCTCCTCGAACGTGCTGTTGCGAGCCAGCGCGTCGATGTCGATGCCGACGTACTCCAGCACACCCTTGCCGCCGTCGATGAAGCTCATCTGGGTTTCCGCGGCAATCGTGTTGGCGAGGCCCTTGTCAAACGTCGGTGCGGTGGCGAGGCTCATCGTTGGCTCCTAGGGGATCGCTTAGTCTAGAGAGGATGCGGCCGGTCGCAAAGCGGTCTCGAACCTTGGTGAAGATCTGCGGGGTCCTCTCGGTGGATGAGGCGCGACAGATTGTCGACCTTGGGGCCGACGCCGTGGGTGTAGTGGTCGCCCAAGGCTCCCCCCGCCAGGTTTCCCCGGAGACGGCGTTCCGGATCGCCGCGGTCGTGCCGGTTCGGACGGTCCTGGTGGGTCGAGGCGATGAGCCGGACTGGAGCGATCTTGCGCGATCATGGCCCGGTCCGGTGCAGATTCATGGGCCGGGCTTTGGACTTCATCGACCCTTTATCCGGGCACTCGCGGCAGGTGCCGCTCCGGACCCTTCCGAACCGACTCCGATCGCAAGCCTGCTCGACGCACCCTCCGCTGGTTCGGGGGCCTCCTGGGATTGGTCGAACGCCGCCTCCCCGTGGCCAAGCCTGCCCCTGATCCTGGCCGGAGGATTGACGCCAGCGAATGTCCATGATGCCCTGACCGCGGTGCGTCCGTGGGCCGTGGATGTGTCCAGCGGCGTGGAACGCGAGCGAGGACGCAAGGACTTGGAACTCGTCCGCGCGTTTCTGCAGGCGGTTCGCGCGTGCGATGAAGCGAGCGGCCGCACCGACGAAGCATCGCCCGCAGGCTTCGAAGCGTTGCGCTGAGTCGCGCACGTCACTCCGCCAAGGCCGCGATCCGCGTGATGCGCGGCTCGCTTTCCCGCATCCATCGCGAGACCGAAGCGCGCGCCCCGCTCCAGCCTCCGCCAAGGCGCTCGCGAAGGAACGCCTCGAACAGTTCCAGCAACGCTGCATCGCAGCCGCGGATCGAGGCCAGACGCATCTCGATCGCCTCGCGACGCGTCGCTGGCGCCGCCTCCGTCTGCTGGATGCGCAGGCCGGAGACCTCCCAGCGATCCGCCTGCAGCATGAACTCCCACGCCTCGCCCGCACGCTGCAGGATCAGTCCCGCGCGGCGCGGCCACTTGCCGCATCGCATCGCGGCGCGTGCCTCGCTTCGCGCCGATGGATCGTCGCTGCGAACAACGGTCGAACCGGTCGAGTCCCATGGACACGCGAACTCGATGGCCTTGCGCAGGATCACCGTGCCGGTCTCGGGTTCGGGGCCGTCGCGCTCGGCCTGCCACCAAGCCCACAGCAGGAAGGCGTTGCCGAGAAAGTCCATCGGATGGCTCTCGTCGCACCACGGCGGCGCCGGACGATCCGCGTCGTCGCCGTCTCGCGACGGCACCGGCCCCAACGCCTCCGGCTGCGCATCCGAGGCCGCGGAAGCAAGTCCGTGCTGGTCGGCGAGTCGCACGGCGAGGGAGCCCGACGTCAGCGCCGTCGCGGACACGCCCAGCGTCTCCTCAAGCAGGGTGCGCACCGCGGTGGTGACGGCGTCGCCCTTGGCTGGCACGAGCGCGGCCTTCGCCCCGAAGCTTGCGAGCACCGGCACCAACTTGCGTCGGCGCCAACGGCCGTCGGCGATCTCGGCGTCGCAACGCTTCAGCGCCGCATCGCGCGCACGCTTGCGCGAACCTCGATCCGTATCGGCCATCTCCTCGGCCATCGCCGACAGCAGATAGGCGCGGCGGACCTCCGAAGGCACGCGGTCGCTGTCGATCCGGATGGCGGCCAGCACATCGCCGCCGAAGAGGTTGCGCTCCGCCTCGAACGCCGTGTCGAACAGGTGCTCACCAGCGGTCCAGCCCGCACCTGATCCCTCGCCCTCGTCGACCAGCGAGGCGGACTGCATCGCCTCCAGCAGATCCGGTCCAGGCGGGGTCTTCCACCCCTCCAACGAGAAGCGTCGGTACGAGACGGTGCCACGGTCGAAAGCCATGCCGCGAGGATCGCGCGCGCCACCGCCCGAAACCCGCATCAGACAGGTTGTTCAGGCGGCCGTCTTGCCGAGATCCGTGGCCAAGCCCAGCTGCACAAGGTGCGCGATCGGTCCGTGCGGCTTGCCCTTCTCGGCTTCGAGCCGCTGGGCCGCCGCCGGGTTCGCATAGGTGTTGAAGACGATCGCCTTGATGTTGGCCCAGATGCCGCCGAAGCCGCTGAAGGTGTGATCCACCGCCGTGGCTTCGTAGCCCGAGTGCACCATGCAGTTGGCGCACTTGGGATTGCCGCTCGCGTGGCCGTACTTCGACCAGTCGACCTCGTCGAGCAGTTCCCGATAGGTGTCGGCATACCCCTCCTGAAGCAGGTAGCACGGCTTCTGCCAGCCGAACACGTTGAAGCACGGCATGCCCCAAGGGGTGCAGTCGTACTCACGCTTGCCCATCAGGTACTCCAGGAACAGCGGGCTCTGGTTGAAGCGCCAGCCCTTCTTGCGGTTCGAGAGGATCATTTCGAACAGTTCGTTCGTGCCCTTGCGCTGCAGGAAGCCGGTCTGGTCGGGCGCCTTGTCGTAGGCATAGCCCGGACTCAGCATCATGCCTTCCACGCCGAGCTCCATCATCTCGTCGAAGAATGCGCGCACCGAGTTCGGATCAGCGCCCTGGAAGAGCGTGGTGTTCGTGGTGACGCGGAAGCCCATCTTCACGGCGAGGCGAATGCCCTCGATCGCCTTCTTGAAGGTGCCCTCGCGGCACACGGCGAAGTCATGGTTCTCCTCCTGACCATCCATGTGCACGCTGAAGGTGAGGTACTTGCTCGGCTTGAACAGGCCCTCCTCGAGCTTCTCCTTCAGGAGGAGCGCGTTCGTGCACATGTAGACGTACTTCCGGCGGGCCACCAACCCTCGCACGATCTCGGCGATGTCTGGGTGCAGCAGCGGCTCGCCCCCCGGAATGCTGACCATGGGCGCGCCGCACTCCTCGGCGGCGGCGAAGCACTCGGCCGGGGTCAACTGGCGCTTCAGGACATGCGGCGGATACTGGATCTTGCCGCAGCCGGCGCATGCCAGATTGCATCGGAACAGCGGTTCGAGCATGAGGACCAAGGGGTACTGCCGACGCCCCGCCAGGCGCTGGCGCAGGACGTAGCTCGCGACGGTCCACATCTGGCTGATTGGCACACCCATCTTGGGTCAGTTCTCCAAAATCCTTGGTTCGTGACAAACCTTGCCGAAAGGACAATCGTAACACGATGCAATGGCTTCGCTCGCCCGCTCGATCAACCCCCTGTCTTGGCTCGGAAATGCCTTGAAAGGCGCCGAGGAGTCATCCTTTGGACCGGTGGAGTCGATCGGAACGGAGTCGACCGACGAGGCGTTGCTGGCGGCCCATCTGAGGGGTCACCTGCAGGCGTTCCCGATCCTGATGGAGCGTTATCGCCCCGAGTTGCACGGATTCCTCCAGCGCTTTCTGGGCACCCGCGCCGCGGCCGAGGACGTGTTCCAGGAGACCTTCCTGCAGATCCACCTGTCCGGCGCGACCTTCGACCCCACCCGGGTGTTCCGGCCATGGCTCTACACCATCGCGGCCAACAAGGCTCGTGACTGGTATCGAAAGGACCGTCGACGCCGCGCCGTGAGCCTGCAGACCCCGATCGGCGAGCACGGCGACGGGGAGTTGATCGATCTGTTCGCCGACGACATCCACCAGCCGGCGCAGCCGCTGACCCTGAAGGAGGAGTCCGTGCTGGTCAAGCAGGCGGTGGACGCCCTGCCGCCGCTGCATCGCGAGATCATCGTGCTCGCGTACTTCCAGAAGATGAACTACCAGCAGATCGCGGACATCCTGCAGATCCCGCTGGGCACCGTGAAGAGCCGCCTGCATTCCGCGGTGGCCGCGTTCGCCGATCGATGGCGTCGCGGCCGCCGCGACACGACGAACCCTGTCGCATGAACGAACCCGTGGACCATCGTGGCGGGCCCGAGTTGCGTGACGAGGACGCGGCATCGATCGACCGCCTGGTCGAGTGCGGTTTCGACGAGGCCCGCGTGGACAACGAGCGAGATCGGCGCGTGCTCGCGGCGCTGCGCGTGCTGGACAGGTATCCGACGGAGTCCTCGGATTCATCGCTGATCGACGCGACGCTGGCGCGCATCGACGCCGCCGAACGCGAACAGTCCGAGCGCATGCGGCTGGACCGCGCGCCTCGGCGACGCGTGCGATGGGCCGACTTCGGCGGCATCGCGGCCGTCGCCCTGCTGGCCTTGGGCGTGGCCTGGCCGGCGCTGGCGCACATGCGACAGTCGGCGATGCGGTCGCGCTGCGCGAACAACCTTCGTGAACTCAGTGCCGGACTGGTGTCCTACGCGGCGGACCACCGCGACGCGCTCCCGATGAGCGCCAGCATGATCGCCCGCCACGCGCCGCGGCCCGCGATGCTGGACTGGACCACCTACGACCACGGCGCGAACCTGCAGTCCCTCTCGGTGCAGGGCTACTGCGGACACCATCACATCAGCTGTCCGGGCTGCGCGGCGAAGTCGGGCACGCGCGCCTTTGCCATGCAGGTCCCGTGGGCGGATCGCCCCTTCCTGCTGCGGGTCGTTGGGGCTCGCCCGCTGGTGGCGGATGCCAATCCCGTGCTGGAACTTCGGCGAGCCGGACGGCCCGTGGGAACCAGCCTGTCGAGCTGGAATCACAGCCAGCGGGGCCAGAACGTGATGTTCGGGGACGGCTCGGTGGGCTGGCTGGTGGTCCCGGTGGTCAACGGGGACAACATCTTCCTGCCTGTGGGCGTGGACCGGGCCGATCGGATGCCCAATCTGGTCGAACTCCCCTTGGCTGGGGACGGGTTCCTGGCGCAGTAACCCCTGAAAGACGGATCTTGACCCTGATGGGGGTTTCGGTATCCTCATCGACCCGCCGAATCGGGAAGAAGAGGCCTGAACCCATGCACAAAAGCCACAAGGGATTGCTGAAGCGCGTCAAGATCTCCGCCTCGGGGAAGGTGCGCTTCCACAGTCCGAACAGCCGTCACCTCAAGAGCAACAAGACCGGCGCCGCGGTGCGCAGCTACCGCCGCGCCCGCACCCTCTCCTCCTCCGACAACGCCATGCTGGGCAAGGTGCTGCACCGCAGCCTCGCACGCTGACTCACTGAAAGGAACGAACCATGCCACGCGCACGCAAGGGAGCAGCTCGTACTCAGGCCCGCCGCCGCGTTCTTCGCGAGGCCCGCGGCTACTACGGCACCAAGAGCCGTCACAAGCAGCAGGCCAAGGTCGCGCTCATGCGCGCCGGCCGCAATGCGTGGCGTCATCGCCGCCTTCGTCGGCGCGACATGCGCTCGCTGTGGATCGCCCGCCTGACGGCGGCGTGCCGTATGCGCGACTTCCGCTACAGCCTGCTGATCGGTGGCCTGTCCCGTTCGGGCGTGCTGCTGAACCGCAAGATGCTCAGCGAGATGGCGATCCAGGACCCGGCCAGCTTCGACACGCTCGTCGAGATGGCCAAGGGCCGCTTGGCGAAGGCCGCCTGAGTCGAACGCACGTGTGTTCGTGTGCAAACGCGCCCGAGCGCGTCAGGCGATCTCGCGTCGCGAGTCGCCGTGTCCCTGATGACGCTGCGCGAGACGACGGATCGCCTCGGATCCGGGCGTGACGCCGTTGAAGCGCGTGACATCGCCCTGCAGGCCGGACGCATCCTGATTCTCGCGGCGGATGGCCTCGTAGATCTCCTTGCGGTGCACGGAGACGGTGTTCGGTGCGACGATCCCAAGGCGCACCTTGTCGCCACGGATGTCGACGACCACAACCTCGACGTCGTCACCGATCACGATTCGTTCATCACGCTGGCGAGAGAGGACAAGCATGGATCGTGATGCTCAGGCCGTCTGCGTAGCGGCGCGGGTGGCAGGCGAGACCGACACCAGCTCGTGACGCGTGGTCCAGCGTCGATCGGCAAGGACGACCTGCAGGCCGACGCGCGTGGCAGGGTTGATGACGAGTGGTCCCTGCATGTTTGCGGTGATGCCATGATCGCGACGGTTCACGATCACGAGCAGCTGCGGCGTGACGCCCTCAGGCAGCCCGATCTCCGCCGTCTGCTCACGGCGCAGACTGACCGTGAAGTCCTGGCTCCACAGGCATGGGTCGGTGACCACGAAGGCGACATCCGCGCTCTCGACGCTCTGCAACCAGAAGAACACGCCCCGCTCGTCGGGCTGAAGCAACGCGAAGCGGCGAGCTCGGGAGAACCCAAGCAAACCGGCGGGAAACTCCAGCAGCCTGGATTCGTCGACTTCGACGGGTCCGAAACGAGTGGTCTGGACAAGCATGCGACCTCCTGTCTTGCGCCAAGACCGGCCGCACGGAAGCGCGGTCGGTCGCAACCATCCGTGGCTGCGGAACAAGGAATCGGCTTGAGGGTGGGTGTGGCATGAACATCGGGCCCGTGCGGGTGCGGTTTGTGGCACACTGCCGTTGGATGCTCCGGCACACGGCAAAAATTCAAGCGGTTCCGGGGCGGGCGATCCGACCGTGGCTGGCGGCTCTCGCGACGATGCTGGCGGGCGCCGTCGCGCTGGTGCTCCTGACAGGCGATCGGATCACGCTTGCGAGCTTTGGCTACGCACTGCTTGCCGCGGTGCCCAAGACGATGCTGTGGTTCGCCTCGGCGGCTGGACTCGGACGCGCTCTCGGCACGGCCATCAAGTTGCAAGGCGCGGCCGCGCAAACCGCCGCAGGCGCGGCGACGCTCTTGTGCGTGACCCAGTGGGCGGGAACGCTCGGGCTGCTGCAGTTGGGGATCGTGGGCGCGCTGCTTCTGCTGGCTCCGGGATGGTGGATGCTTGGACGGCATCTGCTGCCGCAGTCGGATCGCGACGAGCCGGCATGGCTTGCGGCGGCGTTCGGGCTGGCGGCGAGCGCGATGCTGGTGGCAAGCATGGTGCCCGCCGGTTTTCTCTGGTCGACCGAGTTCGGCGGCTACGACGCGCTGAGCTACCACCTGCAGGTTCCTCGAGAGTGGGCGTTGGGGGGTCGCTTCAAGCCGCTGCCCCACAACGCGTATTCGGGGCTTCCGAACTTCATCGAGGGTGCGTACGCGCACCTGATGATGCTGCGGGCCGATCCGCGCGAGGCGGCGCTTTCGTGCCAACTGCTGCACGCTGGCCTTGCGATGCTGGCGGCGTGGGCGCTGGGGGACGCCTTGCCGACGCGCGGAGATGGCCGCGGCGTGGCGACGCTTGCGTTGCTGGCGACGCCATGGGTGACGGTCACGGGATCCCTGGCCTGCAGCGAGTCCGGTGTGCTGCTGGGCATGAGTCTGGCGCTGCAGTGCACGCGCGTGCACGGCGCGTGGCGATCCGGTGTGCTGTTCGGGCTGGCGGCGGCGACGCTGGTGGGCTGCAAGGCGAGTTGCGTGGTGCTGGCCTTGCCGGCCGCGCTGGCCGCGCAAAGCCTGCGGCCTTCGGTGTTGCGGGACCCCCGCTGGTGGCTTGCGTGGATCGCGCTGGCGGCGGTGGCGCTGTTCCCGTGGCTGCTTCGGAACACGATCGCCACGACCGCGGCGCTGTTCCCGCTGCTCGCGTCGCATCTCGGGAGTGGATGGTGGAGCCCGGAGCAGGCCGCGAGGTGGGACGCCGCGCATCGATCGGACGTGGGGATTGGCGACCGGATCGGTGCGCTGTGGCGGATGTTCTTCGCGTTCGGGGTGGGACCGAATCCGCAGCCCGGTGAGCCATGGCGCTGGCTCTGGGGACCCCTTCCGTGGCTTGGCATCGCGGCGCTCGGACTGCTCTGGCGCGATGCGGCGACTCGCCGTCCCGCGATCGTGCTGGCGATGATGGGTACGAGCACGCTGCTTGGGTGGCTGGTGTTCACGCACATGCAGTCGCGCTTTCTCATGCCCATCGCGGTGCCTCTGGCGGCGGCGGTGGGATTGGCCTGGCACCGCGTGTCGGGACCGTCGACCCGACGGGTTGCGATGCTTGTTGCGCTGACTTGGGCACTGCTTCCCGCATGGACGCTGGTGCAGGATTCGCCTCGCGTGCTCACGCTCGTGGGCCGCGTCGATCGCGCCTCGGGAGATCTGGCCATCGAGCTGCTTCGCAGCCCGAACGATGGCGACGTCGAGATCGTGAGGGCGGAACCCATGATCGAGGCGGCACTCGGGACGCTGTTCGATGGGGAGCGCGTGCTGAGCGTGGGTTGGAGCACGCCCTTCTGGCTTCCTCCGGGCACGACACTTCGATGGAGCACGGTCTGGGACACGAACCCCGTGGAGGTGGCGCTGCTGCAACCGGATCCGCTGCGCTGGCTGCGGGAACGCTTCGATCTGGTGCTGATCGATGAAGGCATGTTGGCGAGGTGGAGGGCCGTGGGTTGGCTCTCGCCCGGCCTTGACGTGACGCGACTGCTTGAAGTGCTTCGTGGGTGCCCGCAGATGAAATTGCACGACGGCCGCCGACTGGTGGGGCTGCGCGGCGAACTTCGCCCGCTCTGGCCATCGCGCCGCCCGCCGGACACGGATGCGCCATACTGACGCGATGCGAGCGCTTCCCCTGCTTCTGGTGTGCGTGGCGTGCGGCTCGGTGCGCGAGAGCCCGGACGCCGCGCCGCCGGCGCCGCCTCCCGCCAAGACGATCCCTGCGCCATCGCCACGCCCTGCGCTGACCTGGAAAGGTGACGTGATCGAGTGGTCGCAACTGCAGCCCCTGCTGGCCGAGCGTGCGGGCGCCGTGGTGATCGAGGAGACGCTGCTGGACCGCCAACTGGACCGCCTGCTGGCGGAGCGCGGCCTGAAGGTGGACGCCGCCGCCACGGAACGTGAGCGCGCGGAACTGCTGGAGAGCCTGAATCCGGATCCCGAACGCGCGGAGCGTCTGCTTTCGGAATTGCGCGCGCTGCAGGGTCTTGGCGAGCGAAGGTGGGCGGCGCTGATGCGCAGGAACGCGGCGGCTCGTCTGCTGGTGCAGGATCAGATCACGCTGACACCCGAGGCCGTGGATGCGGCGCTGGACGCGACCCACGGCGCGCGGCGCGTGTGCCGGATCATCACCGTCGCCGATCTGAAGACATGCGCCGAGGCGCGTCGACGCGTCGATTCGGGCCAGCCATTCGGCGAAGTGGCGGCGATGATGAGCACGGATCCGAGTTCAAGCCGCGGGGGCTTGGTGAACCCCGTGAGCAAGCTGGACCCGACGTGGCCCTCGGCCTTCCGTCAGGCGGTCTGGGCGCTGCAGATCGGCGGCACGAGCGCGCCGGTGCTGGTGGGCGATGCCTACGTGCTGGTGAAGGTGGAGTCGGAGACTCCGGCGAACGCTCCCGCGGATCCCGCCGCGGCCCGACGCATGGCCGAGCGGGAGGTGCGCCGCAATCAGGAACGCGTTCGCATGGAGGGACTCGTGTCGGGACTGCGACAAGGCCAGCGCGACGCCGTGATCCTGGACGAGTCGCTGCGCGACAGCTGGTCGCGGGTCAGGAACGCAGCGCGCTGAGGCGCCACGCTGCCCAAGGCAGCAGCAGCGCCGCGGGAATCGCGGCTCCGAGAAGCGGCGGCAGACCCGAGAGCGGCACCGCGGTGAGCGTGAGCGCGGTGATCGAAACGGGCACGGCGAAGGCCGCGGCGCGCAGGCTCTGACCCAGCATGCCGCACGGCTCGCGCAGCAGGAAGTAGGGAATCGCGGCCGCCAGCACCAGCAGGTTCACGAGCGGCCCAAGGATGCGCGAGGCGAGAAGTCGCCCCGCGAGCGTGCGGTCCGGTCCGCCACCATCGCGAAGCTCGAGCAGCTGCGGCGTGGAGAGCATCTGGCCGTAGATGCGGAAGCGACGGGTCAGGATCGACTCGGGGCCGAGATTCGTGGCCACCTCGTCGGCCGGCCGCTCGAACTCGCCCGCCTCGGTGGTGGCCCGCGCCTGCGGCGAGTCCGGTAGCCGGATGGCCTTTCCACCCTCGAGCACCCAGACCTCGCGTACCGCATCCCATCGAGCGGCGTCGGCGCTGATGCGCGTGCGGGCGCGGCCGCGCTCGTCGCGCTCGAGCACGGTGAGACCCGTGAGTCGGCCGGTGGTCGGATCGAAGGTGGACGCCTGCAGCAGCTTGCCCGAGGCGTCGCGCGAGAGCGGCACCGGGAACGCGCTTCCGCGACCCTCGACCATGTCGGCGTGCGTGCGCACGAGCTTGGGCGCCAGGCGCGGAAGGATCCATTCCTGGCTGGCGAGTTGGACCAGGTTGAGCCCGAGTGCCATGAGCAGGACCACGTACGCGATGCGTCGAAGATCGATGCCGGCCGCCATGATCGCGGTGAGTTCACGCGCGCGATGCATCTGGGAGAGCGTGAATCCCATCGCGCCCACGGACACCATGCCGACCATGAACTGCAGGAACTGGAAGATGCGCGGCCCGTGGAAGTCGAGCAGCATGACCACGAATCCCATGAGGCGGGACTGCACCAACCCCTGACGCACCGCCAGATCCGCCGCCTCGAGGAACTTGTTCGTGGAGATGACCACGTCGATGCCCACGCCGAACAGGTACAGCGCGCCGAAGAGCGCGGCGAAGTTCCACAGGAACCGCGAGGCGACATGGCGCGCGAGGATCCCCATCAGTGCCGGGCCCATTGCCGGAAGGCGTGCAGGAAGAACAGCAGCAGACAGCCATTGCCGAGCCACATGAGTCCAAGTCCCGCCCACTCCGCGCCGCCGCGCATGACCTGCTGGCCGCCGGCGACCATCACGATGTTCAGGAGCGCCGGAAGAAACGCCAGCAGATAGATGGTGAGCGGCATGCTGGAGCGCTTCCACGCCGCGAGTGCGGTTCCGAGCAGCAGCACAAGCGGCGCCGAGGCCGAGAGCGCCAGACGCTGCTGGATGTTCGAGAAGGCGTCACGTTCGAGTCGCCCGATGCGTCGGCGCAGTTCGGCCGCGGCATTGGCGCTCTCTCCGGCGTTCGGGCCGCCACCGGTCGCGAGCGCGTCCAGCCGCTGGAGCAGTTCACCGGAGGACGCCATGTTCTGCTGGGCGGACGGACACTCGATCGCCCGAAGATCCCGCAGACGCGCTGGCCACCGCGTCGTCGTGGGAGCGCTTCCGCCAAGATCGAGCGCCGTCGCCTGATCGAGGATCAGATCCACGCGACTTCCCTCGCCGCCGCTGGACGGCAGCAGCGACCCGTCGCGCGACGTCGCGCGACGCACCGGGCGCGTGCCGTCAAGTTCGGTGACCTGCATGGGCGAGGCACCGGCGGCCAGCTTCGGACCGCTGCTGCGCGCGGAATCGATGCGGTAGCGACGCGCACTCACATCATCGGCGAGCGTGACGGACCCCGTTCCCGCGAGTGTGCGCTGCACGCAGTCGAGCAGGTCCACCCGGTCCAGGACGGCCGCCGCGGTCGACATGGCCGCACGCACGCCCGATTCGTCGTCCGGGTGGGCTCGAAGTGCCTGGAGATCGGCGGTGGTCGTGCTGCGCGCGTCGGCCTCCATTGCGCGGCCCATCTCGACGGCGTCGGGCGTGGCCTGGGGAATGAAGGCGACGGTGCCCTCTCGGGCGCGGAAGCCCGTGCCCTCGCGCATCGAGAGCTTCATCACGGTCGCGCCGTCGCGACGGTGCACGTCGACGATCGCGAACTCGGACAGCACCTCGGTGGCGCCATCGGCGCTGCGTCCGCGCTTCATCGCGGCCACGCCGGCCAGGCGAAGCCGCTGCGAGGCGCCGGTGTCGGGCGGCGCGGGCTCCACCTCGACGGCGTCGGCGTAGAGGGTGATGTCGCCGACCTCGAGAGCCTCGCCACGCTCCACGGCCGCCACGAAGACCGACGCGGCGTCCTGCGCGATGGTCTCGCGCATGAGACCCCAGAAACGCGGCACCACCGAACTGACCAGCCAGAGCATGATCGCGAAGATCACCACCCCCACGCCGGCGACGGGTGCGATGATCGAGCGATGACGCAGGCCGCTGGCGGCCATGGCCACGAGTTCGTTGTCGGCGGCGAGGCGATGGATCACGATCGTCGCGGCGAAGCCCGCGGCGAACGGCAATGCGAACTGCATCATGGGGATGGTCGCGAGCGCGATGTACTTGAGCACGCTTCCGGGGCCGATCGAGCTCGCCGCGAGCGGCTTGATGGCCGCGCCGAATGCGACCACCACCACGATGACCGACGCCGTGAGCAGCAGGACCTTCAGCAGTTCAGACAGGAGATGCCGCCAGAGGATCCAGGGCATGGTCGTGGGAGTGTGGAGCGGCAGGTCGCCGACCGCAAGCGGTCAGCGCAGGCCATACTCCTTCAGCTTGCGATAGAGCGTGCGCTCTCCGATGCCCAGCAGCTCGGCCGTCTGTTCGCGGTTGCCGCTGGTCATCGCAAGCGTCTGGCGGATCGCCTCCTTCTCGAGACGATCGAGGCCGATGCCCGCGAGACTGCCGACGCCCTCGGAGGCCTGTTCGCCCTCGCTCTCGTGGATCTCGGAGGGCACATCCTTGAGCTCGATGCGTGTGCCGCCGCAGGTCACGACCATGCGGTGCACCACGTTCAGCAGTTCGCGCACGTTGCCCGGCCAGGCGTAGGCGATGAGTCGCATCATCGCGGGGTCGCCCACCTCGAGGCGCGGGCGACCAAGGTCGGCGCACCACTTGCCCACGGCATGACGCACGAGCGCCGGCACGTCCTCGCGGCGCTCACGAAGCGGTGGCAGGTGGATCTCAACGCCCTTCAGGCGGAAGTACAGGTCCTGACGGAAGCGCCCCTGCGTGCTCGCCTCCTTCAGGTTCTGGTTGGTGGCGCTGATGAAGCGCACATCGGCCTTGCGGGGGTCGTTGGACCCGAGCCGGATGACCTCACCCGTCTCGAGCACGCGCAGCAGCTTCGGCTGCATGGTCATCGGCATATCGCCGATCTCGTCGAGGAAGAGCGTGCCCTTGTCGGCATACTCGAACACGCCCTCGCGATCGCGGTCGGCGCCCGTGAAGGCGCCACGCACGTGGCCGAAGAGCTGGTCCTCAAGAAGACTCTCGCTCTGACCGGCCGCGTTGAAGGTGGCGAAGCGCCGTTCGCGGCGCTTGGAGTGCTGGTGGATCGCCTTGGCGACGAGCTCCTTGCCCGTGCCGCTCTCGCCGGTGATGAGCACGGGAATGGTGCTGGGCGCGACCTGACGGATGGTGTCGATCACCTTCCGGATGGCCGCCGACTCGCCGATGATCCCCTCGAAGCCGAACGCGGCATCGACCTGACCTCGCAGCGAGGCATTCTGGTGGCGCAGCAGCACGGTCTCGGCGGCGCGCTGCACCAGGTTGCGGAAGACCACCACGTCGAGGGGCTTCTCGATGAAGTCGTAGGCGCCTCCCTGCAGCGCGGCCTTGGCGGTGGGCACGTCGCCGTGGGCCGTCACGAGGATCGTCTCGGCGTCGGGCTGGTGAGCCTTGGCGAGCTTCAGCACCTCCAGACCCGCCGTGGGAGTGTCCATCACGAGGTCGGTCACGATCACGTCGAAATTGCCGTCGCGAAGCTCGGGTTCGGCTTCCTTCAGCGAGTGCACCACGGTGCAGACGTGGCCAGGCTTCCGCAGCGTGTCCGCCATCGTCTGGGCGTGCTCCGCCTCGTCGTCGATCACCAGAACCTGCGCTCGGACATTCGCGGACGCGTCGGACATCAGGCCGATTGTACGGACGGGCCGGAAACCCTCCGCGCATTCACGATCGCCGCGGCAACGTGCCGATGGTCGGGGCGTGAGCGCCGCCCCATTCCAGCACCTGTCCAGCGGCCCCACCGCAGCCCCTAGGATGCGATCGATGCGTCCTGCCACGGCGACCGCTCCCCTTCCCACCCTTCGCGGAAGCCGCGTATGGATGGTGGGCGCGGGCGGCACCGGCATGAGCGGGCTGGCCCGACTGCTTTTGGCCGCAGGCGCACGCGTGGCGGGCGAGGATCGTGAAGGCGGCGAGACGGTGGACCGCCTTCGCGCCGACGGCATTCCGATCGCGGAGGGGCCCGGCGGCGCGATTCCCGACGACGCGGCGCTGGTCGTGGCGACGGCCGCCGCGGGCGCATCGCATCCGACCTTGCGTGCCGCGATGGAGCGAGGCGTGCCTGTGCGAACCTACGCGCAGATGCTGGGCGAACTGCATCGCGTGCGCACCGGCGTCTCGGTGGCGGGCACGCATGGCAAGAGCACCACGACCTGCCTGCTGACATGGATCCTTCTGCAGGCCGGACTCGATCCCGGTTTCATCGCCGGCGCCACCTGCGCCCCACTGGGTGGCAACGCGCGCCCGGGCGCCGAGCGCGTGCCGAGCGGTGCGCTCGCGGGCCAGCCGGGCCTGCTGGTGACCGAGTCGTGCGAGTTCGATCGATCCTTCCACCACCTTCGACCCGCGGTGGCCATCGTGAACAACGTGGAGGCCGAGCATCTGGACTGCTACGGCTCGCTGGAGGACGTCATCGACGCCTTTCAGCAGTTCGCCGCATCGCTGCCGTCCGCGCGCGATGGCGGATTCCTGCTGATCGCGCACGAGGGCGCGCATCGCGAACGCGTGACGCACGGCATTGCGGCGGCGGTGGAGACCTTCGGGACGCACGCACAGGCCACGCATCGCGTGGAACGTCTGGTGGACGGCACCGTGCACGTGACGCGTGCAGGTGCGGTGTCGCTGCAGTGGCGACCGCGACTCATGGGAGCGCACAACGCCCTGAACGGCGCCGCTGCGGGCGTGATCGCGCTGCGGCTGGGCGCGGCACGCGAGGACGTGGAGCGTGCGCTCGAATCCTTCGTGGGCCTGGATCGGCGCCAGCAGTTCGTGGGCCTGGCGCGCATGCCGTTCGGTGACGTGCGCGTGTTCGACGACTACGGACACCACCCGACCGAGATCCGTGTGACCCTGCAAGCGATCCGCGAGGCGACCACACCGCGACGGCTCGTGTGCGTGTTTCAGCCGCACCAGCACAGCCGAACGCGACTGCTCATGGACTCCTTCGCCACGGCCTTCGGTCATGCCGATCTGGTGCTGCTGCCCGACATCCACTTCGTACGCGATCCCGAGGCCGAGCGCACGAAGGTCAGCAGCGAGATGCTGGCGGAGCGCGTGCGTGCGGCAGGCACGAGCGCGCTGGCCGTCGGATCGCTGGAGTCGGCGCTGGAGCGGGCGCGGGCCTCGCTGCAGGTGGGCGACGTGCTGGTGACGATGGGGGCCGGCAGCGTGTGGCGCGTGGCCCGCGAACTGGTTCAAAGCGGTGCTGGCGATGCCTGTTGAGACCATGCGGCCTGATGTCGAACGCCTGTGCGCGGATCTGGACGCCGAGCTGACGCGCGACGCGCCGATCGGGCGCGAGCACACCTGGTTCGGCGTGGGTGGACCGTGCGACGCGCTGGTTCGTCCCCGTACGGAGCACGCTCTCTCCACGCTGCTGCGCCGCTGCGCGGACGCCGACGTGCCGGTGCGTGTGCTGGGGGATGGCGCAAACCTTCTGGTCGCCGACGAGGGCGTGGACGGCGTGGTGGTGAAGCTGGACCAGCCGGTCTTCGAGGCATGCACGATCGGTGTGGATGGTCGCGCCGATCTGGTGCGCGCCGGCGGCGGTGCCGATCTGGCCAAGGTGATGCATGCGAGCGTGCGCGCTGCACTCGACGGCCTCTGTCCGATGGCGGGCATTCCCGCGACGGTGGGCGGTGCGCTGCGGATGAACGCAGGTGGACGCTTCGGTGCGATCGGGGACGTGACAGCGTGCGTGCGCCTGATGCGGCCGAACGGTGTCACCGAGGAGCTTCCCGCAAGCGCGATTCGCTTCGACTATCGCCAGACGAACATGCCGCGGGGCGTGATCGTGCGCGCGGACTTCCAGTTGCAGCCGGGCGATCAGGAGCCGATCCGCACGCGCCTGAAGGAGATCATGGCGTACAAGTCCGGGTCACAGCCCATGGCTGCGCACTCCGCGGGCTGCATGTTCCGGAATCCGACGCTGCCCAGCGGCGAGCGCGTGAGCGCGGGCATGCTGATCGATCGCAGCGGCCTGAAGGGACTGGTCGAAGGCACCGCGACCGTGAGCCCCGAGCACGCGAACTTCCTGTTCGTGCCGGAACCGCGCACGGGCCGCGCGACCGATGTGCTGCGCCTGGTGGAGCGCGTGATCGATCGCGTGCGCGAGGCGCAGGGCGTCGAGCTTCACACGGAAGTCGTGATCTGGCGACGCGGCGACCGCACCGGAGCGATCCAATGAACGTGCTGGTGCTGAAGGGCGGGCCCGATGCGGAGCGTGAAGTCAGCCTGCGAAGCGGCGGGATGGTGGCGGCCGCGCTCCGGCGCGCAGGCGCCGTGGTGCACGAGCAGACGATCGATCGCCCGGGGCTTGAAGAGCTCCGCGCGATGCCCGGCGAGGTGGTCTTCCCCGTGCTGCACGGCCCCTGGGGCGAAGGTGGCGTGCTGCAGGACATTCTGGAGCGGGATGGGCGACCCTATGTCGGCTGCGCGCCTGCGGCTGCTCGGCTGGCCATGGACAAGCCGGCCAGCAAGCGTGCGGTGGCCGCGGTGGGCGTGCCCACGCCCGACAGCCAGGTGCTGCAAGCGGCCGACCGCCTTACGCTCTCGCCCCCGCTGGTGCTGAAGCCCTGCGATGACGGCAGCAGCGTGGACTTGCGGGTGTGCGGAACGGTCGCCGACGCCGAGCGCGCTCGCGCCGAATTGCATCCGCGGCGGCCCGTCCTGCTGGCGGAGTCCTTCATCGCGGGTCGCGAACTCACGATCGGCCTTCTGGAAGATCGCGAACTGCCGCTGATCGAGGTTCGGCCGAAGTGCGGACTGTACGACTACGAGGCGAAGTACAACCGCGACGACACGGAGTACCGGCTGGATCCAGAACTGCCGGCGGGCGTGGCGGATTCGATCCGGCGTTGGGCTCGGGCCGCGTGGACGCGGCTCGGACTGCGCGACGTGGCCCGGATGGACTTCATGCTGGATGCGCGCGGGGCGTGGTTCCTTGAGGCGAACACGATGCCCGGGTTCACGGATCACTCGCTGGTTCCCAAGGCCGCCGCCCACGCGGGCCTTCCAATGGAGCGGCTGGTGATCGTGCTGGCCGAACGGGCCATGGCACGAGGCGGAGCCGCGGTCCGCGCCTGAGACCGCCGAAATTCCACGCCGGAGCGCGCGACGGCCGATACTCGACCCCATGGCACGGCGTCGCGCGAAGTCCACTCGGACAGGCACCCCTCTCTCGGATCGATTCGCTTCATTCAAACCTCTGCTGGTGGCGGGGAGTTGGACCACCGTGATCGTGGCGTTGGCCTTCGGGCTTGCCCTCGGCGTGCCGGCCCTGCGAGCCGAGGCACTGTCGATGCGACCCGAGGGACCGATGCGAGTGGTCTTCGAGGATCGGCCCGCGTGGATGACGGATGGCGATCTCTCGCCGCTCGCCGAGCTTGTGGATCGGCCGCTGTCAGGCTCGCCCATGGATCGTTCCGGACTGGCCGCGGCCCGAGAGGCACTCCTCGCTTCAGGCTGGTTCGAGGAGATCCGGCAGGTACGGCGTTCCGGCGCCGACGAGGTGTCGATCGAGGCGACCTGGGCGACCCCGTTCGCGGTGATCCGTGAAGATGGTTACGACTATCTGGTGGACATGCGCGGACGCCTGCTGCCTCGCTGCTACAAGGCGGGAACCGCCCCACGTGGGTTCCTACGCATCGAAGGCGCACGACTTCAACGACCGTCCTCCTACGGGACACCCTGGCCTGGTGACGACGTGAGTGCCGCCATGGCTCTGGCCCGCCTGATCGACGAGCGACCGTGGCGAAGCCAGATCGCGTGGATCGACCTGACTGGAATCCCCACCGATGGTTGCCTGCGACTGAAGACCATGCGCAACTGCACGATCAAGTGGGGACGCGCGCCTGGGCGCGAAGGCGCAGCCGAGGTCCCCGCCCGGCAGAAGCTCGATTACCTGGCGTGGCTGCAGGATCACGGCGGCCGGATCGACGCGAACTGCGAAGACCAGATCGACCTGCTCAACGACTACGTCGGCATGCGCTGAGGCGATAGGCTGCGCGCCATGCCACCTCCCCGCGGCCTTGTGCTGCTCGCGGCGCTCTGGATCCTTGGTTCCTGGCTGATCTGCATCGGGCCGCAGGCTCCGCTGCATCCCACGATCGCGGGCTTCACGCCTGGCATTCGACTGATGGTGGCGTCGCTGGGCGTTGGGTTGTGCGCCGGATGGCCGCTGCTCCGGCTTTCCGGACCCCGGGAACGCTGGCCCGTGCGGCGCGTGGTGCTGGATCTCCTGACGCTCACGACTCTGGCCCAGGTGGTGCTGTGGCCGCTGCGCCTGACGACCGCGTGGTCGCCGGCACGACTCGCGATGATCGACGCACTGATGATCGCCTGGAGCGTGGTGGTCGCCGCACTTGTGGCGGCGGCGCTCGCTTCGGGGTCGTCAAGGGTCCGGACACGAACGATGCTCGCGTGCCTGGGCATCACCGGACTTGGCATGCCACTGGAGGTCGCGTGCCGAAGCGCAGGGCTTCCCGAACCGCCCGCGTGGGCGCTTGGGCCGGTGCTTGGCCCCCTCCGCCTGACGATCCCCGACGCGAGCATGCGGTTTGACGAGGCGCTGGTCGGCCTTGGAATCGTGCTTTGCTTGGCGACGCTCGCATGGGTTTGGACCTCGCGTGTGGTGCGCCCGCGGGCTCCGGTTGCCCGCTTCCTTGCGGACCGTTAGCCTCCCGCAGCGGGCCACCATGGAACTCATGTCCAAGGCAGACAAGGAGCGCCTCGAGGCGCAATTGGCGGAATGCACGCAGTTCCGCCCGGTGATCGCGCAGCGTATCGCCGAGGCCCGTGCACAGGGTGACCTGAAGGAGAACGCCGACTACCACGCGGCGCGCGAGGATCAGGCCATGAACGAGGCCAAGATCCGCGAACTTGAGGCGAAGCTGTCGCGCGCGCAGGTGGCCGGCGCCATCGACGTGCCGACCGACATGGTGTTCCTCGGTGCGACGGTTCGCCTGAAGGACGTTGGCAACGGTCGCGAGGAGGTCTATCGACTGGTGGGCCAGCTGAGCGAGGACGGCGGCCCGGACGAGGTGATCGAGGTCACCGCGACCAGCCCGATGGGTGTCGCGCTGATGAAGGCGCGCATCAGCGAGACCGTGCGGGTGGACCTGCCGCGCGGCGAGAAGCGCTTCCTGGTCGTGGCGATCCTGGAATGAACGGTGCGGCGGTGCGCGCGTGACCCTGCACCCCTCTCTTCTGCTGGCGGAATTGGCGCTGCGGCTCTTCGTGGCCTGCCTGGTGCTGGTGCGCAAGGGGCGCCGGCCGACGGTGGCGATGGCTTGGATCATCGCCGTGATCGCCATTCCGGTCGCGGGACTGATCGCGTACTTCCTGGTGGGCGAGAACAACTTCGGACGGCGGCGCGCCACCCGTCACGCCGGGATCCTGCGGAAAGTCGATCGGCCCGAAGTGCACGCGCCAAGCGATCCGCGTGCCCGAGCGCTGCAGCTGGACCCTGGCCAGACGCAGCTGGCGCGACTGGCCGAGTCGGTGAGCCACGGACCGGCGCTCGCGGGCAACGCGCTGGAACTTAGCGGCGACAGTGCGGCGAACATCGGGGCGATGGTGCGTGACATCGACGCCGCGCACGCGCATGTGCACCTGCTGACCTACATCTATCTGCTGGACGCATCGGGCAAGCGCATCGCGCAGGCGCTGCTTGGGGCCGTGAAGCGCGGCGTGACCGTGCGCCTGCTGGTCGACGGCGTGGGCAGCAAGGCGTTCCTGCGCAGCGATCTGCGACGCGCGCTCGAGGCGGGTGGCGTGCGCGTGGCCGAAGCCCTGCCGGTCTCGTTGCTGCGGCTGATCGTGGCGCGGCTGGACATCCGCAACCACCGCAAGCTGCTCGTGGTGGATGGCGTGATCGCCTGGATGGGCAGCCAGAACATCGCCGATGCGGGCTTCGCGCCGAAGGCGCGTTATGCGCCGTGGGTCGACTGCATGGTGCGGGTGCGCGGACCGTTGGCGCGCGAGCTGCAACTGGTGTTCGTCGAGGATTGGTACATGGAACATCTGGAGGATCTGGATCCGGCCCTGAACATCCAGCCCGAGTTCGACGCGTCCGGCATGACCGCGCAGGCGGTCGCGACCGGCCCGAACTTCGGCAACGACTCCATGACCACGCTGCTGCAGGCCGCGGTGCATCTTGCGCGCGAGGAGATCGTGCTGACCACCCCCTACTACGTGCCGGACCTGCCCATGCAGGCGGCGCTCGTGGTGGCGGCGCGTCGCGGGGTGCGCGTGCATCTGGTGGTGCCGCGGCGCAACGACTCGTGGCTGGTGCAGCGCGCAAGCCGCGCCTTCTACGGGGACCTGCTGAGCGCGGGCGTGGTCATCCACGAGTTCACGGGCGGCCTGCTGCACGCGAAGACGCTGGTGGTGGATCGGATGGCCTCGGTCGTGACGAGCGCGAATCTGGACCGTCGGAGCTTCGAGATCAACTTCGAGATGGGCGTGCTGGTCTACGACGCCGCGTTCTGCGAGCGCCTGCGCCAACTGCAGGAGACCTACGTGACCCGCAGTCTCCGGGTCGATCGCGCCACGTGGGAAGCACGGCCGCTCGGGCAGCGCCTGCTCGAGAGCACCGCGGGCCTGCTCAGCCCGCTGCTGTGAAACTCAGTCGCGCTCGTCGATCCAGGCCTGCTGGATCGCCTCCAGGATGCGCTCGTTGCAGGGATGCCCTGGCTCCTCATGGAAGCCCGGCAGGGCCATCACCAGTGACTTCAACTTCGGGAAGCTGATCGAGACCGGATCCACGTCGGGATGCGCTTCGACCAGCGCCTCGGCCAGGCGATCGACGGAGAGCCAGTGCATCGCTTCGGGGCCAGCCATGGCGATCAGTGCGGGATTTCCTTGATCGCGTTGCGGTTCCACGCGGGAACGCGCACCACGATGGGCCCCTTGCCCTTGATCTCGCATTGACACGCGAGGCGGCTGTTGCGCTGGATCGCAGGCGCCTCCTCCACGCGGTCGTCCTCGGCCTCGGTGCTCTCCGTGAGCTGATCCATGCCCTGCTCCACGTAGACATGGCAGGTGCTGCAGGCGCAGACGCCACCACAGGCGTGCTCGATGTTGATGCCATGATCCATGGCGAGTTCGAGAATGCTCTCGCCCTCGCCACCCATCAGTTGCCATTCCTTCTGACCGGTGCCGGTGAGGCCCTCGGGATCCTCCAGATGGAAGGTGACGGGAACGATCGGCGGTCCGTGCTCGTGGTCGCTGCGCTTCAGGTGCATGAGACGATCATGGTAGACAGACGTGCCCGTATCGCCCAGTCCCCGAGCGTGCGTTCCGGATTCCGCGTGCGTGTCGCTACAGTGGAGCGATGCACCTGATGGGACACGTCCTCGAGGAGACTGTCGCGGCCGCCGCCGCGCTGGGGGTGCTTCGGCCGCAGGCGCGCGAGGCGCACGCGGCGTTCTTCCGCGAGGGCCGACGCGCGGCGACATGGGTCGAGGACCGCGATCCCGAGATCGCCCGCACGCTCGTGGACCACGACACGGTGAAGTTCACGCTGCGCATGCAGGACGGCCTCGAGACCGAGAGCGTGGTGATCCCCATGTACCGCGACACGCGCATCACGCGCACCCTCTGCGTCAGCAGTCAGGTCGGCTGCGCGATGGGATGCGGCTTCTGCGAGACGGCGCAGATGGGCCTGATGCGGAACCTGACGCCCGGCGAGATCGTGGCGCAGTGGTTCGCGGCGCGGCACATGATCGAGAATCCGTTCGAGGGCGGGCGCGGCTTTCCCATCAAGAACATCGTGTTCATGGGGATGGGCGAACCGACGGACAACATGGCGAGCGTGCTGCAGGCGATCCGCGTGCTCGCCGATCATCACGGACCCAGCGTGCCGACCGCCAACATCACCGTCAGCACGGTGGGGCGCGCCGGCGGCGTGCGCGAACTGGCGCGCTTCGCCGAGAAGCCCGGCTTCCGCAAGCTCAACATCGCCTTCAGCCTGAACGCGCCGAATGACCGCATCCGCGCGGAGATCATGCCGATCACGCGCGCCGAGCCCGTAGCCGGCGTGCTGGACGCGCTGCGCGACTGGCCCGTGCACCGCAACGCGGTGTTCTGCATGGAGTATGTGCTGATCCCGGGCGTGAACGACGCCCCTGAGCACTGCGACGAGGTCTGCGCGCTGCTGCGCGGGATCAAGTGCTCGCTGAACGTGATCCCCTACAACCCGCGGCGCGACAGCCCGTGGCGCGCGCCGACCGAAGCCGAGACCGCCGCGTTCGTGTCGCGCGCGATCGCCAACGGCCAGTTCTGCAAGCGCCGCGGCACGAAGGGTCGCAACGCGATGGCGGCGTGCGGGCAGCTGGGCAACGAGCGCATCCGACGGCGCAAGTTCGTCGACCTGCGCGTGGGCGGGTGAGCGCGGCTCAACTGCTGCCTTCGCGCATCCGGTGCAGTCCCTCCGGAAAGGGATAGGTGGCGTAGACCGCGGTGCGCGGCACGTCCCACAGTCCGACCGGCGGATAGACGTCCCCCGTGAAGCCGGCCTGATGCATGGCATGCAGCGCCGACTCGAGGCTCGGTTCATGTCCTTCATGATCAAGCAGGCGGTTTGACTTCGCGCCCAGGAAGGACACCGTGCAGGCAGGCGCGCGATCGAGTCGCCCCTCAAGCATCTTGCTGACCGTCCGGAAGCCGCGATAGAGGTCCTCCAGCGTGAAGTGATCGCGACCGGCGGGTCGCAGCAACCCCAGGATCAGAAGCCGGTCGAGGTCGAACTTGAGCACGTACGGCTCGCGATCATCGCGTGCGTGCAGGTTCACGGCGCCGCGGAACATGCGCGCGTAGCTGGTGGCGCTGGAGAGCGACCACTGGCTGGTCGGAATGAGCTTGAGCAGCTCACCGAGCACACCGTGCGAGTTGTCGACGTCATTCACGCCGCATACCACCGTCCGATAGCGGCCCTCGACCAGATCGTCCAGCAAGTGCTGGCCCCATTGCAGGCGCAGCGACCGCTGTCCGCTCACCGAGCGTGGGTTGCCATTGGGAATCATGGTCACACGAGGACCGCCGCTCGGCGCCTCGACCAGACGATCACCATCACCGTTGTAGATCCGGATCGCGCTCATGGCGGGAAGAATGCACCCCCCCGCGCCAAAGCACAAGCGAACGAATCCCCCGGAGATCACCCGGCTGCGGGCGCCTTCACCTCGGGCACCTCAAGGCTCGGCGCCAGGATCTGCATGAAGGGGGGCACGCGTCGGGGTTTCGGATCCACCAACTTGCCCAGGCGGCCGACAGCGATCGGCTCGAAGCCGGGCGAGGCGAGCATCAGCGAGAGCACCTTCGCGGCTTCGGTGGCCTCGGCTCCCTGGGCCGACGCCGACTCGAACACGCCTGGAAGGATCACGCGCAGGTCCAGCGACGCCTCCACTTGACAGGCGAACAGCACCGCCCGTTGCATGGTCCGACCGGACGTGATCGCGGTCTGCACGGACGAGGCGGGACCGCGACCCACGATGACCGGCGTGCAGCCCGCCTCCCAACGCTCGGGCTCGCCGATCGCCTTCGCGATCGCGGGCGAGACCTTCGCAAGCGCACGCAGGCTCTTCAGGAAGTCCGCCTTGCGATCCGGCGCCACGATCACGGCCGTGCAGTTCTGATCGCTCATCGAATTGCGAACCTTGTCCAGCAACTCCTGATTCGGGCTCCATGCGGGATCGAATGCGCCCGTGGGATCCGGGCGCGCGAAGATGCCGGCGGCGCTGCGCACCGCGTCCGGGTTCGAGCCCTTCCTGACCTGGCCGATCTTGACCGACAGTTGCACGAGATCACCGGAATCCTTGGGCGGCATGTAGAGGATGCCCGAGCCCGCCATGCTGGCGCTGGCCAGCATCGCGCTGCATTCCGCTGCGGCGCCGATCGAGAGCAGCATGGCGCAGGACTCGTCATCCGAGGCCGGCTGACGCGCGGTCCGTACGCCGATCGTGCAGTCAAGGCGCGCGTGAAGACGGATGTCGGAGAGCGCTCCGAAGTCGTCGGCCCAGCACGCCGCCATCGCGAACGGGAGGGTGACGCCCTCCTGTCCGCCCGTCGGACGAGTACGTGGACGACCGCCATCTGGGGCCATCTGACTCGCCGGCGCCATCTGTGCCATCGCGGCCGGTGCCGCCAGCAGGGCCGGGATCGATGCGAGCAATTCGCGACGCGGAAGAGGCAGGTGTTCCATGGAGAGGTCCTTGACGTTTCAGTCGACGGGCCGGATCGCTCCAGCCTGAGAATCCCAACGAATGTTCAGGGTGCCGCGCCCCTCGACGAAGTCCAGCAGCCAGGCTCCGATGGCCTTCGTGCGCCAGTCATGGGCGGGGAATGGAGCCGGGGCGTCGCCACCCATCTCGCCACGGCGCCGACGACGATCAAGCGCGATGCGTGCGGCGCACCAGTCGGTGAACTCGCTTCGGCTGCACATGAGGTTGGGCGCCAGATCCTCCGCCATGCAGCGGATCTGGAGCGCCAGCCACATCGAGTCGATCCGCGCCCGCACCGCGGCGTCCTCGAGCAGGCGCGCATGCTCGTCCTTGGTCGGCGGCAATTCGCGCGCGTGTCGCACGCATTCGGCGATGCGATCGCCGTAACGCCCCGCGACGGGCCGCGGCAGGAAACGGATCTCGCGCACGGCATCGGCACGCTCGGGCTTGCGCCGCACGAGCTCCATCAGCGCCACGTCGGGGATCGCCACGCGCTGCGGCTGATCGGTCTCGCGTGCGATCTCACGGCGAAGCAGCACGAGTTCCCGCAGCAGCGTGGTGGCCGCGGGACGCAGGTTCTCGCCTCGGCTTGCGCGGCGCATCTGACGGTCCGGGTCGAACTCGAGCTCCCCGGCGAGCTGCACCTCGCTCTCCTGCAGTGCCCAGGCCAGTCGGCCGCGCGCCTCCAACTGCGTGCGCACCGCGTCCCACGCCATCGGCAGGTAGCGCACGTCGTCCGCGGCGTAATGCAGCTGACTCGCCGTGAGCGGTCGGCGATCCCATTCGGTGAACGTGTGCGCCTTGCCCAGACGCAGGCCGGCGAAATGCTCCAGCGTGGTTCCCAGGCTGCTGGGCCATGGCAGCCCAAGCAGGCTGACGGCGATCTGCGTGTCGACCAGATTCGCCACCGCGCCCCCAAGCGCGTCGCGCACCGCGCCGATGTCCTGCTCGCCGGCGTGCACAAGCGTCCGGACCGCGGGGTCGGCCACGGTCTCGTAGATCGGTCGCGGGTCCACCCCCTCCAGCGGGTCGATCAGCGCCACGCGCGCCGTGGTCGCCACCTGCACCAGGCAGATGCGCGGCCGGAAGGATTCCTCGCCGATGAATTCGGTGTCGAACGCGACGAGGCCCTCGGCACGCACATGCGAAGCGAATTCGCGCACCGCCTCGGCGCTGGAAAGCACCTCGTGCTCGCCCTTCGGAACCAGCGGATGGTCGATGCGCGGGCCGTGCCCCCCGCCGTGCTCGCGCTCGGCGCTTTCGTGGTGACGGGCTCGTTGTCGGCGGCGGTGATTCACGCGCGGGTGTCCGTGGGGCGGAGCGCGCAAGCGTAGCGGAACGCGCCCCCGCTCAGGAACCTTCGCCCGACGGGCCCTTTCGCCGCTTCGAGATGCCCGGTGTGGCGGGCGGCAGCATGCGCTTGCGTCGCAGCAGGTGGTGGTAGTGCTGGGCGAAGCGATGCGCCTCGTCACGGATCGCCTGGCAGAGATGCAGACCCGCGTGGGAGCGACCAAGCCGCATGGGCTCGGGATCATCCGGCACGTGGATGAGCTCCTCGCGCTTGGAGAGCCCGATGACGAGCCGCGGGCGCACCGGACACTGCGCGAGCGCCTCCAGCGCAGCGGCGAGCTGCCCGGGTCCGCCGTCGATCAGCAGCACGTCCGGAAGCAGCTCGGGCGCACGGTCGGAGTCGCGGAAGCGACGGCTCACCACCTCGCGGATCGCCTGATAGTCGTCGTTGGACACGGTGCGAACCTGGAACCGGCGGTAGCGATCCTTGAAGGGCCGGCCGTCGACGAAACAGACCAGGCTTCCCACGGTGTCACCACCCCCGAGATGCGCGATGTCGACGGCCTCGACGCACCGCACCTCGGTCTCGAGACCGAGCGCGCGCTGCAGGCTTCGGCATCCCGCGCGCGGATCCTTCGCGGAGATCGTGACCTCGGGCTGCCAGTCGAACTCCCCCGCGCGTCCGCGGCGCTCGCGCTCGTCGAGCTTCTCGATGGCCTGAATCTGGTCCCGCAGCACCGCCGCCGCCTCGTAGCGGCGCTCGGCGCTCGCCGACTCCATCTCGGCGCGAAGTTCGCGAAGCATGTCCGCGCGGCGGCTCTCAAGGAAGCGACAGAAGCGATCCACGTCCTGCCGGTAGCGGGTCGCCGAGATGCGGTTGGCGCAGGGCGCGGTGCACTGGTCGATGTTCGCGAGAATGCAGGGACGGAAGTCCAGGTTGCGCGGATCCTCGGAGCGCAGGTCCAGATCGCAGGTGCGAAACTGGAAGACGCGTTGAAGCAGCTGCATCGCGTGCCGCAGGTCCGCGCCGCTGGTGAACGGACCGTAGATCCGCGCCCCGCGGAATCGTTCATGCCCAGGGTCCCGCGTGATGTAGACCCCGGGAAACTCCTCGCGGATCGTGACCGCGAGATACGGATAGGTCTTGTCGTCGAGCAGCCTTGCGTTGAACCGCGGCTTGAGATCCTTGACCAGCCGGGCCTCCAGCAGGAGCGCCTCCCACTCACCCTCGCAGGGAATGATGTCGAACTCCGCGACCAGCTCGATGAGGGGCTGCTTCCGCGGCCCAAGGTCGGTGCTTGGCAGGAAGTAGCTCGAGACCCGGTCCGGCAGGCGATTGGCCTTCCCGACGTAGAGCACCACCCCCGCCTCGTCCTTCATCAAGTAGACCCCGGGAACTGGCGGCAGAGCCCGTGCCCGGACGAGAAGTCCGGAAACGCGGTCCTCGGGCTGGTCCGGCGGGGAATCCATGGGAGTGAACTCTAGGAAAGAAACTGAATCCCTGCGGTGAATCAGTCGGTATACTCGTGGGACCGACGCCGCTGCCGTCGGCCTCGAACCTCTCGCAGCACACGAAGGAGTCACTTCCAATGAAGAAGATCGCGATTCTCGCCGCTGCGAGCCTGATGCTTGGCCTGGCGGCATGCAACAAGGACACGAAGACCTCCGACGCCAAGGCCAGCCCCGGCGCCGTGACCGAGAAGAAGTCGGACTGCTGCAAGGGCAAGGACGCGAAGGACTGCTGCAAGACCCAGGCGAACACCTCGGCCGGCGCGGTCAGCGAGAAGAAGGACTGCTCCAGCAGCTGCTCCGAGAAGAAGAGCACCTGCAGCGAGAGCAAGAACACCTCGGCCGGCGCGGTCAGCGAGAAGAAGGACTGCTCCAGCAGCTGCTCCGAGAAGAAGAGCACCTGCAGCGAGAGCAAGAACACCTCGGCCGGCGCGGTCAGCGGCAAGAGCGGTTGCCCGGGCTCGGGCAGCGGCAGCATGTGCCCGTTCGCGGGTGCCAAGAACGGCTGATCCGTTCCTGACGTGAAGTTTCACGCGGCCCTCCCCTGCGGAGGGCCGCGTTGTTTTTGCCCCCGTTACCATCGCGACCCGTGAGCGAGGCTCCCCCGATTCTGGTGCGCGGCGGACGCGTGATCGATCCCCTGCGGGGCTTCGACGCGGTCGGTGACGTGCTTCTGCGCGGCGAGCGCGTGGAGCGCATCAGCGCGACCCCGCTTCCGACCACGGGATTGCGCGTGATCGACGCGGACGGCTGTCTGGTGTGCCCCGGCCTGATCGATCCGCACGTGCACCTGCGCGAGCCCGGCGGCGAGCGCAAGGAGACGATCCGGACCGGCAGCGAGGCGGCGATCGCGGGCGGCTTCAGCATGGTGGCGTGCATGCCAAACACGCAGCCAGCCCTCGATCTTCCAAGCCTGGTGGATTTCGTGCGGCTGAAGGCGGCCGAGGCGGGGCTTGCGCGCGTGCGCGTGGTGGCTGCGGCCACGGTGGGCCGCGAGGGTGAGCGTCTGGCGCCGATGGGCGCGATGGCCCGCGCAGGCGCCGTGGCATTCAGCGACGACGGCGACGGCATCGCGAGCGCGATGGTGATGCGACGCGTGCTCGCGACCTGCCGCTCGATCGATCGACCCTTCCTGCAGCATTGCCAGGAGGCCACGCTCACGCATGAGGCCGTGATGAACGAGGGACCACTCGCGGCGAAGCTTGGCCTGGGCGGCTGGCCCGCCGTCGCCGAGGAGATCATGTTCGAGCGCGACGTGCGCCTGAACGCCTCGATCGGCTGCCGCTACCACGCGCAGCATCTCTCGAGCGCCGGCAGCGTGGAGATCCTGCGGCGCGCGAAGGCCGCCGGACAGCCCGTGAGCGGCGAGGCGAGTCCACATCACCTGCTTCTGACCGACGCCGCGTGCGACGGCTGGAACACGATCGCGAAGGTGAATCCTCCGCTGCGGACGGGCGCCGACGCCGAGGCGCTTCGAAAGGCCGTCGTGGATGGAACGATCGAGGTCCTCGCCACCGATCATGCGCCACACACGGCCAGCGAGAAGGGCCGCGACTTCTCTGCCGCGCCCTTCGGCTGCATCGGGCTTGAAAGCGCCGTGGGCATGTACGGCCTGGCGCTGGTGAAGAGCGGCCTGATGGACTGGACCTCGGTGATCGAGCGCATGACCGTCGGACCCGCGCGTCTGCTGGGGCTGCTTGAAGCGGGATTCGGAAGGCTGTTCGAGGGCGGCCCCGCCGACGTCTCCGTGATCGATCCAGACGCCGCGTGGAAGGTCGAGGCCTCGAACTTCCGAAGCCGCAGCCGCAACTCTCCCTTCGACGGTTGGACCGCGCACGGCCGGCCCGTCGCGGTGATCACGCAGGGCCGCGCCTTCGATCTGCGCACCGAATGGTGGCGCGGAGCTGGCGCACCGTGAGCGGTTCGCGCGGCCTGCGACGCCGCCTGATGGATCGTCTGGCGGCCGTGGTGGCCCGCCGGCCGCTCGCCATCGTGGCTGGCACGGCGTTCCTGGCGTTGGCTTCGGCGCTCTGGAGCGCGTGGCACCTTCGGCTCGATGCGGACACCAACTCGCTGGTCGGCGACGACCAGCCGTACATGCGTCGCTATCGCGATTTCCTCAGGGACTTCGGCGATCTTGAGTACATCCTGCTGGTCGTGGATCCCGCCGGCAACGAGTCGGAGGCCAACGAGGCGACGCGCGAACTGGTGACGGGACTTCGTGCGCTGCCCGACCTGCGAGGCGCGACCGGATCGGTCACGAGTGCCGAGCAGTACCGGCTCTCGACCTGGTCGATGAGCGACGCCGAACTTTCGGGGCTGCACGAGGCGCGCGGCGCGCTGCCGGTGCTCACCTCGGGTCCGGGTGCGGGTGGCCTCCTGCTGCAGAGCACGGACCGTCTGGAACGACTGCTTGCCGATGGCGCCGGCATGGAGCGCACACGCCAGCGCGAACTCGCGGCCGAGGCGTTCCTGCTGGCGCGTTGTGCGCTGGGTGGAATGCCGGATGCGCCTGCGAGTCTGGCGACCGCCTTGCCCGAGCGCTGGCTTCCCGCCGGTCCGGGGCCCCTGCGTCTCGTGCTGGTGATGCCCGACAAGAACTTCGAGACGCTCGCGGTGATCGAACGGCCACTGCAGGAGATCCGCGACCTGATCACGAAGGTGCGGCGGGCGCATCCGTCGATCGAGATCGGCCTGACGGGCAAGCCTGTGCTGAAGGCCGACGAGATGCGCACGACCAGCGACGACATGAGCACGGCCAGCGTGGTGGCGCTGCTGCTGTGCGCGGCGCTGTTCATGGTGGTGTTCCGCGGCGTGAAACGGCCGATGCTTGCGGTACTGGTGTTCCTGGCGGGCTCCGCACTCACGTATGGCGCGGCCACGCTGATGCTGGGCCACCTGAACCTGCTGAGCGTGGTGTTCATGCTGGTGCTGGTGGGCGTGGGTCTGGACTATGGCGTGCACATGGTGGCGCGCTATCTGGAGGGGCTGCGCCACCTCGGACCCGCCGCCAGCGTGCGACACACGATTCGCCAGGCCGTACCAAGCGTGCTGGCCGGCGCCCTGACCAGCGCCGGCACGTTCCTGCTGGCGGTCGCGGCGCCGATGCGGGGCCTGCGGGAACTGGGACTCGTGAGCGGCGTGGGACTGATGCTCTGCGCGATCACGATGGCGATCACGCTTCCGGCCCTGCTGCTGCTGCTGGACCGGGGCGCACGACGCGAGCCGCTGAAGCGCGGCCTGTTCATGGAGCCGCTCGATCGCCGGCAGGATCCCTTCGGCGGGCGCGCCGCCATGCGGCACTGGCTGCTCACCGGCGCATTCCTGTGCGCCGCGATCGGCGGCGGCTGGATTGGATGGGATCGGATCCGGTTCGAGAGCAACTTGCTGCGACTGCAGGCCGAGGGTCTCGACAGCGTGGGTTGGCAGCGCAAGCTGCAGGCCGCTGGAGGCAACGCGACATGGTTCGGCGCATGCATCACGGATTCGATCGATCGCATTCCCGAGTTGGTGGAGCGTGCGCGCAAGGAACCGCTGATCGGTCAGGCGCGCAGCGTGCTGGACGTGGTGCGCCCGGACACGCGGGAACGCGCCGCATGGCGCATGGCGATCGGGAACGCCGCGCTCGGCCGACCGGCCTCGTCACGGCAGATCGCCACGCCACCCTTGGCCGACGGCTTGGCGCAGGCGCTTGGTCGATTGGCCGATGGCGCCGGACTGGCGGGCGCACCGGAGACCGATGTGGCCACCATCCGCGCACTTCGCGACGGCGTGCAGGCACTCAATCGCGCGCTGCGACAGTCGCCGGACGAGATGGTGCGAGCCTCGGAACTCGCGGCCGGCAGGTCGACCGAGTTCGCCACCGCGCTGGGCGCCGGCGCGCGCGGATCGTTGCGCCAAGCGCTGCCGGACGCGATGCGCGACACGTTCACCTCGAGCGATGGGCGCTCGGCGGTGATCCTGAATCCCGTGGAGGACGTCTGGGACCCGGCCGCGCTGGAGCGGTTCGTGGCCGCGATGCGTCGTGTGGATCCCGACGTCACAGGCGTGCCGATCACCGTCTTCGAGTCACTCCGGCTCATGCGCCGATCGTTCCTGCAGCAGGGCGTGCTGGCCACGCTGTTCGTGGCAATCGTGCTGCTGGCGGACTTCCGGTCGCTCCGGCTGGCGGCGCTCTCGCTGGTGAGTCTGGCGGCGGGGATGGGGGTCACGGTGGGCGTGATGGGCGTGCTGGACGTGCCGCTGAGCCTCGCGAACTTCTTCGCGATCCCGATCATGATCGGGCTGGGCATCGACAGCTGCATCCATGTCACCCATCGCGCGATCGACGGTGGCCTGCTGTCCGGATTCGGCAGCACGCGCCGCGCGGTGGTGGTGACGGCGCTGACCACCACGATCGGCTTCGGCACGCTGCTCTGGGCGCAGCATCAAGGGCTCCGAAGTCTGGGTGCCGTGATGACGATCGCGAGCGTGGCGTGCCTGGCCAGCAGCGTGTGGCTTCTGCCTGCGATGCTGAGGATCATGGGACTGGGTGTGCCGCGGCTGCGAACTGCCCCTAGCATGCCGTGATGCGAACGCTGCTCTTCACGCTTCTTGTGGCGCTGCTTCCCGTGGCGTGTGGCGACTCCGGAAACGACGCGCGCGTGACCACGACCGCGCCCGTCGCGCTGCGCTTTCAGGTGGACGGCATGCATTGCGGTGGCTGCGTGGACGCGATCACCGACAAGGTGAAGCGCGTGGATGGCGTGGTCGACTGCCGCGTGAGTCTGGACCAGCGTCAGGCGGACGTCGCGGTTCGCGAACCACAGTCCCGCGCGGCCGTGCAGAAGGCGATCGAGGGGCTGGGCTACAAGGTCACGCCCCTGCCGACGCCGGCCGCCGGTACCTGAACGTCAGCGCGCGAGTGCGCGCTCGATGGCCTCGGCGACGGCCTCGGAAGCCTGTGCCATGGTGCCGCGGAACTTCGCACCCGCCGCATGCACATGCCCGCCGCCGTTGAACACGCCCGCAAGACGGTTCACGTCGACGAAGGCACCGCCACGCACCATCGGTGGCTTGCTTCGCAGGCTGATCTTGACCACGGGGCCCGGCTCGTTCTGCGACAGCAGCGCGCTGACCTCGATCGATCCGACGCTCATGGGCGCGTTCACGACGCCCGCAAGGTCTTCGGCGCTTCCGCTGCTCCGCGAGAAGTCCTCTGGGGAGAGCGTCATGACGGCCGCACGACCCCCGGCAAGCCAGCGCATGCTGCCCAGTGCATGCGCGAGCAGTCCCATGCGTTGTGGGCGCGCGGTCTCCTCGAGTTGCCGATAGAGCCGATCCTTCTCGACGCCCGCACGCAGCAGCCGCGAGGCGAGCGCGAACACCGAGGCGTCCGCGCCGCTGAACCGGAACCAGCCCGTGTCGGTGGCGAGGCCCGCGAACAGCGCCTCGGCGATGCTGCCGGCGCACCCGGTGCCTGGGGCGTCGAAGCGCGCGCCCAGCGCGTCGAGCACGGGCACCAGCGCCTGCGTGCAACTGGCGCACGTGGTGTCCACGATGCGGTCGGTAAAGCCCGTGTCACCCGAGCGATGATGATCCACGCCGATGCAACGATCCACGCGGCCTCGAATCCACGGCCCCAGGTGCTCAAGCTGGCTCCACGATCCCGTGTCGACCACGGCCACAAGATCGAATTCGCCCTGCGGCATGGACTCGGGTGCGCGACACACGGTGTCGCCCGCGAGCAGGGTGCCCAGGGCAGGATCGAACGAGCCGGCCAGCCATGCCTCCGTGCGGATGCCGAGCGCGCGCGCGGCACGGGTGAGCGCCATCATGCTGCCCACAGCGTCGCCGTCGGGCTTGTCGTGCGAGGTGACCAGCAGACTCGTGGCAGAGCGGATGCGCTCCGCCAACCGTTGCGCCGACGCGGTCGTTGCGTACGCGGCAGCCGTCGTGACACTCATGCTTGCATCGCTTCCTGCGGGACGAGCTCCCGCGTGCGGACCACGTCGCGGCGCATCTGTGCCAGCAACGGTTCCAGGCTGTCGAACCGCGCCTGCTCGCGGATCCAGTTCGAGAACTCGAGTCGCAGCGTCCATCCGTATCGATCCAGCGGCATCTGACGATCCATCAGGAACGCCTCGACCGTGCGCTCGGCGTCGCCGAAGGTCGGCTTGGTTCCCACGCTGATCGCGGCGCGCGCACGGGTTCCATCGGGAAGCGTGGCGAGGCCTGCGTAGACCCCGTCCATCGGAATGTGACGCTCGCCGAAATCCACGTTCGCGGTGGGCCAGCCGATCTCGCGACCTCGCTGATCCCCTCGGACCACTTGGCCACTGAAGCCGTACGGACGACCGAGCACGCGCGCCGTGTCGTCGACGCGCCCCTGCGAGAGCAACCATCGAACCAGCGAACTGCTGGCGGCGGCGGTGCTGCCGTCCGCAAGACGGACATCCACGGGGGCGACCACCTCGACGCGGAAGCCAGATTTCTCCCCCTCCGACCGCAGAAGGGCCATCTCGCCCTTGCGCCCCTTCCCAAAGCGGAAGTCGGGGCCCTCCACGATCGCCTGGAATCCGAGTTCCGCATGCAGGGATCGGATGAAGGCGGACGCCTCCTGATCGAGGAGCGCCCGGTCCAACTGCAGCACACGCACCTCCGAGGCGCCGGCGGACAACAGCATCTCTCGGCGCTCCGACGGCGTCTGGACGGTCTGAGGCGCCGCTTCGGGCCGGAGCAGGCGCATCGGATGCGGCTCGAAGGTGACGGTAGTGACCGTCCCGGCTGGACCTGCCACTTCCCGCGCTCGAGCGAGCAGGGCCTGATGGCCACGATGGACCCCATCGAAGTTGCCGATCGTCACGGAGTGCAAGGCGGACAAGGCTATCGGCTGGAAAGGCGAGACCCAAGAGGAAAGAGCTTTTGATTACCGGACGCGGCTGCGTTTCCGCTTGTTGGGGCGGCTGCCGTTGGGCATCATGATCAGAATGCCCTCCTCGCCTGCCGCCGTCAGCCCCGCCGCCCCCTCCGCGACCGCCCTGCTGGGAGAACTGACACGCGAGTTCCAGTCGACGGCGGAGCACGTGGTGCCATGGTTCCTCGGGCAGATGCCGCCGATGTATTTCCAGGACACCTCGCCCGAAGCCGTGCGAGAGCACCTGCGCGCGATCATCGCGGCGAAGGCCAGTGGCGCGTCGCTCGACATCACGCTGCGCAGCAAGGATGGCCGCGAGGTCACCAGCATCAGGCCTGGCAATCGGGTGGGCGTGCTGGCCGAAATCGTCGGCGGACTGCCCATGGAACCTTCGCTGCGGGCCGCCAAGATCCATTCGAGCGCCGATGGCGCGATCGTGCTGGACACCTTCGAGTTCGGCGAGCGTGTGCCCTTCAATCCCAAGGACGCCGCCCAGGCGGCACGCGTGGAAGCTGCGCTGCGTTGGGCGCGCGAACACGGGCTCGACTGGAACGAGACCGAGGTGCGCACCTACGCCGCGAACGCCCCCGCCGACTACATGGGCACGCTCACGCCGCTGCGCCTGAGCAAGCATCTCTCGCTGTTCCAGCGCGTGAGCGGCTCGGATGGCACCGAGGTGGAGTTGGAGCCCGAGGCCGAGCCCACGCACAGCCGCATCACGATCGCGTTCTCGAACGCCCGCACGCGCACCATGCTGGAGCGCGTGGCGTTCCTGCTGAGCACGGCGAAGGTGAGCATCCAGCGCGCGTACCTCGACCAGGTGAAGGACCCGCCGCACGGCAGCGTGACGTTCCTGGGCTTCGTGGTGCAGACCGAGGACGGCACGTCGATCGACCCGAAGGGCGAGCTGTGGAAGCGCGTACGCAGCGAGCTGATGCGCGTGAAGTGGCTCGACTTCGACACGCTGAAGTTCGCGGCGCGACACGCCCCGATCGGCCTCGCCCGTGCCGAGGCGCTGACCGCGTTCTGCCACTTGGTGCATCAGACGCTGGTGCACAAGGACCGTCTTGCCTACAGCTTCAACCGCATCCTGGCCGCGGCTGAGGCAGCCATGCCGCTGGCGCTGAAGGTGGTCGACCTGTTCATGGCGCGCTTCAACCCCGACGCCACGATGGACGACGACACCTTCGCGCGCACCGCAGCCGCCCTGCGCGGCGAGATCGAGGCGCATCGTTCGCTCGACAGTGGTGCGCTGATCATCGGACGCATGCTGGACGCCGTCGAGGCCTCGCTGCGCACGAACTGCTTCGTGCCGGCGCGCTTCGGCTTCGCGCTGCGTCTGGACCCCGCCCTGCTTCGCGACGAGCAGCGCCCGGAACTGCCATGGGGCGCGTTCTTCGTGCATGGCCGCGGCTACAACGGCTTCCACGTGCGCTTCAAGGAGATCGCCCGCGGCGGCCTGCGCGTGATCCGCCCGCGCGACGCTGTGCAGCACGCCCGCGAGGCGGACAAGCTCTACGACGAGGTCTACGGCCTGAGCTTCGCGCAGCAGCAGAAGAACAAGGACATTCCCGAGGGCGGCGCGAAGTGCGCGATCCTGGTGGAGCCCGCGGCCGACCCCACGCGCTGCGTGAAGAGCTTCGTGAACAGCATTCTGGACCTGATCACGGGCGAGGCGGCGACGAGGTCGCGCATCGTGGACCGTCTCGGTCACCAGGAGTTCATCTACCTCGGCCCCGACGAGAACATCACGCCCGACCACATCGAGTGGATCGTGGCGCGCGCGCGGCGCCGCCAGTACGCGCTGCCGACCGCCTTCATGAGCAGCAAGCCCGGCGCCGGCATCAACCACAAGGTCTACGGCGTGACCAGCGAGGGCGTGAACGTCTTCCTGGAGGTGGCGCTGAAGGCCGTGGGCATCGACCCGCGCAAGCAGCCCTTCACCGTGAAGATCACGGGTGGCCCGGACGGCGACGTGGCCGGCAACATGATGCGCATCCTGGACCGCGACTACGGCGCCAACGCGCGCATCGTGGGCGTGGCCGACGGAAGCGGCGTGGGCGAGGATCCGGACGGTCTCGATCACGCGGAACTGCTGCGCCTGTTCAAGGAAGGCCTGCCGATCGCCAGTTTCAGCAAGGCGAAGCTCGGCGCGCGTGGCCGCGTGGTCGGCGTGGACGAGCCGGACGGCGCGCGCCTGCGCAACACCCTGCACAATCGCCTGGTGACGGACGCGTTCGTGCCGGGCGGCGGCCGCCCCGCGACGATCGACGACAAGAACTGGAGCGAGTTCCTCACGAGCGACGGTGTGCCGAGCGCCAAGGTGATCTCGGAGGGTGCGAACCTGTTTCTCACCCCCGAAGCGCGCGGACAGCTGAGCGCGCGCGGTGCGGTGATCATCAAGGACAGCACCGCGAACAAGTGCGGCGTGATCTGCTCGAGCTACGAGATCCAGGCGTGCATGCTGCTGGAAGATGACGCCTTCCTGAAGATCAAGGCGCCGTACGTGGAGGAGGTGCTGGAGAAGCTGCGCGACTTCGCCCGCAGCGAGGCCGAGCTGCTCATGGCGGAAGGCCGACGCCACCCGACCGTGCCGCTGCCCGAGCTGAGCGTGCGCATCTCGAAGGCGATCAACGCGACCGCCGACACGATCCACGCGAGCATGGCCCGCTGGAGCGACGCCGACCGCCTGCTCGCCCGCACGCTCGTGATCGAGCACTTGCCCGCCACGCTGGTGAAGGCCGTGGGCGACCGCCTGTGGAAGGACCTGCCGGGCGCCTACGTGGAGTGGCTCATCAGCAAGCGCCTGGCGAGCACGATCGTGTACCGCGAGGGTGTGGACTTCCTGAGCGGCATGGAGCCCGAGGCCGCTGCGAGCACCGCGCTGCGCTACCTGCAGCGCGAACAGGACACGCGCCGTCTCGTGGGCGCCCTGAAGGCCGGAAGCCTGAACGAGGCCGATCGCGCGGAGGCGGCGAAGCTGCTCGAGCGCAGCGGCACCCGCGGCGCGCTGCTCGACTGAGCCAGCACGACCCCCGCGTTCACGCCGCCGTCACGCCCACCAGGGCTTCGCCGCAGGCTGCTCGATCAGGCAGCCCTGCAGGAACTCGACCGCGCGCACGAAGCCCTCTTCCACGCTCATGAGCGCGTCCTCGTGCTCGATGCTGAGCACATGGTCGTATCCGTGGCGTCGCAGCATGCTCACGAAGGGTCGCCAGAACTCGGTGCCATGGCCCCAACCGCACGCACGGAAGCTCCAGCTTCGCTCGTTCAGTCGGCCGTAGTGGCGCGCGTCGAGGTAGCCGTTGCGCGGCCCCTCGTGCGGGTCGAGCGCGGTGTCCTTCGCGTGCACGTGGAAGAGCAGGCCCGCCTCGCCGATCATCTTCGCGGCGAGCACCGGATCGATGCCCTGCCAGAACAGGTGTGACGGGTCAAGGTTCGCGCCCAGCCGCGTCCTGCCCTTCACGCCGCTCGCCTTCGTGGCGCGCTCGCTCAGCTGCAGCAGCGTGTCCGGGTTGTAGACGCAGAAGCCGGGGTGCGGCTCCCACGCGCAGCGTACGCCGTGCCTGGCGAGCGTCTTCGTGGCCGCGGCCCAGTACGGCACGAGCACGCGATCCCACTGGTACTTCAGCACGTCGAGGAACTCGCTCGGCCACGGGCAGGTCACCCAGTTCGGCTGCTGGTCCTTCGGGCTGCCGCCGGGGCAGCCGCTGAAGGTGATCACGATGTCGGTGCCGAGCTTCGGCGCAAGCTTCACCGCCGTCTCCCACGCGGCGTGGTGGTCGCGTGCGACGCCCTTCTTCGGGTGCACCGGGTTGCCGTGCACCGCGAGCGCGCTGAGCATGAGCCCATGGTCGCGCAGGATGCCCTTGATGCGGTCCTGTTCGCGGGCGCTCGAGAGCACCTTGGCCGGGTCGAAGAACGACTTGCCGGGGTATGCGCCTGCGGGAAGCTCGATGGCCTCAAGACCGTGCATGGCGCAGAACTCGCATGCCTGCTCAAGAGGACGATCGGAGAAGAGTGCGCTCATGACGCCGAGTTTCATGGGGAAGGCTCCTTGAAAGCGCCCAACGCTAACCGACGCGGTCGCTGGCGGGCGCGCCACGAATCGGCGACAATGCGACGCCATGCCCTGGCTCGCCCCCCTGATGGTCGCAATCGCGCTTCGCGCCGGTGATCCTCCGGCCGCGCCACCGGAACCACCGCCGATTCCAGGCACCACGCAGGTGGCGCCGTCCGGGACTGCGCCGGCGACCGCGACCTCCGACGGCTCCGGCCAGTCGTCCGCCACGCCCACCGAGGCGACAGTGGCCCCTGCACCTCCGCGCCGACTGTGGGTGATCCTCGACTACTACAAGGAGTTCGGTGGCACCGTGGTCCGCGAGGGCGAGGCCTCGATCACCCTGAAGACCACCACAGGCGAGGAGCGCACCGTCGATCGCAACTCCATCGTGAGCGCGATCCCTCTGCTGGATGCACCGGAGGGCACGCCGGTGATCGTGCGCTGGCGCAATGGACGAACGATCCCCGCGGAACTCGTCTCGGACGGATTCGAGGAGGTGGTGGTGCGCATCGGGCGTGCGCGCACGTCCCTGCCGAGACGGGAGATCCTGGCGCTGGAACGCGAGCCGCCCTTCGAGGAGCAGTTGGCAGGATTCCGCGCGAAGATTCCCGCGGACGCGTGGGACGTCCGCATGGAACTGGTGCGATGGCTGCTCGCGAAGCACCACCCCGAAATCGCGCTTGAGGAACTGCGAGAGATCCGCAAGAACGCCGACTCCGAAGAGGCCGCACGGATGATGGTGCGAGCGGAAGCGGAGTTGGAACTGCTGCAGAAGTCACCGAAGGCCCGCGCGAAGGCCGACGGCGCCGAGACGACCACGCGTGTCGAAGTGGTGCCGCGACTGAGCGACGACGACGTGAACATGATTCGCGTGCTCGAGACGGATCTGCGCTCGCCGCCGCGCATGCGGCACGCGCTGGAGCTCCCGACCGCGGTGCAGGAGCGCTACGCAGGCCACGAGCGCATGCCACCCGCGGGCCCCGAGCGCTCCCGCATGCAGACATGGTCCACGCAGCGCCTGCTGCAACTGCTTTTCAGCATGCAGGCGCGGGACCTGTACGGCATGGTGCGGATCGACGAGGATCCCGAACACCTGCGTCTGTTCCGCAAGCGCGTGCATGACGGCTGGCTGATTCCGAACTGCGCGACCAGCCGGTGTCACGGCGGGGCCGCAGGCGGCCGTCTGGTGCTGGCCACGACGGACAGCAAGAGTTCGCGCACCGCCTACACGAACCTTCTGGTCCTGTTGAACTTCAGGACGGAACAGGGCCAGACGCTGCTGGATTTCGAACGACCGAAGGAGTCCATCCTGATGGGCTTCGGCCGACCACGAAACGAGGCCCCCGTTCCCCACCCCGCGATCGCTGGCTGGAAGCCCGTCGCGACCCCGCTGCAGAAGGCGATCGAGGAGGACGCGACCGCGTGGATCGGCGGCATGTACCGACCACGGCCGGACTACCCGGTGAAACTGGAGGTGCCGAAGGCGCCCGGCCGCGTCGACGATCCAGCAGCCCCCGCTGCCCAGCCGCGTTAGACTGCCGCGCCCATGTCCACGGTTCGCCGGCTCTCCATCGCGTCCCTGTCCACCCTAGCGCTCGCGCTCCTGACGGGTTGCGGAGATCCGGTTTCGCTGGATCCTCAACTCGCGGCTTCGAAGAAGTTCGATGAAGCCCTCTCGAAGGCGCGCAAGGTGCTGGCTGAGGTCGCCGTCGCCGATCCTGCGGCCAACCGCACAAGCGCCGACGCGCTGCGATCCGCCGCAAGGAGCATGACGAGTCCTCCGGGCGCGACGCAGGGCCAGCAGGCCGCGCTGGCGCTCAGCTCGGCGCAGTTGCTGCGCGAGGCGGCGCGTCTGGATACGGTCGCGATCGAGCAGTTGCAGTCGAAGCAGCGGTCCGCCGCCGACCAGATCGTGTCCGCGCTCCAGGGCGCACGCTCGCTGAAGCAGCTGCAGGGCGCCATGCCCTCGGGTGACGACGAGCAGTCGCAGACCCTGCAGAAGGCGATCGACGACGCCTCTGCGCTGGCCACCGAGGCTGAATCGCAGGCGCAGACCGCGCGCGGCGAGGCTGATGCGAAGCAGGCGATCGCGACCGAGCAGGGTCACAAGGCGACCGATCTCGAGGGTCAAGCCGCGAAGAAGCGCGCCGCCGCGTCCGCCGCGCGCACCTCGGCCGAGGCGCAGTCGCTCACGCAGGAAGCCGCGGCGCTCTCCACGCAGGCCATCGATGCGCGGCAAGCGGCTGCGACGGCGGAGATCGTGGTCCTCAACCTGTCGCCGGAAGCGGATCGCATGCAGAAGCGCGCCGAAGCCCTCCGTGCGAAGGTCGCGCGACTGCAGGCGGATCGCGAGGCGCTTGAGGCGGTGACGGCGTCGCGAACCAAGGCGAACAGCTCCCTCTCCGACGCCTCGCGAAGCGCCATGCAGAGGGCCAGCGCGGCCGCCGACGCGCTGGAGAAGGTGTCCGCCGAGCTCAAGGCCCTTCTGACGGAATCGGCCGAAAGCCTGGAGTCGGCCGCCAACAGCGTGCAGCGAGGTGGCCCGGGCGCAAAGCTGTCCGCCGCATCGATTCACCTTGCGCAGGCGATGCTGCACGAGCGATGGGCCGGTGGCGCCTCGATGGAGGCATACGCATTTGACGCGATGGCGACCGCCAGCGGCGACTCGAAGTGGTCAAAGCTCGCCGCGACGGCGCGCGAGGATCGGACAGCCGCCATGGCGAAGGCACTCACGGCGCTCGAAGCCGCGGATTCCGACCTGAGTGGCGACACGTCCTCCGCCTCGACGTCGCTGCGGACACGCGTGGCCGAGGCTCGCAAGGCACTCGAGGGCCCGAAGTCGGACACGCCCGCCGAGGCCGCTCCGGCCGACGCCGGATCCGCTGCACCCGCCGGCGATGGTGGTGAGAAGCCCGCCGAAGCTCCCGCTGCCGATGGTGGCGACGAGCCGGCCGACGCGCCCGCCGCGGATACGCCGGCTCAGCCGGCAGCCGAGCCCACGCCCGAGCCCGCGCCCGGACGCTGAGCCAGCCAAGCAGCCTGTTCCATCGCGAGCGCCCGCAGTCCATCCGAGATGTCGGGGCGCTCGGCAAATGCGCGAAGCATGGTCACGGCGACGCCCGCGTCCGCGTACCCAAGCGCAAGAATCGCATTGCGATGCCACGCCTCAAGCGAGGGTCTGCGCAGCACCGGACTGAGACCAAGCCGTTCCATCGATTCGAGATCCCATCGCAGGACTTCGGCAAGATCGAAGTCCCGGGTGGCGGCGGCGTAGGCCGGATGGACCGGCAGTCGCTGCGACCGCAGTGTGTGGGCCGCGTGCGGACACGCCTCGATGCACGCGTCACAGCCGAAGAGCCAATCGTCCGCGCGCTCGCGAAACCAGCCAGCTGGCGCGCCGTGGTGCTCGATCGTGAGGTAGCTGATGCAGCGCTCGGCGTGCACCCTCCAAGGCTCGATCGCGCGCGTGGGACAGGCGTCGATGCAACGCGTGCAGCTTCCGCATGGGTCGCTCGGCGTCGCGGGCGTGGGGGCGAGGTCCACGGTGGTCACGATCTCGCCCAGCACCAGCCAGCTGCCGTGGCCCGGTGGTCCGATCAGCAGCGTGTGCTTCCCGATGCGTCCCAGGCCTGCGCGCACCGCGTGATCGCGTTCGGCGATCGGCGCGGTGTCCACGCTCACGCGGAAGCGCTCGCCGGGGTGGCGGTCACGCAGCTCCTCCGCCAGCGGCTCGAGCCGCTCACGCAGCACCTCGTGATAGTCGCGGCCGCGTGCGTAACGCGCGATCCGTCCGCGTGGTGCGCCACGTGGACCATGCTGATCCGGTCGGCCGTCGGCATAGCGGTCCGCCACGCAGACGATGGACCGAGCGCCCGGCACGAACACTCCCGGGTCACATCGCTCGCGGCGATGCTCGGCCAGATAGGCCATGTCGCCGTGATGTCCCGCCTTGATCCACGCGTCGAACGCCTCCGGCCGATCGATCGGTCGGACCTCACAGATGCCGACGAGCGCGAAGCCCGCCGCTCGGAGGCGCCCAAGGATTTCGGAGGCAAGTTCCTCGCGGCGGCTCAACGCAATCCCACCAGCCGCGCAAGCGGCTCGATCGGCAAGTCGGGCTCCACGCCCCCGCTTCCAACGATCGCCGCGGCGGCCGCGTAGCCGCTGCGGACCGCGCCCTCCATGGTGGCCGGCCAGCCGGTGTCGCACCAATCGCCCGCCAGGAAGAGGTTGTCCACGCCACCACGCGGATCAGGTCGTGGACCCGGACGGAGTTCCGCGAACCCAGGCACCGCCGCAAAGGTGGCGCGACGCTCCTTCACGCTCCGGACTTCCTCGGGACTGATTCCGGCGGCGCGCGGACACGCCCATTGCACATCGGCGTGCACACGTCGCGCGATCTCGGCTTCGGGCAGATCCATCCACGCCTCGGCGCCGCTGATCACCGCATGCACGTGTTGACGGCCGCCGGCATCGAGTCCCTTGTCGAAGAGCCATTGCGTGGCTCGGCCAGGCAGCACAAGGTGCGGCGTCTCCAGCACTCGCGCCGGATAGCGCAGGTGCACACCCACGATCGGACTCACGGCGATCTGATCAAGGCGCTGGAGTCGACGATCCGCCGTCTTGAGCGTGTCCGAGCAGAGCTTGGCGAGTCGATCGAAGGGCACGGCACTCACCACGGCCGCACCCTCCACAAAGCCCTCGTCGGTGACCACGCCGGTCACACGCCGTCCATCGAAGGCGATCGACTGCGCACTGACCCCGAGGCGAAGCTGTCCGCCAACCTTGGCCAGCAGCGCTTCGGCCGGGTCGTAGAGCTCCAGCAGCGGCACCGCACTCAATCCCATCGCGCTTGCCCAGCGATGGCCCAGGAAACCCTCCTGAAAGACCTGCATGGCGAAGGGTGCGTCCACGCGATCACTTGGCAGGTTGCACGCGCTCACCACGACCGGTTCCCAGAAACGCTCCAAGGCCACGTCCGTCTGGCCGGTCTCACGGAGGAAGTCAACGAACACGCGACCACGCCAGTGCTCGCGCCCCGCGATCCCCATGCGCAGCAGTCGCCACATCGCGCGCGCGATGCCGATCTTGTCGGCCAGGCCGATGAACCGCATGCGCAGGAATGAGCCCGTGAACTGGCCCGGCACAGGCAGCCAACCTGGCTCCATCCGATCCGGCTCATGGGGCGGATTCGCCCAGTACGTGGTCGGGTGCCACTGCATGCGCTCGAGCACACCCAGCCTGCGATACAGATCCATCAGATTCGTGCAGCAACCCATCGCCACGTGCTGGCAGTTGTCCAGCATCTCGCCGGTGCGCGGGTCCACGAAGCTCGTGGCGCGACCGCCCAACTTGCGCCGGGTCTCGATCACCACGGGGCGTCGGCCCACCTCGGCCAGCCGAAGCGCGGTGGCGATGCCCGCGATGCCTCCACCGATCACGACCACGTCGCTCATCGCGATGACGCCTCCGGCTTCATGCGCGTGGCACGCCATGCGATCCAGGCCTTGCGGAAACTGGAAAGCCGCGCGCGCCCGGCGACCGTGATGCGCGGATCCGTCTTGATGCGGCCAAGGATGCCGCGATAGATCTGGGTCATCGCCCAGAGCGTGGGCAGGCACGACGCGTCGATCATGCGATCCAGCGGTGCGCTGCGTTCATAGTGCGCACGCGCCCGCTCGCACTGCGCGCGGATGAACTCGGTGCCCCGATCAGGCAGGCGCCATGCACGCAGATCGTCCGGCGACAGGTCCATGGCCGCGTACTCGCGCAGCGGAAGGTAGCAACGACCCGCGTCCAGATCCTCGCCCAGGTCGCGCAGCACGTTCGTCAACTGGAAGGCGATGCCTCGATCCACGGCCAGCCGGATGGCGTCGGCTCCGTGGAAACCCCAGACCCGGATGCACACCACGCCGACGGTTCCCGCCACGCGATAGCAGAACGCGCGCAGCTCATCCCAAGTCTCGAAGCGCGCGGCGTCGAGATCCCCCATCTGGCCCTCAAGCATGTCATGGAACTCGCCGGGCTCCAGATGGAACCGGCGCACCGCCTCCGCGAGAGCCACCATGCATGGCTGCGTGTCATCGGGCTGGCCCACGAAGGCAGCATCGGTGTCGGCACGGAACTTCGCGATGCGCCGGGAACGCTCGGCACGATCGGGGCCCGCGCCATCGGCGAGGTCGTCGGCCTCGCGCATCCATGCGTAGACCGCGTACATCGCCCACCGGCGATCCTCGGGGGTGAACCGAAGTCCGTAATGGAAGTTGCGCGCACGCCGTCGCGTGATCGCCTCGCACGTCCGGACCGCCTCCTGCAATGCACGGCTCATGCGTGCGCCCTCCGGGCCTGCCACCAGGCTGTCGCGATCATGCGCACCTTGCTTGCCATCGAGACGCGCGGCCGACGGATGCAGGTCTCGTGGTCCCACGCCCGCACACGCGCCAGGATCTCGCGCCCACCTCGCTGGAACAGCCAGATCACGGGGCGGGACGACCGGCGGAGACCGCGCAGCAACGGCTCACCGCGATCGAACATGCTCTCGGCGTGGTTCACCAGTCCGGCCAGCATCGCGCGGTAGGCCGGCAGGAACTCCCGATCCGGGGCCCAGCCCTGCTCCGCGGTGATGCGGAGTCGCCGCTCGAAGTCGGGAATGGCGGCGCTGGCGGCCGCGGGAATGTAGATGCGGTCGCGCTCGAGCAGGTCACGCCGCACATCCTGCCAGTGGTTGATCAGCTGCAGGCCGGTGCAGATCGCGTCGGACTGGGCGAACGCCTCCTCGCCGCGCGACTCGCCCAGCGTCATCAGCACGATGCGCCCGACGGGATCCGCGCTGAGTGCGCAGCTTCGCAGGAGCTCCTCCATGGTCGACCAGCGATTCTTGCGGTTGTCCCACTCGAACGCCTGGATCAGGTGGTCGAAGGGCTCGATCGGGAGCGCGTGTCGCAGGATGGTGGGTCGCAGCGCCGTGAACACCGGATGCCGCGGCTCGCCCGCGTAGCAGGCCTGCAGCTCGGACCGCCACCACGCGAGCAGTTCCAGCGCACGCCCGGGATCACCGGCCTCGTCACCAAGGTCGTCGGCCCAGCGGCAGAAGGCGTAGATCGCGCCGAAGTCCTCGCGCACATGCGTGGGCAGCAACGCCGTGAGCACGGGAAAGTTCTCGCCGCGCGTGCGCGCCAGCGAGACGCACCACGCGCGCGCGTCGGCCTCGCTCATGCGCTCGCATTGGTCCGGCCCCATCCGATCCAGCAAGTCGGTGCACCGCGCCTCGGCGATCGACATCACGTCGCGCCTCCACCATGCTTGCGCCGGCGACGCGCGGGCGGAATGCCAAGCTGCTCGCGGTACTTCACCACGGTGCGGCGCGCGATCGTGACGCCGCGCGCCTTCAGACGCGCGGCAAGCGCCTCGTCCGAGAGGGGTCGGGCCTTGTCCTCCGCGTCGACCTCCTCCTGCAGCATGGTGCGGATCGCCTCCCAGCTCACGCTCTCGCCGGCCTCCGTCTCGGTGCCTCCGGTGAAGAATCGGCGCAGCTCGACCAGACCGCGCGGCGTCTGCAGCCACTTGCCGCTCACGGCGCGGCTCACGGTGGCCACGTGCACGCCCAGGGTGTCGGCGACCTCGGTCATCGGCAACGGCTTGAGATGCCCCGTGCCCTGGTCGAACCAGTCGCGCTGTCGCACCAGCACCTGGTCGATCACGCGCAGCAGCGTGGAGCGCCGCTGGGTGATCGCGTCGATGAGCCAGCTGGCCGAACGGATGCCCTCCTGCAGGAACTTCCGGGTCTCCGGCTCCACGCCATCGCGTTCGGCCATCGCCGCGTAGTTCGGGCTCACGCGCAGCGGCGGAATCGGGCCGTCGCAGAGCGCCGCCACGTAACGATCGCCCGCGGCGTCGTACTCGATCATCGCGTCGGGAATCACCACGCCGGCGTCGTCGTCGACAAGATCACGTCCGGGCGAGGTGGTGAGCCGCTTCAGCCGCTCGCGTGCCGCCTCGACCGCCGGCAGCGAAAGACCGCTGCGTTGCGCGATGCGCGGCAGACGGTTCTCGAGCAGGTCCTCGTAGTGATCCTGCACCACCGCGATGGCGTCGCGGATCGCCACGGCGTCCTCCGCGGTCGGCGCCTCGGCCCAACGATCGGGATCCAGTTTCGCCTGAAGCTGCAGCAGCAGGCTCTCTCGGATGTCTCGCGCACCCACGCCCGCCGGCTCCAGATACGCCTGCAGATGCGCCAGCGTCTCGGCCAGCGTGGCCTCGGTGAAGGGACCTCCCGCCGCCGAAGCCGACTGCGCGGCGATGGCGGGAAGGTCCGCCGACAGCAGTCCGTCGTCGTCGATGAAGTCGATCAACAGACGACCGGCCGCCAGCGTGGGCTCGGATTCCTCCGCAAGATCCCACTGATGCTGCAGCTGCTCGCTCAGGCGCTCACGACGCGCGGGCGTGCCGGCGAGCATGTCCATCTTGGTGCCACGATCCTCGTCGTTGCGTCGGGTCGGACGATGCCAGGCGCTGTCGTCGAGTTCCCGTTCGAAGGCCCGCGCGCGCTCGAAGTCCGCGCTCGCCTCCCCTACCTGCAGCGGTCGATCCGTCGGCTCCTCGTCCGGAGCCTCGTCGGGCTCCGGTGGCGATGCGGTGCCGGGATCGGGCTCCACCGTTTCCAGCGCGACGTTTCGTTCGAGTTCCTGCTCCACGCGCTCCTGCAGTTGCGCCAGGGGCATCTGCAGGACCTCCATGCTCTGGATCACCCGCGGCGCCAGGCGCAGCGACTGACCCGTCTTCAGCTTCTGGGAGGTCTCGAAATGCACGTCGCCCATGGTACGGGCGAAGCCGCTGGATCAGGAGAGCTTCCGCCGTCCCGCGATCGCGTCGGCGAGCGCCCCACGATGCGCGAACTCGATCTGGCTGCCGGCCGGCAACCCGCGCGCGAGCCGCGACACCATCACGCCAAGCTTCGACAGCCGATCCGCGAGATACAGGCCGGTGCTGTCACCCTCCAGATCGGGATTCGTCGCAAGGATCACCTCGGTCACCTTCACACCGCCGGCGTTGCGCTCCGGATGCTCCACGCGCTGCAGCAGCTCGCGCACCGTCAGCGTCTCCGGCCCGACGCCATCGAGCGGCTCCAGCCGACCCATGAGGCAGTGGTACACGCCGCGATGCGCGCCCGTGCGCTCCAGGATCCAGAGGTCCTTCGGTTGCTCGACCACCATCACCACGGCCGCGTCACGGCGCCCATCGGTGCAGATGGGACATGGATCGGTGTCGGTCACGTTGAAGCAGATGCCACAATGACGGACCTGCGACTTCACCTGATCGATGGCCTGCGCCAAGCGCTGCGCCTCGGCCTTCGGCGACTTGAGAACGTGGAAGGCGAGGCGTTCCGCCGTGCGGCGTCCGATGCCGGGAAGCTGCGCGAACGCCTCGACCAGCCGCTGCACCGGCTCCGGATGCGCACCTGAGCCCTGCGTCGAGGAGGAGGAACTGGATCGACCGCTCGCCATGATCAGCGCATGCTAGGCGTCGGTATCCGTCTCGCTGCCCGCCGAAGCCGACGAGGCGTTGGCGCGTCGATCCACCTTCAACACGATGGCGTCAAAGGCGTCCATCGCCTCGCGGACAAGCGGATGATTCGGGATGCCGGCGTCGAGGCCATGCGTGGCGCGCGGTGCCAAGGGCGCACCAGCCTCGGCAGGCGCATCGACCGCGACGCGCCATGCGGGCCCAAGCCCGCGCCGAACGAGTTCCAGCAGCGGCTCGGTGCGCCGCGAGGCGAAGGCACCGCCCATGCCCGCCCCATCCGCCGCACGCAGGCGAAGGGTCTGACCCTCGAGCGACACGGGTTCGAAGGACTCGAACAGGGCCGCATCTCGCGGCACCGTCACGATCGCCCCGATGCGCGACCACGCCTCCGCAGCGTCGCGCGGCGGAGGCATTGAATCCGTGGATGCGGCAGCCCCTCCCACGGCAGCCCCCGGCGCGGGCACACTTGGCTTCGACGCTGCGACCGGCTCGCGCGCGATCACGGGTGGCGCGGCCGGGACCGGGCGCGCCGCCACCGGAACATGGACCGAACTGGGGAGCGCCGGCCGCGCCGTTTCAGCTACCTTTTTTTTTTGCTCCGCCGAGGTCTCGATCGGCTCGAACGACCGGTGCAGGCAGATGCGCGCCACCGTGGCATCCAGCACCGTGCGCGGTGCGCTGCTGGAGCGCGCGGCCCGCAACGCCGCCTCGCAGACGGCCACCAGGTGCACCAATTCCTCGCTCTCGAAGGCCTGCGCCTCGGTCGCGGCCTGCGCGCGCGCCTCGGGGGCCAACTCCACCAGATCGCTCTCGGCGCCGCACGCCCGGATCACCAGCAGGTCCCGCAGACGCGACGCCAGCAATTCGAGTGACTGCTCGACGGGCGAACCGCTTTCGAGCAATCGCGCCGCCGCCTGCAGACCGGCCTTGGGATCGCCCGCCGCGGCCGCCGCGCTGATCGCCGCCACCAACGTCGCGTCGGGCAGACCCAGCGTCTCCTCGGCAAGCCGAGCCGTGATCGTGCCGCTCGCAGCGGCGATGAGTCGGTCCAGCAGACTCAGCGCGTCGCGCATGCTGCCGTTGCCAAGCCGCGCGACCAGATGCACGGCTGCGTCCTCCGCGCCCAGCCCCTCCTGCTTCAGCACCGCCTTCAGGTGCTCCACGATGCGGCTCGTGGCGATCGGCCGGAAGTCGAAGCGCTGGCAGCGGCTCTGGATCGTGGCGGGCACCTTGTGCGGCTCGGTGGTGCACAGGATGAACTTCACGTGCGAGGGCGGCTCCTCCATGGTCTTCAACAGCGCGTTGAAGGCCGGGGTGGTGAGCATGTGCACCTCGTCGATGATGTAGATGCGGTACGGGCTGCGCGCAGGGGCGATGCCGGCCTTGCTGATCAGGTCGCGTGCGTCGTCCACGCCGCGATTGCTGGCGCCGTCGATCTCGATGACGTCCAGATCCTCTCCACGCAGGATGCTGGCGGCTACCGCGGCGGATTCCGAAAGGTCCTTCGGCGCGTTCAGCGCCCGGGCGAACACGCGCGCCATGCTGGTCTTGCCCACGCCGCGCGTGCCGCAGAACAGGTAGGCGTGCGCGGTGCGGCCCATGGCGATCGCGTTCTGCAGCGTGCGCGCGATCGATTCCTGTCCGATCAGCTCGTCGAAGTTGCGGCTGCGATAGCGCCGCGCGAGCACCGTGTAGGCCTTGGGCGCGTCGGCCGAAGGCTCCAACGCGCCCGCGATCAGCAGGCCGTCGCCTTCGGGTTCCGAGACTTCCTTGTCCTTGGTCTTTCGCGCCACGCGTGCTCCGTTGGAATCTCGACGACGCGGAGGACGGCCAGGCTTGCGCCGGCATGGGCGACGCCGCTTATGGCTGCTGCGGTCAAGCCCTGACCAGGTTCACGGGCCGTCCACCCGACGGGCCCGACCGTCCTCCGACGCCGTCGAGAGGTCGGATGCTAGCCGCGCCGCCATCACTCGTACAATCGATCCTGCATGCCGAACGACGAGACCCCGAGCACGATTCCGCCGGATTCCTCGGCGCCCGCATCGACGGAGGCGTCGGTCTCGACACCATCGATCGATCGTCCGGCGCCACAACCTCCGGAAAGCCACGAGGCGCGCTCCGGACGCCTCCTGATGCTGGTCATCCGATCGGTGTTCATGATCCTGCTGGTGTCGGTCACGCTGCTCACCGTCAACAGCGTGCGCGGCACCGGTGAGTTCACCTACTCCACGGTGGTGGGCCTGATCATCTCGATGGTCGCCGTGGGCCTGCTGGTGTTGGCCGTCGACGCGCTGACGCCCAACAAGCGACTTGCCGGCGTGGTGGGCATCTACCTTGGCGTGTGCCTCGGACTGATCGGCGCCGTCGCGTTCGGTGCGCTGATCGACGTGATCGCCCGCGCGTGGGAGATCCAGCAGTCGCTTGGCGTCTATCTACCGCTCGCGAAGTCGGTGGTTGGTCTTGTCTTCTGCTATCTGAGCATCAGCGTGGTGCTGACCACGAAGGACGACCTCCGTCTGGTCATTCCCTACGTGGAGTTCTCTCGAACCCGGCGCGGCGTGCGTCCGTGGCTTGTGGACACCAGCGTGCTGATCGACGGCCGCCTCCCCGCGCTCGCGGCGACCGGATTCGTGGACGCGCCGATCGTGGTGCCGCACTTCGTGGTCGAAGAACTCCAGAAGCTGGCCGACAGCGGTGACCGCGGCAAGCGCGGCCGAGGACGCCGAGGCCTGGAACTGCTGGCGCGGCTGCGCGAGAGCCCCTACGCGGACGTGTCGCTGCAGGACTTTCGCGTGACCGGCATGGGCGTGGATCGCATGCTTGTGGAGGCCGCTCGCGGCGAGGGGCTGCGCATCCTCACGCTCGACTCGAATCTGGATGCCGTGGCGCGCATTCAGGGTGTCACGGCGCTGAACCTGAACGATCTGATGACCACGCTTCGTCCGGCGCTGGGTCCGGGCGACACGGCCAGCGTGCAGGTGACCAAGCGCGGCGAGGGTGAGCGTCAGGGCGTGGGCTATCTGCCGGACGGCACGATGGTCGTGATCGAGGAGGGACAGTCACGCGTGGGTGCCACGGTGGCGGTGGTGGTCACGAACGCGGTGCAGACCGCCGCCGGAAGACTGCTCTTCGCGAAGATCGAGGGCGTCGCCCCTGCGACCTCCGAGAGCATGGCCGACGCCGCCACACGACAGCCGCGCCACACGGGCGGCGCGCCTTCGCGCGATCCCGGGAACTGAAGAACAGTTCAGGCAGCCACGCGAACGCTGAGCACGGCCTCGGCGAGCGCACGCACACGCTCCATGGGCGCGTCGTGCGCGGGATCGCGCAACGCCTCCTCGACCTTGGCAAGCGCCTCGGGCGGCATGCCCTTCAAGACGCGCTCGGCGGCCCACGGCTCCAGACTCAGCAGCAGTTGAGCCACCTCGTTGGCCGGCGCACCCTGCTCGAGGCGCTCGACCAACGCCGTGGTGATCAGCGTGCCCTGCTCCGCGACCTGCCGGTGCAACGCCATGGACAGCGTGCCCGCGATCGGATCATCCTCGCCGACTTCAGAGAGCGGCGGTGCCACGTCCACCTGTCGCGTTCGCCAGAACCAGACCGACCACGCGAGGCCGACGGCGGCGGCGGCGCCACCCGCCCACAGCCACGCCGGCCATCCCTGACTCGCGGCGCTGGGCGCGCTTGGCGCGATGACTGGAGCCACCGGAACCACACGCGCCGGAACCTGCGCCGACGCCAGCGCCTGGCGACCATCATCGCCACCCTCGGCTCCAAGCGAGCATGCACGCGCTCGGATGCCCGAGGCCTCGTCGATCACGGTGACCTGCTCTGCCTGCAGTCCGGGCACCGCGGCACACAGCAGCGTGCCGGCGGCATCGACCAGTTGCACCGGCACCACGCCGTCACGCATCGCGATCGAGACCACCGCCGATGCGCCGCGACCCTCGGCATGGTTGGCGGTCAGGATGGTGACTTCGCGCACATCGGGCCTTCGTCGCAGCACCTCCTCCACGCGCGCCACGGCGGCACGCATGCGTCGCTCGCGCGCCTGCTCCTCGGTGAGGAATGGGTTGTCGGCTCCGGAGAACCAGTCCGACACGCCGCCCGACGAGGACGCGCTCGCTCGCACGACCGGCTCGACCACGGTCTGAGGTGACGGGCTGCGCGTGCTTCCCTTCCACGCCACCACGCCAAACGGCAGCGCGGCGGCCGCCAACGCCATGGACCAGGCGAAGGGAGCGGTGCGGATGGACTCGGACAGGTTCTTGGGGAAATTCACGGTCGAGGGGCCTCCATGCCCAATCGGACCCCACCATGTCGGCGTTCCGGGCCCCAACCGTGCAGAAAGCGGCTAGGCCTCGGCCACGGCGGTGTCGGTCACGACCTCGGACACGCCGACTCCACGGCGACTCACCAAGGCCGGAAGCGCCAGCAGCGGCGAGAGCATCGTGAGTCCCTTCAGAAGGTTACGGACCACGTGGCGCGGCCACGCTGCACCGGTTCCGTCGGATCGCAGCACGACACCCCCGAAGACCCGCTTCCCCATCGATCGCGAGCCGGCGCACTCCTCCACCATGCCGAAGGCCACCGTGCCGACCGTCATCCAAAGGAAGGGACGCGCCTCTTCAAGGTCGGTGACCCACAGCGGAACGCCGAGCAGCGCATCGGGGCCGACATCGAGCGCCAGCATGGCGGCGAGGCCGACAGGAGCCGCGTCGAACGCGAGTGCGGCAAGCCGTCGGCCGACCGCCATGCCCGCCGGCGCAGCGCGTGCCTCGGCGGGTGCGCGCACCTGACGCGCCGCCTTCAGGATCGTGGCCAGCATGAGCACCCCGAGCGAGAGCACGCCGAGCACGGGAAGGTGGAACCAGCGGGAAGCCGTCGAAGCCTGCTCGCCAACGACCGTGGCCGCGTCGAAGCCGCCCCCCGCCGCGGCCAACGGGGCCCACGTGACCTCGTCGGCGCCGACGTCCAGGGCGCCAAGGCCGTCGCCCCAACCAAGCACCACGCCCTGTGTGGGCGCCACGCCTCGCGCCACGAATCGACCGCCCTCCACCCAGCCGATACTGCCATCGCTCGTCTGCACGGACAGCAGATCGGCGCCGGGAATCGTGCGAACCCACGCGGGCAACGAGAGCGGAACGCCGCGCCAAGCGCCCGACTCGCGCGACCATCGGAGCGTGGAGCCATCAGGCGACTCGACCAGATACCACAGTGCGCCACGCGAGCGCACGAGTTCACGGCGCGTGAAGCTGGAAGCGTGCGACGGAAGTTCGATCTCCACCCACGTCTCGCCGACAAGTCGAAGCGCGTGCGACGGCGTGTCGACGCACAGCGCCCAGAGTTCGCCATCGATCGCGGCCACGCTCTCCACGCCCGTGCGAGGCAACGACGCGCAGAGTCGCATACCCGCGGGCCGCACGAACCACAGATCGCTGGCGGGATTCACCACCGCCGCACCCGTCACGAGTTCGCATCGCCCCTGCTTCCCGCCGAAGAGCGCCCATACGCGATCGCCCTCGGCCGCGAGCGCTGCGGGTGCCTCGTCGAACTTCGCCACCGCGTGCCGCACCAGCGTGCCATCGGGTCCTCTCGCCGCATGCGTGACCGCCCACATCTTCTCCTGCGGCTGCACCCACCACAGGTGATCGCCTGAGGAGGTGGCCACGGGCGAGGGCACCGGCTGCGATCCGGCCGCGGCCCACAGCAGGACGACAGGCACAAGCCACCGCAGCCATGCCACCCAGTCACGCATCACGCCGCACATGTCAGGGCTTGGTCGTGGCATCCTGATCCACGACCTCCTGCGGACGAAGCGCCTCGATGAGCACCGCCACGTCGAAGAGCCGGTCCTTCAGACGGGCAGGATCGGTTCCGGGCTGATCCCAGAAGATGTCCCATGTCGCTCTCGACTCACCCGCCTCGATCCGCATGGTGCCCGCGATCTCGGGCCACGCACCCGTCGGCAGACCATTCACGGGAACGGAAAGCGGTCGCGTCAACGTGGATCGTGCGATCGCATGGCCCGTCGAGTCGAGCAACTCCACGCGCTGCGGAAGCGAGCCCGGCCGCTCCACCAGCGCTCGCGTCCGGCGCCAGGCGCCAACGGGCGAGGCGAGATCCCACTCGATCCAGCGCAAGGTGCCCTCCGCACCCGCGGCGCGCGCCGACTCCGGCCACGCGCGCGCGGCCATGAGCTCCAGCACGCTCTCAGGCCCCACGAACGGAAGGATCGAATCCCTCGGCACACTGCCGCGGCGCCCCGTCGTCAGGCGGCTCGGCTCACGCTTCAGCTCGAAGATCCACCAGCGCCCGGCATCGGCACCTGCCCACGCCAGTCGCTCGCCCACCTTGTCGGCGCGGAAGGCCATGCGCTGGCCCCGCTCGCGCCACGCGAGTTCGACCTGGGTCTGCTCGAAATGCGACCCCTCGTCGTCCTTCCAGCGCACCTCCAGCGAGCCTCGACTGGCGAAGTCATCCAGTGCCCTCGTGCGCGCGGACTGGCCCGCCACGAAGTCGGCCACGGACGCGCTGGAGGCGACCAGGTCGGCGGGTGGCACGGAACCCTGGTTCGCCGACGGCGCCACGCATCCGGCCAGGAGCAGCAGCGCGCCAGCAAGCCAGCGATCACGCATCGAACGAGACCACCGCGCCCAATTCATCTCCAAGCGCCGCGATCGCTTCCTCGTCGAGCGCCGGACGCACCACCGCGGTGGCCGGAGCGCCCTCGGCGTCGCCGCGGCGCGAGAAGAGCCAGGTCTCGACCCCTTCCGCGCTTTCCACCCGAAGGTGACGAAGCCGCTTCTTGCGCAGGAGGATCATGGCGAGCAGCCAGCGCACGGCGACGCGATTGGGACGGTCATCCTCGGCAAGACGATCGAAGACCTCCTCGATCGCCTCGTCATCGAGCACCAGTCGTCGCTTGGCGTCGGGCTCGGGCATCACGGTCTTCCACCAGCACAGCAATCCCTCGGGCCGCGCGCCCGCGAGCCACGCGGCCTGACTGAACTCGAGGCGCTCGAAGCCACCTTGGCCGTTCTCGCGCACCGTCGTGACGCACGACGTGCCGGGCGGAAGCGCTTCGCCACTCGCCGCGCACTGGAAGGTCGGCTTGCCCACGGGAATGGTGGTCGCATCTCGGCTCATCCTGCGAATCCTAGCGATCTGGCGCAGTTTCGCGTGGTACAGTCGGCCCGTGTTCGACCGTCTCTTCCAGCTCTTCAGGGGGAGTGATCCGCTCAGCGTGGCGGTCGAGCTGTCGGTCATCTTCGTGGGCGTGCTGTTCGTGCTGCGCTTCCTGCAGGGAACGCGCGGCGCCGGCGTGTTCAAGGGCGCGATCATCCTGGTGGCGGTGCTGCTGCTGGGCATCCGTTTCGCGGGCCTGTTCAGCGAGAGCTTCGCGCGCCTGCGCTTCCTGAGCGAAGGCCTGCTGGGCGCGATCGCGGTGTTCCTGCTGGTCGTGTTCCAGCCCGAACTGCGTCAGGCGATGGTGCGCCTGGGCCAGACGATCGTGCCGAGCGAGCGACGCAACCTCGATCCGCTGGTCGACTCGCTCGACGAGGCGGTCGGTTTCCTCAGCCGCAACCGCTTCGGCGCGCTGGTGGTGATCGAGCGCGGCACCAGCCTGGCGGGGCTTGCCGCACAGGGCGTGCAACTGGACGCGCGACTGACCGCGCCGGTCCTTGAGAGCATCTTCTGGCCCAGCAGTCCGCTGCATGACCTGGCCGTGGTGATCCGAGGCGAACGCATCGCCGCAGCGAGCGTCCAACTTCCACTGACCGACGAGACCTTCGCGGTGCGTCTGGGCGCGCGCCATCGTGCCGCCGTGGGCGTGACCGAGGAGTGCGACGCGCTGGTGGTGGTGGTGAGCGAGGAGAACGGCACGATCCGTCTTGCCGAGAGCGGCAAGCTCTCCGATCCGGTTCCGCACGCCGACTTCGCCGAGCAATTGCGCCAGCGCCTGAGCCGACCGAAGCGCCGTGGTCAGGGATCGCTGCTGGGGGCGATCTTCGGCAGCGTGGGTGGCGTCGACGCGCCCGCCCTTCCCACGCCCGGGCTGAACGACGAGCCGGCGAGCATCGTGGAGGCCGCGACCGAGGCCGCCGCCGCGGAAGCCGACGCCACGCGTGATCCCGCGGCCGAGGCGACCGAGGACGAGGTCGAGCCTCGCAAGGAAGCCTGAGATGAGCGAGTGGCGCAACCGCATCTCGACGCTCGTGGTGGCGATCATCGCCACGCTGCTGATCTGGACGTGGGCCGCCGACCGAACGCGCGACGTGCGAATCCTGACCGGCAAGGTCGTGCTGCGACCTTCGGATCCCGAGCGCCAGTTCGTCGATCCGGCGCAGCCGCAGGCGGTCACCGTGACCCTGAGGGGCAGTCCTGCCAGCATCAACGCGCTCCAGACGAAGCTTGAACAGGGCCTCACGCTCACGCTGGATCCCAACGTGGTCGGCCAGGAGCCGGGACAGCGCACGCTCAATCTGGCGCCGCTGATCGAGGCGAGTCCCGAGATTCGTACGACCGACGCATCCGTGTCGGCGGTGCGGCCCGACCGCATCGACATTCGCGTGGGCTCCATGGTGCCCGTGCGCATGGCGGTGCGCGCGGTGGCGCCGCTTGCCACGCTGCGCGGTGACACCAAGGTGGAGCCGGCCGAGGTGCAGGTGCTCGTGCCGGAGCCCTCCGCCAGCGCGGCCAGCCAGGAGACGGCCGAAGCCGTCGTGGATGCGAAGGATCTTCCCGAGGGTTCAACACATGAGGTGAGCGCGTCGCTGCGTCTGCCGGAATCCTTGAAGCTCGCCGCCTCGCAGGCCGTGTTCACCCCCGATCGCGTGAAGGTGCAGTTCACGGTCGCGGCTCGCAGCCGATCGTTCACGCTTCCGACGGTGCGCGTGGAGGTCGCTGGCGCACCGGAGGACCTGAAGGGGTTCGACGTCTCGTTCGGCGAGCAGGGCGACCTGCTGCGTCAGGTCGTGCTGAGCGCTCCAGGCGACGCGCTGGGGCCGATCGAGGCTGGACAGACGCGCACCGTCGCGATCGTGCACCTGACCCCCGAGGAACTCAGCAAGCGCATCACGCAGAAGGCGATCAGCGCGTGGGTGCTGCCGCCCGGAGTGCAGGTGGAAAGCGTGGACGGCAAGCGGCCCTCGGAAGTCACCGTGCCGCTGAAGATCGAGCCGCGCGCAAAGCCAAGCGAGCCCGCGCCGGCGCCCGTGGAAGCCGCGGTGCCGAGCACGACCTGACAAGATCAGCCGTGCGACGCGCGCACGACATGCCACAACTTCTTGCCGCGCCGCAGCAGCGCGATCTCGCCATGCAGCAGATGCGCGGAAGTCAGCCGAGCTTCAGCGGCGATCTTCTCGCCATTCACGCTCACGGCGCCGGCCCCCAGGAACTCGCGCGCCTCGCGCTTGCTTGCGGCCAGTGACGTGGTGGGCAGCAGATCCAGCAGCGCGAGACCCTCCCCAGCGAGGTGTGCGGCAGGAACCTCGCTGCTCGGCAGATCCGACGCGATGTCACGCAACAGCGCGGCGTCAAGGCCGCGCACGTCGCCGCTGAACAGCGCGGCGGCGGCGGCCCTCGCCCGCGCGGTCTCCCCCGTTCCGTGCACCAGGTCGGTCACCGCGTCGGCGAGCGCCTTCTGCGCGGCGCGCTCCTGCGGGGCGGCCTTCTGGCTCGCCTCCAGCGCCTCCACTTCCTCGCGGCTCATGAAGGTGAACCAGCGCAGCAGCTGACCCACCTGATCGTCGCTCGCGTTCAGGAAGAACTGATGGAATCGGTACGGGCTGGTCTTCTCGGCGGACAGCCACACGTTGCCCGACTCGCTCTTGCCGAACTTGGTGCCGTCGGCCTTCAGCAGCAGCGGCGCGGTGGCGCCGAAGGCGTGCGTGCCCTCGAGGCGGCGGATCAGGTCCACGCCGCTCACGATGTTGCCGAACTGGTCGCTGCCGCCCACCTGGAGCGTGCAGCCGGTGGCGCGGAAGAGATGCAGGAAGTCGTAGGCCTGCAGGATCATGTAGCTGAACTCGGTGTAGCTGATCCCCTGCTCGCGGCCTTCGAGACGGCTGGACACGCTGTCGCGCGCGATCATCTGGTTCACGCTGAAGTGCTTGCCGATGTCGCGCAGCATGTCGATGTAGCCGAGCGAACCGAGCCAGTCCGCGTTGTTCACGATGCGCGCGGCGCACGGGCCCGTGAAGTCGAGCATGCGCTCCATCTGCGACTTCTGGCAGTGCAGGTTGTGACGCACGCGATCGGCGTCGAGCAGCGTGCGCTCGCTCGCCTTGCCGCTGGGGTCGCCGATCATGCCGGTCGCGCCGCCCACCACCGCGATCGGCCGGTGTCCCGCCCGCTGCAGCCGCGCCAGCAGCACCACGCTGACCAGGTTGCCCACGGTCAGGCTGTCCGCGGTGGGATCGAAGCCGCAATAGCCCGTGCGCTGGCCCCCGGCAAGGTGCTCCTTCAGGCCGTCGGTGGCCTGATGCAGCATGCCGCGCCAGGAGAGTTCGCCGAGATAGTCGCCGTGGGACATGGGTGGGAATCTAGCGGCGGGCCGCTTGGCACGCCGCTCGACTCACTTCGCCATCGCGGCGCTCTTCTCGTGGATCTTCGCGAGCATGTCGTTCCAGCTCTTCACGAAGCTGTCCGCGCCTTCCTTCTGAAGTTCCAGCGCGCAGGCGTCCACGCCGCAGCCGACCTTCTCCATGGCCGCCAGCGTGTTCGGGCCCGCGCCGCCGTCGGTGCGGACCAGGCTCTCCACCTTGCCGTGATCGTGGAACGCGTGCAGCGTCTCCTCGGGCATGGTGTTCACGGTGCGCGCCGCGGCGAGCGCGGTCACGTACATGGTGTCGGGCAGGCTCGGGTCCTTCGTGCTGGTGCTCGCCATGAGCAGGCGCTGCGGACGCGCACCCTTCTCCTGCAGCGCCAGGAAGCGCGCGCTGCCGTAGACCTCGGCGTACGCCTGGTAGCAGCACTCGCCGATGGCGATGCCGGCCTTGTTCTTCAGCGCGTCGGGCACCTTGGCGTTCGCCTTCTTCTCCCAGCGGCTGATGAAGACGCTGGCCACGCTCTCCACGCGCAGGTGCTTGCCTTCCTTGGCGCGGCGCTCGAGACCCTTCAGGTAGGCGTCGGCGGCGGCGAGGTAGTGCTTCGCGCTGAACAGCAGCGTCACGTTGATCGGGATACCTCGATAGGTCAACTCCTCGATCGCGGGCAGGCCCTCGGGGGTGCCCGGCACCTTGATGAAAAGGTTCGGGCGGTTCGCCTTCGCGTGCAGCGCCACGGCCTGCTCGACCGTGGTCTTCGCGTCGCGCGCGAGCAGCGGGCTCACCTCGAGGCTCACCCAGCCGTCGATACCGCCGGTGCGCTCGTGCACCCCCTTGAAGAGGTCGGCGGCCTTCGTCAGGTCGGCGATCGCGAGCTCGAAGAAGAGCTTCTCGCCGTCGATGCCCTTGGCGAGCAGCTCGCGGATCTGCGAGTCGTAGTCGTTCGAGCCGGCGATCGCCTTCTCGAAGATGGTCGGGTTGCTGGTCAGGCCCACCACGCTCCAGTCGCGGATGTACTCGGCCAGGCGGCCGCTTGAAAGCATGCTGCGGGTGATGTTGTCGACCCAGATGCTCTGGCCGGCGATCGAGAGGGTGGCGGTGGCTCGGTTGGGCATGATGATCTCCTTGAAGCCCGTGATGCTATCGAAGGTCGTGCGACCATCGCAAAGGATCCGTTCAGGCGGCAAGGCGGCGCCTGCGCACCGCGATCGCCGCACGGCTAGATTCCCGTCCATGTCCTTCCCCCCCGCTCCCACGCTCGCTCCGCTCACGCCCCTTGACTCGCGCCCCGAATGGAAGGCGCTGCAGACGCATGCCGAGAAGGTGCGTGACCTGCACCTTCGCGAGCTCTTCCGCGACGACCCCGGTCGCGGCGAGGAGCTGGCGGTCGACGCGCTCGACATCCACTTCGACTTCAGCAAGCAGCGCGTGACCCGCGAGACGCTGGGCGCCCTCATCGCGCTGGCCAAGGCCTGCGGCGTGGAGGCTCGCCGCGACGCGATGTTCCGCGGCGACAAGATCAACGTGGCCGAGGGTCGCGCCGTGCTGCACGTGGCGTTGCGCGCGCCCAAGGGAACGAAGATCGAGGTGGACGGCAAGGATGTGGTGCCCGAGGTCCACGCCGTGCTGGACGCCATGGGTGCCTTCGCCGACCGCATCCGCAGCGGCGACTGGAAGGGCCACACCGGCAAGCGCATCAAGACGGTCATCAACATCGGCATCGGTGGCAGCGACCTGGGTCCCGCCATGGCCTGGGACGCCCTGCAGCCGTGGGCGCAGCCGGGACTCGAGTGCCGCTTCGTCAGCAACGTGGACGAGAACGACTTCGTGCAGAAGACGAAGGACCTCGATCCCGCCGAGACGCTCTTCATCATCAGCAGCAAGACCTTCACCACGCTCGAGACCATGGCCAACGCGCACACCGCGCGCGCCTGGAGCCTGAAGGCCTTCGGCGGCGACGAGACGAGCGTGGCGAAGCACTTCGCCGCGGTCAGCACCGCGTTGAGCGAGGTCAAGAAGTTCGGCATCGACCCCGCGAACATGTTCGGCTTCTGGGACTGGGTCGGCGGCCGCTACAGCATGGACAGCGCGATCGGCCTGAGCACCATGATCGCCGTGGGCCCGCAGGGCTTCCGCGACATGCTGGCTGGCTTCCACGACATGGACGAGCACTTCCGCACCACGCCGCTCGAGCGCAACATGCCCGCGCTCATGGGTCTCGTGGGCATCTGGAACAATCAGTTCCTGAAGTGCGACACGCTGGCGGTGCTGCCCTACTGCCAGTACCTCGATCGCTTCAGCGCCTACCTGCAGCAGCTCGAGATGGAATCGAACGGCAAGCACACCCAGCTCGACGGCACGCACGTGCGCTGGGAGACCTGCCCCGTGGTGTGGGGACAGCCCGGCACCAACGGCCAGCACGCCTTCTATCAGATGATCCATCAGGGCACGAAGATCGTGCCGTGCGACTTCATCGCCTTCGCCGAGAGCCTGCACAACCTCGGCACGCACCAGGACCTGCTCACCGCGAACGTCTTCGCGCAGGCCGAGGCGCTCGCCTTCGGCAAGACCGAGCGCGAGATCGTGGCCGAGGGCGTGCCCGCGTGGCTCGCCCCGCACAAGGTGATGGAGGGCAATCGTCCAAGCAGCATGCTGCTGGCGCGCAAGCTCAGCCCGCGCATGCTCGGCCGCCTCATCGCGCTCTACGAGCACAAGGTGTTCACCATGGGCGCCATCTGGGGCATCAACAGCTTCGATCAGTGGGGCGTGGAACTGGGCAAGGTGCTGGCGCAGCGGATCATTCCGGAGCTCTCGGGGCCGAAGCCCGCGCTGAAGCACGACGGCAGCACGAACGCGCTGATCTCGAAGTACCGCGCCTGGCGCGGTCGGTGAGCGACGGACGACTCCGGGGCGAGCGCGTTCAGCGCTCCTCGAAGTCGAGGTCCACGCCGTAGGTCTCGCGCAGCCCGAGCAGGCCGAGTCCCGCCACCGCCATCACCACGACGCCGGTCGCGACGGCCGCTTTCCATGGAGCCTCGGGCACCGACTGCCCCCCCGCGATCACCCGCTCGAACCAGACCCAAAGCCCCGCCGAGGCCGCCGCGCTCCAGCGCACCAGGTTCGGCGCGGTCGTCGCGGCCGTGGCCCGCAGGTTCGTGCCGAACTGCTCGGCGGCGGCGGTGGCGAACACGGCCCAATAGCCGCACCCGAGGCCAATGAGCGCGCACGCTCCGTAGAACCACGCGGCCGATCGCGCGCCCAGCGTGAAGTAGAAGATCATCGCGGCCATGGTGATCAGATGGAACGTCAGCACCGCTCCACGCCGGCTTCGCAGCCACTGGCTCAGCAGTCCGCTCGCCAGATCGCCGACCGCCAATCCCACGTAGCACCACATGACGGCGCGACCCGGATCGGGTTTCTCCGAAACCGGCAGTCCCAGACTCATGCCGATCACGTCGCCGTACTTCACCAGCGTGCCCACGCCGAACCACACCGGCACCGCGATCAGCACCACGCTGAGATAGCGCACGAGCCTGCGCGGGGGCCACAGCAGCATCCAGATGGCGCCGCGATTCGCGTGCGATCGCACATGGCTCCACATGCCGCTCTCCACCACGCCGATTCGCAGCAGCAGCAGCGAGAGGCCGAGGGCCCCGCCGATCGCGAAGGCCGCGCGCCAGCTCACCCATTGCGTCACGAAGTAGCCGGCCACCGCACCCAGAATCCCCACCGTCGCCACGATCGTGGTGGCAAGGCCGCGACGCTCGCGACTGGTGAGCTCCGCGACCAGCGTGATGCCGGCGCCGAGTTCACCCGCAAGCCCCACCCCCGCCGTGAAGCGCAGCACCTCGTACTGACGGATCGCCGTGCCCAGCCCGAGCGCGTGCAGCCATCCCAGCGCGCCGGCGGGATCCACGTCGGTGATCGCCGCGTTCAGCAGATTCGCCACGGAATAGGTGAGGATGCTTCCGAACAGCACCGCGATGCGGCCCAACCGGTCACCCAGCACGCCCCACAGGATGCCGCCCACCATCAGGCCGGTCATCTGCAGCGTGTTGTCCAGCCAGATGCCCCAGTCCTTCAGGAACGCGTCGTGCTGCGGCGCGGGAAGTTCGGCGAGCTGCCGGGAGAGCACATCCGACAGGCTGCGCTTGCGCAGCAGCGCGAAGAGCAGCAGATCGAAGATGTCCACGAAGTACCCAAGCGCGGCCACAAGCACCGCCAGCGATACCGCGGAGCCTTGGATCGGTGCGTCAGGGCTTCGGCGCATTCGCGGGAGCAGGCGCGGGCGCGGCAGGAGCGGAAGTGGGCGCAGCCGGCGCCAGCGCCGGTGCCGGTGGAGCAGGTGCCGGTGTCGGCACTGCAGCGGGCGGCTGTGCGGGCGCTGTCGCCGCCAGACCCACCATCGAAGCGAATTCCCTGCAGAGCTCCTCCAGCAGTCCCCTGACCTGCGCGGAGGCCTCGGCGTCCGAGGCACTGCTGGTGCGCTGCTGGCCCCACACGGCGACCTCGCGGCTGCCAGCCTCGCCAGGAACCTTCATGGTGCGCAGGACAAGCATCATCACGCCGATCGACCGGATCTTCTCCTTGCCGACCGTCACGAACAACGCCACGCGATAGGGACTTTGCTGCACCGCGGCAAGACCGACACCTTGCATCGAGGCCGCCAGGGCCTTCTCCGTCTCGGTCTTGTCGAGCCCCGGCACGGCCGTGGAGCCCGCGACCCGGTAATCGACCGTCGTGCGGTACTGCGTCGCACGCGCGAAGACCTTCGCAAGATCCACCGTCGGCAGCGCACCCGGATCAAGATCGGTCGCACGCATGCGCTCCACATCGGCCTTCGACGCAGCAAGAGCGGACCGCGCCTCATCGCGCTCGGTGCGGACACCTGCGGACTCACGTCGCAGCGCGTCGAGCTGACCGGTCATCTCCGACGACTGCTTGGTGGCGCTCTCCGCGACCGCCTGCGCCTTCTTCAGCTCCTGCGCCGCCGTGCTTGCGTTGGTCTCCGCAGCCTGCACGCGCTTGGCCAGACTCACCAGCTCCGCGGCAGCGGTCGCGCGCTCACGCTCCTTCGCCGCCACGCGCGAGTCCTGAAGCCACCAGGCCACGCCCGCGCCCACGGTGGTGGCGATCAGCAGCGCGATGACCACGGCCGGCCCCGACACGCCGCCGCCCTGCCGAGACGCCGGAGATTCCGTTGAAGAAGGGCTCTGCGACCAGGGGGATTCTGTCATGTTGGGTGTTCGGAAGGGTGCGCCTGCGCGATTACACTTCGAGCATAACCGGGACGAAGCGACCGATGGATCGCTGCCCAACCTCCGCTTCGGCCCCGCGCCCCACGCATGCAATCTTCGCCTTCACCGAACGATCCTTCCCAAACGATCCTGGACGAGGAGGACATTCTCGACCTGGGCGAGGACGTGCGTGTGCCCGAGGACGCGATCTTCGGCGACCCGCATCCGATGGCCGTCTCGGACGCGCCCCCACGGCGAGATCGCGTGGTGATCCTGGGCCGCACCCGCGCGGGCAAGACGATCTACTTGGCGCGTCTCTACGAGCAGTGCTGGAAGCACGAGGGGCCGCTTCGGATCGAGGCGCACGATGGCCGCACGCATCTGTCGCTGCTTTCGGCGGTCGAGCAGATGCAGGAGCACCGAGCGTGGCCCGCCGCCACCGAAGGCACGAACTATCTCGACCTGAAGCTCAGCTGGAAGGGCCATGAACTCACGATGGTGAGCCTGGACTACCCGGGCGAGGTCTTCCATCGCGCCTTCGTGGAGCAGGCCGAGGACGAGAACACGCGCGAACTGGTGGACCACGTCCGGCGCGCCGCCGCCGTGCTGATGCTGATCGACCCGAAGGTGCTGGCGACGGGCCGACTCGGTGAATCCGCGGACGACGATTTCGGCATGGTGCAGGCACTGCGTTACCTGCGCAGCTTGCCCGGTGGGCGGACCGTGCCGATCGCGCTGGTGCTGACCAAGATCGACGAGAACGCCGATCTGCTGCGGCACCACGGCAAGTTGCGCGGTTTCGCGGAGCGATTCTGCGCCAACCTGCTGCGGACCGTGCCCGGCTTGCGCGTGTTCGGTGTGTGCGCCGTGCGCAGCCGTCGCGACTCGCTCGGCCGTCATGTGCCGGATCTGGAGCGCCCACCGCGTGGCCTCACAGGTCCCGTCGAGTACTGCATGGAGCATGTCGTCGCCAATCGGCTGGCGGATGCACGCCAGAAGGCGACCGACGCCCTTCGCGAGCGCGTGATCCGTGAAGAGCAGGTCGCCGCCGCGGAGGAGAAGGCCGACAACCGGTTCTGGCTCTCCGTGAACGCGATCCTCATCGGAGGCATCGTGGTCGTGGGCCTTCTTGCGTGGCTGGTCATCCGGAGCGCGGGTTGATCCTGGCTCGGACCCATCTCTTCGGGTCGATCGACGGATATCGAACGCTCGCCCGCTCGCCTGAGATCTGCGACGCCGACGACGCGGCCTTGGCGGCGCTTGGATTCGGTTCGCCGCGCACCGAGGCGGAATTCGAGGCGCTTGAGCATGAACTGTGCGTCGCGGGCAGGCCACTTCCAAGCGGCGGCTACGCGATCACCCGCGTGTTCGCCGGCGCGCCGGACGTCGCGGGTCGACGCACGATCGAACGTCGGACGCTGGTGCTGGACAGCGAAGCGTGGCGAGTGCTGGCGCAGTCCAACTTGCGGACCGTGCTGCGCAACGGGCGCAACTGGCCGCGCGAGGCGTTCGCCGCGGGCAGGTCCGTGGAGCTCCACGAGGAGGCCTCCGACGACCTCTTCCCGACGCCCAGCGAAGCGGAGCGCCGAGCGTTCGACGCGCTCCTGACGGCACAGACCACGCATCGCTGCGCCGTCCTTCCCAGCGGCGAGCCATGGGAAACCTCCGTGCTTCGACTGCCGAACTTCCTTGCAGGCGCTCACGTGCGGACACTGGGATGGGGTGTCGGACTCTGGTCGGTGCCGGCGGGCGTGGCGATCGCCACCATGCATGCCAACACGGGCGCACGCAACGTGTTCACGGCAGCCACCAGCGGCCCGTGGCAGCACCCGGACTCCGTGTCGCGCCTTGGTCATGGCTTCATGCCAACCACTGCGGAGGAACCGCATGCCGCTCCACGCCGCCGCCGCCTGAATCCAGCCCGACACCTTCCGCTTCTCGCCGGGGCGGTCGCGATGCTTCTGGCCAGTCTCATGGTGTGGTGGGCGGTGCGACAGCGAGAGGCGCCGGATGCGCGGAACAACAGCACGCCGCCGCAGCAGCGTGATCTTGAGACCCGTGTGGCGAACGCTGACCCGAAGCGCACCGTGACTGCAGCCCCGGAAGTCGACCCAGACCCGATGGCATCGGCGACGGCTTCGGGTACTGCCGCACCAAGCGCAAACGCTGCCGATGCGCAGGCCGCGGCGCCAGCGGCTTCGCAGACGCCGCCCACGACCCCGCCCGCCGCAGTGCCGACCACGCAAGAAGGGTCCTTTGGCGTGACCCCAAGCGCCCCGGGCAACGATGCCTTCGGCAGCGGAACAAGCGCCGCATCGGCAACGCCGACGGCCACGGACATGGCACCCGATTCTGCGCCTTCGGTCGCGGCACCGGCTCCAGCACCAACGCCAACACCCACCGAGAAGCCGAACATTCCGCAGATTCCCGTGGAAAGCGCGCCATGGGATGCGGAAGTGGACCTTGCGCGCAAGTCGATCGACCTTCGAACTCGCGCGCGCGAAGCCACCACCGAGGCGCAGGGTGCCACGCTGATCGCGTCGCTTGCGGCGCAGGCGGAGGACCTGGTGCGCGCCCATCGCCGGACCGAGAAGGCGGCAGGCAATTCCGCACCCAGCGAGAAGTGCCTGATCCTGATCGACGCGCGGAACAAGAAGCGCGGACTCACCGACGTGGTGAAGCGCGAGCAGCTGGCGCAGGCGTTCGCGCCGCTTGTCGTGCAGCGCATGATGCTGCTGTGCGCGCGATTCGAGATCTCGCTTGCCGTGCAGGATCTCGCACGACGAAACCTGATCGACACGGGTGCATTGCCAAGGGAACTCCGCGGCGACGCCCGCGCCGACGGCTGGCCCGACGAGACCCCTTGGGTGCTCTGGTACTTCCGCAACAAGGATGCGCCCGTCTCCACCGCCGCCGACGGCGCGCGGTACATGGCCTCCGAGTTCGACGGCGCACTGGACGGGCATCCGGGAACGCGGGGCGCGCAACAGATCCTCGAGACGCTTTCGAAGCCTGCGCCTTCGGAGGCTTCGCCATGACCTCGATCTCGCTTGCGACCGCGATCGAGCGTGCGCGCGAATCCGCGCTCACGGGCGACCCCTCGGCGTTCATGGACCACCTTCGCGGCGTCGAGTCACTGGACCGTACGGGCGAGGCGCCTGCGGCCGAACTGCGCATGCTCTCGATCGTGGCGGCGGCGCGTCGCGCTGATCTGTCGGAGGTGGATCGTGTGCTCGTGCAGGTCGAGCCACTGTCAGGCCCGGAGTGGGAGCAGCTTCGTCGCTGGCTGCTCGCCGCGCCCGAGATGCAGTTCAGCAGCTACGCGGAATTCGTGCGATCGCTCGACCGCCGCATGCGGCAGAAGGCGTCGATTCCTCCCGCGCGGCGCTGGACTCCGTCGATCGTCATGGTGCTGCTTGGCGCGCTGCTGTCGCTTGGCGTATTGGCTTGGCGAACGAGCGCCGCGGATCCCGCCATCACGAATCGGACCGCAATCGATGCCGTGATGCAGGGCGACGCCACCGCCCTGCTTGATGCCCTGCCCTCGGCGTGGCGATCCCGGCTGCTTGCGGCCAAGGATCTGCTTGCCGCGCAGGCTTCCGCCGAAGCGACAGCCGACGTGGAGACATCGCTCCTGGCGCTCGCCGAGTCCCTGCGGACGGCCGCCGCGTCACCGTCAGCGGCGCGCGTGGCGGAAACCCTGCTCGGTCCTCGCGGAACCCCGCAGCAGCTGCAGTCCCTCGCCACCGGAGTGACGGAGTGGCAGCATTCACCGTGGCTGAAGTTGGAGACCTGGTCGAAGACCGATGCACTGACATGGAAGCCATCTGGCGACGCGTTGCTGGCTTGGCGGACGGCACTGCGACACATGCCGATGGGCACGTGGCTGCCCGGCTGGTTCTCCACGCAGTGGCAGTGCGCGCCGCTTCAGGAGGAGCGCGCCCTGGTGCTTCGAACCAGCGGCGATCCTGCACGCATCACGCTGCAGGTGCTTCTTGGCACGCAGGAATGGAAGACCACCGCCACCCGCGTGGAACGATTCTGGGTGCCCGAGGCGGTGCAGGAGCGATGGCGTGAACTGGATCCGCACCTCGACGCCGCACAATGCACCGCACAGCGATCCCAGGCATGTCAGCGTACGCTTGCGGAGAGACTTCGTGCGGTCGCGGCGTGGATCGCGCGCCTGATGGCCAACGCATCGGATGTCACGCCCTCCACGAAGGAGTTGCCATGGTGGGTTCCATGAGGCGTCTCGGATGGATCATCGCGCTGCTGCTTGCGAGTTGCGCAAGCGATCGCCCCACCGCACCGGCGGCCGCACCGATCCCCGAGGAGGAAACGATCGGACAACGCGACCCGACGGCGATCTCGCAGAACGGTCGTCAAGCCACCGCGCGCAGCGCCACGGCGGCGCCGCCTGCGCGCCCGACGGCGAGTGGTGCATCGGGCCAAGGTGTGTCGGGCGCGGGTTCTGGAAGTGGTTCCAGTGGTAGTTCAGGAAATGGTTCAGGAAGTGGCTCCGGGAGTGGCTCCGGGAGTGGCTCCGGGAGTGGTTCCGGAAGTGGTTCCGGAAGCGGACAGGGCTCGGGATCCGGCCAGGGTTCTGGAAATGGCTCGGGCCAAGGCTCCAACAGCGGTTCCGGAAGTGGCGGCGCGGGCGGCGGTGCGGCCTCGTCCTCGAGCGCCGGTGCGTCAAGCAGTTCGGGATCCCAAGGCAATGCGAGCGGTGCTGCTGACTCGAATGCCACCACAGCCGGTGCATCGGGTGCGGGCAGCACCTCAAGCGGCGCAATGGGCGGCGCGGGTTCCGGAGGCGGCACCGCACGCGGCTCGATGGCGGAACTCACCGAGGTGGCCGTGACGGCGATGAAGCAAGGCTCCTCCAGTGGCGGCGGTGGCGGAACACCGGGCGCCGCGGCATCGGCTTCGAGTGGTTCCTCCAGCGGCTCGGGCGCGACGACAGCCGGGGCAAGCGGTCGAGGCGGCACTGCCGCGCGCGAGGGCGAGCGTCCCGCAGCTCGCACGGGTGGTGTGGTCCGCGCCGACGCCTTCGATCCCCTGCCCGACGGCGACATGCCCGATGCCGTGCAAGGCGGCGGCGCACGCGGCGGTTCGCGAGGCACCAAGTCGGATGCCGCAAGCGCGGCCACGAACGGCTCCGGCACCTCACCGGGCGCGGATTCCGCTTCGCGGGCACCCGAGGGCGACCGCTCGATCCGGGGCACCTCGTCGAATCAGCAGTCGGCGCGCGAGTTCAAGGAGTCCAAGCCCGAGTCGCTGGAGGTGCCCCCGACGAGCGACGCTTCGCCCACGCTCGACGCGCCGGCCATCGAGTCGATCACGGCCGAATCGCCACTTGCGCCGCTGCTTGGCTTCTGGCAACAGGTCGACGATGGCCGCAGCGAGGCCGACTTCGCGCCCGGTGGTTTCAATCTGTGTCTGCTGGCGATTCGACCCACGCAGCGATCGATGCAGGTCTATCGCGCCTGGGGCACGCCACCCGAGGCGCTGGTGATCGCGGCGGAACTGCGCGCCACCTTCGAGCCCAGCGGCTCGGTTCGTGTGGAGGAGTCTCCAGCGCAGCCTTCGCGATTTCCCTCGCGAGCGATCGAGCTGCCGGCGCGGAACGGACAACCAGCGCGAACCGTCGTGCCACCCGTGCGCGCGTTGCCGTGCGACACGACCTGGGCCATCGAGTCCGATGGAAGGCTTCGGCTGGACGGGCGGCTTTATCGCCCGATCGATCGCGCCGAGTTCGACCGACTTGGCCGCGCGGCGGCCTCTGGCTCGGGCCTGCGCGACATGACATCCAACGGCTCCACCGCCCGAACCACCACCCCAAGCCGCGATCCCGCCGGTGGCGTGGACTTCTTCGGCGCGCGCGTGAAGGGCCGCTACATCTGCTTCGTGTGCGACATCAGCGGCTCGATGATGGGTGACAAGCTGGAGGCGTTGAAGGCCGAGATCATCCGCACGATCCGCGCGTTGCCCGAGGGCTCGCAGGTGCAGGTCACCTTCTTCGACGACAGGCCCCGTCAGCTGGTGTCGGGCTGGACGCGGACTGGAACGCCCGCCTGCGACACGCTGCTGCGCAAGATCGACCAGGTCGGCACCGGCGGCGGGACCGACGCCGTCGACGCGCTGCAGTACACCCTGGCGCAGCTCGATCCGGTGCCCCACGAACTCTTCCTGCTCACGGACGGCCGCTTCGCACGCGATCCCTCGCGCGCGCTCGTGCAGCTGAATTCAGGCAAGGATCGAACCCGGATCCACACGCTCGCCATGGGCGATGACGCCGACCGCGACCTGCTCGAGGCGATTGCGAGGGCCCACGGTGGAACGTTCACGCACGTTCCCGCGGCGGCTCCCACGCGTCCCGTGCCCTGACCGTCACTGCGCGGTGGCCACGCCGTCGCGGATCTCGTCGCGATAGACGCCGTCGTCGATGCGGATCGGCGAGACGTCGTAGGACA
>Ga0194130_10000467_pt1 | contig 76991 bp, 75 predicted proteins | sample TA2KigsurfametaG_FD_160084 | JGI IMG/M metagenome (GOLD analysis project Ga0194130, IMG submission 160084) | Freshwater microbial communities from Lake Tanganyika, Tanzania - TA2015050 Kigoma 12 surface | ecosystem: Environmental > Aquatic > Freshwater > Lake | place: Tanzania: Lake Tanganyika... | reverse complement strand
GAAAAGCTATGGTGGGGGAGGGGAGGGCGCAATGGGGCAGGTGGCAGGTGTGAGGGAACAGGGATCAGGGGGGCGTGGTTCCTCCCACCTCCCACCTATCACCTGTCACCTGAGACCTGTCACCTGAGACCTGACACCTGGCACCTCACACCTCATCCTTGTATAACCTCATACCCCACAACGAAATACGCCGTTTCCCCGAAGCACCGGCTCGGCACCCCACGGTGCTCCTCGTACCGCACCGCCACCCGCCCACGCCCCATCTCCGACGTCAGCGCCTCCGCCAACGAGTCGCTCCGGATCGAAAAGGTGAACATCTGCGGCGAGACCCCGGGGGCGGTCGCCATCGCGATCTCCCCCTCCCACGTCTTACAGACCCACCCCTTCCGGGACAGCTTCTGGAGGTACCCGGTCCGCGTCCCGCTCGAATACGTGTAGCTCAGCGTCACCGCGGCCCAGAGCCCGAACACAGCGGCCGGGATCAGCACCAACCCGGCCAGGGTCAGCTTCCCCCAATGCCGACGGACGAACCCCGGGGTCGGACCCGACGGCTGGGGAGCAGGAGTGGTCTCAGGCATCGCGCCTCTTCGATGGAGGGGGGAGGGAACGGCGTCCGAGATGTAAGTTGTTCGGGTGTCATCGGACCGGCGAGGGGTGCGCCCCCACCGATCCGGCGGCGGACCCGCACGTCAACGCGGGGATCAGTTCCGCCGTCGCCACCCGTTTCTCCAGCCTCGCCGCCCGTGTCGCCATTCAAGCCCCGTCGCCAGACCGTCACCGCCAACGTCGGCGGCGTCCTCGTCGGTTCCGCGCACCCGATCGTGGTGCAGTCGATGACGAACACCGACACGGCCGACCCCGCCTCCACGGCGTCCCAAGTCGCGGAGCTCGCCGCCGCCGGCTCGCAGATCGTGCGCATCACGGTCAACAACGACGAAGCCGCGGCCGCGGTCCCGGAGATCGTCCAGCGCCTCGCCGACCAGGGCGTCACGGTCCCGATCGTCGGCGACTTCCATTACAACGGCCACCTCCTCCTCCGGAAATTCCCGAAGACGGCGGAGCTGCTCGCCAAGTACCGCATCAACCCCGGCAACGTCGGCACGCGCCACCGCGACGACAACTTCCGTACCATCGTCGAGGTCGCCGTCGACCACCAGAAGCCGGTGCGCATCGGCGTGAACTGGGGCTCGCTCGATCAAGACCTGCTCACACAGATGATGGACGACAACGCGAAGGCCGCAGAACCCGTCGAAGCGAAAGAGGTCTACTTCGAGGCGATGCTCACCTCCGCGCTCCGCTCGGCGGCACTCGCCGAAGAGGTCGGACTCCGCCACGACCAGATCCTCATCTCGGCAAAGATCTCGCAGGTGCAGGACCTCGTCACCGTCTACCGCCGACTCGGCGCGCGCTGCGACTACCCGCTCCACCTCGGCCTCACCGAGGCAGGGCTCGGCACCAAGGGCGTCGTCGCCACGACCGCGGCGCTCTCGATCCTGCTGGCCGAAGGGATCGGCGACACGATCCGCGTCTCCCTCACGCCGCGCCCCGGCGGCGCACGCACGGAAGAGGTGCTCGTCGCGCAGCAGATCCTGCAGTCGCTCGAGCTGCGCTCCTTCACGCCGCAGGTGACGTCGTGCCCGGGCTGCGGCCGCACGACATCGACCTTCTTCCAGCAGATGGCGGAGGAGATCCAGACCTATCTCCGCGACCAGATGCCGATCTGGCGCGCGTCACACCCCGGCGTGGAGGAGATGAAGGTCGCAGTGATGGGGTGCGTCGTGAACGGCCCGGGCGAATCGAAGCACGCCAATCTGGGCATCTCGCTCCCGGGGACGTTCGAGGAGCCGAAGGCGCCGGTCTATGTGGACGGGAAGCTGAAGGTGACGCTGAAGGGGGAGCGGATCGTGGGGGAGTTCTTGGAGATCCTCAACGATTATGTGGTGAGGACATATCCGAGTGACAGGTGAGAGGGGTGAGGTGACAGGTATCAGGAATCAGGTATCAGGTATCAGGTCTCAGGTAACGGCACGTAGTTCCTGACCCCTGATACCTCACCCCTGTCACCTGATTGCCACCACCTCTTCCCTGAGTCCCTGCAGTTCCCGCTCCCATCCCCCCGCGCCGAGCGCCGTGAGCAACTCCGCGCTGAACGCCAGCACCGCCTCTCGCCCGCCGGCCCGCGCCCACCCGGCATCTCGGTCGATCGTGCGGCGGAGATCCGCCGAGAGCGCACCCAGTGTGTGGAGCGCATCCGCGGCGGCGACCCAGCGCGCGTCGGCTGACGCGGCGGCGATGCGGCGGAGCTGATCGGCGCGGCTCTCCTCGCGCGAGAACTCCACGCCGTCGTCGTCCGTGCGGCGACGCACCACGGCGAGCGCGAGCGCGACGGATGCCGCGCCGAACTTCGCGCCGAGTCGGTCATCGAGCATCTCGGCGGTCCAGCCCTCCTGCACGTAGTCCTCGATCACATCGTGCAGGATCCCCGCGACCACGATGTCCTCATCGCAGCCGTAGCGCGTGAGGATCACGGCGACGTTCGCGGGCTGCGTGAGATAGGGCGCGCGCGCGCCCTTCCGGACCTGGCGGTCGTGATGCTTCGCAGCGTACGCGAAGGCATGGTTGAGGCGGTCGGAGTAGCCGGTCATCACGAGACGGGAAAGCGAGCGGCGAGAGCGCGGGTCGCGACGCGGGTCGGAAAGATCATCGTCGTGTCTAACGCAGGATGCGCGCGGTGAGTTGCAGGTCGAGCAGTGCGAGCGCGAGCCCCTGCACGAGGACCCCGAGCCCGGCGCCGACGAGGCCGAGTTGCCGCCCGAGGCGCCAGCCGGTGAGGGCGAGGGTGAGGCCCACGAGGACATACCCGAGGTCGAGGCCGACGTTCAGCCAGACGAAGCGGTCGAGCGCGACGGCGCCGGCGAGATCACGGAGCGCGAGCCCTTGGCGCACCCAGAGCACGATGGCGAGATCGATCGCGCCCCACGCGATGCATTGGATCGCGAAGTGGGAGATCAGCGGCGAGGTCGCGCGGCGGGCGCGGAGCGCGGTGATGAGCGCGGTGCCCGCGACGATGCTCAGCGCGGCCCACGCGGTGAGCTTGAGGAGATGGAGGCGCTCGGCGGCGAGAAGCGCATCGGCCCACTGGCCGTCGAATCCCATAGATGGAAGCTGGCGGGCCGATGCCGGAAACGCCAACGGGTGACCACCGCATCAGCGGCGATCACCCGTGGTGTTGTCTTGTCTCGCTCGGGGTTCGAGCGAGGATGGAGCGAGGGTCGGTCGCGACGCGGCGGGTGCCGCGCGCGACGCGTCCGGACTTACTGGACGGTGACGACGCCCTTCATGCCCATCGCGAGGTGCGGCGTGCAGTTGTAGGCGTACTGACCGGCCGGGATGCCCGCGAACGAGACGGTGACCGACTCGCCGGCGTTGAGCATCATCGCCGAGGAGAGCTCGGCCATCTTCGAGGAGAAGTTCGCGTCGAGCTGCTTCTTGACGTCGGCCGAGAGCGCGGCGCCTTCGAAGGCGACGTTGTGCGGGCCGCCGGAGATGAAGACGAACTTCACGGCGTCGCCGGTCTTGACGGTGATGTTGGCCGGCTCGAAGCGATAGCCCTGCGCGTCGCCGATCATCTTGACCTCGACGGTGGCGCCGGTGACGGCGGCCGGAGCGGCCGCGGCCTCAGCGGCCGGCGCAGCGGTCGCGGTGGAATCGGCGGCCGGGGCGGCCTCCTCGGACTTGCCGCCGCAGGCGGCGAGGGCGAACACGCTGGCGATGATCGACAGGTTCTTGAGCTGCATGGTCTGGGTGGCCTCCGGAGGCCGGGTCGAGATGGTGGATGAGGCGTGGGCCCGACGCGCGTCGTGCACCACGTTGTGAAAATATTCACAAGCACCACCCCGGGTAAAGGGGAGCGGACACGACCCGCCGTCTCGCCAATCCCCAAAAAGTTCCATCCACCCGGAATTTCGCGCCAATAACTGGACAATGGTTGGTTTTGACACGCCGCTGTCAATCGATTACTCTCGACGACACGATGCTGACGCTCCGCCACCACCACGCGCTCCATCACCACGGCCCGACGGGTCGGGGGACGGCGGCGCACGCGGAGCATCGGGCCTAACCGCCCCTCCAGACGCCCAGCGGTCCTCCCCGACCCGTCCGCCATCGCGGACGGGTCTTCGTTTTTCCCCAGCCCGGGGACCGCCCACCCCGCCGACGCGGCCCACCGCCTTCCACCTCGCCCGCCCGATGCTCCGTCTCGCCATCCCCAACAAGGGCCGTCTCCACGACGAGGCCCGTTCCCTGCTCGCCGACGCCGGGCTCGAGGTCCGCGCTGCCTCCGACCGCGCCCTCGTCGCCTCCCTGGGCGGCGAGTTCGAGGGGATCTTCGTCCGCGCCCAAGACATCCCGGAACTCGTCGCCGACGGGTCCGCCGATGCGGGCATCACCGGCTGGGACCTCGTCCAGGAGGCTGACCGAGGTCTCGTCTCGCAACTCGATCTCGGCTTCGGGCGCTGCCGACTTGTCGTCGCGGCCCGCGAGGAGAGCGGAATCCGCTCCCTCGACGACCTCACCGAGGGGACACGCGTAGCCACGGTCTTCCCGCACGTGACGGCGCGCTTCTTCGCCGCGCGCGAGAAGTCCGTCACGCTCGTCCCGGTCTCCGGCGCGGTAGAGGCGGCGCCGCATCTCGGCATCGCCGACGTGATCCTCGACCTCACCTCGAGTGGCTCGACGCTCCGCGTGAACGGACTGCGCGAGGTGGCGACGGTGCTCGAGTCGACGGCGCGGCTCGTGGTCGCCGGCGATGACCGTGCCCCCACCGGGGACCGACGGCAGGCGCTCGACGAACTGGTGGCGGCGCTGCGGTCGGTGCTCGCGGGGCGCGACCAGCGTTATGTGATGGCGAACGTCCCGCGCACGCGACTCGACGAGGTGCGGCGCATCCTCCCGGGCATCTCGGGCCCGACGGTGATCGACGTGCTCAACGGCGGCGAAAAGGTCGCCGTGCACGCAGTCTGCCCGGCCGCAGGGATCTATCGCACGCTCAATGCGCTGAAGGCGATCGGCGCCGAAGGGATCCTCGTGACGCGCATCGAGCGGCTCCTCGCATGAGCGCGCTCACCTGGGCGTACCGTGGCCCGGCGGCCCCGCTCCCGGCGGCGGCGCGCGAGGCGCTCTTCGCGCGCGCGACGATGACGGACGACGCGGTCCGGTCGGCGGTGGCGGCGCAGCTCACGGCGGTGCGCGCCGACGGGGATGACGCGTTGCGTCGCTTCGCGGCCACGTTCGACGGCGTCGACGCGCTCACGCTCGAGGTGCCGCGCGCGGAGTGGATGCGCGCCCTCGAGGCGATCGACCCGACGTTGCGCGCGGTGCTCGAGCGCGCCGTCCGGAACCTGCGCGAGGTGCACGCGGCGTTCCGGCCGACGCCCCACGAGATGACGACGGCGGACGGCGTGGTGATCGGCCGTCGCCCCGACCCGCTCGCGCGCGTGGGGGTGTACGCGCCCGGTGGGCGCGCGGCGTACCCGAGCTCCGTCCTGATGGGCGCGGTACCGGCGCGGGTAGCGGGGGTCGGTGAGGTGATCCTCTGCACGCCGCCGGGCCGCGACGGCCGCCCGAGCGATGTGGTCCTCGCCGCGGCCGCGATCGCCGACGTGAATCGGGTCTTCGCCGTCGGTGGCGCGGGGGCAGTGGGCGCGATGGCGTTCGGGACGGCGACGATCCCCGCGGTGGACCGGATCGTGGGACCGGGGAACGCGTATGTGGCCGAGGCGAAGGCGCAGGTGGCAGGGACGGTCGCGATCGACTCCCCGGCGGGGCCGAGCGAACTGCTGGTCCTCGGCGACGCCTCGGCCGATCCGGCGCTGGTCGCGCGCGAGCTGCTCGCGCAGGCGGAGCACGACCCGGTCGCGGCGGTGGTGTTGGTGACCGACTCGGCGTCGCTCGAGACCGCGACGCTCGACGCGCTCGAGGGGCTGGTGGCGTCGGCACCGCGGGGGGCAATCGTGCGCGCAGCGCTCGCGGCGCGGGGGGCGGTGGTGCGCGTGGCCTCGCTCGACGAGGGAATCGCCTTCTCGAACGCGTGGGCGCCGGAACATCTCCTCCTCGCGGTGCACCCGGCGCGCGAGGCGGCGACGCTCGACGCGCTCCGGCACGCGGGGACGATCTTCCTCGGCGCGGCGCCGAGCGTGGCCTTCGGCGACTACCTCACCGGGGCGAACCATGTGCTCCCGACGGGGGGCGCGGCGCGCGCCTTCTCCGGGCTCTCGACGGACGACTTCGTGCGCTGGACCACATACCAGCGGATCCCGCGCACGGCGGCGGCGGCGCTCGCGGGGGACGTGGGGCGATTCGCGGACGCCGAGGGGTTGCCGGGGCACGCGGCCGCGGCGCGCGCGTGGGAGGGGCGATGACGCTCGCGCGGGCGGACTTGGCGCAGGTGACGGCGTACACGAGCGCGCCGCTCGCGGGGATCACCCTCGACCTGCGCGACAACGTGAACCTCTGGGGCACGGCCCCGGCGGCGATGGCCGCGCTCCGCGACCTCCGCGCCGAAGAGCTCCTCGCGTATCCGCCGGTGGACGCGGCGCCGCTCACGGCCGCGGTCGCCGCGCGGCTCGGCGTGCGCGTCGACGAGGTAGTCGCGGGGAATGGGAGCGACGACCTGATCGACGCCTGCTTCCGTGCGGTGGCGGCGCCGGGGGATCGGGTCGCCCATATGGAGCCGAGCTTCTCGATGGTCCCGCGCTTCGCGCGACTCAATGGGCTCGAGCCGGTAGGGGTCCCGCTGCGCGCCGATGGCGCGGCGGACATCGACGGGCTCCTCGCGACAGGAGCGCGGGTGATCTACCTCTGCTCGCCGAACAATCCGACGGGGACGATCACCCCGGAGTCGGCGATCCGGCGATGCATCGCGGAGGCGCCCGGCGTGGTGCTGCTCGATGAGGCGTACGCGGAGTTCGCGGGGCTCCGCGACTGGCGTGCCGACGCGCCGGGGATGGAGAAGGTCCTCGTGGTGCGGACCTTCTCCAAGGCGTGGGGACTCGCGGGGCTCCGGGTGGGCGTGGGCGTGGGGGGACGCGCGCTCGTCGATGCGGTGGTGCGCGCGCGGGGGCCGTACGCGGTGAACGCGGTCGCGCTACGCGCGGCCACGACAGCGCTCGTGCAGGACGAGGCGTGGATGACGCGCACCACGGCCGAGGCGGTGGCGAGCCGGACGCGGCTCGACGCGTTGGTGCGCGGCCGACGCGGCGTCCGCGCGTGGGACTCGCGCGCGAACTTCGCCTTCTGGCAGGTGGAGGGCGACGCGGAGGCGTATGCGGCGCGGTTCGCCGAGTCAGGGATTGCGGTGCGTGCCTTCCGCGCGCTCCCCGGGATCGGCGATGCGCTCCGCATCGGGGTGGCCCCGTGGGAGCGACTCGCAGCCATCGAGGCGCCGATCGCGGCGTGCTGGCCGTGAGGCGGATGATGCGTGTGACCCTGTTCGACTACGGCGCGGGGAACCTGCACTCACTCGGGCAGGCGTTCGCGGGGGCGGCGCGCGAGGTGCGGCTCGAGCCGGATCCGGCGCGCGCGCTCGACACCGACCTGCTCGTGCTCCCCGGCGTGGGCGCATTCGGACCGGCGGCGGCGCGGCTCGCCCCCGCACGCGCCGCGATGCGCGACGCCATCCGCGACGGGCTCCCCACCATCGGGATCTGTCTCGGGATGCAATTGCTGTTTGATGGAAGCGACGAAGGCGAGGGGATGGGACTCGGCGTGCTCGCGGGGCGGGTGACGCGCCTCTCAGCGGCACGACTCCCGCAGATCGGATGGAACACGCTCGACGAGGCGACGGATCCCGCGTTCGCGGCGAGCGGCTGCGACATCGCGTACTACGCGAACAGCTTCGCCTGCCGCCCCGAGGACGCCGGGGTCGTGCTGGCGTGGTCGCAGCACGAGGCGGATCGCTTTCCCGCCGCGGTGCGCACGGCGCGGTGCGTCGGACTCCAGTTCCATCCGGAGAAGAGCAGCCGCCCCGGCCGTCGGCTCCTCGACGCGCTCGTCACCACCCTCGACTCGGCCACCGCGCGATGATCGCCATCCCCGCCATCGACCTTCGCGACGGGCGCTGTGTGCAGCTCGTCGGCGGCGACTATGCGAACGAGGCGATCCGTCTCGAGGACCCACTGGGCGTGGCGCGGCGGTGGGAGGCGATTGGTTTCTCGCGGCTGCATGTGGTGGATCTCGACGCGGCGACGGGCCGCGGGGCGCACACGACGCTGATCACGGGACTGCTCGCCGCGGCGCGCGTTCCGGTCCAGGTGGGGGGCGGCGTGCGCACGGCGGAGCGGCTCACCGCGTTGCTCGAGGGCGGGGCCACCGCCGCGATCATCGGGACCCGCGGCCTGCAAGACCCCGCGTGGCTCGGTGCGCAGGCGGCGGCGTGGCCGGGCCGGATCATCCTCGCGGCGGACGTGCGGGACGGCGAGGTCGTCGCGCAGGGATGGGCGACAGGGAGCGGGCGGTCGTTGCGCGAGGCGATCGACGCCGTCGGTGCGGCGCCGTTGGCGGGACTCCTTGTGACGGCGGTGCATCGCGAGGGGCGGATGGCGGGGACGGATCTCACGCTGATGGCAGAGGCGGTCGCGGCATCGCCGTGGCCGGTGCACGCCTCCGGCGGGGTCGGATCGATGGACGACCTGCGCGCGCTCGCCGACGTCGGCGTGGCGGCGGTGGTCTTGGGGATGGGGCTGTACACGGGAACCCTGGATGCGGCGCAGGTCGCCGCGGAGTTCGGACGATGAGCGAGCAGACGATGGTGGTGCGGGAACGGCGGACGACGGAGACGACCGTGCGCGTCGCACTGCGATTCGGCGGTGGGTCGGCCGACGTGGAGACGACGATCCCCTTCCTCGACCATATGATGACGGTCCTCGCCCGCTACGCGGGGCTCGACCTCGTGCTCCGTGCGCAGGGCGACCTCCGGCATCACCTCATCGAGGATGTGGCGCTCACGGTTGGTGCGGCGGTGGCGGCGGCGCTCCCGGCGACGGCGGCGCGCTTCGGCGAGCGGACCATCCCGATGGACGACGCGCTCGTGCAGGCGGCGCTCGATGCGGGCGGACGACCATACTACGCCGGGACGCTCCCGAGTTCGCTCTATCAGCACTGGATGCGTTCGTTCTGTGACGCGGCGCAGGTGACGCTGCACCTGCGGGTGCTCCGCGGCACCGACCGGCATCACATCATCGAGGCGGCGTTCAAGGCGTTCGGGCTCGCGTTGCGGCAGGCCGCGGTCGACCACGGCGCCGTCTTCTCGACGAAGGGGGCGGTCGTGCTGACCGAGGGCACCTGATGCTGACGCGTCGATTGATCGTCTGCCTCGATGTGCAGGAGGGACGGGTGGTGAAGGGGGTGAACTTCGTCGGACTCCGCGATGTCGGGGATCCGGTGGCGCTCGCGGCGCACTACGAGGCGGAGGGGGCCGACGAGATCGTCTTCCTCGACATCTCCGCGACGGCGGAGGGGCGCGCGACGCTCCTCGACGTGGTACGACGCACCGCGGAGCAACTCGCGATCCCGCTCACCGTCGGGGGCGGGATCGGCTCGGTCGAGGCGATAGCCGCGGCGTTGCGCGCCGGCGCGGACAAGGTGGCGGTGAACTCCGCCGCGGTTCGAGACCCCGCCCTCCTCACGCGTGGCGCCGAACGCTTCGGCGCCCAGTGTGTGGTGGCGAGCATCGACGCGCGCTGGGAGGACGACGCATACCGTGTGGTGGTCGCGGGGGGACGCACGCCGACCGGGCTCGATGCGGTGACGTGGGCGCATCGGTGCGCGACGCTCGGCGCGGGGGAGATCCTGCTCACGAGCATCGACCGCGATGGTCGGCGCGACGGCTATGACCTCGCGCTCACGCGCGCCGTCGCCGAGGCGGTGTCGGTGCCGGTGATCGCCTCCGGGGGTGCGGGCGCGCCGGAGCACGTGGCCGAGGCGATCGTGGGCGGGGGGGCGAATGCTGCGCTCGTGGCGGGGATCCTTCACGACGGCGTGACGACGGTGCGCGCGCTCAAGGATGGGATGCGGCGCGCGATGCTCCCGGTGCGGGCGGTGGCCGCGTGAGTCAGGCCCTGCTCGAGGCGGCGAGCGACCTCGCCCGCCTGACCGGCGCGGTGGCCCTCGCGCATTATCGGACCGCACTCGCGGTGGAGACGAAGGGCGACGGCTCGCCGGTGACGGTGGCCGACCGTGACGCGGAGCGTGCGGCACGCGCGTGGCTCGCCACACACTTCCCGGATGACGGGATCCTCGGCGAGGAGTTCGGCGAGACGACCGGCACGAGCGGACGCCGGTGGATGCTCGATCCCATCGATGGGACAAAGAGCTTCGTGCGCGGCGTCCCGCTCTGGGGGACGCTCGTGGCGGTGGTCGAGGGGGAGCGGGTGCTCGCCGGGGCGGCGTACTACCCGGCCGTCGACGAGCTCGTGGCCGCCGCACCCGGTGCCGGATGCTGGTGGAACGGCCGACGGGCGTCGGTGAGTTCGATCGCGGCTCTCGAGACGGCGACGGTGCTCATCACCGACGACCGCACCTTCCCGACGGCGGCACAGACGGCAGGATGGCGCCACCTGGCCGAGACCGCGCGGATCGCGCGCGGGTGGGGTGATTGCTTTGGCTATCTCCTCGTGGCGACGGGACGCGCGGAGGTGATGGTGGACCCGATCATGAACCCGTGGGACGCCGCCTGCTTCCAACCGATCATCGAGGAGGCGGGAGGCGTCTTCACCGATCTCACGGGACGCCGGACCGCGTTCGGCGGACAGGTGATCGCCACGAACGCCGCGCTCGCCGCGGCCGCGAGGGCATCGTTCGATGTGTGACCTTGAGGCGTTGGACTTCACGAAGGGAAACGGTCTCGTCACCGTCGTGACGCAGGATCACCTGACGGGGGAGGTGCTGATGGTCGCGCACGCTGACCGCGAGGCGCTCGCGTGCACACTCGAGACCGGCGAGATGCACTATCGCTCCCGTACGCGCGGGCTCTGGCACAAAGGGGCGACGAGCGGACACATCCAGCGCGTCGTCTCACTCACCGCCGACTGCGATGGGGATGCGGTGCTCGCGCGGGTGCGGGTGGCGGGGCCGGCGTGTCACACCGGATCGACGAGTTGTTTTGAGCGGGTGGATGGTGGCGCAGCGGGGCGTGATGCGGGGCGTGATGCGGGGCGTGACGCGCGCGTTGGTGGGGCGGACGCCGTGGCCGCCGACGCGGTGGCGCGACTCGATGCCACGATCGTCGCTCGGATGGCCACACCGACGGCGCCGGGCTACACACGACGCCTCCTCGATGACCGCAACCTCCGGCTCAAGAAGCTAGGTGAGGAGGCCGGCGAGCTGATCGCCGCGTGCGCGGACGGCGACGCGGCCCGCGCCGCGGAAGAGGCGGCTGACCTGCTCTATCACGCGCTGGTGGCCCTGCGCGCCGCGGGGGGTGGCTGGGACGATGTGCGGCGCGTGCTGGATCGCCGCGCCTAGAACCCCAACAACGTGAAGCGGTTCACCTGCTGCGGATTCCCGATGTAGGTGAACCGCAGCCGCGTCATCCACTGCTGCGCCACCCGCCGCACCTCCTCCCCGGTCACCGCCTGCAACTCCGCGATGAACCGGTCTCCGGCGCGGAAGTCACCTCGATACAGTTCGGCACGCGCGAGGAAGTCGGCCTGCGCGCCAGAGGTCTCGTTGTCGAGGAAGTACTCCGTCAGGAACTGCTGGATCAGCGGCGCGAGCGCCTCGGTCTTGATCGTGTAGGTCTGCAGGTTGCGGAGCTCGTCGCGCATGATGCGCAGCGTCTCCTCCGGACGCGTGGTGGTCACGTACAGTCCACCCGAGACGAGCGCGCGATCACGCAGCCGCGCCTCGACGGCGTACGTGAGGTTCCGACGGGAGCGCACCTCGGCGAAGAGCCGACCCGAGAGGATCGCTGTGGCGACGCGCAGGGCGGGGAGATCGCTCGAGCCGGCGGGCGGCCCCGACCACCAGCCGAGGATGTAGTTGGTGGGGAGACGCTGACTCACGACGTGAAGCCCGGAGCCGCTCAGCGCGCCGGTCGCCTCGGGGAGGGTCCACCGATAATCGCCCATCGGGAGCGTCGCGAAGCTCCGGCGCACGAGTCCCTCGAGCGTGGCGCGGTCGACATCGCCGACGACCACGAGGAGGAGCCGTGAGCGCACCATCTGCTCACGCTGGAACGCGACGAGCTGCTCCCGCGTGAGCCGCGCGACAGAGGCGGCGGTCCCCACCGGGGAGAGCCCATACGGATGGCCGGCGAAGGCGACGCTGTCGGCGAGGGACTCGAGGAGCGCATCGGGATCGTCGGCGACCTGTGCGAGGCCGGCGACGCGCTGCTCGCGCACGAAGGCGACGTCGGCCTCACGGAGCGTGGGACGGAGGAGCCGGTCGGCGTAGATGCGCCACGCGGGGGCGAGCTGCGCGCGCGTGGTGCGGAGCGCGTAGACAGTGTAATCCTCGTGCGGGACGACCCCGATGGCGCTCCCGGTGCGCGCCATCGCGCGGCGAAGTGAATCGCCGGGGAACCCGACGGTGCCACGCTCGGTGATCTCGAGGAGCATCGGCTCGATTCCCGCGGTGGCGGGGGTGACGAGCCGGACGCCGCCGAGGAGATAGAGGTTGGCGACGACGAGGCCGGTGGTGGTGCGGCGATGGATGACGCGCACGCCATCGACATCGAAGCGGACGGTGCCGGTGTCGGCGGTGGGCGCGGCGGCAGAGGTGACAGCAGAGGTGGCGGCGGACGGGGGGGCAGGCCGCGGGGCCGATGGCGCCGGGGCACGTTGCGCAGCGAGCGGGAGCGCCGCGACGAGCGGGAGCAGCAGTCGGTGCGCGTTCATCGCTCGAGCTCCGCCGTGGTGAGCCCGATCGCGCTCCGCGCGCCGGTGGGGAGCATCACGCCGGTCACGCGCGGCTTCCCGAGGATGTACGTCCGTGCATACGCCTGCAGCTGTGCCGGCGTCTGCCGTGCCATCTCATCGATGTATCGGAAGTGGTAGTCGAGACTCAACACGCTCCACCAGAATCCGATGGTGTGCGCGTTCTCGGAGCCACGCTCCGCCCCGAACGCGGTGGTCACCGCGCGGTTCGCCTTCACCGCCTCGAGCTCGTCCGCGGTGAAGTACCCAGGCGTCACCGTCTCGGCGAGCGCCGAATCCAGCACGGCGAGCGCCTCGCGCAACTTCTCGGGCGCGGTCTGCCCGCTCACGGTAATCGGCCCGACATTCGCGAGGGTATAGTAGTTCACGAGCACCCCCTGCCAGAGCCCGCTCTCCACGAGGCGCCGCTGGAAGCGTGAGGTGGGCTGATTCAGGATGTCGGAGAAGACGTCAGCGGCGAAGGTAGCGGCCTCGTCGGCGCGCGCGCCGGGTCCGTGCCACTGGATCTGCACCGTGGCGGCGTTCACCGGTTCCTCGACGATCAGTGCCACGTTTCGGGCGAGCGGCTTCACCGCCGGCACCGGCGCGCGGGTGAAGGGATCCGCGCCGCGCGGCCACTCGCCGAAGACCTCCGTCGCCAGCCGCACCACGGCGCGTGGGTCCACATCTCCCGTCACGACGAGCGCGCTGTTGTTCGGGACGTAGTACAGATCGCGGATGGTCCGCATCTGTTCCGGCGTCACGTTCGAGATGACGGTGCGATCGCCGATGGTGTTCTTGCGGCTCCAGAAGTCGCCCCAGAGCAGCTGGCCGATCTGCTGGTCCAACCGGAAGAACGGGGACGATTCAGCCCGGTCGTATTCGCCGAGGACGACGACCTTCTCACGCGCGAGCTCGTCGGCGCGGAACTGCGCGCCCCGCAGCGCTGCGGAGAGGAAGCGCATCCCCCCTTCGAGCGAATCGGCGACGACGGTCAGGTAGTAGGTGACCTGCTCCTCGCGCGTGGTGGCATTGAACACGGCGCCGAGGTTCGCGGCGCGGTCCATGAAGGCATCAGGCTCGGGGTAGGCGTCGTTCGCCTTGAAGAACATATGCTCGAAGAGGTGCGCGAGGCCGGCGTACTCCGGGGGCTGCGTGAAGGCGCCGTTGCGCACGACGAGCTCGACCGTGGCGAGGGGGACGCCGCGTGCCGGCGCGACGATCACCTCGAGCCCGTTCGGGAGGAGTTGCCGGGTGGTCGACCGCTCCAACTCCGCGCGCTGCGCGCCGAGGGGAAGGAGGGCGGGGAGGAGGGCCAGGATCGCGAGGCGGAGGACGCGGCGGGCCGCGCGCCCGCGCCGTCCGAGTGGGACGGTCGGCATCCTGCCGCTGGCGAGGGCCCGCGGGGTCCGATTGATTTCGCGCATCACTATGGATTCGTCACGTTCGGGTGGGCGGCGCCTGGCGCCGCAGGAGTGTGCGGCGGCCCTGGCACCGGTGCTGGGAGCCGTGCGGCTGCGCTGCGACGAGCCCCTCGCCCCATACACCACGTTCAGGATCGGCGGTCCCGCCGACGTGATGTACGATGCCACGACGGCGGATGAACTCGCCACCGCCATCCGGGCGGCGCGGGCCGCCGACATCCCCGTCTTCGTCCTCGGCCTCGGCGCCAACATCCTCGTCGGGGACCTGGGTGTCCGCGGCCTCGTCATCCGGAACATCGCCCGTGGCGTGACCGATCTCGGCGGCGGGCGCTTCCGCGCCGAGAGCGGGGTGGTGGTCGGCGATCTCATCCGCGAGACCGTCGCAGCGGGGTGGAGCGGGCTCGAGCACTACGTCGGAATCCCGAGCACCGTCGGCGGGGCCGTCTGGCAGAACCTGCACTTCCTCTCCCCCGCCCCGGCGCGCGAGCGCACGATGTTCATCGCGGAGACGGTGGAATCGGTGGAGCTCTTGGGGTCCGATGACGGGCGTCAGGTGGTCAGCGGCGACGCGATGGGGTTCGGGTACGACATCTCGCGTCTGCACGGCGGGACGGAGATCGCGCTCGCCGTCACCTTCGCGCTCACCGCGGGTGACCCGGCAGCGATGCATCGCGTGATGCAGGAGAATCTCTCCTGGCGCGGGTCGCGGCATCCCTGGCTCGAGCATCACCCGAGTGCGGGGTCGATCTTCAAGAAGATCGAAGGGGTCGGCGCGGGCCGATTGATCGACCAGTGCGGGCTGAAGGGGTTCCGTATCGGCGGCGCGCAGATCTCGCACATCCACGCGAACATCCTCGTGAACCTTGGCGGCGCGACGGCGGCCGATGTGCGCGCGCTCATCCGTCACGCGCAACGCGCGGTGGCGGAGCGGTTCGATCAGTATCTGGAGCCGGAGATCGGGTTCATCGGGGAGTTCGGCCCAGAGACGGCGGCGTAGTCGGCGTCGCTCAGACGCGGCCGCCCACAGCGGCCGCGTCAAATCAAACGGCGCGACGCTACGGCCGCTGCCCGAACTCCAGCACCACCCGCAGCTTCCCCGCCTGCCCGATCGGGCGCGCGACCCCGACCCCGACGGCACCCCCGAACATCCGCAGCGTGAGACTCGCCGAGGCACGAGGGTCGCCGGTGACCTCGGAACCAAGCTGCGTGACGGTGGCCGCAGCGGTCGCGGTCGAGGCGCGGGTCCACCCCGCCTGCACACCGAGCGCGAGGGCGGGCGCGACGGGGGGGAACCAGAGGCGCTCGCTGACGTAGATCGGCGCGCGCCAGACCGGGAGTGAGTACGAGAGCCAGCTGCGCCAGACGGCGGCCTGATCCCCCGCGAACTGTTTGTAGCCGTAACCGGGGAGGTTCTGGTTCTGGCCGAGTTCGAAGAACTGCTGCGGCGGCGCATCCGGTGAGCTCATCCCGACGTCGAGCCGCGACGCGACGATGAACGGTCCCGGGTTCGCGCGCGCGGTGAGCCGGACCTCGGCGCGCTGATACGTCAGTTCGCCGTCGCCGCGCTCGTAGTGGAGTCGCGCACCGAGTCCGGGGCGCAGATACTCGAGCGAGATATCGGGCCGCAGGTCGAGGGTGAGCATCGTGCGACGATAGCTCCCACTCGTCGCCGCGCGGTTCGGGAGGAAGTCATCGCCGAAGAGGCCCTGATCCACACTCGGCGTGACGGCGCGATCGCGCGCGACGCCGGTCTCGATCCGCAGTTGTCCGCCGCGGCGTTCGCCGAGGAATCGGAGCCACTGCACCGTCGCGGTCTGCCGGTCCACGTAGTCGTAGGGGTCTCGCCCGAAGACGGCACCGAGGGTGGTGCCGGAGTCGAAGGGATTCCGGAAGTCGTTGGTGAGGTCGAGCGACCGCTGCAGGCGGAGACTCCACTGCAAGGCCGCGCGGCGTCGCTCAGCGACGACGCGCCCGCGCATCGTGTGCTCCCCCATCGCGTAGCCACCGGCGGCACGCAGCGTGACGCCGGGCGCCGCGTCGCGGAAACGCATCACGCCACCGATCCCGACGAAGAGCCCTTCAATGCGGTTGAAGCGGGCCACGTCACTGAACCGCTCGGTCTCGATCGTCGCGCGTGGTGGGCCGTCGGGGCGCCGGCGGTCCGGTGCGACGTCGTCGAAGTCCTCGACGCGCGTCTCCGTGGACAGCGCACCGAGGGGCCCGGTCCACGCACGGAAGGCATCGAGGGAGTCGGGGGCTTCGACGATCAGCCGGAACGGGCGCACGGACAGCGTGTCGTCCGCCGCGCCGACCGTGACGCCGGCGGGTGCCGTGGTGATGGTGCGGTCCACGACCTTCGTGACGATCCTTAAGACCGCGCGCGATTCGCCGATCATCGCCGTGGTGGCCTGCACCTCAAAGCGTTGGTAGGCTGGAAGCCAGAATGTCCCGTCGATCTCGGCGTTCACCGCCTCCACGTACGCGATCCCCTCGGGGCGTGCGGCGCGCAGAATCCCGGGCATCGGCGGGTCGGTCTGCACCACAGCGAAGGAACCACGGAGCCGGACGAGGGCACCGCGCGAGGCGTCGAGATCGAGATCGCCGACAAAGACGACGCTCCCCGCGGGGACATCGGGGCGGAGCGCGACGGTGACCCGGACGATCGGCACCTCGCGCGTGGCGGTGCGGAGGATCTGCACCGTGTCGCCGCCGCTGAAGGTGTAGTAGCGCGCGCGGTCGGTGGCGAGCGGATGCACGGCGTAGAGGGGATCGCGCCCCTGGCGTTGCTGACGGCGTCGCCCCGCCTCCGTGGTGTCGCGGCCGAAGAGGAGGGCGAGGCGATTCCCGTAGAGCGACGGGATGATCCATCCGGAGCGGAAGAAGCCGATGGTCGCGACGTTTGCGCCGAGCGCCTGCGTGCGGTACCCGATGATCCGCTGCGCGTAGGCGCCGGTGCGATCCCAAGTGAGTTCGCTCGCCACCTGCTCGAGCGAGACCGCCATCTCCATCCCCTCGGCGCGGCGGTTCCCGATGGAGATCTCACTCTCGAGGCGCGCGCGGTAGCCGCCGAGGGTGGGCGGGACACGACGGTTGAGCTCGGCGGCGGCCTCGACGAGGACGTGGACGCTACTAGGTTCCTGCGCCCCGGCCGGCGTGAGCGCCAACGCCAGGGTCAGTGCGATGAGGAGTAGATACCATCGGGACAGGAGAGGCGACGCCATAGACTCCGGGAATCCTACCCTGCCGCGCTTGCTTGTGAGACCCGGGTTTCGCGAGGATTCCGTCCGACCGCTCCCCACCCGCCCCGATGCGCCGCGACTACACCTTCATCGCCGATACCGACTCCCTCGACGCGTTCCGCCGCCTCCGCCGCGGCTGGGCGGGGTGGGCGGTGGTGGACGGCGAGTTCCACGTCCGGCTGCGCGAGGGAGGGACGGTCCGGGCGCACCTCGACCGGACCGAGGCGGAGCCGGGGTTCGAGATCAGCTGTCTCGTCGCCGATTGGTGGCCCGAGGTGGAGACCCTCCCGGCGCGTGATTCCGACTTCACCTCCGATGCGAACGAGGTGCTGGTCTTCCGTGGCGTCACCTGGCTCGAAGGGCGCCCCGACCTCGGCCCCGACCACACGATCCAGTACAGCGCGATCCCGGGGTACGAGGTGCCCGAGACGGCACGCGCCAAGTGCGATTTCACCGACGCGATGGCGATCGTCGCTGGGGAGCAAGCGCTGGTGGTGCGGCAGGCGCTGAAGCCGGGCCACCTCGAGGTGGTGGAAGCGGCCGACGAGGTGGCGCGCTTCTTAGAGCTGCGCGGCGTGCGCTGAGTCGGACCGGCCGCGCGCATCGAGACGCGCGTGGTCCGTGAGGTGCTACGCCGGTCCGGTGGGTGTGTCGCGATCGCGCCCGCGGTCGGCCACCCAGCTCCACACCCCGCCCCCGAGCAGGGTCAGCACGATGAGGGCGAGCAGGTATCCATTCGCGTGCGCGCCGAACCAGGTCTGCACACGCTCGCCCAAGAGCATCTTCACGCCGACGAGTGTGAGCACGATCGCGAGCGAGACCTTGAGGTGACGGAAGCGCGCGATGAGCCCCGCCAGCCCGAAGTAGAGCGAGCGGAGGCAGAGGATCGCGAAGACGTTCGAGGTGAAGACGAGGAACGGGTCCGCGGTGATCGCGAAGATCGCCGGGATGCTGTCGACAGCGAAGATCAAGTCCGTCGTCTCGACGAGGACGAGCGCGACGGCGAGCGGGGTGAGCACGGTACGCCCGTCGAGCGTCACGCGGAAGCGCTCGCCGTGGAACTGGTCCGTGACGGGAAAGTGTCGGCGTAGCCAGCGCGTGACCCAACTCTCGACCTGCGCCTCCGCCGCCGCCTCATCGGCGACGAGCATCCGGAGGCCGGTGATCACGAGGAAGGCGCCAAAGACGAGGAGCACCCAGTGGTACCGCGCCACGAGCTGCGCCCCGATCCCGATCATCAGGCCGCGCATCGCGAGGGCGCCGAGGATCCCCCAGAAGAGGACGCGGTGCTGGTACATCAACGGCACCTTGAGGTGCTCGAAGATCAGCGCGATGACGAAGACGTTGTCCATCGAGAGGCTGAGCTCCACCACGTAGCCCGTGAGGAACTTCAGCATCGCGGTCCGGCCGTCATTGAGGACGCCATCGATGGCATCGACGTGCGCACCGAGGCCGAACCAGTGGGCGTCGTAGCCGATGCGCAGTGCGACCGCGAAGAGGCCGGCGAGGACGACGGTCCCGGCGGTGAAGAGCAGCGCCTCACGCAGCGTCGGCGCGTGCGACTGCTTGTTGAAGACGCCGAGGTCGAGCGCGAGGATCACGCCGACGAGGAGGAGGAAGCTCACCCAGACCCAGATCACGTGCCACGCTCCGCCGCGACCCACGCGGTCCAGTCCGACTCGGCGACGCCGAGGGTGAGTTTCCCGCCCCACCGGGTGAGGGGCTGCGCGAGGAGCAGCGGCTCCTCGGTGAGCAGGGTGAGCCACCGCTCGTCGGAGAGGCGCGAGGCGCCGAGTCCGAGGTCCTGGTAGCGCTTGCTCGTCTTATCGATGAGGGCGGTGAGCCCGAACTTCTGCACGAAGCGCTGGAGCTCGCCCTTGCTCGCGGCGCGCTCCTTGAGGTCGACGAAGTGCACCTTCACGCGCCGCTCGCTCCAAAAACGGAGGGCGCGGCGGGTATCCTGACTCTTCTGGGTGCCGAAGATCTGGACTTCCACGGGAAGCTGAGGGCTGGATGCGGGAAGCTGGAAGGGAACGGCGAGAACGCGCAGCGTCCACGCACCGTTAGAATCTATTGCGTCTATGTCTCCGCATCCCGCGTTCCATCCCGCGTGGTGGCTTCCGGGCCCACACCTCCCCACGGTGTGGGGGAAGCTCGCGCGGCGCCTCCCGCCGGCGCACACGCGGATCGAACACTGGGAGATGCCCGACGGCGCGTCGGTCTCCGTCGCACGGCTCGATGGGCAGACCCCCGACGCGCCGGTGCTCACCGTCTTCCACGGGCTCGAGGGGACGGTCCGATCGAACTACGCGCAGGGGCTGATGCATCAAGCCCGCGCGCGCGGATGGGGGGCGGCGCTCCTCATCTTCCGCACCTGCGACGGACGGATCCCCGAGCGGCCGCGGCTCTACCACTCCGGCGAGACGCAGGACGCCGACGCCTTCTTCCGCCGACTCATCGCCGAACGCCCAGGCCGACCGATCGTCGCCACCGGGATCTCCCTCGGCGCGAATGTCCTCTGCAAATGGCTCGGCGAGCAGGGGGCGCAGGTGCCCGCGGAGATTCATCGCGCGGCCGCGATCTCCACGCCCTTCGACCTCGGCGCGGGGAGCCGGCATCTGGAACGTGGTTTCTCGCAGGTGTATGTGTGGCACTTCGTGCGGACGCTGCGGCGAAAGGCAGCGGAGACACTGGCACGACATCCCTCGCTCCCAGTGGATGCCGCGCGCGTGGCCGCCGCGCGGAGCTTCTGGGCGTTCGACGATGCCTTCACCGGCCCTGCGCACGGTTTCGCCGGCGCCGATGACTACTACGCACGCTCGAGCTCGCTCGGCTTCCTCGGCGCGATCCGCGTCCCGACGCTGCTGTTCAGTGCTGTGGACGATCCCTTCCTCCCGGCACCGGTGCTCGATCACGTGCGGGCGGTGGCGCGAGAGAATCCGCACCTGCACCCGGACTTCACTCCGCGGGGCGGGCACGTGGGGTGGGTGAGCGGCGCGCCCTGGCGGCCGGAGTACTATATGGAAGGCCGTATCGCCCATTGGCTGGACCAACTTCCCTGAGCCAACTTCGCTGAGGCATCCGATGCGCATCCCCACGACCGGTCTCGTCATCCTCGCGCTCTCGGGCGCGCTCCTCGCCGCCCACACGGCCACCTCGGCGGCCGACGCGGCGGTGGTCACGGCGCCTGCGGATGCGAAGGCACAGCCCGGCCGCACCATCGCCGCCGGCGCCGACGCCGCTGCCGCGCGCATCCAGAACTCCCCGCGCCACGCCGAGTGGGCGATGATCCCGACCACGGCGGGGAGCCGCGATTCAATCGCCGCATGGGTCGTGTATCCCGAGGTGAATCGGAATGCCCCGGTCGTGGTGGTGATCCACGAGATCTTCGGGCTCTCCACCTGGGTGCGTGCGGTAGCGGACCAGCTGGCGGCGGAGGGGTACATCGCGATCGCGCCGGATCTGCTCTCGATGGAGCGCGGGGGCGCCACGACCGATTCGCTCGCGTACGATCAGGCGCGCACCCTCATCCGCAACGTCACGCCCGAGAAGATGAACGCGATGGTGCGGGCGGTGGCGACCTACGGGATGTCGCTGCCGGCGGCGACGCGTCGCTACGGCGTGGTCGGGTACTGTTGGGGCGGGACGGCGTCATTCAATCACGCGGTCTTCGGTGCGCCGGAGCTCGGCGGCGCGGTGGTCTACTATGGGTCCTCGCCGGCGGCGGCCGAGATCGCCAAGGTGAAGATCCCGGTGCTCGGGCTGTATGGCGGGAACGACCAGCGTGTGAACGCGACGATCCCGGTGGCCGATTCCACGATGCGCGCGATCGGCGGGCGTTTCACCAGCAAGGTGTACGAGGGCGCGGGGCACGGCTTCCTGCGGGCGCAGGAACAGCCGGCGAATCTCACCGCGTCACAGCAGGCGTGGCCGGAGACGATCGCGTTCTTCCGTGAGGTGCTGTGGGGCGGGGCGGCCCGACGGGCGCCGCGGTGAAAATCGTCCGGGCCAGGTCCGTCCTCGCCGTGCAGGACCTCGAACGGTCCGCGCGATTCTACATCTCGACGCTTGGCTTCACCGAGGACGACATCCGTTCACCGGGATGGCGCTTCCTCTCCCGGGACGGGTTCCATCTGATGCTGGGCGAGTGTCGCGAGGAGATGGCCGCCGAGGAGACCGGGAACCATTCGTGGTTCGTGCATCTCCTCGTGGAAGGCGTCGATCGATACTTCGACGAGATCCGCGCGCGCGGTGCGGAGATCCTCTCCCCGCCGGGGAACCGGGACTATGGGCTCCGAGAGTTCGTGATCCGCACGCCGGATGGTCATCGGATCGTCGTGGGTGAGCCGCTCTGACGTAATCGACGGGTGCGACACCCGTCATCGCGCGTCAGTCGGCCCGTTCCGCCGTCGCCCAGAGCGCGAGCCACGTCGGCCAGTTCCCGCTCAGCTCGAAGAAGTCATCGAAGTAGACCAACCCCTCCTCCTCGAGCGCCGCCACCAGCTCCTGGAGCGCCGCCTCGTCGTAGATCGGTCCGACGGCGATGAGATCCCCCTCCACGCGGAACTCATCCGCAGTGAGGGTGAGCCACCGGTCGATGGCGGCACGGGTGAGCTGGGCGGCCTCGAACGCCTGACGGCGGATGAGGAGGGTGGGGGCGGTGAAGGGGACCTTGAGCGGCATCGGTGGAAGTTACCGTGGTGATGATCGATCAGCGCCCGCCGCGTGGCGTCGCCCCGTACGATACGACGCGACGGGCGCGCATATCGTACACATCGCCCGCGTTGAGCACGAACCACGACTTCTCCCACGGCTGTACCGCGCGGGTGTTGTCGTGCACGGCGACCTTCCAGCGGCCGATCACCTCGAAGCGGTCGCCGTTCACCACAATCGCCGTCCCCTCCGACAGGCCGATCCCCAGCAGATCAGGGAATCGCCGGATGACCGGGACGAGATCATCCCACCGATTACGCGCGTCGATGTGCTGGTCGATCGCGGAGCGCCGGAGGAATCCCAGCGCCTCTTGATGGTTGGGCTCGTCGGTCATCATGACCTCCGATCCGCTCGTCGCACCGCGCACGAGGTACGCCCCCTGGATGGTCGCACCGGCCGAGGTACCACCGATGACGCCCCCTCGGTCAAGGACGGCCCGAAACGCGGCGTGGGTGCGGGTGTTCGCGTAGGAATCGACGAGGTTCCACTGCCGACCCCCGACGAACCAGACGCCATCGGCGTCGGCGAGCGGCGCGGCGAACGCCTCGGTGTCCGCGACCTTGGGGTCGTGTGTGTGCAACATCCGCACGTTCGTCAGGCCGAGTGCCTTGAACGGCGCGATGACCTCGGCTTCGTCGTAGCGGACCAATGACCCGTCCGGCCGGCGATTCCCGCCGGCGGTCGGCACGATGACGAACCGCTTGGTCGGCCCACCCGCCAGCTCGACCCACTTCTCGAGGATGCCGGTGCCCGGGAGCGTCCCGCCGCCGGCGATGACGAGGCTGCCGCGCGGCGGTCCGTATTCGGGTCCGTTTGCCGGTATGACCGCCGGTGCGCCCGCCGGCGATTGGGCGGCGGCAGCGCGCGGGGGGGCAAATGCGACGAGGATGCCGATGAGGCCGAACACCAGTCGCGGACAGTTCAAAGGCATGATGGTCATCATGCTGTTCATAACGATACCCAGAATCATGGATATCATACTAGTCTCCGGAATAAGGAAACCCCGTGATTTCTACGTCATAATGTAAAAATCACGGGGTATTCAGTTTTACTACTACAGTTATTTATATCATTACTTCTCTAACAGTCGAATATCCACTTCATTTTGTGTTCTGCCACGTCGAATTTCATCATAATACACTACGCTAGTGTTATTGGAACCATGACGATAGATACCATATTTGAAATACACATCAGAATTTCCTGAAGTTCTGGTGTATCCTTGATAGTTCACCACCAGTCTACCGTCTACATAGATTTTTGTAAACCCATCTGAATTCACAGTCCATTTGGCGTGTACCATGACATCATGCCAACGACCAGCGAATATGGTGTCATCAATCAAAGGATTACTACCTCGAGTCCCATCACAAGTCCAGTACTGATTCTTTTTGGGATCCAACAAAGCACAGAAAGGTTGTCCTGGTCGCTTCAGAAACATCCATATACTGTCATAGTTGTAATGTTGTTGGAATTGGGCAAAGTACACCCAATGTCCACCAGACGCATGAGTAACTGGTACATAGAAAGACCAGGCATACCAGTACTCGTCACCCTCCAAATTCTCATTGTATGCTTGAGCAAACTCATTCCGTTCATACACAGGTGTTCTGGTACAATCTGTTCCAAAACAATCTCCAGGACGAACTTCAAACCGTTGAGATTTCCAGCCGACTCGAATGGCTTCCAATGTGTCTGTGACCACTTGATGAGACCAAGGCTTGGCAAATTCCTGCGACTCATACACCAAGGTCATACCTGGGTTGGTTTCATTCCATGTGGTGTCTCTGCGAAACGCTGGATGCCTAACAGGAGCCACAGGTGTAACACTATCTTTGGGAGGGAGTGTGTTGGCAAAAGGCACAGATGTTGGAACATTTTCTGTGCAGGCAACCAGGGCCAACAACAAAAGATATTTCATGTTAGACATACTGGGCCACCAACACTTCCTTCAAACGGTCTGCCGCCACAGAAGCAGCAAAAGTATTGGGTTTGATTTGTGGTGTCATTTGGCACACTCCCTTGATGTAGCCTATGGCTTGCTGAACCATAGTATAGCTGGCATGCTCCTCATCAGGGTTGATGTCTAAATGAATTTCCACATGACGATCCACCAGCACCTCGGCCAACTTCAAATACAATTCAGACACCTTGTACACCTCGGTCATCAGACGAACCACAGGACGGTCTTGACGTTGGTCAAAGTCCTGTTCTGTTTGGACACGCTGAGCGGACACCGCGATGACACGTGGGCCGGACGAACGGAGTGAGCGCATAGGTCGGTTGGGCGGGAGGTGGGCCGCGGGCACGCGCGGAGAAGATACATTCTCGGCTATGACCCGATATCCATGGATCCTCATCGCCTGCATCGCCCTCGCGCTCCCGGCCGCCGCCCAGCGGAGCGGCGCTCCGACGACTCTCACGACGCAGGCCGACCGCATCTTCGCCCAGTTCAACTCCACGCACACCCCAGGGTGCGCGGTGGGGGTGCGGCAGCAGGGGCGCGATCTCCTGCTCCGCGGGTACGGGATGGCCGACCTCGAGACGCAGACGCCGATCACCGCGAATACCATCTTCGAGTCGGGGTCGGTCGCCAAGCAGTTCGCCGCAACCGCGATCCTCCTGCTCGTGCAGGACGGGCGGGTGCAGCTCGACGATCCGGTCCGCCGGTACATCCCGGAGCTCCCGGAGTATCCGAGACCACTGCTCGTGCGGCACCTGCTCTCGCACACCAGCGGCCTGCGCGAGTGGAGCACCCTCGTGGCGCTCGCTGGGTGGTCGCGTGGCACGCGCGTCCACACGCAGCAGGACCTGCTCGAAATCATCACCGCGCAGCGCGCCCTCAACTACCCTGTGGGCGACGCCTACTCGTACACGAACTCCGGGTTCGCGCTCCTGCCCACCATCGTCGAACGGGTGAGTGGGATGTCGTTCGCGCGCTTCTCCGACGAACGGATCTTTACTCCCCTCGGGCTCACGACCACGCGGTGGCGGACGGACTTCCGCACCATCGTGCCCGGCCGCGCGCAGGCGTACAGCCGAAGCGGCGATGGATGGGAACTCGAGATGCCCTTCGAGAACGTCCACGGCCCCGGCGGGATGCTCACCACCGTGAGCGACTGGCTCCGCTGGAACGACCATCTGACGGCGAAGATACTCGGGGTAGACGTCGTCGATGCGCTCGAGACGCGCGCGGTGCTCACGAGCGGCCGGACGATCTCGTACGCGCGGGGTGTCATCGTCGGGAGCTACCGTGGCACCCCGGAGATCGCTCATTCCGGGTCGACGGCGGGGTACAGCACCTATCTCGCCCGGTATCCCGCGCACGCACTCTCCATCGCGGTGCTCTGCAACGCGGCGGGCGCACCGGCCACACAATTCACGCGGCAATTAGTGGATGTGCTCGTCCCTAGCCTCGCCGAGCCGACGGCGCCGGACACCGTCCCCGCCGATTCAGCCACCCTCGCACGGCGCGCGGGGGTCTATCGGAGTCTGCGGACACACGACCCCTTGATCGTAGGCACCGCGCGAGGCCTCGGCGGGGCGGCACTCCGCGCCACACGTGACGGCGGGTGGGTGATCGGGTCGAGTCGTGCGCTCTTCGAGATGGCGCCGGATGGCACGCCGCGGAGTGTGCGCGTGATCGGCGCTGATGCGGACACCGTCGCCTATGCCTTCACCGGCACGGAGCGATGGGCCCCGACCGGGGAGCAGCTCACCCCCTTCACCGGGCGGTACCACTCGGATGAGATCGGTGCGACCTGGACGCTGACGGTCGAGGAGGGGCGGTTGATCGCCTCGGTCCGCGGGGCGGTGCGCACCACACTGACGCCGATCTATCGCGATGCCTTCACCGCGGGCGCCGGGCTCGGGACCATCTGGTTCGTGCGGAACGCCCGGGGCGTGGTGACCGAGATGCACTCAGGATCGGCACGGGTGTGGGACATCACCTTCGGGCGGGTGCCGTAGCGGGCCATACATTTCGCAGATGACCGCGTTCGACGTCATCGTGATCGGCGGGGGCCACGCCGGGACGGAGGCGGCCGTCGCCGCCGGCCGCCGCGGCGCCCGCGTGGCGCTGCTGACCACCTCGCTCGAGACCATCGGGCAGCTCTCCTGCAACCCCGCGATGGGCGGGGTCGCCAAGGGGACGGTCATCCGGGAGATCGACGCCCTCGGTGGCGTGATGGGCCGCGCCACCGATCTCGCGACCATTCAGTTCCGGATGCTGAACCGCGGGAAAGGCCCCGCCGTCTGGGCCCCGCGCGCCCAAGCCGACCGCGGGCTCTACCGCCGCGCCGTCCGACAGCTCGTCGAGGCACAGCCGAACGTCGTCGCCCTGCAAGGGACCGCCGCGCGGCTCCTCCTCGGCCCGAATGGCAGCATCGGGGGCGTGGAGACCACCGAGGGACGCCGCCTCGGCGCGCGCGCGGTGGTGATCACCACCGGGACCTTCCTCCGCGGCCGCATCCATATCGGCACCACGATGAGCACCCCCGGCGGGCGGGCCGGCGAGGCGGCGACCACCACGCTCGCCGAGCAGTTCGCGGAGCTCGGACTCGAGACGGCGCGCTTCAAGACCGGGACACCACCGCGGATCGACGGCCGCTCCGTCGCTCTCGACCAGCTCGAACGCCAAGGGAGCGAGATCGAGGACTTCGATTTCTCCTGGTCTGCCTTCTGGGAGACGCCGCGCCGCGTCGAGGACCGCACGCGCCACCCCGAGCAGGTCCCGTGCTGGATCACCTACGTGGAGGCCGCCGCGAAGGCGGTGGTGCAGACGCGGCTCGGGGAGTCGGCGATGTACGGCGGCGCGATCGGGTCGCGTGGCCCGCGCTACTGCCCGAGCATCGAGGACAAGATCCTCCGCTTCACCGAGGCGCCGCGGCATATGCTCTATCTGGAGCCTGAAGGGCTCGACACGCACGAGCTCTATGTGAACGGGCTCTCGACCTCGCTCCCCGTGGAGGCGCAGCTCGAGCTGCTGCACGCGATCCCCGGGCTCGAGGAAGCGGTGATGACGCGCCCCGGCTACGCGATCGAGTACGACTATGTGCCGCCGACGCAGCTGCACCCCACCCTCGCGACGCGCGCCGTGCCGGGACTCTTCCTCGCGGGCCAGATCAACGGCACCACCGGCTACGAGGAGGCGGGCGGGCAGGGGGTCGTCGCGGGGCTGAATGCCGCGGCGCACGCGTGCGGGCAGGCGCCGGTCATCCTCGGGCGGGAGACGTCGTACATCGGGGTGCTGATCGATGATCTCGTCACCCGTGGGGTCGACGAGCCGTACCGTCTCTTCACGTCGCGGTCGGAGTTCCGACTCACCGTCCGGCAGGACAACGCGATGGGGCGGCTCTTCCCGACCGCGGAGGCCCTCGGCCTCTTCGCCGACGCCGAGCGGGCGCGTGGGCAGCGGCGCCTCGCCGACGAGGCGGAGGCGATGGCGCTCGCGCACCGGACGAGCGTGACGCCCGCCGCGGCCGCGCCGGTCCTCGCCGCCGTGGGGGAGCGGGCGCTCGCGCACGCGATGCCGATCGTCGAGGTCGCGAAGCGGCAGAAGGTCGCGCTGCAACCGCTCTTCGAGGCGATGGCGGTCGGCGGCGGTCTCGGGCGGGAGGCGGTACGCGCCGCCGACCTCGAGATCAAATACGCCGGCTATTTCGCCCGCGAGCGCACCGCCGCCGCGCGGCTCCAGCGGATGGGGGAGATCCCGCTCCCCGAGGACGCGGCGTATCTCGCGATGCGATCGTTGAGTGTGGAGGCGCGGCAGAAGCTCGCCGCGCGGAGGCCCGCGACGTTGGCGCAGGCGGCGAGCCTCCCGGGCGTGAGTCCGGCGGACCTGCAGAACCTGATGCTGGAGATGGAGCGCCATCGGGTGGCCCGGGTATCATCTGGGGCGTGACCGGCCCGCCCCGTGGGCTCAATTAATATCACATTGCTACTAAAAAGGAACTGCTGATGCGTCGTGTCGTCCCACTGACCCTCCTCGTGATCGCCACCGGCGTGGTGGTGACGCCACCACAGTCGCTCGGGGCGCAGGGGACGCGCCCACCGGCCGCGCCGACACCGACCCCCGAACCGATTCCCGCGGCGGTACGTCCGTCGATGCCGTCGGGCCAGATCGTCGTGAGCGCCACCGAAGAGGTCGAGGTCACCCCCGACCGCGCGCGCCTCACCCTCACCATCGAGACCCGGGCCCGCACCGCCGCCCAAGCCGGGAGCGACAACGCCCGGATCCAGACGGCGATCCTCGACACCCTCGCGAAGCTGGGGGTTCCTGCCGCGCAGCTCCAGACCGTCGGGGTGAGCGTGCAGCCGGAATACGAATACCCGAGCCAGGGCTTTCGCCCGACCATCACCGGGTACGTGGCGCGGAACGGGGTGCGGGTGGAGCTCCGGCGAATCGGACTCGTGGGTACGGTGATGGATGCGGGGCTCGCCAAGGGCGCGACCCAAGTGGATGGGCTGCACTTCTTCGCTTCGAACACCGAGCAGGTGCGTCGGGACGCGCTCCGAGCGGCGGTCCAGCGGGCGCGTCAGGACGCGGACGCGATGGCGATGGCAGCGGGCGGGCGTATCATCGGGGTCATCGAACTCACGACGGGCGCGCCGGTCACTCCCCAGATGGAATTCGGGCCCCAGTTGATGATGGCGCGGGGCGCGGCAGTGGCCGACACCCCGACCCCGATCGAGGCCGGGACGATCAAGGTCGTCGTGACGGTGACGGCGAGGTTTTCGTATGGCGGATGAATACTTTCATCCCCGTCGATAACCTGAGGATATTTTCCGCTTTATCCACGGATTTTGTGCACTCTCTGTGCCCATCCTGTCGAGAAGTTTCACGTGAAACATTTGCTGGTCGGATACGGGGTGACCGGGTATACTTCGCTCAGTCACCCCTATCTGATTTCCAGCCGACCCCCCGATTCCCTCCGGTAGCGCCACGTGGCCAGAATCATCGCGATTGCCAACCAGAAGGGCGGGGTCGGGAAGACGACCTCCGCCGTGAACCTCGCCGCCTCCCTCGCCGCCGCAGAGCAGCGGGTCCTCCTCGTCGACGCCGACCCCCAGGGCAACGCCTCCAGCGGGATCGGGCTCAACAAGGACGAGATTACCGAGACGATCTACGAAGTCCTCCTCGAGCCTGATCGGATCGAAGGCGCCATCCTCCGACAGGTGCAGTTCCCGACGCTCGATGTCCTCCCCGCCACACCGGACCTCGCCGGCGCCGAAGTCGAACTCGTCACGATCGCCGACCGGGAGACGGCGATGCGACGCGCCCTCGCCACAGTCCGGGATCGCTACGACTTCATCCTCATCGACTGCCCGCCATCACTCGGCCTCATCACAGTCAACATGCTCGCCGCGGCCGATGCGCTCCTGATCCCGCTGCAGTGCGAGTACTACGCCCTCGAGGGACTCTCGCAGCTCCTCAATACCGTGCACCTGGTGCAACAAGGCGTGAATCCCGACCTCGCCATCGATGGCGTGCTCCTCACGATGTACGATGGACGCCTCAACCTCTCGCGACAGGTCGCCGCGGACGCACGCGAATACTTCGGCGCCAAGGTCTTCGAGGCGATCATCCCACGGAACATCCGACTCGCCGAGGCGCCGTCCTTCGGGAAGCCGATCATCCTGTACGATGTCGCCTCGATCGGCGCGCAGAACTATATGCAGGTGGCACAGGAACTCATCGCGCGCACGCGCACCGGGTGATGACACGATGGGGTGTGCGCGCGATGCGGGCGATGGATTCCACGAACGATTTAGTATCATAACAGCACTAATTACTGCGACCAGGACGGCACGATGACCACCGACAAGGGACGACGCCTCGGACGCGGCCTCGAAGCGCTCCTCGCGAGGACGCCGGCGAAACTCGAGACCCCAGCCCCCACGACGACCCCAGCGGCAGCCGCCCCAACAGCCGCCGACTCGACCAGCACCATCGCGCCCTCAACCAGCGTGACCACGGCCGCGACGAACACCGGCGGAACGGCCACCCCGTTCCGTCCGCTCCCGCTCGCTCAGATCCGGCCGAACCCCCTCCAGCCCCGGAAGGAGTTCAAAGCCGAGGATCTCGCGGACCTCGAGGCCTCACTCCGGGTGAGCGGCCTCCTACAGCCCGTCACCGTCCGCCCCGCGCCCCAGGGCGGGGGCTACGAACTGATCGCCGGCGAACGGCGCTTCCGCGCCGCGCAACGGCTCGGCTGGACAGAGATCCCCGCCATCGTCCGTGACGTCGACGAGAAGACCCTTCTCTCGCTGGCGATGGTCGAGAACCTGCAGCGCGCCGACCTCAACCCGATCGAAGAAGCCGAGGGCTACCAGCAGCTCATCACCGACTTCACGCTGACCCAGCAGGAGGTCGCGGACATCGTCGGGAAGGACCGGTCGACGGTCGCGAATATGCTCCGCCTCCTCGCCCTCCCGGCCTCGGTGCGTCGGATGGTGCGCGAGGGACAGCTTAGCGTCGGTCACGCGCGCGCCCTCCTTGGTATCGGGGATGAGACCCGCATCGCCGACGTCGCGCGGTCCGCGATCGCCGAGGGGTGGTCGGTCCGCGAGGTGGAACGCCAAGTGCGTGAGGCGAGCCCGAAAGGCACCAAGGCGAAGGGGGAGTCCAAGGCATCAAGCGCTTCGACCCCAGACCTCCGCTCCGCCGAAGTGCGGCGTGTGGAGGATCTCATCCGGAAGCGGCTCGGGACGGACACGAAGGTCGTGCAGACGGGCACGAACGCCGGGGAGATTCGCTTGAGCTTCTACACGGCGGATGATTTCGAGCGACTGGCGGAACTGCTGGTCGGAGGGCGAATTGATGCTGATGGCTGAATACCCCACGCCTTCCACATGGGATGTGCAAATTGCTCAAGGGATGCCTTACAGTGGATAAATCATTGATTCGCAATAGTTTACGCATGTTTTTCCTCCCCAGAGTCATCCGGAATGCCGCGATTCTCCACAGTGCGGTCCTGACGGTGGCCTGTGGCGGAAAAAGCGCCGATTCAGCCACCGACTCTGCCTTTCGTGTCGCATTACTGACGCCAGGGCCGATTTCTGATCAGGCCTGGAATGGCTCGGCGTACACCGGCCTTGAGCGCATTCGCGACTCCCTTGGCGCCTCAATCAGCCACATCCAGACGAAGACGCCCGCCGAGTTCGACGAGAACTTCCGGCAGTACGGGGCGCAGGGGTACGACCTCGTCATCGGGCACGGCTTCGAGTTCCAGGAGGCCGCTCGTCGGGTGGCCCCCCTCTACCGGAAGACGCGCTATGCCACGACCGGCGGCGAAGGACTCGACTCCACCGTCGTCGCCCTCGCCTTTGCGTTCAACGAACCCGCGTACCTCGCTGGGATGGCCGCGGCAGCCGTCTCCAAGACCGGCATCATCGGCGTGATCGGCGGGACCGAGCTTCCCCCGGTGAAGGCGGGCTTCGCCGGCTTCACCGCCGGCGCGCGCGCGGTGCGCCCCGATATCCAGGTGCTCACCTCGTACGTGGGCAATTGGGAGGATGCGAGCGCGGCGAAGGAACAGGCGCTCGCACAGATCGCGCGGAAGGTCGACGTCATCTGGCACAATGCCGATGCCGCTGGGCTGGGCATCTTCCAGGCAGTCCGGCAATCGAAGGGGGTCTGGATCATCGGCGCGAATGCCGACCAGAACGGCGTCGCCCCCGAAGTGACGCTGGGCTCCGTGGTCATCGACCTCCCACACGCCTTCCTCCTCCTCGCACGCCGCGTGCAGGACGGGGAAGCGATCGAACCGACGATCCGGTTCCGTACAGCCTCGGATGTGGTGCGCTGGGTTCCGAACCCCTCGCTCACCATCATCCCCGCCGCGACAGCGGCGCGGATCGACTCGGTCCGCGCGAGCATCGCCGCCGGGACCTTCTCGGTGGACTCTGCCTCGCGATGAGTGCCGTCACGCTCGAACGCATCGCCGCGCACTGCGACGAGCGCCTGCAGGTGGCCACGACGCCGGACTATCCGCCGGCGCTGAACGGCATCCAAGTCGCGCACCGCGGGCCGGTCACGAGGATCGGCGCCGCGGTCGACGCCTCACAGCGCACCATCGAGATGGCGCGTGAGGCCGGAGCCAATCTCCTGCTGGTGCATCACGGGCTCTTCTGGGGCGGACTCACCCCCGTCACGGGCCCGATGTACCGGCGGCTCCAGACGCTGCTCGCACACGACATCGCGGTCTACAGCGCCCATCTCCCGCTTGACGCACACCCGACCCTCGGGAACTCCGCCCTGCTCGCGCAGACGCTCGGGCTCGAAGCCACCGGCGGCTTCGCGAAGTACCAGTCGATCCACTGCGGGGTGCAGGGGAGCGCCGACCTCGACACGATGGCGCTGATCGGTCGTACCACGACCTGGGCCGCGACGCTCGGACATCACGTGGTGCATTCACAAATCCCCGCGGGCCACCGCACCCGCCGCTGGGCGATCTGCTCCGGCGCCGGCGCGCAAGTCAGCACGCTGCAGGAGGCGTACGCCGCCGGCATCGACACGCTGATCGTCGGCGAAGGCCCGCACTGGAGCGCCGTGGAAGCCGTCGAACGTGGGCTCGTCATCATCTACGCCGGCCACTACGCCACCGAGACCTTCGGTGTGCAGGCGCTCGCCGCCGATTTGAGCACGACCTTCGGCATCCCTTGGACCTTCCTGCACGACGCGACCGGGCTGTGACGCCGCACGAGGCGCTCACGCTCGACGGCATCACGCACACGTTCGGGGGGCATCGCGCCCTCGATGACGCGACCTGTATGGTCGCACGCGGCACCATCCACGCCCTCCTCGGCGAGAACGGCGCAGGGAAGACGACACTGATGCGCATCGCCTTCGGAATGCTACGGCCGGACGCCGGAACGATCCGCATCGACGGCGCCCAGGTGACCCTCCGCTCCAGCGCCGATGCCATCACGCGCGGCATCGGGATGGTGCATCAGCACTTCATGCTCGTCCCGGCGATGACGGTGGCCGAGAACGTGGCCCTCGGCACCCCGGGTCCACTCGACCTCCACGCCGTGCGCGACCGGATCCGCGCGATCGGCGCGGCGACGGGATTGGTGGTGGACCCCGATGCCCGCGTGCGCGACCTCCCCGTCAGCGCGCAACAACGCGTGGAGATCGTGAAGGCACTCGCGCGCGACGCGCGCACCCTGATCCTCGACGAACCGACCGCCGTCCTGACCCCCGAACAAGGGGACGAGCTGCTCCAATGGACCCGCCGCTTCGCCGACAACGGGGGAAGCGTCGTGCTGATCACCCACAAGCTCCGCGAAGCGCGCCGACACGCCGACGAGATCACGGTGCTGCGACGTGGCCGTGTGACCCGGCACGCGATGACCGGCGCGCTCGACGACGCAGCGATCGTCGAGGCGATCACCGGCGGACAGCGGCTCGACGGTGATGTCGCACCGCGTGCGACGCCTCACCCCCTTCGACACACCGCCACATCCAATGTGGGGACGGAGGTCGTGCTCGCGCTCGACGGCACGACGGTGCACGACGCCCGCGGGCTCACACGGCTCCACCCGACGACGCTCGCCGTGCGGCGCGGCGAAATTCTGGGCGTCATCGGCGTCGAGGGGGCGGGCCAGCGTGAACTGCTCCGTCTCCTCGCCGGACGCCTCGCCCCCACGGCCGGACGCGCGACGATCCCCGCCGAGGTCGGATTCGTTCCGGAGGATCGCCTGCACGACGCCGTGATCCCGGAGCTCACCCTCACCGAGAACCTCGCCCTCGCGGAGGCGGGTCGCGCGCACGGATGGCTCCGCTGGTCGGACGTGGCGGATCGGACGGCGGCGCTCCTCACGGCGGACGACGTGCGCGGCGGCGGCGTCGACGTACAGATGCGGACGCTCTCTGGCGGAAACCAACAGAAGTTCGTCTTGGGCCGCGAGCGACGCCGCGCCAGCGAGGCGCTGATCGTCGAGAATCCCACGCGCGGGCTCGACCTGCAGGCGACGGCGCGCATCCTTGAGGGGATCCGAGCGGCGGCGGCCGATGCCGCGGTCGTCTTCCACTCGACCGACCTCGAAGAAGTGCTCCGCGTGGCGACGCGCGTGGTCGCCTGTTTCGATGGGCGGGTGCGCGAGGTGCCGCCCCCGGCGGATCCCGACGACCGCACACCCTACGGACGCGTGCTGCTGGGGGCCGAGTGAGACCGCAGACGAGCCGTTCGACAAGGGACCGGCAGTTCCGGAGCCAGGTCTAATGGACGCGCTCCTCGCGCTCTGGCAGGGGGCCTTCGGTTCCGCCTACGCGATCCTCTCCGCCACGCTCGTGCGCGCGACGCCGTTGCTCCTGCTCGGGTTGAGCGTCGCGACCGCGTTCCGGTCGGGCATCCTGAACATCGGCGCGGAGGGTCAACTCCTCGCCGGCGCGATGGCCGCAGCGGCGGTCGGGCTCGCCAGCGCCGAATGGCCGAGTGCGATCGCGGTGGTCGCGATGATCGTCGCGGGGATCGTGGCGGGGGCGGGGTGGGCGTTCATCGCCGCGGCGCTCCGTCGATGGTTCGGCGTCCTTGAGGTGATCAGCACGATCATGCTGAACTTCCTCGCATTGCATCTCGTGAGCTGGTTGGTGCGCGGTCCGTTGCAGGAGCCGACCCGCACCAACCCACAGTCCGCCACGCTCCCCGATGTCGCGCACTGGCCGACGCTCGTGCCGGGCCATCGTCTGCACCTCGGTTTTGCGTTGGGACTCCTGCTCGCCCTCGCGCTCTGGGTGATGTGGCGACACACGGCGGTCGGGTTCCGGCTCCGTGTCGTGGGGATGGGGGCGCGCGCGGCGGCGAGCGCCGGTCGGGTCGCCGTCGATCGCACCGTGATGGGTGCCTTCCTGCTGAGCGGCGCCATCGCCGGACTCGCGGGGGCCTCGGAGGTGGGTGGGGTGACGTGGGGGCTCTACGATGGGATCTCCCCGGGCTACGGCTACACCGCGATCGCGGTGGCACTCCTCGCGCGACTCGATCCGCGGGCCGTCGTGCCGAGTGCCGTCTTCTTCGGAGCGCTCGAAGCGGGGGCGGCGGCGATGCAACGCGATGCGGGGGTGCCGGCGGTCGTGGTGCAGGTGGTGGTGGCGGGCGTGGTGCTCGCCGTCATCGCGCTCGACGAGTGGCGGCGCGCGCGCGCGGTACGCGGTGGGGTGGACGCGTGATCGAGGCACTCCTCCTCCCGTTTCTCGACGCGACACTGCGCACGGCGACGCCTCTTCTCTTCGCGGCGCTCGGAGAGTTGGTGACGGAGCGCGCCGGCCTCATCAACGTCGGGCTCGAAGGGATCATCATCGCGGGCTGTCTCGGGGGGCTCGTCGCCGCCGGAGCGGGGGGATCGCTGATCGGTTTCGCCGGAGGGATGGCGGCCGGGATGGTGATGGCCACGCTCTTCGCCTGGTTCGTGGTGACACGCCGCGCGGATGCGATCATCACCGGCACCGCGATCACGCTGCTCGGACTCGGGGTCACCGGGACGGCGTATGTGGCGTTGTATGGCGACGCGGGGGCGGGACTCCGAACGCCGACCATCGGGCCGGTGGCACTCCCACTCCTCTCTACGATCCCGTGGCTCGGCCCGACGCTCTTCACGCAGTCGGTGGCGACGTACGCGGCACTGCTCCTCGTGCCGGCTGTCGCCTGGTGGCTGGGGCGGACCACGACGGGGCTCGCATTACGAGCCGTCGGCGAGCGCGCGGACGCCGCGGCCGCGGCGGGGATCCCCGTGGCGCGGATGCGTTGGGGGGCGCTGCTCTTCGCCGGCGCGATGGGGGGGCTCTGCGGCGCGACCCTCGTCCTCGCCGACGTCGGCACGTTCAACGAGGGGATGAGCGCGGGGCGGGGGTTCATCGCCATCGCGATCGTCGTGCTGGGACGCTGGACCGCGATCGGGGTGGCGGGTGCGGCGCTGGTATTCGGCGGGGCGTTCGCGTTGCGGTCGGCGTTGCAGACGCTCGGACTTCCGTTGCCGTACCAGCTCTTCCTCGCCCTCCCCTACGCGCTCACCCTCGTGCTGCTCGCCATCCAGCGGGGGCGCGCCGTCGCGCCGGGCGAACTGGGGAGCGGGCTCGACCGCTGAGTCAGGTCAGGGGACGCAGGTGATCCGGCTCTCGGCCGTAGCCGGTGCGGTCACCGCGCCGACGGTCCCCACATACACGACGCATTCGACGCCCGGTGCCCCTGGATGGGTGATGCGAGCGACCCACCCTGCATCGGTGGCTTCGGGAATCGTCAGCGTGTTCCCCGCACTCGCACGAATCCCCAGAACCGAGAGGTCAGCACTGAACCGGTTTCCGGGAGCGACATACCGTGCCTGTGCCGCCATCAGGTTTCCCAGATCAGCTTTCATCGCCGCCACGTACGTCCGACGGCGGCTCTCCTGGAACTTCGGCAGCGCGATACCCATCAACAGGCCGATGATCACGACCACGACCATCAATTCGATCAGGGTGAACGCGCGGCGGGTCATGACAGGGCGGGATTGAGAGAGGGAAGATCGTAACGTAGCACAAACCAAAGACGAGCGGCGCACGAATCGCACCCCCCTGCCGTCACGCCTTCGCTTCGACCCAGTTGGCCCCGGTCCCAACATCCACCACGAGAGGCACCCGCAGCGCCGCCGCGCCCTCCATCCCGTCGCGCACCACGTCGGCGAGTGGTCCAACCTCGGTCGCAGGACACTCGAACACGAGCTCGTCGTGGACCTGCAGGAGCATCTTCGCCGCAAGGCTGCTGCGCCGAAGCATCTTGTCGATCCGGATCATCGCCATCTTGATCAGGTCGGCCGCCGACCCCTGAATCGGGCTGTTCTGCGCGAGCCGCTCCCCGAGGGAGCGCGTATTGAAGTTCCGGTCGAGGATCTCCGGGATATAGCGGCGGCGACCGAAGATGGTCTCCACATACCCACGGCTCCGCGCCTGCTCCACCGCCTGGTCGAGCCAAGCGCGCACCCCGGCGAACCGCGTGAAGTACGTCTCGATGAACGCCTTCGCCTCGGCGTGATCGATTCCCAGCTGGCGCGAGAGCGCGTGCGCCCCCTGCCCATAGATGGTCGCGAAGTTGATCGTCTTCGCTTGTGCGCGCATCTCCCCGGTCACCAGCTCGATCGGGACCCCGAAGATCACGCTCGCCGTCTGCCGGTGGATGTCCCCACCGGCGCGAAATGCCTCGACAAAGGCAGAATCCCCTGACAGATGGGCGAGGAGGCGGAGTTCGATCTGCGAGTAGTCGGCGGCGAGGAGGGTCCACCCCGCCCGCGGGATGAAGCCGCGCCGGATGTCCTTCCCGAGCGCGCGGCGCACCGGGATGTTCTGGAGGTTCGGGTCGCTCGAGGAGAGCCGCCCGGTACTCGCGACCGTCTGATTGAACGACGTATGAAGCCGCCCGGTCCGCGGGTTCACGAGCCCTGGCAGTGTGTCGAGATACGTGTTCTCGAGTTTAGCGAGCTCACGATACTCCATCAGCAGGGCGGGCAGTGTATGCCCCTCATCCGCCAGCTCCTGCAGCACACTCGCATCGGTGCTCGGTCCCGTCGCGGTCTTCTTCTTCACCGGAAGGCCGAGCTTCTCGAAGATGATCGTCCGGAGCTGCGGGTTGGAGGCGATGTTGAACGTCTCGCCCGCCTCGGCGTGGATCTGCGTCTCCACCTCGCGCCGCGCCGCTTCGAACCGCGCCTTGAGCGAATGGAACCAGGGGACGTCGATGGTGATCCCGGTCCACTCCATCTCCGCGAGCACGTGCACGAGCGGAAGCTCGATGTCACGGAGCAGTGGCTCGAGCGCGTGCGCGGCGAGCTTCGGCGCGAGCACGGCGTGCAGTCGCCAGGCGATGTCAGCATCGGCGCAGGCGTAGTCGCGCGCGGCGACGATCGGCACCTCGTCAAAGGGGATCTCCTGTTTCCCCTTCCCACAGAGCTCATCGTAGCCGGTCATCGCGACACCCAAGAGCTCCACCGCGAGCGTGTCGATGGCGTGCGAGCGGCGGCTCGGGTCGAGGACATAGCTCGCCAGCATCGTATCGAAGTCGAGCCCATCCACCGTGACGCCCGCCCGACGGAGCACGAGGAGATCGTATTTCGCGTGATGCGCGACCTTCCGCACCGCCGCATCCGCGAAGAGCTCACGCAGCGGCGCCATCGCGTCGTCGGCGATCGGCGGGAGGTTCACGACGGGATGGTCACTCTGCGCGAGGAGGCGCGCGGCGATCGAGCTCTCGGCCGATGGCGCCTTCTTCGCGGGAGCAGGGGCGTCGCCGAGGTCGAGTCCTCCCTGTGCCGTGGCAGGGCGCCGGTGCGCGAAAGGGAGATACCAGGCGCGGCCCGGCGCGGTGGCGATGGAGATCGCCACGAGGTTCGCCCGGATCGGCGTGATGATCCGCGGCGCGTCGGCGTCGAGCACCGTCTCGGTGTCGAACGCGAACATCCCCGCCGCCCGCGCCTCAGCGATCACTTCGGCCACCAGCGCCGGTGTATCCGCCACCCGATATTCACGCGGCACATCCGGTGGGGTGTCAGGGAGCGCGCGCGCTGCGTCCAAACCCGTAGTGCGACCGGACCCTCCTGACGCGCCCTCATCAACCGCCGCACCACCGGACAACTGCGCCGCCGCGGTGCGGGCCGCACTATTGAACTCGAGTTCCACGAAGAGGTCGCGCAGCGTGGACCAGTCCGGCTCCTGCCGCGTGAACGCGTCGAGATTGAGCGCCACCGGGAGGGTGTCCTGCAGCGTCACGAGCTGCTTGGAGAGCCGCGCCTCGTCGGCGTGCTTGAGGAGCGCGTTCCGTGCCCGCGTGGGTTCGATCTGATCGACGTGGTCGAGCATTGCCTCGACCGTGCCCCACCGCTGGACGAGTGCGAGGGCGCCCTTCTCTCCGATCCCCGTGACCCCCGGCACATTGTCGGCGGTGTCGCCGACGAGCGCGAGGTAATCGACGACGCGCTCCGGCGGGACGCCGAGTCGCTCGTGCGCGTTCTCAAGGCCGTACCACTTCTCCGTGGTGCGCCCTGGCGGGCCGTGCCACGGGTTCAGGATCCAGATCCGCTCGGCGACGAGCTGCAGGAGATCCTTATCCCCTGAGACGACGCACGCTTCGACGCCAGCCGCGGCACCCTGCCGCGCCAGCGTCGCGATGACGTCGTCAGCCTCGTAGCCGTCGAGTTCCGCCACCGGGATCCGATACCCGGCGAGAAGCTGCCGCACGCGCGCCACGCCGGTGTCGAAGTCCTGTTGCTCCTCCTCGGGGAGCGCGACGCGGTTCGCCTTATATGTCGCGAGGAGCTCCTCGCGGCCCGACGATCCGGCATCGTTCACCCAGACCACATAGTCGGGGCGATGCTTGTCGATGAGACGACGGAGAAAGTCATTGACGCCCTTTGCCATCCCCGTGTTCTCACCGCGCGCATTGCGCAGCGGCGTGCCGCCGCCGAGGGCGTGGAAGGCGCGATAGATGAGCGCGTACCCATCGATCAGGTAGAGGCGCGGCCGGTCGGGCATCGACATCCCGGAAAGCTACCGAGCGAGGAGGAGCCACGCGGCGAATCCCGCCGCCGCGGTGACCCGCGCGTTGTCATCAATCCAATGGCGGGGCCGCTCCCCCAACGCCGCCGCCGCCCCGATGGCGAGCGAGACAGGGAGGGTTGCCCCGACGAGGAGGAACGGCCCGAGCGCGCTCGCGACCACACAGGCGAGTGATCCCGCCCACGTCTTACCACGGACGGCGGCGTGCGCCGCCACGGTGCGACCAACGAGCGCGGCACTGGCATCCCCGACGACCGCGGCCCAGAGCGCGGCGATGGCTGCAGCGGGGGGGAGGAGCCAGGCGGCGAGGCACATCGCGGCGAGGATCCAGGTCGCCCCCGTGAGCGCGGTCGCCTCGTGCCTGCGCAGCATCCACCCGAACCAGGCATCGAACCAGCGGCGGATCGGGCCAGCACGCCGACGTCCGATCTCAAGGCCCACGGCGATGAGGAGCCCCAGCCCGAGGACCCCGAGGATGATCGGGCGATCGGCCCATCCGAGCGCCCAGCTCACCGGAAAGAGGGTGGAGGCGAGATGCACCGCCTTCCGACCGAGCTCCGCGCGCCACGGCGTGGGATGACTCGCCGGGGTCAGCCCACCCGGCGCCAACGTCACTTGAGGCGCCGCCGGTACTCTGACTCGAAGCGGACCTCACTCGATTGCGTGAGGCGCCAGCGGCCCGTCCCGGTCTGGTCGTAGAAGGTGAGCTGGAGATTGATCCCCTGATACACCCAGACCTGCTGACGATTGCGGCTCATATCGTTGAGCTGCGGCTCGAAGAGCTGGTCGGGATCGCCGAGTGTGATGAAGACCCGGCCGCGATCGGAGAGCCAGCCCGCGGACGCTTCCTCACGGAAGCGGAGATTCGCGCGCGCGATGCGATCGAAGTAGTTACGAAGGTCCTCGTGCACCGCCGTGCGTGGATCGGGATCGGTGGCGCGCACGAACTCCGCCCACGCCCCCGGTCGCTGCTCCGGAACAGCGTCACGCAACTGCGCGATGCGGAAGGGCGACGCGTAGAAGCGGAGGTAGAGGATCATGTCCTCGAACGTCGCGACCGGGAGATCGGCACCGAATCCGACGAAGAGGAAGGTGGACCCCGTGTCGCGCGCCGCCTCCCGCGTCACCGAGAACTGCGCCACACCGATCCCGATGCGGCTCAACGGAAGCGCCACCACTCCGGAGCGCATCGACCCACGCTTCGCGAGCGTCGCGGTGTCGTCCCAGAGGCGACGCCCCTGCTCGTTCCGGAGGAGGAGCCGCAGTGGTGTGGCGGTGGTGTCGTACGCTTCGATGTACAGTGGGATGATCGAATCCCGCCCCGCGATCGCCGTCCCACTCGGCGCCATCAGCAGGAGGGGGAGGGAGTCGCGTGTCCCGCGGGCCGTGACCTCCGCGACCGGAATCGGCGTCGCGAAGCTCCCTGGCTCCAAGCGCGGCACGACGATCGCCATCCGCTCCTCGGCGATCCGCTGACTCGACTCGTCACGCAGGGTGAGGGTCAAGGTATAGCGGCCCGGTGGGACGTCGAGGACGACCTGGTGGACCAGACTCTCATCGGTGCGCGTCGTCTCACGATAGGTGCCGACGAGCACCTCCTCAGTGGCCTGCTCGAAGGCCACGCTCGCGGCATCGCGCGTGAGCGCGACCGACGTTGCATACGAGGCGCGGAAGCGATTGTCCGCCTCGCGCTTGAAGGTGAGGGCGGTGTTCGCGAAGCTCACCCCGACGACGACGTGCGTCGTGTCCGGGGTGCGGCTTGCGAGATAGCCGACGCGCCCGAGGAGCGGGAGGGTCGTGCCACGCGCGAGCATCCCCATCTGCCGATAGAGCGGCGTCGCATCGAATGTCGGGGACTGCGTGCCACGCGGGACGGCGGGACCCGCAGCGCGACCGCCAGGAGCGCCGGAGGGCGGTCCGCCGGGCGCACCGCCACGCGGGCCGCAGGCGAGGAGCCCGAGGACCGTCAGCCCGACGAGGGGGAAAGACCGGCGCATACGCATAAGTCTACCCCTCAGAACGGGGATCAGGGGACTGCCGTTCTTGCCCCTTCCCCTGTTCCCCCCTAGCTTCGCCGCCGTGACCCGAGACGCTCTGAGTGGGACCACCATCGCCGGCTACACCCTCGCCGACCGCGTGGGCGAGGGCGGGACGGCGACCGTCTACCGCGCCCAGCATCCGGTGCACGGCACCGTCGCCTTTAAGGTCCTTCGGGAGAAGTTACGTTCTGACAAGACCGCCGTCGCGCGCTTCATCCGCGAGGCCAGTTACGGGGCGAAGGTCGTCCACCCGAACGTCATTCGGACCATCCAGACGGGGGAAGAGGACGGACTCCCGTTCCTCGTCCTCGAATGGGCCGTGGGGGAACTGCTCGAGGGATACGCGAAACGGCACGCCCCCTTCCCGCCGGATGAGGTCTCAACGGTGATCCGGCAGATTGCCGGGGCAGTGGGCGCGGTGCACGCCGCGGGGATCGTCCACCGCGACCTGAAGCCCGACAACCTCATCTACGACGCGCAGACGCGGACGGTGAAGCTGCTCGACTTCGGAATCGCGACCGCGACCGACACGCCGCAGGCGGAGCGCCTCACGCGCGCGGGGTTCTTCGTCGGGACGTTGATGTATGTCGCTCCCGAGGCCCTCTCTGGAGAGATCGTCTCTCCCGCGGCCGACCAGTACTCACTCGCGACGATGGCGTATCTCTTCTTGACCGGAGTGCTGCCGTACCAGGCTAAGAACCCGCGCGAGATGTTCACCCTCCTGCTCTCGCAGCCGCCGAAGCCACTCAACAAGGCGAAGCCGGAGCTGGTCTACACCGACGCCGTCGAGGCGGTCGTGATGCAGGGGCTCGCCAAGGCGCCCAGGGATCGCTATCCCGATGTACAGGCATTCGCGCACGAACTGTCGGCGGCGCTGGAATCGCCGTTCCCTTCGGCGTCGGGCGGGCTCTTCTCGAGGATGAAGGGGCTTTTGGGGCGCTAGTAGGCTGAAGGCTGGAGGCTGGATGCTGCACGTGACGACCAAATGGCATCATAATTCAGCCTTCAGCCTTTAACCTTTTGCTTCCAACCGCTCCACCGGTAACCAGCAGGTGAAGGTCGCGCCCGCACCAAGGGCGCTCTCGACCGTGATGTCGCCGCCGAGGAGCCGCGCGAGCCGCCGCGTGATGGCAAGCCCGAGCCCCGTACCGCGCCGCTCGGAATCCCCGCGCGAGCCAGCCTCCACCTGCTCAAATTCCCCGAAGATCCGCTCGTGGTCCTTCTCCGCGATGCCGATCCCGGTGTCCACCACCTGCAACGCCACCCAATCCCCACCCGCGGCGAGGACGGGACGCTGTGCCATCGTGCGCGTCATCGCGCCCATCGCTCCATCCGCGACGAGACTGGCTCGTACCGCGATGCGGCCGGCCGGTGTGAACTTCACCGCGTTGCCAAGGAGGTTCACGAGGATCTGCCGTAGATGCGTCGGGTCAGTGCGGAGCCTCGGCAGGGTCGCAGGCACCTGCACGGTGAGTGCGAGCCCCTTCCCCAACAGGAGGGACTCCACCTCACTCGCCACGTCGATCACGAAGGCGCGGAGGGAGATCGGTTCTGCCTGCGCATCGAGCCGGCCCGCGGAGAGGCGCGCGAGGTCAAGGATCTGGTCGACGAGCGTCTGCAGATGCGCCGACGACGCCTGAATTCGGTCGACCGGTCCGACCATTCGAGGATCGAGCGGGCCGTAGGCACCGTCCCGCAGGAGATCGACGAACCCGACGATCGCGGCGAGCGGCGTCCGCAGCTCGTGAGAGACATTCGCCAGGAACTCCGACTTCGCGCGATTCGCGCGCGCCAGCTCGAACGACAGGTGCTCGAGCTCCGCGCTGCGGTCGCGGAGACGACGGCGCTGCGTGCGCTCCCAGAGGAGCGTCCCCGCGACGAGACAGACGCCGAGGGCGATCAGGAAGGCCGTCATCGGCGCGCCCGCATTGACCCATCCGACCGCACCCCGTAGGCTCCCCACCCATGGACCATCACACCCGCCTCCTCGATCTTCTCGCTCAGCGCAGCGCCAAGCGTGGCTCCTTCACCCTCGCCTCGGGCCGGCAATCCGACCTCTACATCGACTGCCGCCTGACGACGATGCACCCCGAAGGGCTCTCGCTCATCGGGCCGCTCGGACTCGCCGCGATCCAGCGCCGCGGGTGGGCCGCCGATGCCGTGGGTGGCCTGACCCTCGGCGCGGACCCCGTGAGCTATGCGATCGCGTATGCGAGTCAGCTCGCCGGCACTCCGATCCGCGCCTTCACGGTGCGGAAGGAAGCGAAAACACACGGCACCGGCAAGCTCGTCGAGGGCGCCTTCCTCTCCGGCGACCGCGTCGTGGTCATCGAGGACGTGATCACGACCGGTGGTTCCGCGCTCAAAGCGGTGGCCGCCCTCCGCGCCGCCGGCGCGGAGGTGCTCGGCGTCCTCTCCGTCGTCGATCGCGAAGAAGGAGGTCGTGAAGCCCTCGAGGCGGAGGGACTCGCCGTCGATTCGCTCGCACGCGCGGCGGAGATCACGGCGCGGATGTGAGGGTCGCGCGGCTGGGAGACACCTCTAGGCACCCACGCCATTCACAGCCCTGACACCCGTCACGCCGGACGTCGCGCCCACGCTGGTCGGCCCTCCGCGACCGATGGCGGGAGATTGGATGGTACGAGCATCCCGGGGCGGATGGCGAGGGGTCGTAACCCGCGCCAGATGTGGCGATATGGGCGGATGAGCTCCACGAGAAATCGCTCACGCATCGTCGTGAAGTCGTGACGCGCGCGGAACTCCCCTGCACTCATCCCGAGCAACATGCGGATGTGCCGGCCGAAGCTCTGTGGTGAGGAATAGCGTAGGGCGTGCGACACGCCCGCGAGGGAGTGTCCGGGATCCTCGAGGAGCCTCGCGGCCCGCAACAACCGCGCGTAGCAGAGGTACTGCTTCGGTGCGGGCAGCCCCGCGCGATGAAACCGGCTCATCAACGTGCTTGGTAGGATCCCGAGGCGGGTCGCCAAGGCGCGGATCGTGCTGACGCGCTCCGCGCGCACGAAGATCGCCTCGAAGAAGTGGAGCCCATCGGGGGTCATCTCCCCGATCTCTGCCCGTACCGCATCGAGACACTGCTGATCCACCTCGCCGACGAGTTCACCGCCGAGGAGCTGCCGGAGGCGATTCCATCCGGCGGGGATGCGGACGTCGACGATGCGCGTGACTCCGGCGTTGCCGAGGTGGAGGAGGGATTCCGCCGTCGGTGGGACGGCACCGAGGAGGGCTACGGTGGGGACACTCGGAAATTCTCGAACAAGGGTCGCCATCTGTCGTTCCTGTGTCTCACGTCCACAGCGGGCCACCGACACCAGGACGGCGCTCACGCGCCGCCGCCGGAGTTCATCGTGGACCCCAGCGACCGATTCGCGATGGATGGCCCGATACAGGCCGGCGCCGGCCGCGTCCACGCGGACGCGCTCCTCTGGTTCGAGGACGGTCACGACCGGAGCGGTGAGGGTGCGAGGAGCAAGGGTCACAGTGGCACTCCGAGGATGAGGGAGGTGACATCGTTCGATGACGCGGAGAGCCTGTGATGGATCGGTCACCCACTCGTCACCCGTCGTGTACCGAATCCTTCGGCAGCGTCATCGGCATCCCGACGCCGCGTCATCGCCCTCGACTGCTATATTGTTGTCACGGTTCCGTCGGACGATCGCGTCGCGGGGATGTCGCCTGCGCCGAGGAAAGTCCGGGCTCCTTGGACACGCTGCCAGGTAACGCCTGGGCACGCCGCGAGGCGTGACGGACAGTGCAACAGAGAGCAGACCGCCGATGTCTTCGGGCATCGGTAAGGGTGAAAGGGTGGGGTAAGAGCCCACCGCGATCGTGGTAACACGGTTGGCATGGCAAACCCCAGCGGGAGCAAGGCCGAATAGGCGGCGAGCAGCAGTCCTCTGCGATCAAGACGCCGCGGGTTGGCCGCTAGAGCAGTCGGGCGACCGGCTGCCGAGAGAAATGATCGTCCGGTGCCTTCGGGCACCGACAGAACCCGGCTTATAGACGGAACCGACGGGTGATGATGGTGTGGGATGGGCGGGGGGGATTCCCTCGCCCATCCTGCGTTCCCAGGCAGGGGAGGACTCGTGATGCGCTCAATGCAACGGCTGATTCATGGTGGGGGGGTGGTGGCGATGCTGTTCGCCGGCGCCTGCCGACCGACACCGATCGTCACGACCTCCGTGCCGTCGACGCCGCCTGTTCCCGTGTTGCCGAACATCAACGGTCCGTGGGAGATAGACATCGGTCAATTGGTGGCTTATAAGATTGCTGTTGATGTTGTTGTAATGGCGCGATATACGGATTCTTTATCGGTGTTTCGGCCGACATATGACACATCTTCGACCGTGGCGATGATCGGCTGGTCGAATCGAACGGTGACCGGTTGGAATGGGCAGCTCAGAAGCTTCGCGACGGGGCGCCGGTCTGGTCCGCTGGTGCCCGTCGCAGGCGTGCGGTTCCCGGTGACACTGACTTTCTCGGCGCGCACCCTTGATGGTCCTTGGGTACGGACCGCACCGCGTGAGGCCGACTGTTCCGTCGAATCGGCCATCGCCACCATCGGTCGTGATGTCGTCATCCCGGTGCCGACGCGCCTGCGACGTGAGACCACGTGGCACGATTCGTCGACAGTCACTACCTGCCGAGATTCGATTCCGGTGGAGGTCACCTCCGTGCGCCGCTATCGCGTCGTAGAGGCGGTGGCGGTCGGGGGGGATGTGCAGCTGCGGATCGAGCGGACGACGTCGACACGCCTGCGGGGGTCGGGTCGGCAGTTCGGGGAGCCGGTCACGATTACCGGGTTCGGCAGCGGAACGATGCGATTCACCCTTGCTCGTGCCGATGGTTTCATCGTGACGGGCGAGGGTGAACAGACACTCGATCTACGGCTTGAGGGGCGTCGGCGGACCCAAGAGGTCCGTCAGACGGCGCGTGTGACCGTACAACGCGCTGACGAGCGGTTCTGACGTTTCAGTCCACCAACCGCAGCGGCATCAACAGGCAGAGGTACTTCGCCGGATCTGACCCTCCATCCGGTTCGAGTGTCGAAGCGCGCTCTGGCGCACGGAACGTCATCCGGACCTCATCGGTCGGCATATAGCGGAGGATCTCCAGCAGGTATGCCGCGTTGAAGCCGATGTCCATCGGATCCCCGTCATAGCGGATTGGCATCTCGTCCTGCGCTTCACCGAGGTCAGGAGTACTGACTGAGAACTTCAGCATCCCTGTGTTGAAGGAGAGTCGGATGCGATGTGTCTGGTCGGAGGCGACGACGCTCATGCGCTTGAGGGCGCCGGTCAGCGCCGCCCGGTCGAGGGTCGCCACCTTGTCGTTGTCCTTCGGGATGACCTGATCATAACTCGGATAGGGCCCCTCGATCAGTCGCGTAAAAACCGAGGTGAACGGCGACCGGAAGCCGAGGTGGTTTTCGCCCTGTGAGACTTCCAGCTCCTCTTCTGCAGCGAAGAGCCGGCGGATCTGCTCCAGCGCCTTCGGCGGGATGATCAGGTCGGCCTTCTTGGTGCCACTCACCGGGACTTCCATCTTCGCGAGGCGATGCCCATTTGTCGCGACCATCCGCATCGCGTCAGGGCGCAGCTCCCAGAGGACGCCGTTCAAGATCGGGCGGCTCTCCTCGGTGCTCGCGGCGAACGCCGTATGCCCGATCAGCTTCTGCAGATCGCCCGAGGGGATCTTGAGCGCCTTGTCGAAGTTGATCGCGGGGAAGCTTGGAAACTCCGACTTGGGCAGTCCGAGGAGCTTGAACTTCGATCGTCCGCACTCGAGGGTCACCCGCTGATCCCCGGTGGCGGAGATCCGAACCGGTGCTGCCGGCAATTCGCGCGCGATTTCGCTCAGCTTCCGCGCCGGGATCGTGATTGCCCCGACCGCATCGACATCAGCGGTGACCTCGGTGCTGACCGCGATGTCGAGGTCGGTCCCGGAGATCCGAATGCCCTTGTCGGTGGTCTGGATCAGGAGGTTCGCGAGGACCGGGAGGGTCGTTTTGGACGGCACAGCCGGTGTGACGGCGGCAAGGCCTTCCTGGAGCTTCTCGCGGGTGATGGTGAAGCGCATGGGGGTCGCGGGTACAGTGTGGGAATCGGGCGGGTGCCTGCGGTTCCTATCTCTATTCTATCTCAAAGTCGTCGTAGCAGTAGGCCGGTGTGGATTGTGGACAGATCGTGCAACTGCTTGTCCGGCCATCGTGCATCGCGTCGTCGTTCACGTGCGGAGTCAGGTGGAACGTCTGGGGAAGGTCGGGGAAAACCGGTCGCGGTGGTGGGGGCGTGTGGACCGATGGGGGAATCAGGTGGAGAGTTTCAACGTTTCCCGCAGGCGTTCCACACGACCTCGGAACTCCTCACTCTCCGCCATCATCGCCTCCGCTCGTTCGAGCGAATGGATGACGGTGGAGTGATCGCGCCCGCCGAAGGCGAACCCGATTTCCACCAACTGCATCCCCAGCACCTCCCGTGCGAGGAACATCGCCACTTGCCGCGGGATGGTGAGGGTCTTGGTCCGGGTCTTGGACTGGAGCCCCTCGACCGTGATCCCCCATTCCGCCGCGACAAGCCGCTGTGCCGTCGCCATCCGATCCTGTCGACCCGTAGGGGCGGTAGCGGCATCGTTCGATCGCAACTTGTCTCGTAGCGCTTCACGCGCGAGGTCGACCGTGATCGCCCGATGTTTCAATGAGGCGAAAGCGAGGAGCTTGATGATCGACCCTTCGAGTTCCCGGACGTTCGACCGGACGTGGTCGGCGATGAAGTGCAGGACCTCGTCCGGGATGGTGTGCTCGAGGTGGTCCATCTCTGCCTTGCGGCGAAGGATGGCGATGCGGTGCTCGAGGTCGGGGGCCCCGACATCGGCGACCATCCCCCAGGCGAAGCGGGAGGCGAGTCGGGCCTCGAGCTTCGGGATCTCAGAGGGGGGGCGGTCCGAGGTGAGGACGATCTGGCGTCCCGCCTCGTACAAGGCGTTGAACGTATGGAAGAACTCCTCCTGGGTGGAGTTCTTGCCGCCAATGAAGTGGACGTCATCGACGAGGAAGAGATCGGTTTCTCGGTAGCGGCGCCGGAAGTCGTGCATGGCGCCCTTGCCGATCGAGGTGATGACGTCGTTGGTGAACTGCTCGGTGGTGATGTAAGTGACGCGGGTGTTCGGCGCGCGCTTGATGATCTCGTGCGCGATGGCCTGCATCAGGTGGGTTTTACCGAGTCCAGTGGGGCCGTAGAAGAAGAGGGGATTGTAAGTCTTCCCTGGGGCCTGGGAGACCGCCATCGCGGCAGCGGCGGCGAGGTCATTGGACTTGCCGATGACGAACGAGTCAAAGGTGTATCGTTCGTTGAGCGAGCTCAGCGTGACATTCGGCCGAGGCTCTTCTGGTTTTATGGTGGCTCTTTCCTGTCCCGGTTGTGGGACGAAAAGATCCATTTGCGATCGCTGCACACGCTCCGCTTGGACGGTCAACCGGATCCGGACGGGACGACCGACTGCCACCGACGCCATCGACTCGATCACCGGCGCGTGCTTGCTCTCGTTCCACTCGACCGAGAACTGGTCGGGGGCGTTGAGGGTCAGCGTGTCCTCGGTGTATTCGACCGGAGTCAGCGGGACCAGCCACGTGTCGACGGCGTGGTCCGGGAGCTGCGTCCTGACCTGCGTCAGCAGGCGGGTCCAGACGTCAGCGGGGGAGAGCGACATTACAGGGAACACCGGTCGTTCGAGTGGCAGAATCCTGAGGGACGGCGAACCTACCCGAGCGATGTGGATAAGTCAACATTCGAGAATGCGAGCCAATGGGGTGTCAGCATCGTCCGGGTTGACCTAAGCATCTGCCCAGAATACGTTTACGAACTCTGGACCGACCGCGGTCCTTCGTCATTTTCGATTTCGGAGTCACGATGGGTAAGCCGACATATCGTCCGCGCAACAAGCGCCGTATCAAGACACACGGGTTCCGCGCGCGGATGGAGACCAAGTGGGGGCGCGAGGTGCTGAGCCGCCGTCGCAAGAAGGGGCGGAAGCAGCTCACCGTGAAGCTCCCGTCCAAGTACGCTGGCGCCTGAGTCGTCGGGGCGGATCCCGCCAGCAGGACGGTTGACGCGCGCCACCGATCTCGAGGCGGTGCGACTGACAGGGAAGCGAATCCGGACCGCCACCTTGGAGCTCCGGACCCTCGCTTCCCTTCGACGTCTCCCCCGGGTTGGGGTCATCGTCCCGCGCCACAAGCACTCCGCCGTCGCCCGGAATCTCGTGAAGCGCCGGCTCCGCGAACTCATCCGGCAGTCGCTCTGGCCGATGCTCGTCACGCACCCGCCGTGCGATGTCGTCGTCCGCGCCAATCCGTCGGCGTACGGCGTCCCGATCACGACTCTCGCCGCCGATCTCGCGCAGGCGATGCGGCGGTTGGGGACCACCCCACCGGCCCCCTGAACCGGACGACCCCGACCGATGCGCGTCCTCTTCGTGGCGGTCGTCCGCGCGTACCAACTCTTCCTCTCCCCGCTCCTCCCCCCCTCGTGTCGCTATCATCCGACGTGTTCGCAGTACGCGATCGAGGCGCTCGAGGGACACGGCGCCTGGCGTGGCGGCTGGCTCGCGCTGCGTCGCATCGCTCGCTGCCATCCGTTCCGCGCCGGCGGATTCGATCCGGTCCCGCCTCCCCCTCCCGCCCCCTCTCGCCGTGATGGATAAGCGCTTCTTCCTCGCGATCCTCCTCACCGGAGTGATCCTCCTCATCACGCCGGTCCTCTTCCCGGTCGCGCGGCCGACCGCCTCGGACCCAGTGACCGCGGCGGGCGACGCGAGCGCGCCGACGAGCGCGACCACGGGATCCGCCGCCGCCGCCGCTCCCACCGCGGCGACGATCGGCCCTATCACGGCGACGCCGCAACCGGCGGACAGCGTCGTGCGCCCGCCCATCCGCACGATCCGCCTCGCGAACACGATCGCCCGATACGACCTCTCCTCCGGCGGCGCGGCGCTCCTCTCCGCCGAACTCCCTGCCTACCAGAAGCTCGGCGGCGGCACCGGCCCGGTGCAGCTCGCCGCCCCTGATGGCGCGCTCCTCCGCTATCGGCTCCTCGCCGGTGGCGACACGATCCGCTTCGACGCGCTCCCCTTCACGGCGGTCGAGTCGCAGGACGCCGGTCGGCCGCGCGTGACCTTCACGGCCCCCGTCGGCACGGGCACCCTCAGCGTCACCTACACGCTGAGCGACACCAACTATCTCGCGACGGTCGATGTGCGCGCGGCGGGGATCCCGACCCCGGCCTTCCTGCTCACCGACCTGCCGACGGGGTTCCTCTCGCAGGAGCGTGACTCCGTCGATGATCAGCGGCATCTCGCCTATGCGATGCGCACCCTTGCGCGCGGCGCCGAGCGCATCGACTTCCGGAAGCCCGACGCCGGCGAGCGGATGATCCGCAGCGGCCCGTTCACCTGGGCGGTCGCGAAGAGCAAGTACTATCTCGTGGGCGTCGTCGCCGTGGATACCACGGCCTCCCCCTTCGCCGAGGTGCAGGTCACCGGCGCCGCACGGGTGAACCGCGTCGCGTCGCGCGCGGCGGCGACGGTCGTCTCGCCGCTCCCGGTGGGCGGGGCGGGGCTCACCTTCGAGCTCTACGCCGGCCCGCAGGAGTGGACGCGCCTCATCGCGATGGGCCGCGAGTTCGAGCACACCAACCCGTACGGCGGCTGGATCAGCGGGATCGTGCAGCCCTTCGCGACGATCGTGATGCGCCTCCTCCTCTGGCTGAAGGGGTCGCTCGCCATCTCCTACGGCTGGATCCTCGTCCTCTTCGGCGTGACGATCCGGCTCCTGATGTGGCCGCTCAACTCGAAGATGATGCGTTCGAGCATCCAGATGCAGCGCATCGCTCCGCTCATCCAGGCGGCGCAGGAGAAGCACAAGGGGGATCCCGAGAAGCAGCGGGAGGCGGTGATGAAGGTGTATGCGGAGGCGGGGATCAGTCCCTTCGCCCCGCTGGCGGGATGCCTCCCGATGCTCCTGCCGATGCCGATCCTCTTCGCCCTCTTCTTCGTCTTCCAGAACACGATCGAGTTCCGCGGTGTGCCGTTCCTCTGGCTCCCCGACATCTCGGTGAAGGATCCCTACTACATCGTCCCCCTCCTGATGGGCGCCTCGATGTACGCGCTCTCGTGGATCGGGATGCGGAACTCACCGCCGAACCCGCAGGCGAAGATGATGAGCTGGCTGATGCCGGTGATGATGACGGTCTTCCTCTTCAACTTCGCGTCGGGGCTCAACCTCTACTACGCGGTCCAGAACCTCGCGGCGCTTCCGCAGCAGTGGCTGATCGCGAATGAGCGGGGGAAGACGCCCGCGAAGGTCGCCGGTGGGGGCGCCGCCAAGGCGCGCTGACCTGCGCGGCGACACCATCGTCGCCACCGCGACGGCGCCGGGACGCGGCGCCCTCGCGGTCATCCGGGTGAGCGGTCCTGACGCGCACACGATCGTCCGGCGCTGTACGACGCCCTGGCCTACCACCGCGCGCCACGTCGCCCGTGTGCGCCTCCACGCTGCCGACCATCCTGACGCCCCGCTCGACGAGGCGATGGTCACCTGGTTCGCGGCACCACGTTCTTTCACCGGCGAGGATCTCGTCGAGTGCACGGTGCACGGCGGCGCGTTCGTCCCAGCCGCGGTGGTCGCCGCCTTCGTGGCGGCGGGAGCGCGGCCCGCGCTTCCCGGGGAATTCACCGAGCGCGCCGTCCGCCACGGCAAACTCGACCTCCTGCGTGCGGAAGCGATCGGCGACCTCATCGACGCGCGCACCACGGCGAGCCATCGCCTCGCGCTCCGACAACTCGATGGAGTCCTCACCGGTTACCTCGCCGCGCTCCGCGAGGCGGTGCTCGGCGCCGAGGCGCTCATCGCGTATGACCTCGACTTCCCCTCGGAGGACGACGGCCCCCTCGATCCGGCGCGCGTGCTCACTGCCGTCGACGGGACGATCGCGGCCATCGATACCCTGCTGGCGACGCTGCCGCAGGCGGTCTTGGGACGGGATGGGGTCACGGTGGTCCTGGCGGGTGCTCCGAATGCCGGGAAGTCCTCCCTCTTCAACGCCCTCGTCGGCGAATCACGTGCGTTGGTGAGCGAGGTGCCCGGGACCACACGGGATGCCATCGAGGTGCTGCTCGACGACGACCCGTGGCCGATCCGACTCGTCGATACGGCGGGGCTCCGGGCGAGCGATGATCAGGTCGAGCGGCTCGGGATCGAGGTGAGCCATCGACGGCTCGCCGAAGCGCAGGTGGTGCTCGTCTGCGGGGAGGACGACGCCTCGCTCGCGCGCGGGGTGGACGAGGTGCGCGCGCATAGCGCGGCGCCAGTGGTGCGTGTGCGGACGAAAGGGGACCGAGCGACGGACACTGGGCCGGCACCCATCGAGGCACGCGCGGCGTCTGAGCCGACGGTATCGCGGCCTCTCGCGTCGCCGCACACATCGTCGTCGGTCGATGACGCTCTGATCACCGTGAGTGTGGTGACGGGGGCCGGGCTTGTCGCGCTCCGCGATACGCTCCGCGCCATCGTGCGTGCGACGACGCCGGACCCTGCGGAGTCGGCGCCCGTGGTGACGCGTGCGCGCCACGTGGCGGCGCTCACGACGGCGCGCGCGGAGTTGGAGGCATTCCGGGGGGTGTGGGCGGACGGGGCGTTGCCGGCGCCCGTCGCGGCGACCCATCTGCGCGCCGCGACGCTAGCGCTCGACGAACTCCTCGGCGCGCTCGACGTCGAGGAGGTGCTGGACCGTGTCTTCCGCGCCTTCTGCATCGGGAAGTGAGGCCCTGAAATGACGACGCGCGGCCGGCCCCGGAGCCGGTCGCGCGCGTCCACCGCGTGGAGCCCGTCCGCTGTTATGCGGTACGGGCCGCCGCGTCGGTGAAGGCCATCAGTTCCTGTGCGTCGGCGCGGAGCGCCCACGCGATGCCCCGTTCTTGCACCGCCTCCTCGACCATCTGCGCGCCGAGGAAGTAGCCGGCGCGCTCGGGGAGGACGTATCGCTGGATGGTCCGCGCCTCGTCACTCATCCCGCCGGAGAGCCAGCGGAGCCGCAGGCCGAGGCCGGTGCGGTCGAGGTCGGGGGCGACGAGACGCCGGAGCACGCTGTCGAGCTCGCGCACCCGCGCGTACTGTCGCCGATCGAATCCGAAATATTCCCAGTCGGCGTGGCCCGGCGAGAGGCGACGCGCGGCCTGGACGGCGAGCCCTTCGTTGACCAGGTGCTCGCGGAGGGAGACGAGCTTCCCCGTCTGCCAGAAGGAGTAGAAGCCCTGCTGCGCCTGCACCGCGCTTCGGAGCTCGGCGCGGCTGGTGGGGGCGGTGTAGCGGACCCCGTGGGCGATCTCGTGTGCGAGCCACATCGGGAGGAGCTCAGGGTCGAGTCCGAGCCCGTGCGTGGCGGTGTTCGCGACGCCCGTGAAGTGCTCGAGGCAGACGAAGGCGGTGGCGCGCCCGTCGATGACGAGTTCGCCGGCGTTCGCGGCGCCGACGCCGACCATCAGGACGACGTCGACGGGGATGTCGAGTTCGAAGGTCTCGACGCACGCCGCCTCGGCGCGCGCCGCGAGGGCGGCGACATCGAGGCGTGCGAGGAGGTCGTGGAGATCACGCCGGTCGGCGCGCACGGTGTCGCGCACGACTTCGTGGAAGTGCGGCCCCGTGGGCTCGATGACGTAGTTGTGCCAGTAGGCGCCGAGGAGCGCGCGATGTGCGTCGAAGTAGCGATGGTACCCGGCGACGGGATCGGTGCCCGCGATGGCGTCGAGGAACTCGGGTACGAGATTGATCAGCACGGGCCGAAGGATACGGCCTCACGTGATTCCGGACAAGGACACGAGAGCGGAGGCAAACACCTCCAGCTTACTTCGTCCCAAACAACCGATCGCCCGCGTCACCCAAGCCCGGCAGGATGTAGCCGTGCGCGTTGAGTTCGCGGTCGAGTGCGGCGGTGAAGATCGGCACGTCGGGATGTTCCGCGTGCAGGCGTCGCACGCCTTCGGGGGCGGCGACGAGACAGAGGAAGGTGAGCCGCGTCGCGCCGCTCCGCTTGAGCGCGGTCACCGCGTTCGCCGCACTGCCGCCGGTGGCGAGCATCGGGTCGAGGAGGAAGACGTCGTGCGACGCGATTCCCGGCGGCACCTTGAAGTAGTACTCGACGGGCGCAAGGGAATCGTGGTCGCGATAGAGCCCGATATGTCCGACACGCGCGTCGGGGATGAGGGCGCGGATCCCATCGACCATCCCAAGGCCGGCGCGGAGGATCGGGACAAGGATCGGCGGTGTCGCGAGCCGTTCGCCCCGGGTCGTCTCGAGCGGTGTCGTGACCGTGATCGGCGCGAGCGGGAGCTGCTGCGTCGCCTCGTAGGCGAGGAGGGTAGCGAGCTCGGAGACGAGCTCCTGGAAGAGCTTCGTCGGCGTGGCCCGGTCGCGCAGCAACGCCATCTTGTGCCGCACGAGCGGGTGGGCGACGACGGTGCAACCGGGGAGTGCAGGGGTGGTCGTCATGGTCGAGAAGCTAGTATCTTCGCCCGCATGAAAGAATATCAGGCCGTGATCCTCCGTCTCACCCGGCGTCAGCGCGAGGACGAGGACGCGCTCACGGACCTCCTGAACGAGCGGAGCCGCGGCGGCTGGCATCCGGCCCAGCTCGCGCAGGACGCGGCGCGCCTGACGATCATCTTCGCCCGCGACGCCGAACCCGAGCGCTGACCCGCCCGCCTCGGCGCTTCCCACCCGTCTCCGACGATACCCCCGCATGCGACTCGAGTTCATCGGTGCGGCCCGTGAGGTCACCGGTTCGGCGCATCTCGTGCAGGTCGCCGGCCGCACCATCCTCCTCGACTGCGGGCTCTTCCAGGGCCGACGCCGTGACGTCGCGCACCGGAACCGGCAGCTCCCGATCCCTGTGGGGCAGCTCGACGCCGTCGTCCTCTCGCACGCGCACATCGATCACGCGGGCCGTCTCCCCTTCCTCGTGAAGGAGGGGTTCCGCGGTGACATCCATGCGACGGCCGCGACGCGCGACCTCTGCGAGGTGATGCTCGCCGACTCGGCGCACATCCAGCAGAAGGACGCCGACTTCCTCGCGCGACGGCACCGGGAGGCGGCGGACCCGCTCTACACGCTGCGCGACGTCTCCGCGATGCTCACCCAGATGCGCCCGCACGGGTATCGGGAACGGTTCGAGGTCGTGCCCGGCGTCTGGGCGCGCTTCACCGACGCCGGGCATATCCTCGGCTCCGCGTCGATCGAACTCGAGTGGATGGAGGGAGGCACACGCCGCCGCCTCGGCTTCAGCGGGGATATCGGGCGGAGCGGGCTCCCGATCATCCGCGACCCAGAGCCGGTCGAGCAGGTGGATTGGCTCCTCCTCGAGTCGACCTATGGCGACCGCGACCACACCGACGTCGCCGGCGCGCGCGAGGCGCTCGCCTGCGTGGTGCGCGAGACCGTCGGACGCGGCGGGCGGGTGCTCATCCCCGCCTTCGCGGTGGGACGCACCCAGGAACTCGTGTACGACCTGCATCAACTCGTGCACGAGGGACGGATTCCGAAGGTTCCCGTGGTGATCGACTCCCCCCTCGCGCACGAGGCGACGCAGGTCTTCCGGGAGCACACGGAGGTGTTCGACCGCAGCGAGCCGCTGGTCCGCGCCCACACCGCGCGCCACGACGACCTCTTCGCCTTCGACCTGCTGCAGTTCACGCCGGATGTAGAGGATTCGAAGGCGATGATGCGGCAGCCGGGCCCGAAGGTCGTGATCGCCGCCTCCGGGATGGTCGAGTCGGGTCGGATCCTGCACCACCTCGCGCACGGGGCGAGCGATCCCCGCAACACCATCCTCATCGTCGGCTTCCAGGCGGAGCACACCCTGGGGCGGCGCATCGTGGAGCGGCGCCCGGTGTTGAATGTCTTCGGGGACGAGGTGCCGCTGCGCGCGCAGGTGGAGGTGCTCACCGGATACAGCGCGCACGCCGACCGGACGGAGCTCCACGCCTGGCTCGACGCCGTGCGCGCGACCTCGCCGCAGCTCGCGGATGTGATCCTCGTGCACGGCGAACGGACGGCGCAGGACGCTTTCGCGGCTCGCCTCACCGCCGCGGGGTATCGCACGCACCTGCCGGGACCAGGTTCGCACCTCGTCCGATGATCGGCGGGGGCCGCTAGCTTCCGCCTATGTCCGTCGTGCCGTCCGCCGAATCATCCGTCCCACGCGTCCGTCGTGCGCGCCTCGTGTTCGGCGCGTGCGCCGTCGCGCTGGTGGTCGGGTGGATCGGGTCGCTCGCCGGCGTCCTCTGGCACGCAGCTCGCGACCGTGCCGCCCCGGCGGATGCGATCGTCGTGCTCGGCGCCGCCCACTACCTCGGGCGTCCTTCGCCCGTGCTCCGGGCACGACTCGACCAGGCGGCCGCGTTGCACGCGCGCGGCGTGGCGCCGCTCGTGGTGCTCACCGGAGGGACCGCGCCGGGCGACACGACGAGTGAGGCGGCGGCGGGGTTCGCGTATCTGCGGCGGCGCGGGATTCCGCCCGAGGCGCTGCTGATGGAGCAGGCGGGGCGCACGACGAGCGAGTCGCTGGAGGCCGTGCGCGTCCTCCTCTCCGACCGCGGGGTGTCGCGCGTTGTCCTCGTCTCCGATCCGTTCCACCTCCTCCGGGCGCGCCTCGTCGCCTGGCGGTTCGGGTTACACGCCGTGACCTCGCCAGCCCGGAGCGAGGAGGCGACCCTCGGCGCCCTCGTCCGGCGACATCCGGTGTATCTCCTCTCCGAATCGGTGAAGGCGCCGATCGCCTGGCTCACCGGCCGCTGAATCCTCGTCATCTTTCTCTGATGCAGATCCCTGTCGACACCTACACGCTGCCCAACGGCCTCCGCGTGATCCTCTCCGAGGATCACGCGACACCGATCGTGGCGGTCAATCTCTGGTACCACGTCGGTTCCGCGAACGAACGTGCGGGTCGCACCGGCTTCGCCCACCTCTTCGAGCATATGCTCTTCCAAGGGAGTGCGAACGTCGGCGCGAACGAGCACTTCGAGCTCGTGCAGCGCGCCGGAGGCACGCTCAACGGCTCCACCTGGCTCGACCGGACGAACTACTACGAGACGATGCCGTCGCATCAGCTCGAGCTCGCCCTCTGGCTCGAGGCGGACCGGATGGCGCGGCTCCTCCCGGCGATGACGCAGGAGAAGCTCGACACACAGCGCGACGTCGTGAAGAACGAGCGGCGCTGGTCGGTCGACAACCAGCCGTACGGCACCTGGTGGGAGAAGCTTCCGGCGCTCTGCTTCCCCCCCGAGCATCCGTTCCATCACTCGCTCATCGGGTCGATGGAGGACCTGAGCGAGGCGAGCTTGGAGGATGTCGCCGAGTTCTTCCGGACCTACTACACGCCGGACAATGCGGTGCTGACGATCGCGGGAGACTTCGAGCTGGCGGCGGCGCGTGCGATGGTGGAGCGTCACTTCGGTCCGATCCCGCGCGGCACAGGCCGTCCCGCGCTCCCGTCGATGGCGGTACCGCCGCAATTCGGTGCGCCACGGCGCGAGGTGGTGCCTGATGCGGTGGTCGCGACGCGGATCCTCCTCGCCTGCCGCATCCCCACCGCCGGGACCGCCGACTGGTATACCGCGAGCCTTCTCGCCGCGGTGCTCGGCAACGGCGAAGGGAGCCGCCTCCCCCGGGCGCTCGTGCGCGAGCAGGCGATCGCCTCCGAGGCGAATGCCTTCACCTTCGATCTGCATAAGGGGAGCGACCTCCTGGTGATCGACGTCGTCGCGCGCCCTGGTGTCGCGCCGGAGGCGATCGAGGCCGTCGTCGTCGCTGAGGTGGAGCGGTTGATCGCCGATGGCGTGACCGCAGAGGAGCGGGGACGGGCGCTCGCGCTCCTCGAGACCGGTTGGATCGCCGGGCTGCAGTCGGCGGGGGCCCGGGCCGACAAGCTCTCGCAGTTCGCGACGTATCGCGGCGATGCTGCGCTCGTGAACGCGGAGCCCGAGCGCCACGCGGCGGTGACAGTCGAAGCGCTCGCCGCCTTCGCGCGCACCTGGCTCGTCGAGTCGAACCGCGCGACGCTGCTCTATGTGCCGCAGCCCACGTCCGCCGCGGAGGCCGCGTGACCGCGCTCCCGCGTCCGACGGCGGGCGCGCCGCGCCCCTACGACTTCCCCGTCGTACACCGGGACGTCCTCTCCAACGGCGTGCGGCTGCTCGTCGTGCCGATGCCACGTCTCCCGCTCGTGACGGTGCTGGCGCTCGTGGATGCCGGGGCGGCGACGGAGTCGGTGGCACAGGCCGGTGTGGCCGAACTCACCGCGCGCACGCTGATGGAGGGGACGGGGTTGCTGGACGGAGCCGCGGTGATCGAGGCGTTCGAACGTCTCGGGACCGCGGTCGGCACCTGGGCCGACTGGGACGACAGCGGCGCCTCCTTCACCGTGACGCGCTCGCGGCTCGACGCCGCGCTCGCACAGTTCGCCGATGGCCTCCGGGCGCCGCGATTCCCGGCGGCCGACGTGGCGCGCCGGCGCGATGAACGGCTCGCCGACCTGCAGCAGCAGCTCGCCGAACCCCGCGGCCTCGCCGACGAGCGCTTCGACGGGTTCCTCTATGCGCCGACCTCGCGCTACGCGCGGCCCCTCGGCGGCACCGCCGCGACCGTGTCGGCGTTGGACGACGTCGCCGTGCGCGCCTTCCACGCCGCGCGCTACGGACCGGCCGTCACCAGCCTGCTCTTCGTTGGCGACATCACCCCCGAGGACGCGCGCACGATGGCGGAGCAGCGCTTCGGGTCGTGGCACACGTCCGCCACCGCTGCACCGACTCCAGAGGCCGCCGTAGCGCGGGCGGAGCGGCACGCCGTCCTCGTCGCGAAGCCCGATGCCCCGCAGTCGGAGCTCCGTGTCGGCCATCTCGGCGTCCCGCGTGGGCACCCCGATCATCTCGCGATCGTCGTGATGAACGCCGTGCTCGGCGGCCTCTTCTCGTCACGTATCAATCTCAATCTCCGTGAGCGGCACGCCTTCACGTACGGGGCGTCGTCGGGGTTCGAGTGGCGCCGATCGGCTGGCCCCTTCGTGGTGCGGACCGCGGTGAAGACCGAGGTGACGGCGCGCGCGCTCGAGGAGATCCTGCGCGAGATCGACGCGATGCGGGTCGCGCCACCGACCGCCGCCGAGGTCTCGCTCGCGACCGATTACCTCGCGGGGGTCTTCCCCATCCGCTTCGAGAGCACCTCGGCCGTCGCCGGTGCCCTCGCGAACGCGACGAGCTTCGGGCTCCCGGACGATTGGTTCTCGACGTATCGCGACCGCATCCGGGCGATCACACCGGCGCAGGTGCACGCCGCGGCCCAGACGCATCTGCATCCCGACCGCCTCTTGGTGCTCGCGGTGGGGGACGCCCCTGCGATCGCCGAGTCGGTAGCAGCGCAGGGGGTCGGTCCGGTGTCGACCGTCGCCGCCGAGTACGATCCATCGGAGGGGTGATGCACGAACCGGGGCGGGTGGATGGTGGGCGCGTGTGGCAGTATCGCTTCCTCGACGCGCACCTCGACCAGGTGCGCTATCCCGACGGGACCGTCGGAGAGCAGGTGCTGATCCGTCACCCCGGGGCCGCCGCGGTGGTGCCGTTCCTGAGTGATCCGCGCGGCGAGGATCCTCAGGTGTTGTTGATCCATCAGTACCGCTATGCCGTGGGCGGGATGCTCTGGGAGATCCCTGCCGGGCGACTGGAGCCGGGCGAGCCGACGCTGACCTGTGCGCACCGGGAGCTGAAGGAGGAGACCGGGTGCACCGCGGCGTCGATGGAGTCGCTGACGAGCATCTGGACCGCGCCGGGGTTCACCGACGAGAAGATCGAGATCTTCCTGGCGACCGGGTTGGAGCGCGGGGCCTCGACGCGGGAGGCCGACGAGTTCATCGAGGTCGTGACGGTGCCGCTGTCGAAGGCGCTCGGGATGATCTCGTCGGGTGAGATCACGGACGCGAAGACCGTGGTCGGGCTGTTGTTCTCCGCTGGCTTTCGCTGTCCGTAATTCCGGAATTTAGGACGAATATACGTCCTTATTTTCAGACAATCGAATCAACGTCAAAGCTTGTAAATTATTGTGAATATTGAACTTACTTAGTTTTCTGCGAGTGGCACGCGGTATGCTCCTGTTGGAGGCATAGGCGGGTGGAATGTCTGCCAACCAACAGGAGGAGTGATGGGGACCGCTGCTGTCGCGATCGACGACGTGTATGGCTCGATTGGTGGCCGTGATACTGGCGCTTATCGACCGACTTCTGAACTAGAAAGCCTTGATGATGGCTCCTTGGTGTACGAATACATCAAGGGGGAGAGCCGAGCCTTCGATGTGATCTTTCATCGGTACCGGACTCGGTTGCTCAACTTCATCTACCGGACTGTTGGGGACCGGGAGCGTGCCGAGGATCTCGTGCAGGAGGCGTTCATCCGGGTGCATCGCCATCTCGCGCGGTTCGACCGAACCAAGAAGTTCTCGACCTGGATCTACACCATCGCGTCGAATCTCGCGAAGAACGAGCTCCGGAACCGTGGGCGGAATCCGATCGTGCTCTATCAGGCGCTGAGCGCGGATCAGGAGGACGAGGATCGTCCGCTCGAGTTCGAGGACACCACGTCGCGGCCGGACGATCTCTTCCGGAAGCGGCACGTGCGCGAGCTCGTCGAGTCGACTGTCGCGCAGCTCCCGGTGCATCACCGGCAGGTGTTCGTGATGCGCGAGTTGGAGGGCCGGTCGTACGAGGAGATCGCCGACCTCACCCAGTGCAATCTCGGGACCGTGAAGTCGCGGTTGAACCGGGCGCGTGGGGCGTTCGCGGAGATCATCGAGCCTGCGCTTCGCTAGGTGAAGGGGGGTTCGGCCTCTGAAGGGGTCGCGACGATCACCGACGGAGCGTGGGACGCGCCCCTCCGGGCAACCGGAGGGGCGTCGTCGTTCCGGCGCTATATTCCGAGGGATGCCGACCCTGTCGATGACCGCGTTCAAGGGGGCCGTCGCGAAGGGGCCGCTCGCTCCGGTCTACGTCTTCCACGGCGCCGACGACCACCTCAAGGATCTCTGGGTGCGCCGCGTCATCGAGGCGGCGACGGACGCGGGGACGCGGGACTTCAATCTCGAGGTGCTGCGCGGCGGGGAGTGTGACGCGGGCCGGCTCGCTGGCGCGCTCGACGCGCTCCCGATGCTCGCCGAGCGGCGCGTCGTGGTGCTGCGCGATCCCGGCGCCCTCAAGAAGGCGGTGCAGCCCCGGTTGCTCGCCTACTTGAAGCACCCCGCCGCCGAGACCGTGCTTCTCCTCGTCGTGCCAGCGGGGGATGCCCCGGCGGCGCCGTGGACCACGTCGGCGAGTGTCGTGGAGTTCCGCGCGCTTGAGGGTGAGGACCTCGTGAAGTGGATCGTCCATCAGACCACGACCGTGTGTGGCGGGACGATCCAACCCGACGCGGCGGCGCTCCTCGCGGCGTATGGCGGGAGCGACCTCTCACTCCTCGACGGCGAGCTCCGGAAGCTCGTCGCGTACACCGCCGGCGCGCCGATCGACGCGCCGGCCGTCGAAGCGGTGACCGGCGTACGACCGGGCCACACGGTCGGTGATTTCCTCGACGCCGTCGCGCGGCGCGACACTGCGACCGCGCTCGCCCTCGTGGACGACGCGCTCGCGCAGCCCAAATCGAGCGGTGTCACGCTCGTGATGGCGCTCGCGACGCAGACCCTCGCTATCGGGTGGGGGCTCGCGGCGCGCGCGCGTGGCCTGCCGACCGCGCGGCTCGAGAGCGAGTACTTCACGCTCCTCAAGGGGTCGGGGGGTGCCTACACCGGGCAATCGTGGGGCGATGCCGTGAAGTGCTGGGCGCGCCATCTCGGAAAGTGGACGCCCGCCGATGTCGATCGAGGGCTCGAGCAGCTGCGACAGGCCGATCGTGCGATGAAGGACACGAAGGTGTCGAGCGAGGCGCAGCTCCTGCGCTCGCTCGTCTTGGGACTCGCCGCCGTGCCGAAGGCGACGCGACCCGCGCGAGGCGCGGCGTGAGGGGGGCGGTGTCCGGCATCAGGGCGCCACTCGCGTCGCGGTGCGCGTTCATCGTCGGCGCCGTCGCGCTGACACTTGCCGGCCCGCTGGCCGCGCAATCCGCCTCGACACCGGCGCTCGACAGCGCGATCGCGCGGGCGCGGCGCCTCGTGAACGAGGGCGCGGGCGCGGTGGGTCGCTCGGTGGTGGATTCGGTGCTCGCGCGCGTCACGCCGGGCTCCCCCGACGAGGCGACGATCCTCTACTGGCGCGCGACGCTCGCGGAATCATGGGAGGCGGCGCAGCAGGGCTATCTGCGGCTGATGCTCGAGTTCGACGGCAGTGCGCTCGCCGGCGAGGCGATGCTCCGCCTCGCGCAGGCCGAACTCGCACGCGGGGACCGCGCGGCGGCGGAGCAGTATCTCGAGCGGCTCGCGCGCGAGACGCCGGACGTACCCGCGCGCGCCGAGGCGTCGCTCTGGCACGGGCGGCTCCTGTTGGAGCGAGGTGAGGCGGCGACGGCGTGCCCGATGTTACGGGACGGTCGGGCGAGGCTCGGGCGAACGGCTCGCGACCTCCGCGCCTCACGCGAGGGATCCGATCTCATCACGCGCTATGAGGCGCTCCTGATCAGCTGCGCGAATCTCCAGGTGACAGCGCCCGACACGACGACGACGGTGCCGAGCACCAGACCCACCCCGACACCGACGGTCGCGCCCACACCGGCACCCGTCGCCGCGACCTATACCGTGCAACTCGGCGCCTACGCGACGCGTGACCAGGCAGCAGCGGTGCTGCGGCGCCTCGGTGCCACCATCGAGTCGTCGCGCATCGACGAGGTGACTGGTGGTCCGTATCCCTTCAAAGTGCGCTTCGGCCGCTTCGCGACCCGTGCCGACGCCGAGACCGCGGCGAGCGCCTACACCCGACGCACCGGGGCATCGACCTTCGTGACCGAGGCTCCCCGATGAGCGCCGCCGCGACGCCGCTGATGGCGCAGTACCGCGAGATCAAGGCGCGGCATCCGCACGCCATCCTGTTCTTCCGGATGGGTGACTTCTACGAGATGTTCTACGAGGACGCCGAGGTCGCCGCGCGCGCGCTCGACCTCACGTTGACCTCGCGGAACAACGGCGGGGCGGCGGAGGTGCCGCTTGCGGGCGTGCCAGTGAAGGCCGCCCCCGAGTATCTGCGGCGCCTCGTGCAGCAGGGCCATCGCGTCGCCATCTGCGAGCAGATGGAGGACCCGAAGCTCGCGAAGGGGATCGTGAAGCGCGCGGTCATCGAGACGGTGACCCCCGGCGCCGCCTTCGCGGACGACCTCCTCGATGCCACACGCAACACCTGGCTCTGTGCGGTCAGCGCGACCGTCACTAATTCGGGCGCGTCCGCCGAGATCGGCATCGCTGCGGTGGACCTCTCCACCGGTGAGCTGCGGCTCGTGCGCACGCGTCGCGCCGACGCCGAGGCCGCGCTCGCGCGGCTCGCGCCGCGCGAGCTCGTCATCCCCACCGGTGCGCTCGCCAAGACGATCGGTCCCGTGGTCGCGCGCGTCGAGGCGCTCGTCACACCGCGGGACGGATGGGAGTTCGAACCCGCGTTGGCGATGGACGCCCTCGCGCAGCACTACGGCGTGCGCTCCCTCGAGGGGGTCGGAATTGGTCCCGATGATGACGTGGCGGTCGGTGCCGCGGGGGCGCTCCTCCGCTACCTGAAGGAGCTGCAGCCGGGCGGTGTCCCGCATCTTGCGCGGCCGGTGGTCGAGCGGCCCGGTGGCACGATGCCGCTCGACGAGATGACGCGTCGGAACCTCGAGCTTGTGGAGTCCCTGCGCGCGAGCGGCGACGCCACCGGTACGCTCCTCGGCGTGCTCGACCGCACGCAGACGCCGATGGGCGCGCGGTTGCTGCGGCAGTGGATCCTCGCGCCGCTCACCGAGGTGGCCGCCATCACCGCGCGGCTCGATGCCGTCGGTGCGCTCGTGGGGGATGGGCTCGCGCGCGCGGCGCTCCGCGACGCGTTGGACGGCGTGCGTGATATCGAACGGCTCGCCGGGCGCACCGCCGCGCTGCGTGCGACGCCCCGTGATCTGCGTGCCCTCGGCGACTCACTCGCGCGACTCCCCGCTGTGCGGAGCGCGGCCCCGACGCCCACGGCCGCGGTGTCGACGGGTGTACTCACCGCGGTGCTCGATGCGTGGGATGACGCGACGGAGCTCGCCGAGGAGCTCCAGCGAACGATCGTCGCGCGACCGCCCCTCGCGTACGGCGATGGGGAGACCGTCGCGCCCGGTGTGGATGCGACGCTCGACGAGCTCCGCGCCATCGCCGCCGGGGGGAAGGACGCGATCGCCGCGCTGCAGGCGGAGGAGCGCGCGCGCACCGGGATCGCCTCGCTCAAGGTCGGCTACAACCGTGTGTTCGGGTATTACATCGAGATCACGAACGCGAATCGCGAGCTGGTGCCGGCCGACTATCAGCGTCGGCAGACGCTGACCGGGGCGGAGCGATACATCACGCCGGCGCTGAAGGAGTTCGAGGAGAAGGTGTTACACGCCACCGAGCGGATGGAGACGCTCGAGCGCGAGCTCGTGGAGGCGCTGCGCGCGCGGGTGGGGGTGCAGGTGGCGCGCTTGCAGGGGATCGCGCGGCGGTGCGCGCAGCTCGACGTGCTCGCCGCGCTCGCGGAGGTGGCGGCGCAGGAGGGGTATGTGCGCCCGGTGGTGGATGATGTGCCGGGGCTCGAGATCGTACGTGGGCGGCATCCGGTGGTGGAGCGGATGATGCCGCGCGACCAGTTCGTGCCGAACGACGTCACCTTCTCGCCTGAGGCGCGGATGATCATCCTCACCGGGCCGAATATGGCAGGGAAGAGCACGATCCTCCGGCAGATCGGGCTTCTCGTGCTGATGGCGCAGATGGGGAGTTTCGTCCCCGCGAGTGCGGCGCGTGTGGGCGTGACGGACCGGGTCTTCACGCGCGTGGGTGCGAGCGACAACCTCGTGCGTGGCCAGTCGACCTTCATGGTGGAGATGGCGGAGACGAGCGCCATCCTGCACACGGCGACGGCGCGGAGCCTGGTGCTCCTTGACGAGATCGGGCGCGGCACCGCGACGTGGGATGGTCTCTCCATCGCGTGGGCGGTGACGGAGCACCTGCACGACCAGGTGGGGTGCTGCACGATGTTCGCGACGCACTATCACGAGCTCACGCAGTTGGCCGACCGGTTGCCGGCGGTGCGCAACGCGAACGTCGCGGTGCGCGAGGTGGGGGAGCAGATCCTCTTCCTGCATCGGTTGCAGCCGGGCGGGGCGGACCGGTCGTATGGCATCGAGGTCGGGCGGCTCGCGGGGTTGCCGTCCGCGGTGATCACGCGGGCGCGGGCTTTGCTGCGACATCTCGAACAGGAGCAGGTGGTGCCGACCCTCGCCCCGGTCGAGCAGCTCGCGCTCTTCACCGCCGCCCCGGATCCGGCGGCGGCGGCGCTGTGGACGCGCCTCCGTGCGCTCGATCCTGACACACTGACACCGATGCAGGCGCTCGCGCTGCTCGCCGAGCTCACCGCCGCCGCGCGCGAGGAAGGGCGCGGCTAGCTTTCGCCATCTCCCCCCGTCGAGACCCGATATGACCGACCATCTCCGGCATCGCCGTCCCTATGCGAACGTCCTCGAGACGATCGCGTGGACCCCGCTCATCCGCCTGACGCGCGTGACGCAGGGGACCCGCACGCCGGTCTACGGCAAGGCGGAGTTCTTCAACCCGGGCGGGAGTGTGAAGGACCGCATCGGGCTCCCGATGATCGAGGCGTTCGAGCGGTCGGGTGAGCTGAAGCCCGGGGGGACGATCGTCGAGGGGACGAGCGGGAACACCGGCGTGGGGCTCGCGATCGCGGCGGCGCTCAAGGGGTATCGCTGCATCTTCACGATGCCGGACAAGATGTCGCAGGAGAAGGTGCGGCTCCTCAAGGCGTTCGGCGCCGAGGTGATCATCACGCCGACGGCGGTGCCGCCGGAACATCCCGACAGCTACACGTCGATGGCGAAGCGGATCGCCACCGAGACCCCGAACGCGGTGCTCGCGAACCAGTTCTACAACCTGACGAACCCGGCGGCGCATTATGCGTCCACGGGTCCGGAGCTCTGGGAGCAGACGGAGGGGCGGATCACGCACTTCGTGGCCGGGGCGGGGACGGGCGGGACGATCAGTGGGACGGGGAAGTACCTGAAGGAGCAGAACCCGAATATCCAGATCGTCGGAGCTGACCCAGTTGGCTCTATTCTGGCTGAAGTGTGGCGCTCAAATGGCGCGAATAAGCCTCAGGGAGCGCCCTATAAGGTCGAGGGAATCGGCCAGGATAAGGTCCCGGGCGCGCTCGACCTCGGCGTCATCGACGACTACATCACCGTCAGTGACCGCGACGCCTTCACGATGGCCCGCCGCCTCACCCGGGAAGAGGGGATCTTCGTCGGGGGATCGGCGGGCCTCATCGCCCACGCCGCCCTCTCCGTCGCGCGACGCATCAACGACCCTGAGGCCTGTGTCGTCACCGTGCTCTGCGACACCGGTGAGCGCTACCTCTCGAAGGTCTTCAACGACGAGTGGATGCGCGAGAACCAGCTGCTCGAGCCCGAGAAGGCGACACTCGGGCAGCTCCTCGGGGCCAAGACCGGCGCCGCGCCCGCGATCGTGAGCACCGCGCCGGGCGCCTCGGTGCGCCAGGCCCTCGGCCTGATGAGTCTGCACGACATCTCGCAGCTCCCGGTGATGGACGGCGCCAACTGCGTCGGGTCGGTGAGCGAGCATATCCTCAGCGTGCGCGGGCTCGAGGACAGCAAGGTGCTCGAGCGCACCGTCAGCGATGTGATGGATGCGCCCTTCCCCGTGGTGGATGCGGGGATGCCCGCCGAGGCTGCGGCGAAGCTCCTCGGCCGCAACAATCCCGCCCTCCTCGTGTGCGAGCACGGCACGGTGCAGGGGATCATCACCCGCAGCGACCTCCTGCAGTTCCTGATGGCGCGCTGAGATGAAGATCCTCGTCCTCCACGGCGGCGCCTCCGCGGAACGTGAGGTTTCCCTCGCGAGTGGCGCGCGCGTCGCCGAGGCGCTCCGGGCCAAGGGCCACGATGTGACGACCGCCGACCCGGGCGCTGCCCCCCTCGCGATCCTCACTGAGGCGCGTGCCGCCGAGGTGGTGTGGATGGCGTTGCACGGTGGGGCGGGGGAGGATGGCACGATCCAGGCGCTCTTCGACCTCGCCGGCGTGCGCTACACGGGGAGCGGGCACCTCGCGAGCGCGCTCGCGATGGATAAGGACCTTTCGAAGCATCTCTTCCGGGCCGCCGGCGTGCCGACAGCCGAGTGGCGGATGGTCCGGACCGGGGACGGCACGGACTGGACCGCGCCGGCGTTCACCGAGGAGATGATCGCCGCACTCGGACTCCCGCTCGTCGTGAAGCCCTCCAAGCAGGGCAGCACCGTCGGCCTCACGGTGGTGAAGGCCGCGGCGGAGCTCGCGCCCGCCGTCACCGAGGCGTTCCGGCACGACGACGAGGTGATGCTCGAGGCCTTCGTGCCCGGGCGCGAACTCACGGTCGGGGTGCTCGACGACGCGCCGATGCCCGTGGGCGAGATCATCCCCAAGCACGAGCTCTACGACTACGAGTGCAAGTACACGCCGGGGATGGCAGAGGAGATCTTCCCGGCCGCGATCTCCGACGACGTGCGTGATGCGGCGCAGCGGCAGGCGATGGCGGCGTATCATGCGCTGAAGCTCGCCGGGTGCGCGCGCATCGACTTCCGGCTCCATCCCACCGATGGGCTCTTCTGTCTCGAGGCGAACACCCTGCCGGGGATGACGGGGACGAGCCTTGTGCCGCAGGCGGCCGCGGCGATGGGGATGGATTTCCCGACGCTCTGCGAGCGGATCGCGCTGGCTGCGGTGCGGTAGGAACAGGGATGACGCTCCGTCTCCTCCTCGCGCTCGCCTTCGTGCAGGTGATGCAATGGACGGCCGTGGTGCCGGCCGAATTGCAGGCGTGGGCGGCGTTCACGCGGGACGCGCCAGCGCAGGGACGGTGGTGGACGCTCTTCACGCATCCGTGGGTGCAGCCCGACTTCGCGCTCCTGCTCCTGAACCTCTATGTGATCGGGCTCTTCGGGCTCCGGCTCGAGCGCGCCTTCACCGCGATGCGTTACGGGCGACTCCTCGCGCTCGCGACGCTGACGGGGTGGACGGCGCATCTCCTCACCGGTTCGAGCGGCGCCTGGTTCGGTGCCTCCTCTGCGGCGTACGGCGTGCTCGGCGCGTACACGATGCGCTGGGGGGACGACGGCCATCTCCTCTTCGGGCGGTACGCCATCCGCGGCCGTTGGCTCACCGCGATTGTCGCGGGGATTCTCACTCTGACCGGTCTCGAGCAGGGACCGGGATTCCTCGCGCATCTCGGCGGACTCGCCGCGGTCTGGTTCCTGATGCTTCGAGGCAGCCGTCGCGTCGTGCCGCCCCGTCCGGCGGCGCCCGACCTCGAGGAACCGACCGAGCGTCCGGCGCCCGCACCCGACCGCCGTGCCGCGCCGCAGCAGGCGGCGCGTGCGACCGCCGCGCAGGCCGATCGCCCCGTCGCCGAGGCGCCGCATCCGGCGCCGCCGAGCCTCGATGCGATCCTCGACAAGATCTCCGCCGAGGGGATCGATCATCTCACCGACGAGGAGCGCCGCGTCCTCGACGACCACTCGCGCAAGCTGCGCGACTGCTGAGCCCTCACCGATGCCACAGCCCGAACTGCTCGAGACCTTCCCGAACCCGTACGCGGACCGGGATTACGAGATCTTCATGACGACGCCGGAGTTCACGTCGCTCTGCCCGCTCGGCGGGATCGAGACCGACGCGGCGGAGCTCGCCCTGTTGAAGGGCGGTGCGCCGGACTTCGCGACGATCAACATCACGTATGTGCCGGACGTCGTCTGTCTCGAGCTCAAGAGCCTCAAGCTCTATCTCTGGAGTTTCCGCAACGACGGCATCTTCTATGAGCGCGTCGTCAACCGCATCCTCGACGACCTCGTGGCGAAGGCGCAGCCGCGGTCGATGAAGATCGTCGGGGATTTCAACGTGCGTGGCGGGCTCAAGTCGATCATCTCGGCGGAGTACAAGAAGCCGGCGTGATGACGACGGGGCGGGACCACCCTGGTGGTTCCGCCCCGTGTCGCTTGAGCCTGCGGCCGGGCGAGGTCAGCGCGTGAGTGATCCCACCTCACGGACCGTGACCGTGCCGAGTCCCAGCCGTTCGATCGGCGCGCGGATCTTCGCGAGGTCCCCGACGACGACGACCCAGGCGTTCTCGGCGGGGACGAAGGCACGCGCGACGCGCTGTACATCGGCGGCGCTCACCTGCCCGACGCGCTGCACGTATTCGCCGAGGTAGTCGATCGGGAGGTTCCAGAGCGCGAGTGTCGCGACCTCTGACGCCACCTGACCGATCGTCTCGAGGTCCCCCGGGACGGCGAGCCCGAGATACGCCTTCGCGCGCTCGAGCTCTGCCTCCGACGCCGGCGTGTCGCGGATGGTGCGGAGTTCACGGAAGATGTCGACGAGGGAGCTGTCGGTGACGTCGGTGCGCACCGCGGTGGAGACCGTGAAGGGCCCCGGCAGTGGCCGATACGCGAAGCCTGACGAGATGCCGTACGTGTAGCCCTTGGTCTCGCGGAGCAGGGTGTTGAGGCGTGAGGAGAAGGAGCCGCCGAGGATCGTGTTCATCACCTCGATGGCGGCGTAGTCGCCGGTCGTGCGCTCGACGCCTGGCGCGACGACGTTGATCACCGACTGCGCGGCGCCCGGCTTGTCGACGAGCACGAGCTGCACGCCTGAGGCGCGGCGCGCGGGCACGAGCACCGGCGCCGGACGCCGTTCTTCGCCGCTGGTGCGCCAGCCGCCGAAGCGGCGCTCGAGTGCGGTGCGCGCCTCATCGAGGGTGATGTCGCCGACCACGTAGAAGGTGGCGCGCTCGGGGCGGATCGTGCCGTGATAGGCGGTGCGTACCATCGCGGAATCGAGGCGTGCGGTGGCGGCGGAATCGCCACCGGCGCTGCGGCGGTAGGGATGTCCCTCGGGGAAGAGTGTCTGCGCCGTTGCGAGCCCCGCGAGCGCGGCGGGCTGGTCGCGCTGCTGGAGGAGCGCCGCGAGCCGGAGGTCGCGCTGGCGATTCACCTCGGTGGCGGCGAAGGTCGGGCGGAGGGCGACATCGGCCATCAGGTCGAGGGCGGCGTCAAGGTTCCGGCGCGATACCTTGAGCGAGATGGTGGTCGCGTCCCACGAAGCGCCGGTGGAGAGAGAGGCGCCGAGGAAGGCGAGTTCGCCTTGGAGGGCGTTGGCGTCCCGGGTGCCGGCCCCTTCGTCGAGGAGGTTCGCGACGAAGGAGATCAGCCCCGGGTCGTCCCGGTCGAGGCGCGCCCCGCCGGCGACGGAGAGGATGATCTGCACGAGCGGGAGCTCGCGCTGCTCGACGAGCCGGATGGCCGGTCCATTCGCGAGCGCACCCGTCTGCACGCGCGGGACGGTGAGCGTCGGGGCGGGGCCGAGCGTGGGGGGGCGAGTGCGATCGAAGGCCTGGCTCGTGCCCTGGGCCGTGCTCGTGCCCTGAGCCGTGCTCGTGGTGGGTGCGCCGACGATGGCGAACGTCGCGAGTGCGGCGATCGCGAGGTGGCGGCGTGTGCGGACGCGGATCATCGGGTAGCCCTCGCGGTGGCGGCGAGCGTGGTGCGGCCCTGCGGCACGACGCTCAGGGTGACGCGGCCGGTGCGGAGGTAGGTGCGGACGACGCGCTGGACGTCGCGGGCGCGCACGGCGCGGTAGCGGTCGAGATCCTTCTGGAAGTAGTCGGGGGTGCCGGTGGCGTAGTAGTACGCGTTGAGCTGATCGGCCTTGCCATTGGAGAACTCGAGGCGGTTCAGGAAGTTCGCCTCGATGCTGTTGAGCGCCTGTCGGATCTCGCGCGCCGTCGGCCCCTCGGCCGCGAGGCGGGCGAGTTCGGCGTCGATCGCGCGCTGCAGTGTGTCGAGGTGCACGCCGGGGCGGGCGGTCGCGACGATCTGCACGTCGCCATCGAGCCGCTTACTGGAGTTGAAGGCGTTCACGCTCGTCGCGAGGGGGCGGTCCTGCACCAGCGCCTTGGTGAGGCGGCTGTTGCGCGCGCCGGCTAGGACATAGGCCGCGATATCGAGGGCCGCGTCGTCGGGCGCGTATTCGCCGACGCCGTGCCAAGCGAGGTAGAGGCGCGGGAGCTGCACGCGGTCCTCGAGCGTCACGACCGTGTCGCGCAGCGTGAACGGCGTGATCGTGGGTCGGGTGAAGGCAGGGCCGCGCGGGATCTCCGCGAACATCGTGCGCACCATCGCCCGCACCGAATCGGCGCGGACGTCGCCAGCGACGACGATGGTGGCGTTGTTCGGGGCATAGTAGGTCCGGAAGAACGCCTTCACGTCGTCGAGCGAGGCGGCGGAGAGATCCGCCATCGAGCCGATGGTCGTCCAGGAGTAGGGATGGCCCTTGGGGTAGATCGCCGAGGCGAGGTGTTCGAAGGCGAGGCCGTAGGGTTGGTTCTCGTAGCTCTGGCGTCGCTCGTTCTTCACGACGTCGCGTTGGAGGTCGACTTTGGCGACGTCCATCGTCTCGAGCATCCAGCCGAGGCGGTCGGCCTCGAGCCAGAGCATCAGGGGGAGGGCGTTGGCGGGGCCCGACTCGTAGTAGTTGGTCCGATCGGTGGTGGTGGAGCCGTTGTTGTTGGCGCCGGCCGCCTCGAGCAGGCGATCGAACTGTGGGTAGGGCGCGTGCGCCGAGCCCATGAACATCAGGTGCTCGAAGAGATGCGCGAAGCCCGTGCGGCCGGGGCGCTCGTCACCGGAGCCGACGTGGTACCAGACGTTGGTGGTGACGACGGGGACGGAGCGATCCTCGTGGACGATGAGCGTCAGTCCGTTGGGGAGGGTGTCGACCGTGACCGGGACGCGGAGGGGGGTGCCCTGGGCGCCGGCGGGGGGGGTGACGGCGAGGAGGATCGCCGCGGCAGGGAGGAGCCGCCTGCGCAGGAGTCGGATGGTCATATGGTATCGAGTAGCGGGGTTGGCTGCCGCTGGGCAGGTTGCTAGATTGGCGGAGCGGCTGGGTAGCTCAGTTGGTAGAGCAGCGGACTGAAAATCCGCGTGTCGCCAGTTCGATTCTGGCCCCAGCCATTGAAAATCAACGACTTATGAGATTTTGGGTCGTTTCAATTCGTACTACATTCGTACTACATGAGGGGGGACGAGCTTTCGTCCCCCCTCTGTCGTTGGAAAAGTGAAGTCGATGTGGTAGACGATCTACTACAGACACCGTGGGGAATCCGCGTGTCGGGGAGGGGTCGGGACGTGGGGGTCCGGTCTGAGACGCATCTACTGATCCCATGCTGTTACCTGAAACCAGCGGAGGAGTCCCCATCTCACGGAACCCACAATGAATCCCGGGAATCTGAGAGCCGGAGAGGGGATAGGCACAAGACAAGCGTTAATGCTCACGAAAACACCTCAAGCAACAGGAGAAGAACACTGGCGCGCCCAAGAAAACAGCTGCATCTTCTCACGGTACTGCCAATAGGATGATGTCGGTCTGGGCATCGTTCTCGCCAGCGTTCTTTGCGTCAATTGCCACTGCTTTGATGCAGGCATATTCACTCAACCGCCAGAGGAACACGAAATGACCTTCGCAGAGTCCATCTCCACCTGCCTTTCGAAGTATGCAACCTTCACAGGACGAGCGACCAGATCGGAATATTGGTGGTTCGTTCTGTTCAGCCTTATGCTTAATTGGGGAGCTTCGATCGTTGGTATAGCGATGCTCGGTGACATCGGAGTCCTATTTTCCTACCTACCAACACTCGCACTGCTCATCCCGAGTTTGTCCGTAATGGTTCGACGCTTGCACGATACAGGTCGCTCGGGCTGGAACTATTGGTGGTGTCTCACCATCATTGGTGTGATTCCCGTCATCGTCTGGCTGGCATCGGAAGGTGAACAGCGCGAAAACACCTATGGACATCCAGTTGCGAAGTAGCTCGTTATGGAACATCGCACCAATGATGTATGGTGCAATGCTTCTGATCGCAGACTACTGGCGCACCAAAAGACCACTCGTGTATGGACTACGGTAGTGCCACAGCAAGGGTATGAAACTGATAAACGGGATGGCCGTTGCTCCCTGCCCCCAGAGGAGCTATTGGCGATTGTCGAGGACGCATACCAGGACGAGCGATGCGCCTGAAGGTCAACCCCCAGACCGGCGCCTGGGCTCCCTATGGGTTCATCTGGGAGTACCAGGTGGTGCTGGCGCAGTGGGTGCTGATCGAGGATGTGTGATGCAGGTCACATTGTAACGGATTTGTGACAAGAAGCTGCCGTTCGGCCGCAGGTCAGCCGAACTTCAGAGAACTCACCACGTTGAAACGAGATCACCAAAGTCCTGCATCTTTTCGCCACTCAATCGTTTTTCTCGTGACGTAGGCTGCACACTCTTGACTGAAGGCGTCGTAGCCCTGCGATCCGCACGTGCCGCGCCAAACGTCTTGAAGCCGAGAGAGTGTCGCTTGTTCCTCCGCGGTCATCTGGCGACTCGTTGCGCTTGCTGCTCCCGAATTCGTTGCGCTTGCTGCTCCCGAAGATGTCTGTCGAGTAGAGAAAGCCAACAACAAGAAAAATAAGAGTCCCGCGGCAAAGACTTTCCAACTGACAAGTTCCTTGCTGTGACATCTGGAGCAGCGGGAGCGTCCGAAGATGAACATTGCCTCTGATTCGGCAATCGGTTTCTTGCAGTTAAAGCAAAGTAAGCGGCCTGAGGAATTGGCGGACATGTTAGTCGAAGCTACCGCAGATTCACGAGCAGGAATCAGCGCCCCAGAGGAATCGCGTATAGAAATAAGGACTGGTCCTGACGATTCAACTCGTATAATTGCTGAAGCGCCACCGCTTGGAAGTGCAAAGGTAGCAGTGCGCATAAGCTTCATGCCTGTAGGTGTTGAAATACCAAAGGTTAAGTTTACGTCGCCGGGAGCTGTAAACTTTACGCTCAATGCTTCGGCGGGTTTAAGCTGACCAACAGGTGTGTCGTTCGCCAAAATCGTGAGCTCTTCATCATTTCGTGCGTACGCAACCCGTTTAACATTTAAGGAAATGTTGTTTGCAAGCGTAACGCTCATGTTTGCTGCGGGCCCATTTGCCTGAAGCCATTCACCACAGTGTTTGCACTTTCTAGCTACGAGCAGAATAGATTCACCACAGAAAGGACATGCCGCTTCATTATTTGCGTTCACAGCCGCTTTCCCCTTGGTCGAAGGAATACTCCGCAGTACTAACTGACTTGAGACCACGCGCAGAGTAAGCGATTTGGTTTCAATCTATCCTCGCTCAGCGGGTACCAACTTCAAGGCACTCTCTACCGGCGTAATGGTAACGGCGGCAAGCGGTGCCTGTTGTGCATTCCTAAGGTTGGTGAATTGATTCCCTGCGCTTCAACGGTGTGTTCTTTGACTCACCTTATTGCAAGGTTGATCAGCCCCAGTCTTTAAAAAATCATAGCTGATATGGTAATCTGCAGCGAGGTGTTTGCGGAGAAAACTGACCCCACTCATACCGGCACACCTTCTCATAGGTCTGTGTGGAAAATATGCAATTAGTAGGCTGTAACAGCAACTCGAATTGGTTTCAGTATGGCGCATGAACCTTTTAGAGGGGTGTAAAAAAAGCGTGTCGCCAGTTTGATTCTGGCCCCAGCCATTGAAAATTAATGACTTAGAGGCTCGGCCCAATCCAGTCATAGGGCCTAAAATGACATATCGGGGTATGATAAAGCATGGCCTACACACAAACGCGTATTGTAGACGGCAAAAAGGTCCGAATGGGCACGATTCCCTCCTTCCACTAGCTGACCCGAGCACCCGTCATGCGTCCTCTCTCGCGTAGACTTCTCATACCTATCCTCATGGGGGCGAGCCGTCTGATTGGTGCCCAGGGGGCGAAGGATCCGGTCGTCCTGAGTCGGCTGAGCGCCCCCGTCGCGCTGCAGATCGGCATCCCCACCGGCGCCTTCGCGGAGCACGTCGCCATCGCGGGAGGTTTTGGCGGGGGGCTCCTGCTGGCGGTCAGCCCCACGATCGGACTCCGTGGGGACCTTGGCTTCCAGACCTACGGGGCGGAAAACCGGAGGGTCCCCTTGGGCTCTGGGGCGCTCTCGCTCGTCAACGTCGATGTCACGACGACCAATGCGATCTTCTCTGGGGCGATCGGCGTGCAGGTTGGGATGCCGCCGAGTGTGCAGAAGAGGCCTTATGCCACACCCTATGCCGGCGCACAGGTAGGATTCGGCTCCTTCGTCACCTCGACCTCGGTCCAGGGGAGCAATCAAGACGCCGCACCCTTTGCCTCATCCACCAACCTGAGCGACTTCGCGATGGCAAAGACCCTCTATGCGGGGCTCTACGCCCCCCTGCGTGGAAGTACAACCCTCTTGGACATTGGTCTCCGGCGGACCTGGCATGGCCGAGCGGTGCGCTTCCTGACCCAGGGTGATATCACCCAGCTCCCGAGTGGGGAGGTGGTGCTCCAACCGCGCGAATCGGTCGCGGAGCTCTTCACGCTCACCATCGGCGTGACTTTTCGTGTCGGGAAACCAGCAAATTAGATGCGATAGCCGTGGTTCTCGAAGTCACCTGAGCGAGGTTCTCTTTTGAACCTAATGCGCAGGCTGCACTTTTCCAAGACATCGCTCACTCGCCTCGTTCTGGTGGCCAGTCTCTGCGCCGCTATTATCAGGACGGCAGTGAACCCCTTAACGAACCCCTTACGAACCCCTTAACCGCTGGTGATCATTCGCCATCAGCGATGATGGAGAACACGCCGCCGACCACGCTGGCGTAAAACCCAGCCGAACGATCCAATGGCTGGATGCGTGCCATGTCGAAACGCTCGCCATTCGACAGCTTCCAAACCCTGACCGCTCTTCCGGATCGGTTCCAGGTGAACGGTTGGCCTCGCAACATCACTTCGG
>Ga0194130_10000463_pt1 | contig 77410 bp, 55 predicted proteins | sample TA2KigsurfametaG_FD_160084 | JGI IMG/M metagenome (GOLD analysis project Ga0194130, IMG submission 160084) | Freshwater microbial communities from Lake Tanganyika, Tanzania - TA2015050 Kigoma 12 surface | ecosystem: Environmental > Aquatic > Freshwater > Lake | place: Tanzania: Lake Tanganyika... | reverse complement strand
CAGGGTGTCGCGGAGCATGCCCCGGCCGCCGCCGGTGAGGTACAGCGCCGCCGAGCTGCCGACGGCGTCGCGCGAGCGATCGACGAGCGTGCGGATCGCCCCGCGGAGCCCCCAGCCGATGCCGACGGTGATCGCTTCGGTCGTCGACCGCCCCGGCGGGGGCGGCGGGGCATCCAGCGGCGTGTGGACTTCCGGAAGGAGGCTCGTGCCGGTGGCCAGCGCCCGGGCGAGAAGCGTCGGGCCGGGGAAGATCGCCCCGCCGAGAAAGGCCCCGTCGGCCGCCACGCAGCCGACGGTCGCCGCCGTGCCGCAGTCGACGATCACCGCCGGCCGGCCGCGCTCGAGCCGGGCCACGGCCGCCGCCGCGGCGAGCCGATCGATGCCGACCCTGTCGGGCGCCGCCAGCCGGACCTCGAGTGGCAGATCGGCCGGGCCGATGAACCGGATCTCGAGCGCATGTCCCCGCGCCACCGCGAGACGGGCCACGACCTCTTCGAGCCGGGCGGCGGCGGCGACATTCACACTGCCGACAAGCAGGAGCCCTGCCCCAGGCGCGGCACCTGCGATGAACCGGGCAAGCGCGTCGGTCGCAGGAGCGTCTGCAGCCAGCGCGTCGGCAGCCAGCGCGTCTGCAGCCAGCGCGTCTGCAGCCAGCGCGTCTGCAGCCAGCTCGCGGGCGACCAGATCGAGGCGCGCGGCGAGCCCCGGGCCGTGCGGATCGAGGGCCGCCAGCTTGATCCGCGAATTGCCGACATCGGCGACAAACACCCGCGCGGCAGCGGGAGACGGGCGCGGAGGCGCCGGGTCGCGGGGCGTCATCGGGGGCGATCCTGCGCTGGCGCGGCGGCGTCGGGCGGGCTGTCGAGCTGGCGGACGACGGCGTGGAGCAGCCGGTCGAGCCCGGCACCGGTGACGGCACTGACGGCGAGCACGGGGCGGCCGAGCTCCGCTTCGAGGCGCTCGCGGATCTCCGCGGAGCCGGGCAGCTCGGCCTTGCTGACGATCGTGATCTCGGGGCGAAGGGCGAGGAGCGGATCGTAGGCCGCCAGCTCGGCGCGGATCGTGCGGTGGTTGGCGAGCGGATCGGAGCCGTCGAGCGGAGCCGGCTCGACCACATGGACGAGGATCCCGGCGCGCTCGACATGCCGGAGAAACTCGTGCCCCAGCCCCGTGCCGGCGTGCGCCCCCTCGATCAGCCCCGGGAGGTCGGCGAGGACGAAGCTCCGGTCGCGGTCGATCGCCACGATCCCGAGCATCGGCGATTTGGTGGTGAAGGCGTAGTCGGCGATCTGCGGCCGGGCGCGCGAGAGGCGCGAGAGGAGCGTGCTCTTGCCGGCGTTGGGGAGGCCGACCAGGCCGACGTCGGCGATCACCTTCAGCTCGAGTGCCAGCCGCCGCGCCTCCCCCTTGCCACCGGGGGTGGTCGTCCGCGGGGCGCGGTTGGTGGACGACTTGAAGTGGACGTTGCCGAAGCCGCCGGCCCCTCCCTGCGCCGCCACGAGCCGGTCGCCGGGGCGGGCGAGATCGCGGAGCACCAGGCCCGTCTGCTCGTCGGTGACGATCGTGCCGGGGGGCACGAGGAGGACGATGTCCTCGGCCGAGCGGCCATGGCAATTGGCCGGGCCGCCCGGTTCGCCATGCGGGGCACGCCACTGGGCCCGGTGGGCGAGTGCGGCGAGCGAATCGACCCCCGCCTCGGCGGCGAGGATCACGCTGCCGCCGGCACCGCCATCGCCGCCGTCGGGGCCACCGCGCGGCACGTACTTCTCGCGGCGGAAGCTGCCGCTGCCACGGCCGCCGTCACCGGCCACCACCTCGATCCGCACCCGGTCGACGAACATCGCACACTCGGATCGACGACCGCGCGGAAGTGCGGCGGAAGTGCGTCAGCCTTGGCCGGCGACGACGTTGACGCGACGGCCTTCCCGGTCGAAGCCGACGACGCCGTCGACGAGGGCAAACAGCGTGTAGTCGGTGCCCATGCCGACGTTGCGCCCGGGCTGGAACTTCGTCCCGACCTGGCGCACGAGGATGTTGCCGGCGCGGACGGTCTGCCCGGCAAACTTCTTCACCCCGCGCCGCTGGGCGTTCGAATCACGGCCGTTGCGACTGGAACCCTGACCTTTTTTGTGGGCCATGACACGATCCCGGGGGACGAAGGAAATCACCTGCCACAGAGAGCTTACTCCGGGTTTTCGTAGCGGAAAACCCAACCGTGGTCAATTCCCTCCCCCGCTCCCGTGGCGGTGGCGTAGAGCGACTCGCCTTCGGCTCCGAACAGGCCCCCGATGAGCCGGGCGCGTGTGGCGGCGTCGGACTCGCCGTCGATCAGCGTCCGCGCGAAGTCGAAGCCGGTGAGCGGCCCGGCCGTCGCCAGCGGGCGCCGGTCGAGGTCGAATTCGTCGAGGACCGCCTCGCCGCGGGCCAGCGCCACTTCGTCGGCGAGGTCGTCGATCCGCCGCGCGGCCGGGCCGAACAGGTCTGCCGTGAGGGCCTCGCGCCGCGCCGGGTCGCGCGTTTTCTCGATCGCGCCAAGCACCGCCGCCACACCGGCCAACGGCTTCCCGGCGAGCTGCTCGGGCGTCGTGCCCAGCGCCGTGAGGCCTGCCCGGCGGGCGGCATCGGCCTGTGGATCGACCGGGCCGACCAGCGCCCTGGTCGCGTCCTCGAGCTGGCCGATGGCGAGGTCGCCGAGCAGATCGCGCAGGGCACGGCCGCGCGCCGGGGCGTCGGGGAGCGTGGCGAGGCGGTCCACGACCAGCGCCAGCGGAGCCAGCGAGCGCGGGGCGTCGTCCCCTTCGGCAGCCGGCGGCGGCGGGTCGAGCAGGTCGCCCCAGGTCAGGCCCAGCGCCTCGAGGCCGCGCGGCGGATTCGATTTGACCACCGCGGGGCGCGCGGCGATGGCGAGGAGCTTCGAGCCGAGGGTCCGCGTCTCGTAGAGGCCGGCGTGGCCGATGCTCATCTGCTCGACCGCTTCGTCGCGGTCGTCGCCGGGGCGCCAGAAATCGAGCCGCAGGCTCTCCAGCGCGTATTCCTCGCCGCGGCCGGGGATCGACTCGGGGGTGAATGTTGCATCGGCGCGCTGCCGCCAGCGGATCGCGTTGGTAAGGCCGCGGATGTAGATCGAGAAAAAGTCGATCCGCGGATCGACATCCTCCCACGTGGCGATCCCCCACCGTTCGCCGCCGGGGGGAATCGCGCTTGCCGCCATGCTCGCGCTGTCGAACACCGGCTGGTCGGGAGCCCCGCCGAATTCGCGGGCGCGGATCGCGTCGACCGCCGTCGGGATCAGCCGGTCGAGGTAGGCCCGGTAGGAGGTCGCTCCCTCGGACGCCGACAGCCCCTCGACGCTCTCGAGGACCATGTGGGGGATGAACCGCACCGGCATCTGGACCGGCTCGGTGGTGAGCTTCGTCATGTCGCCCCCCTCGCCGACGACGCGCCGGGCGCCGGTGTTGCGGACGCGGTACACGAGGTACCAGACGCGCTTGCGGCGCATGCGGAGGTCGGCAGCGGGGATGTCGACGTCGATCTGCCGCGGCGGCTTGAACGCGAATTCCAGGCACCACACGTCGCGGAGAAACTCACGGTTGACGCCGCGGCCGACGAACGTGCTCCCCGGGGGGGCCTGCTTCGGCTCCCACACCCGGTCGGGAAACCCGCGTGTGATCTCGGGGATGTCGGCGCGCTGCAGCGGATCGTCGGCGGAGCGGTCGGAGGGGATCACCGTCAGCACGCCGGGGGCGAGGCGACGAAACCCGGTCGGCGGTGCATCTTGGGCCCGGGCGACAGCGGCGGTTGAGGCCGGCAGGAGCGCCGCGACGACCACGAGGCTGGCAAACCCGGGGTACGCGACGGCAAGACGGTGTGGCATCGAACGCCTCATCCTCGGAAGAGTGCCGGGAGCTCGCCTCCCGGGGGACCGAAAACCCCGCCGTGCCGGCACCGACCCCAGGCCGCACAGTTGCCGAACGATACGAAATAGAAGGGTTTTCAGCGAAAAACCTCAGATCTTTCCTTTTTTCGCCATTTTTTCTTGCTTACCCAAAACCCCAAAGGCAGACTTTTCCGTGCCGGCGAGAAACGGCCTGCCTTCCCCCGTGGGGAGCTGGGTCCCTTCCGGGCATCGACCGCGAAACCGGTCGCGGGCTCGAAAACTGCTCTCCACCAGCCAGGCCGGACGATTCACACTCCGCCCCCTTCCGCAGGAAGCATTCCACGCATGGCCAGTGTCCGCCGCTCGTCGTCGCGTTCGGTCGCTTCCGGCGTGCGGGCCGCTCCGGTCGCGTTCGTGTCGGCCGAGGCCTTCGACTCCACGGGCATCCTCGTCGGCATGGACCCCTCTGCCTCGTGCTACTGGTGGCTGCCCGATCTCGGGGCCCCGGCAGCCGTTCCCGAGCGGTCGACGGGGTCGGGGCTGCCGCTGTCCCTCACCGTGACCTCCGGTCCGGTCGCCGCTCCTCAGGCCGCCCGCCGCGCTGCGTCGAGCGCCACCGCCGCCGCCTGATCGATCTCGGCGGCGAGATTGCCGTAGTCCTCGGCTCCGTGCGAGTCGGGAGCGTAGTCGAAGATCGACCGGCCGAAGCTCGGGGCCTCGGCCAGGCGGATGTTGCGCCGAATCCGGGTGGCGAACACCCGCGCGTCGCGCCACGCCCGGTGCCGCTCGGCCGCGGCGCCGAAAAACGCCTCGACGTCCCGGCCGATCTCCTGCGCCAGCCGCGTGCCCGACTCGTACAGGCAAAACACCACCCCGAGCACTGCCAGCCGCGGGTTGACCCGGTCGGCGACCAGCTCGACCGTCTCGAGCAGCTTGCTCACGCCATGGAGGGCGAGGAAATGGGGCTGGAGCGGGAGGAGGACGCTGTCGACCGCCGCCATGGCGTTGAGCGACAGCAGGCCGAGCGACGGGGGACAGTCGATGATCAGGTAGTCGTAGGGGGCCGGGCCTGAGCCGGAGCAGGCCGGGTCGTCGGCGAACCGGCGCGCGAGGATCGACTCCCTCCCCGGCTGGCCGGCGAGCGCCACCTCGGTGGCCGACAGGTCGATGTGCGACGGCACGAGCCAGAGGTTTTCGGCGGCGACGACCGTGGCGTCGGCGAGCGACACGCCGCCGGTGAGGACGTCGAATGCCGACAGCCGATGGCTTCCCGGCTGGACACCGACATGGAGCGTGGCGTGGGCCTGCGCGTCGAGGTCGACCAGGCACACCCGGCGACCGGCCCGCGCCAGGCCGACGGCGAGGTTGACCGACGTCGTCGTCTTGCCCACGCCCCCCTTCTGGTTGGCGACCGCGATCGAACGCATGCGTCTCTCCTCGTCGGGCTGCGCGCCGGTGCAGCCGCCGGTCCCATGGCGCGGTCGCGCCGGCGGGGGGGAGGATAGGCTGACGCCCCCGACCACCAAAAGGGCGATTTTTACGGCGTTTCCGCGGAAGTGGTGGCTTCGATCCAGTCGGCGATCCCGCGCCCGATCCGGCCGACCGGAAGCACCCCCGGCCGCCCCACCACCGTGAGGCGCCGCGGTACACCGCCCCCACCGTCGAAGCACAGCGCGACGGCCCTCCCGTCGCCGGTATCCACTTTGGACACGGGGTCCCTCGAGAACACGAGCACGTGGCTCCAGCCGGAGTCGGCCGCCTCACCGCCGCCACCGTCACCGTTGGACGCCGTCCCGGCGAGGAAATTCGCGTCCTCGACCAGACCGCGGCGCAGATGGACCAGCCCCCGCGCGGCACTGACATCCCGGCGCGCGGCTGCCAACCACGTGCCCGGGCGATCTCCGGGGCGGACGCCGGACCACAGCTCGACATGCGGCGCCGTAGTGATCGCCCTGGCGACCTCGGCACCATAGAAGCCCAGACACCGCCTGGTTTGGCCGCGCTGCCAGGCGATCCCGGTGATTCCCGCAGCGATTCCGAGGGCCACCAGGCCGGCCACGAGCCGCCGCCCCGACGATGCCGGCGTGACCGCACCGCGGTTCTGGGAGACGTCGGGGAAGGGTCGCGGGTATGTCATCGGGGGTGCGTTCGGGTGCGGGATGGCGCGGCCGCGCTCGAGCCGATCGCCGCGGTGGCGAGGGTATACTCTCGTGACACGGTAGGCGGACCGGAGTGGATAGCCGATCCCCTGCCAGCCTGCGACAGGACGATCCATGCCCAACGCCTTCGACCCGTACCGGGAGGCTCTCGTCGTCGAGGCCCGCACGGTGTGGCCCGGGGACTACGACGAGTGGTCCGCGACCGACCGAGAGCGGGTCGAAGCGGCCCTCCACGCGACCCCCCAGGAAGCCTCGGATCTCGACTACTGCCGGGTGCACTCCGGCTTCGCCCGGGTCGTGACCGTCACCGCCGACGATCTCGCGCGCCTCGGCGCAGGCTGACCCGTGACGCTCCACGAGCGGGTGATCCGCTTCGCCGACGACGGTGCCCGCGGACGGGCCGCTCCAGCGGTCAGCCGGGTTTTCGTCGGGATTGGTGCGGTTTCCCGACTACTCGACGGGGTGGCGGAAGCGGGCGCCCGGCGCGGTGTCGTGATCGCCGACGGTGCGGTCGCGGCCACCGTGGCTGTGGAGGTCGAATCGGCCCTGTCGGCGCGGGGCCTGACGACGGCGCTGATCGCGGTCCCGGCCGGTGAGACGAGCAAATCGGCCGCGGAAGCGGTGCGGTTGTGGGAGGCCCTCGCCGGCCTTCCAGCCGACCGGGCGACGCACGTCATCGCCGTCGGGGGGGGAGTGGTCGGGGATCTCGCCGGGTTCGTCGCGGCGACGTTCGTCCGGGGGCTTCCGGTGTGGCAGGTGCCGACGACGCTCGTCGCCCAGGTGGATAGCGCGATCGGCGGCAAAACAGGGATCAATCTCGCCGCCGGCAAGAATCTGGTGGGGGCGTTTTGGCAGCCCGTCGGCGTGGCCTGCGACCCGGCTTCGCTCGCGACGCTCCCGGACCGCGAATACCGCAGCGGCCTGGCCGAGGTCGTCAAATACGGCGTGATCCTCGACAGCGAGCTGTTCGTCTGGCTGGAGGGATCGGTCGATTCGATCCTCGCCCGGGAGCCGGCGGCCATTTCCCACCTCGTGGGCCGCTGCGTGGACCTCAAGGCCACCGTCGTGGGGGCGGACGAATTCGAGCGGTCCGGTCTGCGGGCGATCCTCAATTACGGCCATACGATCGGCCACGCCATCGAGAATCTGGCCGGATATGGCCGGTTGCTCCACGGCGAGGCGGTCGCAATGGGGATGACCGCTGCCGCCCGGCTGGCCCTTGCCACGGGGCGGTTGCCGGTCGAGATCGCCCGCCGCCAAGCTGCCCTCCTGGCCCGGTTCGGCCTTCCGCTGGCCCCTGTCGGTATCGCGGGGCTGTCGGTGGAGGGGATCGTCGAGGCCCTGTCCCGCGACAAGAAAAGCCTCCACGGCCGGGTCCGGTTCATCCTGCCGACAGACCTGGGGCACGTCGGCATCGTCGACGATCTCGATTCCGGGCTCGTCCGTGAGGTCGTGGCGGACCTGCTGTCCGGTAGCTGACCGGCCGCTTTCCCGAGTTTCTCGGTTGCCGATCGGGTCGGCGGCCGAACCTGAGCGCCGATCCAGGCCGCCAAGCGGCGACCGCACGGGTCATGGGGTGAGTACCTCACTGCCATCCAGCAACCCGTGGAAAAAGTGACCGGCCGCCGGATGCGGCCGATGGCGACCCGGGAAACCCTCGGCGTTTCCCGCGGTCGCTCAAGTGGACAAAGGCCATGGAGGGCTTTGTCCACGGACAGCCAGGGGTGGGGCGATTCACACCACCCACTGGGGCAATTCGAACCGGACGCGGGACACTCTCCGACCCGGTGGACGCCAGGCGATAGGAACGAATACCCGAGCGAGCAGCCAAAAAACGGACTGTTTTACGCATTCCACGGAAAAAAAGACCTGATATAGCTCCAACCGCGAGGTTTGGCACACCACCTGCACATGTTCCATCAGCCCCGCTGTTCGGTCGGTCCCGCTCAGTGGGACCGGCCGGTTACCGACCGCAGGGCGGCATATGGAGGACTTGGTCATGAATGGCTCGCACATCGCCCAGGGCGTCTCGGTCGGCAAGGTCGGCAACGGCGCTGACTTGGCTTGGTTCACCCGTTCCGACTGCCTCCTGTGCCTCCTGCCGATCTCGCTGTTTCTCCCGATCCTGTCGTTGATCTGAGCTCCGCTCCTGCTGGTGGCCGGCGACGCTGGTGGTCGCCGGATGGCACTGCGGCTGGTACGCGCTGCCGGCGGCCCTGCGCCGCCGCCCTGCGACGGTCCGGCCGTGGGAACGATGCGAATGGTTTTCCATCGTGCGACCGCACCCGACGGTGCCGGTCCCAAGGAGGTCATCATGTCGACTTCAGATCGCCCCGCGGCAGCGAATGACACGCAGCAGCACGGCGGTCCCGATTCCGCATCTCACCCGGCCCCGTCGCGGATCCGGGAGGTCGTGATCGTCGACCCGGCGATTCACCACTACGGCGACTTCGTCGGGTCGGCACGGAAGGGGCTGATTGGCCTCCACTTCTGTGCCGACGGCCGGGCGGCGATGCGGATGGCGAAGCGCTTCCGGTCCGACGTCTGGCTGATCGCCGGCGAACTCCCCGACATGTCGGGCTTCGACCTGCTCGACATGCTCGCCGAAGACATCGAACAGAGCAGCGTCGATCCGCTTCGCAGCGGGTCGAGCGTGTCCCTCGGGCACCTCGACGAGGTGGCCAAGTCGCGGGTTTACGTCGTTGCGGAAGAGTATCGCATCGAGGATGAGCAGCGGGCCCTGGCCGCCGGTGTCACTGGGTATCGCGTGCGTCCCGTCACCCTCGACGTGCTCGACCCCGCCGGTCTGGTACCGCCACAGACCAAGATCCCCGCCCAGGTCCGCGGCTGAGCCCGGTTGTGCCCCGGCAGGTCCCACCGTTCCACATATCCCTGTATCCCTCTTCGGTCGATCCCCGTAAGGAGTCTCGCCATGTCCAGCGAAACGTATGCAGAGGTCCTCCGGATCGCGATCATTGACCCCAACTTCGACGACCACACCGTGCTGGCTTCCGAAGCCCGTTCGGGATCGCTCGAAATGCACTATCGCTCCAGCGGTGCCGAGGCCCTTCGCCTCGCCCGCGGCCGGGAGTTCGACGCGTGGATCGTGGCTGCTGAGCTCGACGACATGCACGGCTCCGATTTCGCCGGCCTGCTCCAGGAGCGGGTCGCTGCCAGCATGACCGCCACCCCGGCCGAGCGAGTGCCGCGGGTGCTGATCATCGGCGGCGACGGCCGCGACGGGATCGCGATGCCGCTGTCGGCCAGCGCCGTCCGAGAGGCAGTCGTCGGCTCGACCGTGACCACGGCCAGCGCGTGGTGGCAGCACGTTCCCGCCCTGCCGCTGGGCATGACCGCTGCGATGATGGCCGTGGCAATGCTCGTCGTCGGCTGACCCACTCGGGACCGGGCTCACGACTGCCGCGCTCACCAGCGGGCCTCGACGGACATGCCGCCGAGATCTGCCATCGGCATCGGCACGAGGCTGATGTCCATCCCGGCGTACTGCCACTCCGTGCGGTCCACGGCCACGGCACTCGCCCAGGCGAGGTACCAGCCGAGAAACGCCTGCGACGGATAGTGGGCGTTGTCGGTGACCCGGGAGAAGGCGACGAAGGTCGAGCAGACCAGCAGTCCTCCCTTCGCCCACGGGCTTTCCGCCATCTCGGCGGCGGCCAGGAAGGGGATGGCGCCGACGAACGCATGGCCGCTGACGCCATTGTTGTCGTTGAAAAAATGCCATTTGCTCCCCGCCGGGCTTTCTCCGGGCCGCGATGCCCCGGTGGCGAGCTGGAGGACGTACACTGGCGCTGCGCCGACGACGAACATCCGCAGCGACCGTGACCCCCACTCGCCGATCACGTCCCCCGTCGGACGCCCCTCGAGAATCAATCCCGTCGCCGCGGCGGCGCCGAACACCGACAGCGCGTAGCGCCCCTCGCCGATGTCCTTGCATCCCGAGAAGAACTTCCCCAGGTCGGTCGGGGTGACGCTCTGCTGCCAGGCGGTCTGCACGGTGGTGTCGAACCCGGTGTTGGCCATCAACGCTCCCGCGCCGAACGCGGCCGCCATGCAGACGAGCGCTTCGTCGTCGTAGAAGTGACGCTGATCGGCGAGCAGTTTGTGCAGCGTGCGGGAAACCCGCGGAAAGCGGCTACCCGCCCAGGGCGGCCCGCCGCGCGGCGCCGGATCGCTCCAGGTTTCGGCCGGGAAGACGGGTACGTCGGGTAAGGGCACGACGGCGGCGTCGGCGACGACCAACGACACCGCTAAAGCGCCGATCCCGGCAGACGCGGTCGACGGGTTCCAGGCCCACGCGACACCCCCTGCTCCGGTCGCGGACAGTCCGTCGGTATCGTCACCCGTGCCGATCGTCGCCGTCTCGACGACCGTATCGACCCAGGCCCCGTCGGCAACCGGGCGAATCCGGGCCACGACCCGCTGGCGTCGCGGGAGGGGGTGCCACTCCGCTCCGTCCGCGTCCGGGGGAACTTCGAACCACGCCGAGCGCACGAGCCCCGGGCCGGGGGGGTCACGCGACAGATCGGGGGCGACGGTGGACACGATCGGCCACTCGCCACCGACCGCCTCGATCGTCTGCAGCCACAGCGAATGCGGCGCGATCCCCCGGAGAAACGCGCTCTCGGCCTCCGACGCCTGAATTCCGTCGGCGCCGAGGGCCAGGCCGCCGGCCAGCGTCAAGCACAGGGCGCGGCATCGAAACGTCCGGCGCCGGATGCCCCCGTCGCACGTCCGGGCAGTCCGCTCACGCTGCGACCGGCGCTCCAGTCGCCCCGCACCGCGGTCGGCCGGGGGGGCATCGCGGCGCCGCGCGGGGCGGGAATCTCGTGGCGGATGAGGCATGCGGCAGGCACCCCGGGGGGGCGGACTGTCCCAGCCCTGCTCCGGTCCGACAAGGGCTGTTTGCCCCGGGTTCGACCGGCGTGGCAGCCAGCCTCCCCATCTTTCATGCCCCACCCGGTCAGCCCCCGCCTCCCAGCGCTGCCGGCAGCATCGCGAGCAACTGCGGCAGCGACGACTGCCCCCTGGCACGGGAGCCGTACATGCCGACCACGCCGCTGGCGAGGCGCTCGCCGCCGGCATGCCAGGGAAACCACGCCGGCACCATCCAACTCGACAGCGGCGCCCGCAGCACGGTGTTGTGCACGAGCGGCAGGAAGTGCGGATCGTGGACCCAGCCGATGCCGCTGCCCGGTTCGGCGAGCGTGGCGCCGGGGAACCCCCCCCAGGGCACGCTCGTCGTCGCATAGGCCAACGCCGACCAGGTGTTGACCGCCACCGTGCCGTATTCGAGGTGCTCGACGAGCAGATCGGCACGCCGGGCGTCGTGGGGGGAGAGGCCACGTGGCAGCGTCACGCTCGCGGCGAGCGTGCCGGGCAGACGGCGGCAGAGCTCGGTCGCCCGCGCACAGAAATCGTCGATGCCGGACGCGTCGAGCGGCACCTCGGCGGCCACCGGCACGAACCACTCGCGATCGAGCAGTGTGCCGTCGCGGGCCGGGTCGATCCCCTGCCGCAGCACCCAGGGAAGACTGCCGTCGGCGGGCGCCGCGGTGCCCGTCGCCTGCTCCCAGAGAGCGGCCGCCCCGGGATACCAGGCTTGCCGGGCCGGGGCAGCGGCCAGCCGCCTGGCGACGGCGGCGAGGAAGGCCTCGCGCTGGTCCCATCCCCGGCAGGTGACCAGACACTTGGTGGCGATGCAGTTGAACGACGTGTTGTTGAGGATCGACGCCGCGACGCAATCGGCCTGCCGCTTCAGTTCGGCGGCCGAGTAGCGCGCCGGCAGGACGATCCATGGCGTCACGTTGCCCAGTTCGCAGGTGATCGGCTTCGACAGGCGGGGCACGTCGCCGGCACGGTGGGGACCGCGGCAACCCCAGACGAGCGCGTCGAACGCCGCCTCACCGCCGGTGAGATGGACGTGCCCGACGCCCGGCTCGGCGACCAGCGCCGCCGCCACGTCGGTGCCTCCGGGAACGATCTCCAGCAGGTCGGCCTCGATCAGCGGCGCCAGCGCCCGCCGGAAGACCGGCTCGAGCGCGGCATGGACCGGATGCGGCTTGAGGACAACGCTGCGGCCATGCTCGAAGATCTGGCTGATGCCGTCGCCGACAGACAAGGCGGTGACGTTACCGGCACCGAGCACCACGGCGACGCCACCGGCGGCGCTCCGCCGGGCGGCTTCGTCGCGCCAGGCGCGCTCGAACGCCTCGGGGCCCCCCGGGTCGATGCAGCGGACGGTGGCCGTGTGGCCGCCGAAGATCGCCATGTCTGACAGCCCCGGCTCCGGCAGCACGTCGATCGCGACAAACCGCCGTCCGGCCGCGGCGGCGCTGAACCGCGGGGCGCCCGCAGCCGGCCGCGGCCTCCCCTCCGCCGCGATCTGCCCGAGGCAGCGGGCCGTGATCAGCAGGAGCCGCAGTGTCGCCAGCGGGCCGGTCGCGGTCTCCTCCGCCCGCGCCGTGCCGGCCGCCGGCGCGGGCGCGGCGGCGCGTTTGATGGCGACCGCCTCACGGACCCAGTCGGCGGCGGCGGTCGCCGTGCACCGCGCGGTCTCGATCGCCAGCCGCGCGCGTGCCGCGGGATCCCGACCGGCGTGCCGCGTGCTCCCGGTTGCGAGGCGCGACACCACCTGCTTCAACGACGAATCCACGATTGGTCCCCCGCTCGGTTCGGTCGGCATCGATCCGGTGCATCGTAGCTTTACCGTGGCCAAAGCCCTCCATGGCCTTTGTCCACTCAGGGACCGCGCGGAACGCCAGCGTCGGCCGCATCCAGCGGCCGTTTGATCTTTACCGTGGCCAAAGCCCTCCATGGCCTCGGGTGGCTCGGCCGTCTGGTAGTCTGTCCAGCTTCCGTCTCACCCCAGGTGCGCTCGTGCCACGGACGGCATCCACGTACGACCACCGGCCCGATGCCTGCCCGCCTCCCGGCGACGGCGCCGGCCCGCCGGCCGACGCCCGCGTGGCCGCGATCCTCCAACGCTGGTGGGGATTCGACAAGCTCCGCCCCCTCCAGGCCGACGCGATCGACGCCGCCCTCGGCGGCCGCGACTCGCTGGTCGTGATGCCCACCGGGGGCGGCAAGAGCCTGTGCTACCAGTTGCCCCCGTTGGTTGGCGATTCGACCGACGTGGTGATCTCGCCGCTGGTAGCGCTGATGAAGGACCAGGTCGACGGCCTCGAGGCGATCGGCTATCCCGCCGCAGCCCTCCACGGGGGCCTGTCGCCGGCGGAGCGCGGGCGGATCCGCGAGCGGCTTGCCGCCGGGGAGTTGCGCCTCCTGTTCACGGCGCCGGAGCGGCTGGTCAACACCGGCCTGCTCGACCTCCTCGCCACGGTCGGGGTCAAGCGGTTCGCGATCGACGAGGCCCACTGCATCAGCCACTGGGGGCACGATTTCCGCCCCGAATACCGGCAGCTGGCGCTGCTCCGCGAGCGCTTCCCGGCGGCCAGCCTCCATGCCTTCACGGCCACCGCCACGCCGCGCGTCCGCGACGACATCGTCGCCCAGCTGTCGCTGCGCCGGCCGACGGTCCTCGTCGGCACGTTCGACCGCCCCAACCTCTGCTACCGCGTCGTGCCACGGACCGACCGCAACGCCCAGGTGGCCGAGATCCTCGGCCGTCACCGCGGCGAGGCCTCGATCGTCTACTGCATCTCGCGCGCCGAGACCGAGCGGCTCGCCGCGCGGCTCGCCGCCGCCGGGTTCCTCGCCCGGCCCTACCATGCCGGTCTCGACCAGGGGGAGCGGCGCCGCACGCAGGAGGCGTTCGCCCGCGAGACGATCGACGTCGTCGTCGCCACCGTCGCCTTCGGGATGGGGATCGACCGCTCGGACGTCCGGCTCGTGCTCCACACCGGCCTCCCGAAGAGCCTCGAGGCCTACCAGCAGGAGACCGGCCGCGCCGGACGCGACGGCCTGGCGGCGGAGTGCGTGCTCCTCTATTCGTCGGCCGACGTGTTCAGCTGGGAGGCGCTGGTGCGCCGCAGCGCCGCCGAAGCCGAGCTCGGCGCCGACGAATCGGCGGCGCTCGTCGCCGGCCAGATGGAGCATCTCCATGCGATGCGCCGCTACGCCCAGGCCGCGCGCTGCCGCCATGCGGCGCTGTCGGAGTATTTCGGCCAGGCCTACCCCCCGGCGGCGTGCGGTGCCTGCGACGTCTGCCTCGGCGAAACCGACGCGCTGCCGGAGGCGACCGTCACCGCCCAGAAGATCCTCTCGTGCGTCGCCCGGGTGCAGCAGCGGTTCGGCGTCCGCCACGTCTGCGAGGTGCTGCGCGGGGCGCGCACCGAGGCGGTCCTGCGCCACGGCCACGACCGCCTCTCGACGTTCGGCCTGCTGCCGACGCTCGACCAGCGGACCGCCGAGAACCTCGTCCACCAGCTCCTCGACCTCGAGCTCCTCGACCGCTCAGGGGGCGACCGGCCCGTGATCGCGCTCAACGAGCGCTCCTGGGAGGTCCTCAAGGGCAATCGTCCCGTCGTCCTCCTCGAGCCACGCGCCGCGCGTTCCACCCGCCCCACCAAGGGCGAGACCGACGACTGGGAGGGCGTCGACCGCGACCTGTTCGAGCGGCTCCGCGTCTGGCGGCGCCGGGTCGCCGACGCGCGGGGCAAGCCGGCCTGGACGATCCTCGACGACAAGGCCCTCCGGGCGATCGCCCGCGAGCGCCCCGCCTCCCCTGCCGCCCTGCTCCGCTGCCGGGGCATCGGCGAGAAACGGCTCGCCGATTTCGGGGCCGTGATCCTCGACATCGTCGCGGGGCGGCCGATACCCGGGTAGAGTGGGGACGCGTCGGCCGGGGGGCCGGTGCCCTTCCCCCTTACCGGATCCCGCCATGAACCGCGTCACGTCCAGTCTTCGCCACCTCGGCCAGAGCCTGTGGCTCGACAACATCACCCGCGGCATCCTCGACGACGGGACGCTCGCCCGGTACATCGACGAGCTTTCGGTGACGGGCCTGACGAGCAACCCGACGATCTTCAATCAGGCGGTCAAGGGGAGCGACTTCTACGACGACGCCATCGCCCGGAAGCGGAGCGCGGGGCGGTCGGGCGAGGAATTGTTCTTCGAGCTGGCGATCGAGGATCTGGTCCGGGCCGCCGACCTGTTCCGGCCGGTCCACGAACTGACCGGGGGGATCGACGGCTGGGTGTCGCTCGAGGTCTCGCCGCGCCTCGCCTACGACACCGCCAGCACGCTCGCCGCCGCCCGCGACCTCCACGCCCGGGCCGCGCGCCCCAACCTGTTCATCAAGATCCCCGGCACACCGGCCGGACTGCCTGCGATCGAGGAGGCGATCTTCGCCGGCGTGCCGGTCAACGTCACGCTGCTGTTCACGCGCGAGCAATACCTCGCCGCCGCCGACGCCTACCTCCGCGGCATCGAGCGGCGGATCGACGCCGGTCTCGACCCGCGCGTCTGCTCGGTGGCGTCGCTGTTCATCAGCCGCTGGGACGGGGCGACCGCCACCCGGCTCCCCGACGGGCTGCGGCACCGGCTCGGCATCGCCATCGGCCAGCGCTGCTACCAGGCCTACCGTGAGCTCATCGCCTCCGACCGCTGCCAGCGCCTGGCGAACTTCGGCGCCTGGCCGCAACGGCTGCTGTTCGCCAGCACGGGGACGAAAGACAAGAGCCTCTCCGACCATCTCTACGTCCGCAGCCTGATCGCCCCCAACACCGTCAACACGATGCCCGAGGCGACGCTGCTGGCGTTCGCCGACCACGGGACGCTCGCCGAGCCGCTGTCGAGCGGGGGGGGCCAGGCGGAGCGGGTGCTGTTCGAGATCGCCCGCGGCGGTGTCGACACCGCCGCCCTCGGCGAGCAGCTCCAGGCGCAGGGCGCCGAGGCGTTCGTGAAGAGCTGGGACGAGCTCCTCCAGGTGATCGACGAGAAGTCGCGGGCCCTGGCCTGACGCTCAGCCCTCGCCGAGGTAGGCCTCGCGGACGCGGCGATCCCCCGCCAGCTCGGCGCCGCTGCCGGAGAGGGTGATCCGCCCGCTCTCCAGCACGTACCCGCGCCCGGCCTGGCGGAGGGCGACGCGGGCGTTCTGCTCGACGAGCACGACGGCGATCCCCCGGGCGGCCAGCGCGGCGATGACCTCGAAGATCTTCGCCACCACCAAGGGCGCCAGCCCGAGCGACGGCTCGTCGAGGAGCAGGAGCCGCGGGCGGCCAACCAGCGCGCGGCCGAGGGCGAGCATCTGCTGCTCGCCGCCGGAGAGCGTGCCGCCGGCCTGGGAAAGGCGCTGGCCGAGAACGGGAAACAGTGCACAGACCTCGTCGATGTCGCGCTGCACGCCGGCGCGGTCGCCGCGCGCCTGGCCGCCGATCTCGAGGTTCTCGCGCACGGAGAGCCGGGGGAAAATCCGCCGTCCCTCCGGCGCGTGCCCGATGCCGAGGCGGACGATGCGGTGGACGGGCCGGCCGGCGAGGTCGTGGCCGTCGAAGGTGACGCGCCCCGCGCGCGGCGGGACGACCCCCGAAATCGCCAGCAGCAGCGTGGTCTTGCCGGCACCGTTGGCGCCGATGATCGCCACCAACTCCCCGACGTCGACGTCGAGGGACACGCCATCGAGGGCGCGGATCGGTCCGTAGCCCGCGGCCAGGTCTCGTACCTCGAGCAGCGCCATCCCCTACTCCTCACCGCCGAGGTAGGCCTCGATCACCCGCGGGTCGCGCCGCACCTCCTCCGGCGTGCCCTCCGCGATCTTGACGCCGTGGTCGAGGACGACGACGCGGTCGCTGACCCGCATCACGACGTTCATGTGGTGCTCGATGAGCAGCACCGTCAGCCCGCGCGCCCGCAGCCGCTCGACCAGGCCCGCCAGCTCGAGGGCTTCGGCGGGATTCATGCCCGCGGCCGGTTCGTCGAGGAGGATCAGCGACGCGCCGGTCGCCACGGCCCGGGCGATCTCGAGACGCCGCTGGTCGCCGTAGGGCAGTTCGCCGGCGATCCGGTTCGCGGCCCCGGCCAGGCCGACGAACGCCAGGGTGTCGAGCGCCGTGGCCCGGGCCCCTTCCTCCGCCCGCCGCATCGACGCGGTGCCCAGGAGCATGGCGGGGACGCCGCCGGGGATCGAACGGTCGAGGCCGACGAGGACGTTTTCGAGGACCGTCATCTGGCGGAACAGACGGATGTTCTGGAACGTCCGCGCGATCCCCGCCCGGGCGACCACCTCCGGCGCGCGGCGGCCGCGCCGCCAAATCGCCACCGCACCGGCGACACCGACCAGCCACCCGGCGCCGAGCCCGAGCCAGCCGCGGCGGCGGATCACGTCCTTGCCACGGGCGAGACGGTCGAGGACCTCCTCGGGCACCCGGGGAATCTCGATGGCGGGAGCGGCGCCGGCTCCGCGGTCGAGGTCACTGGCGTCGGGCACCGTCCCCGGCCCGGCGCGCCTGGCCGTGACCGCCGCCTGGAGCAGGTCGCGCACGCGGCGGGCCTCCGCGAGGTCGCGGCGGATGGCGAGCACGTCGCGGCCGTCGGCGCTGACGACGCGCCACTTGCCCGCCATCTGGTCGATCGCCAGCTCGGCGCGGAAGTAGCCGCGCAGCCGTGCCATCGCGCCGGCGAGCGTGAACGGCTCGCCGGTCACCATCCCGCGCTTCACCACCGCCTGCCAGAGGCGATCGGCGTCGACGGCCGCCGCCGCCAGGAGCAGCCCGATGAGGAGCCCGACCCCCATCGCCTGCCAGAACGTGGCCGCGGTGAACGCACGCTGCAGCCGGCGCCCGAGGAACCGCACCGTACCGCCGGAAGGAGGATAGATGCCGCTGATGCAGTTGAAGGCGGTGGTCTTGCCGGCGCCGTTGGGGCCGATGAGCGACACCACGCTCCCGGCCGGCACCTCGAGGTCGAGGTCCGACACGGCGACCAGCCCCCCGAACCGGATCGTCAGCCGGTCGACGTCGAGGAGCGGCACGGACGACGCCAGCGGGGCCCCGCTCATGGCCGCACCCCGGCGGTGTGGGCCGCCTCGCGGCGGGCCGGGACGAGGCCCTCGGGCCGGTAGCGCATCACCAGCACCAGCGCCGTGCCGAACACCGCCAGCCGCCAGCCGCTGAACGACAGCAGGCTCGAGCCGGAGGGATTGATCCGCATCTCCTGGATCCAGGCGTCGGCCCAGGGGGCGAGAACGGTGTCGAAGCCGACGAGGATCGCCACGCCGAGAAGCGTGCCGGGGATGCTCCCCAGACCGCCGAGGATCACGGCACACAGGACCATGATCGAGCGGTTGAAGTCGTAGGCGTTGGGATCGGCGGTGGTCGAGAGGCTGGCGGCGTAGAGGCAGCCCGCCAGGCCGGCCACCGCGGACGACAGGGCGAAGGCGGAGAGCTTCACGCGCGTCGCCGAAACCCCCATCGCAGTCGCCGCCAGTTCGTCCTCGCGGACGGCGACCCACGCCCGCCCGAGCCGCGACCGCTCCAGTCGCCGCAGCGCGACGACGACCGCGGCGAGAACGGCCAGCGACAGGTAGTAGAACCAGCGCGGGTCGGTGGCGAAGGCCCGGCCGAGGTCGATCCCGCCGAGTGTCACCCCGGCCCCCGGCGGCGGCACCGGGTTGAGGCCCTTCATCCCGCCGGTGATCTGCTCGAGGTTGCGGAGCATCACCTTGACGACCTCGCTGAAGCCGAGCGTCACGATCGCCAGGTAGTCGCCGCGGAGGCGCAGCGTCGGCGCGCCCAGCGCCAGCCCGACGCCGGCGCACAGCGCGGTGGCGAGCACCGCCGCGGGGGCGAAGCCGAGTTGGAACGGATTCATCGGCACGGTGAGGATCGCCACCGCATAGGCACCGATCCCGAAGAAGGCCGCGATCCCGAGATGGACCAGGCCGGTGTAGCCGACCATCACGTTGAGACCCAGCGCCAGGATGCAGGAGATGAACAGCGTCGTCATCTGCCCGCCGAGCGCCCCGCCGAGCGCGGGGACGAGCGCCGGCGCCGCGGCGAGGGCCACCAGCGCCACCACGTCCCAATGGGCGCGCAGCCAGGGCCGCAGGGCGGGCCGGACCGGGGCTCGGCGCGTGGTAGCCATGCTCAAACCTTCTCGCGGGTGCGGCGGCCGAGCAGGCCTTCCGGGCGGAACACGAGGATCACGATCAGGATCGTGAACACGACGGCCCCCGTCCACCGCTCCCCGACGACGGCGCTGGCCAGCGACCGGACCAGGCCGATCACGAGGCCGCCGACGACGGCGCCGGGAATACTGCCGATGCCACCGATGACCGCGGCGGTGAACGCGTAGAGGCCGTTCTGGAACCCCATCTGGAAGCCGATGGTGTTGATGTACAGGCCGTAGATCACGCTCGCCGCGCCGCCGAGGAACCCGCCGATGAAGAACGTCGCGGCGATCACCCGGTCGACGTCGATGCCGACGAGCATCGCCACCGTCTGGTCCTGCGATACGGCGCGCATCGCCCGGCCGAGTGGCGTGACCCGCACCAGGATGCTCAGCAGGACCATCAGCGGCACCACCACCGCGACGACGAGCAGATCCTTGGCGGCGAACCGCAGCCCGTCGTCGCCGAGGAGATTGCCGGCGGGGAGGAGGTCGGGAAACGACCGATCGGCCGGCCCGATCCAGAACAGCCCGATGTTCATGAAGATGAACGACACGCCGATCGCCGACACCAACGGCGCCAGCTTCGGGGCGGTCCGCAGCGGCCGGTAGACGAGCCGGTCGACGGCGACGTTGAGCAGTCCGCAGAACGTGCCGCAGGCGACGACGAGAAACACGATCCCGGCGATCGAGCCTGCCACCCCGGCGCCCGCCAGCCCCAGCAGCCCGACCAGCGACAGCGCCAGGCAGGCCCCGAGCATGATCAGGTCGCCGTGGGCGAAGTTGATCAGGCCGATGATCCCGTAGACCATCGTGTAGCCCAGTGCCACCAGCGCCACCAGCGCCCCGTTGGTGAGCCCGATCAGACACTGCTGGAGGAAGAACTGCACGGCGGCGGATTCCGGGGGCCGGTCAGGGTGCGGCGCCGGCGGCCGGTTCGGCCGCCGCGGTGTCGTCGATCGCCGCCTCGAACACGAACGCACCGCCGCGGACCGCGCTGATGGTGAGCGTGCGCAGGCTCGTGTCGCCGTTGGCATCGACGCTCCATCGGCCCAGCGCTCCCTCGTAATTCCGCAGGGCGAGGGCGGCGTCGGCGATCGCGCGCCGGTCCTTGGCGCCAACGGTGCGGATCGCGTGGAGCGCGACGCAGGTCGCCTCGTAGCCGTAGACGGCGTAGGCCTCGGGCAGCGTGCCGTGGCGGCGCTTGTATTCGGCGACGAAGTCGGCCCCCTTGCCGGTGAGCCGCTCGGGCGGGAGGCCGCCGAACGTCACGTAGCAGCGCCCCTCGAGCGTGGCCGCGCCAGCGGCGTCGATGAACGCCTGCTCCATGCAGCCGTCGGGCACGAGGAGCTTGGCGGTGATCCCCGCCCCGGCGAGGTCCTTGGCGAGCTGGCCCCCTTTGCTCTGCGTCGTGCCACCGAAATAGACCAGATCGGGCTCGGCCGCCTTGATGCTCGCCATCAACGACTTGAATTCCTGGGCCCGCGAGTCGATCGAGTCGTGGCCGAGGACCTCGATCCCCAGCTCCCGGCAGCGCTCGTCGAACAGGTCGGCGATCCCCTTCCCGTAGACCTCGTTGTCGTCGAGGATCATCACCCTGCGCCACCCCTTGGCGTGTGCCCAGTCGGCCGACAGCGGCCCCTGGATGTCGTCGGCGGGGACGACGCGCATGTAGTTGCGCGCGCCGGTCGGCCGGTAGACCTCCGGCTCCCCCGGCTCCCCGAGCCCCGGTTTGGTCAGGCCGACGGCGGTGTTGGCCGGCGACACCATCAGCAGATCGCCCTGGTTGAGGATCGGCATCGCCACCTTCGCGGCACCGGAGTTGTAGGTGCCGATGTAGGCGCAGACGTCGGGATCCTGCAGCGCACGGCGGGCATTGGCGGCCTCCGCCTCGCTGGTCCACTGGCCGGCGGCGGCAGTCGAATCGTCGAGATCGAGATACTCGATCCGAAACGGCCCGACGCGCCCTCCGGCTTCCTCGATCGCCATCCGGATGCCGTTGACGATCGTGTCGGACTGCTGCTTCGCGCTGCCGGTCCGTGGCAGGCTCGACACGATCCGCACCACGTTCGGGTCGGCCGGACGGCAGCCGGCCGCGACCGCGGCCGCGAGCAGGCACGACGCGCGGCGGGAGAAGCGCGGGACAGGCATGGAGAGATGGTAAACGACCGCCGCGCCGCCGCAACGCCCCGGCCCTCCTCGGCGGCCGCTGACCACCCCCGCCTCACCGGCGCACCAGCCGCCAGGCGCGGTGGATCCGCTGGTTGCGGAAGTCCTCGGGGATCGTCCGCTGGGTGATCTCGCGGAGGGTGTACAGCGGTTCGAGATCGGCGGTGGCGAGGTGGAAGCGGCGGAAGTTGGTCGAGAAGTACACCACCCCTCCGGAGACGAGATTCCGGGCGACCAGGTCGAGTAACCCTGCGTGGTCGCGCTGCACGTCCCAGTCTGTTTCGGAGCGTGCCGACCGGGAGAACGTCGGCGGATCGACGACCACGAGGTCGAACGGCGCCTCGCCGCGCCGGGCGCGGTGCTCGAGGAAGGCGCGGGCATCGTCGCGCACGGTGCGGTGGCGACCGGCGTCCTTGAAGCCGTTCAAGGCGAGGTTGGTGCGCGTCCAGTCGAGGTAGGTGTTGGAGAGGTCGACACTCGTCGTCTCGACCGCGCCGCCGGCGGCGGCGTGGACCGAAAACGCGCCGGTGTAGCAGAACAGGTTGGCGAATCGCTTGCCGGTCGCCTCGCCGCGGACCAGCGCCCGGGTCGTGCGGTGGTCGAGGAACAGCCCGGTGTCGACGTAGTCGGAGAGATTCACCCGGAAGCGCAACCCCCCCTCGGCGACGTCGAGGAGGGCCTCGCGGGCATCGACCTTCTCATACTGCTCGCCGCCGCGCTGCCGGCGCCGCAGCTTGAGGAACACGCGGGCCGGGGCCACGCCGAGCTCGGCCGCCGCCGCCTCGACCATCCGATCGAGCCAAACTTCGTGCTCGGCCTCGCTCCGCTCGTGGGGCCGCTCGTACTCGGCGGCGTGCAGCCAACCGGCGTACCAGTCGATCACCAGCGGGACCTCGGGGATGTCGCGGTCGTACACGCGGAACGCGTCGGTCCCCTGGCGCCGCGCGAAGCGCGCGAGGTGCTTGAAGCGCTTGGCGAGCCGGCGGCGGAAGTCGCCGAGCTGGTCTTCAACGGGCCGGCCGCCGCTCCGCGGCGGGCCCGCGGGCGCTGCCGGCGCCTGGCCAGCGGCAGCGCCGGGGGATGGCGGATGGCCCGCGGTGCCATCCGCCGGCGCGCCAGTGGTCGGCTCTGCCGGCGACGGGGCGGGCCGGGGGCGGATCTCGAGCTCGAGCAGCCGGCAGGCGATCGGCCCGTTGGCAAGCGCCACGCGGTGCACCGGCCGCAGGCCGAGGTGGCCGGCGACGGGGGAATCGGGGGCGAGGATCGCCGCGCGCCAGCCGCCGCATCGCTGCACGAGCCAATCGCCGAGCCGGCGGAACAGCGCCCCGGCCCGCGGCACCGGGAGGCGCTCGCCATACGGCGGATTGGTGACCACCAGGCCCGCCGGCGCGGCGGGACGCGCCTCCTCGAAGTGCCGCCTTTCGATCACGATCGCCCCCGCCACCCCGGCCGCCGTGGCACAGGCCCGCGCCGCCTCGACGGCGCGCGGATCGAGGTCGCTCGCCTGGAAGCTCCCGGCCGGCGGCCTCACCCGGGCTTCGAGATCGGCGACGATCCGCGCCGCCAAGTCCCGGTCGCAGTCGCGGAACCGGAAGAAGCCGTGCCCCTCGCGCCGGGCGCGCCACAGTCCGGGGGCGATGCCGGCGGCACGCGTCGCCGCCTCGACGACCAGCGTCCCGGACCCGCACAGCGGATCGAGGAGCGCCTCGCCGGGCTCCCAGCCGGCGATCGCGAGGATCCCGGCGGCGAGCACCTCCGAGAGCGGCGCCTCGACCTCCCCGGTCCGCCAGCCGCGCTGGTGGAGCGAGCGGCCGGCAGCGTCGCGGAACACCGTGGCGACGTTCCCCACCAGGTGCAGGCCGACGCGCAGCGTCGCCCCGCGCAGCTCCACGCTCGGCCGCCGCCCGCTCGGCGTGCGGAGCTGGTCGACGATCGCGTCTTTCACGACCTGCACCGCATACAGCGAGTGGGTCGTGAACGTGTCGTGGATCGCGGCGTCGACGCGGAGCGTGTCCTTGATACGGAGCTGCTCGCGCCAGTCGATCGTCGCCACCGCGGCATACAGCTCCTCCGGCGAGGTCACCGGGAACCGCCCGAGGGGTTCGAGCACGCGGATCGCCGTCCGGCACTCGAGGACCGCGCGGTACAGCGTCTCGCGCTGCCGATCCGGCGGCGCCGAAAACTCGATCGTCCGCCGGCCGATCCGCAGGTCGAGTGCGCCGACGGCGGCCAATTCGCCGGCCAGCACCCGCTCCAGCCCCTCGAGCGTCCGGGCGGTGAGCCGCGGCGGCTCGTCGGCGACCGGCGCGGGGAGCGGGCGGGGCACGGGGATGACGGGAGGAAACGGGATCGTCATGGAGGCTCCGTCACCGGCGCTGCCGCGCGCCGGACCGACGTGGCGGTTGTATCCTGTTTCCAGCTTCCCGGTTCGTATTCCTCCCGCACGTTCGATCGACCCCATTCCCTCACGAGCCAGCCCCGCCATGATCGCGCCGTCCCCGCTCCCGCTTCGTGGCCATGCCCTGCCCCGGTTCGTCGTGGCGGTCCTCACCGGCCTGGTTGCCATCGGCGGCCGGCCCGGTGCCGCGCCCCGGGCCGACGAGCCGGCGGCGCTCGTCCTGCCCGACAGCGACGAGGGGCTCCCGGGCGTCGGGCCGATCCGCCGCTACGACTGGTTCAAGAACCTGTGGAACGAGCGCCGTGGCACCTGGGCGTCGCGCCGTGCCGCCGATGCCCGGGCCGTGGTGTTCCTCGGCGACTCGATCACGCAGGGTTTCGCCGACGACTTCAAGGGGGCCTTCCCCGGCGCCAAGCTCGCCAACCGCGGGATCAGCGGCGACACCACCCGCGGCATGCTCCTCCGCCTCGCCGACGACGTCCTCGCCCTCGAGCCGGCCGCGGTCGTGATGCTGATGGGCACCAACGACCTCGAGGAAGGGGCCGCGCCGGAGCAGATCGCCGCCAACGTCCGCGCGATCATCGACCGGATCGAGGCCCACAATCCGCGGACGCCGATCGTCGTCTGCCAGGTGTTTCCCAGCGCCGCCGAGAAGAAGCGCCCCGCCGACGCGATCAAAAAGGTCAACGCCCTGGTCGCCGCGGCGGTCAAGAACGACCCGCGCGTCCGGTTGGTCGACACCTGGAACCTGTTCGCCGGCCCGACCGGCGACGCCACGCCGGAGGAGTTTCCCGACCTCCTCCACCCCAACGACGCCGGCTACGCGAAGTGGGTCGCGGCGATCCGCCCGGTGCTCGAGACGCTCGACGTCGTGCCCGTACCCGCCGACGATTTCCAGCCGGAAGCCGGGTTCGAGCTGCTGTTCAACGGCCGTGATCTCACCGGCTGGGGCTACCGGGAACAGAAGTCGCTCGAGAAGCAACTCGACCTCGACGGCCGTACGAGCAGCCCCGATGGCCGCTACGTCGTCCGGCACGGCCGGATCGTCGTCACCACGCCTCCCGAGGGGCGCCGCGTCGAGCAGCTGTGGACGACGCGCGAGATCCCCGGCAACTTCATCCTCAAGCTCGAGTTCCGCGCCACGCCGACGGCCGACAGCGGCGTCTTCATCCGCGCCCCGCAGCTGCAGTGTCGCGACTACCGCCTCGCCGGCCCGTACAAGCAATTGCAGCACTACAAGCCGCAGGACTGGAACGAACTGATCGTCACCGTGATCGACGGCAAGGCGCTGTGCCGCTGCCACGACGAGCTCCTCGAAGTGGCCCTGCCGGTGCCCGCCACCGGGCCGATCGGCCTCGAAGGAGACTCGGGGCAGCTCGAGTACCGGCGGATCAGGTTCACGAAGCTGCCCTGACGCTGCTCCGCTCAGAGCGTCTCCACTGCTCAGAGCGTCTCCACTGCTCAGAGCGTCTCCACTGCTCAGAGCGTCTCCACTGCTCAGAGCGTCTCCACTGCAACGAGCCTCTCGAGGCGGGCGACGTCGGCCGGGTCGAGGCGACCGGCCAGGAGCGTGCCGCAGTTGGCCGCGGCACAGGCGATGCCGTGGACGACCGCTGACAGCGGCTCCCGACCGGCGACGAGCGCCGCGGCACACCCGGCGGCAAGGCAATCACCCGAGCCGATCGGGTTCTCGATCCGGTCGAGCGACGGGGGCGCGATCCGCCACCGGCCGCCGTCGGGACCGGCGACGACCACCGGCCGCGGGCCGTCGGTGACCACCACCCACCGCGCGCCACGGGCGACGAGACCGGCGATCGCCCCGCGGACGTCGTCCTCCGTGGCCAGTTCCCGGCCCACCGTCCGCGCCAATTCCTCGCGGTTGGGCTTCACGAGCAGGGGCCGCAGCGGGAGCGCCTCGAGCAGCTCCGGCCCGCGCGCGTCGAGGATCGCCGGGCAGCGTGTGCGCGCAAGCAGGTCGCGGTACAGCGTCGCCGGGGTCGCGGCGGGCAGCGACCCCGAAAGGACGGCGGCGCCGGCAACGTCCACGGCCGCTCCAAAAGCGGCGACGAAGGCCGCGAGCTCGTCGGCGGCGATCGGCGCGGCGTTCTCGACCAGCTCGGTCGTGCGGCCGGACGCCTCGTCGAGCAGTGTCGTGCAGGTCCGCGTCGCGGTCGCCGTGGGGACGGCGGAGAGCGTCACGCCCGCACGGGCGCAGTCGTCGGCGACCATCCGCCCCGCGGCGCCGCCGAGGACCGTCACGGCGCGGTGCGGGCAGGAGAGTGAGTGGAGCGCGATCGCGACGTTGACCACCTTGCCACTGGCACCGCGCCACACGTCGGTGGCGCGGTTGACCTCGCCGGGCACGAGCGCCCGGAAGCGCATGATCGCCTGCCAGGCGGGCGACAATCCGGCGGCGACGACCATCGACGCCCCCGCTCAGCCGGCCGGCACGGTCTGCGGAAACCGGTCCTGGAGCGCCTGGACGGAGAGCGATTCGCTCCGCATCGCCTCCATGGCGCGGATGCAGGCCTCCGCCGCCGGCAGCGTGGTGATGCACGGCACGCCGTGGAGCACGCTCGCCGCCCGGATCCGCCCCTCGTCGGTCCGCGCACCCTTGCCGCGGGGGGTGTTGAAGATCAGCTGGACGCGGCGGTCGATGAGCATGTCGAGGAGGTTGGGGTGGCCCTCCTGGAGCTTCTTCACCGACTCCACCGGCACCCCGGCCGCCGCCAGCACGCGCGCCGTGCCCGACGTGGCCACCAGCTCGAAGCCCAGGGCCACCAGGCGCCGAGCCGGCTCGACGATCGCCTCCTTCGCCTGCGGGCTGGCCACGCTGATGAAGATCCGCCCCGAGCGCGGCAGGACGGTCCCGGCGGCGATCTGGCTCTTCGCGAACGCGATGCTGAACCGGTCGGCGACGCCCATCACCTCGCCGGTGGAGCGCATCTCGGGCCCCAGGGCGATGTCGACGCCGGCGAACTTCACGAACGGGAACACGCTCTCCTTGACGCTGACATGGACCGGAACGGGGTCGGCGACGATCCCCTGCTCCGCCAGCGACTGGCCGGCCATCACTTTCACCGCCACCTTCGCCACCGGCACGCCGGTCGCCTTGGCGACGAACGGCACGGTGCGGCTGGCGCGGGGGTTGGCCTCGATGACGTAGATCGTCGGCCGGCCATCCTCGCGCTTGACGGCGAACTGGACGTTCATCAGGCCGACCACGCCGAGGCTCCGGGCCATGCCCGCCGCCGCCTCCCGGATCTCCGCGACCACCTCGTCGGGCAGCCCGTGGGGCGGGATGCAGCAGGCCGAGTCACCGGAGTGGACCCCCGCCTCCTCGATATGCTCCATCACCCCGGCGATCACGACCCGGCTGCCGTCGGCGATGCAATCGACGTCGACCTCGACGGCATCCTCGAGGAACCGGTCGATGAGCACCGGCTGGCCCTGGGCGACGGCGAACGCCTCGGCGACGTAGCGGTCGAACTGCTGCTGGTCGTAGCAGATCTCCATCGCCCGGCCGCCGAGGACGTAGCTCGGGCGGACGAGCGACGGATAGCCGATCCGCTGGACCTCGGCACGGGCCCCGGCAAGGGTCCGGGCGATGCCGCTGGCCGGCTGCGCGAGCCCGAGCCGGTCGAGCAGGGCGCGGAACTTCTCCCGGTCCTCGGCGACCTCGATGGTGTCGACGCTCGTGCCGATGATCGGCAGCCCGGCACCGTGGAGGGCGCGGGCGAGGTTGAGCGGCGTCTGCCCGCCGAGCTGGACGATGACGCCGTCGGGGGCGATCCGATCGGCGATGTTGAGCACGTCCTCGCAGGTCAGCGGCTCGAAGAACAGGATGTCGCTGGTGTCGTAGTCGGTGCTCACCGTCTCGGGGTTGGAGTTGACCATGATGCTCTGGATGCCCAGCTCGCGGAGCGCGAAGCTGGCGTGGCAGCAGCAGTAGTCGAACTCGATCCCTTGGCCGATGCGGTTGGGGCCGCCGCCGAGGATCATCACCCGCCGCCGCCCCGGCTCGGGGGGCGGGAGCTCGTCTTCCTCCTCCCACGTCGAGTAGTAGTAGGGGGTGAAGGCCTCGAACTCGGCGGCGCAGGTGTCGACGGCCTTGTAGGTGGCGACGATGCCGCGGCGGAGCCGCTCCTGGCGCACGTCGAGCTCGGCGGCGTGGAGCAGCGTCCCGAGCTGCCGGTCGGAGAAGCCGGCCTGCTTCGCGGCCCGGAGCAGGCCGGTGTCGATCTCGGCGAGGCTGCCCACCGTCCGCAGCAGGCTCTCCAGCTCGACCACTTGGACGATCTGGTCGAGGAACCAGGGATCGATCCCGGTGTGGCCGTGGATCTCGTCGATCGAGAGCCCCGCCTTGACGGCATACCGGAGCCACCAGATCCGGTCCGGATCGGGAGTCGAGATCCGGGCGACGATGTCGTCGACCGTCGGCTCCGCGGCCGTCCCCCACAGGTCTTTGCCGTCGCAGCCGAGGCCGAAGGCGCCGACCTCGAGACCGCGGAGCGCCTTCTGCAGCGCTTCCTTGAAGGTCCGCCCGATCGCCATCGTCTCGCCGACGCTCTTCATCTGCGTCGTCAGCCGGCTGTCGGCCTCGGGAAACTTCTCGAACGCGAAGCGCGGCACCTTGACGACGACGTAGTCGATGGCCGGCTCGAAGCAGGCCTTCGTGCGCCGGGTGATGTCGTTGGCCAGTTCGTGGAGTCGCCACCCGACGGCGAGCTTGGCGGCGATCTTGGCGATCGGGAAGCCGGTCGCCTTGCTGGCCAGCGCCGACGACCGACTGACGCGCGGATTCATCTCGATGACGATCATCCGCCCCGTGCGCGGGTCGACGGCGAACTGGATGTTGGACCCGCCGGTGGCGACGCCGATCGCGCGGATCACCGCGAAGCTGGCGTCGCGCATCCGCTGGTATTGCCGGTCGGTGAGCGTCAGCGCCGGTGCCACGGTGATCGAATCGCCAGTGTGGACGCCGCACGGATCGAAGTTCTCGATCGAGCAGATGATGACGGCGTTGTCGTCGGCGTCGCGCATCACCTCCATCTCGTATTCCTTCCAGCCGAGGATCGACTCCTCGACCAGCACCTCGCCGACGGGAGACAGATCGAGGCCGCGCTGCACCTTGGAGTCGAACTCGTCGCGGTTGTAGGCCACCCCCGAGCCCGACCCGCCGAGCGTGAAACTCGGGCGGATGACCGCCGGCAGGCCGATCTCGCCGAGGACCTCGCGGGCCTCGGCCAGGCTCCGGACGATCCGCCCGCGGCAGGTCTCCAGCCCGATGCGGCGCATCGTCTCCTTGAAGATCTCGCGGTCCTCGCCGCGGCGGATCGCCTCGGCGTCGGCGCCGATCATCTCCACGCCGTGGCGGTCGAGGACGCCGCGGCGGTGGAGATCCATCGCCAGGTTGAGGGCGGTTTGGCCCCCGAGCGTCGGCAGGACGGCGTCGGGCCGCTCCAGTTCGATGACCTTTTCGATGAACTCCGGCGTCAACGGCTCGATGTAGGTCCGGTCGGCCGTCCCCGGATCGGTCATGATCGTGGCCGGGTTGGAGTTGACGAGGACGACGCGGTAGCCGTCTTCGCGCAGCGCCTTGCAGGCCTGGGTACCGGAATAGTCGAATTCGCAGGCCTGCCCGATGACGATCGGCCCGGATCCGATGAGCAGAATGGTGTGGAGATCGTCGCGGCGCGGCATGAAGGCCTTCGCGGTGCGGGCAAACACCCCAACACTACCATCTGACTGCCTGATCGTTCAACGCACCGCGGGAATCCCGCGGGCCACGTTTTCGTGAGGTTCCCATGCCCCTCGTGCTCGACGCCCTCGATGCCCTCCGCGACCGCCTCCCCGACGACCTCAAGGACCTGCGCCTCAACGCCCAGGCGGTGCTCTCCGGTGAGAACCTCACCCCCGCCCAGGCCCTCGGCACGGCCCTGGCCGCGGCCCGGTTCCTGCGCTGCGGGCCGCTCGCCGCGGCGCTGGAGGCGGATCTCCGCGCGAGCTTGGGGGGCGACGCGGCCGCCGTCGTGTCTGACGCCACCGCCGCCGCCGGGCTGATGGCGATGAACACGGTCTACTTCCGGTTCCGCCACATGGTGGCCCACGGCCGCGAGGGCAAGGAGAGCTACGCCTCGCGGCCGGCGCGCCTGCGGATGGGGCGGATGGCGCAGCCGGCGACGTCGAAACTCGACTTCGAGCTGATGAGCCTCGGCTGTGCGGCACTGGCCGGGTGCGAGGCCTGCATCCAGAGCCACGAGGCGAGTCTCGTCCACCTCGGCGCGAGCGAAGAAGCCTGTCACGACGCGGTGCGGATCGCGGCGGTGATGTCGGGGGTTGCCTGCGGGCTCGATGCCTCCGGTGGAGACTGAGGCCAGATCCGGCACGGCGGCACGCTCACTGGTCGGCGAACGGCCGGCGATACGGATTGCCGTCGTCATCGACGCGCACGGGGCCGGTGTCGTGCCGATCGGAGTCGTCGGCCCCGCCGGCATCCTCTTCCCGCGGCGCGGCGGCGAACGGTAGCGACGCGATCAGGCAGGCCGAGAGCGTGGCGGTCAGCGCCGTGATCAGCAGGCCGATCGTGAACGACCCGGTCGTCTTGTCGACGAACCCGAGGAGCGTCGGCCCGAGGAAGCCGCCGAGGTTCCCCACCGAATTGATCAGCCCGACGCTCCCGGCCGCCGCCGTGCTGGCGAGGAACAGGTTGGGGAGCGCCCAGAAGGCGGGCATGTAGGCCTTCATCCCCGCGGCAGCGACCACGAAACAGGCCACCGTCAGCGGCAGGTTGCCGCGGACCAGCGCCCCCGCCACCAGCGCCGCCGCGCCGATGAACACCGGCACCGACGCGTGCCAGCGGCGCTCCCCGGTGCGGTCGGAACTCCGCCCGACGAAGATCTGCCCCACGATCACCAGTAGCGAGGGGAGCATGACCAGCACCGTGACCTCCTCGAGCTTCAGCGCATAGGTCTTTTCGAGGATGCTCGGGAGGAAAAACTCGATCCCGTAGTTGGCCGTCACGATCCCGAAGTAGGCCAGTGCGAGCAGCAGCACGCGCGGGTTGGTGAGCGCCTGCCAGACCGGCATGTGGGCCGCCTTCTGGCGGCGCGTGTCGGCCGCGAGCTGTTCCTCGAGCGCGTCGGCCTCGTCGCGCGACAGCCAGACCGCGTCGTGCGGCCGGTCGGGCATGAGCACGAGCACGAGCAGGCCGACGACCACCGCCGGAATCCCCCAGGCGATGTAGATCCACTGCCATCCGGCCATGCCGAGGAGATGCGGATGGGCCACCGTCACGCCGTCGATCACCTCCTCCGTGCCGATCGGCAGCAGCAGCCGCGACAGCGCCGGCCCGACGATCATCGCGATCGGCGAGGCGACGAGGAAGATCGACAGCGCCCGGGCCCGCTCCTTCGCCGGGAACCAGTGCGTCAGGTAGACGATGATCCCCGGGAAGAACCCCGCCTCGGCGAGGCCGAGGAGAAAACGCACCGCGTAGAACTGCAAGGGCGTCTTCACGAACGCGGTCAGCGCCGCGCAGATCCCCCACGTGACCATGATCCGGCAGATCCATTTCCGGGCGCTCCAGCGCTCGACGATGATCGACCCCGGGATCTCGAGGAGGAAATAGCCGAGGAAGAAGATCCCGGCGCCCAGACCGATGACGTCATTGGTGAACGCCGGCAGGTCCTTGGCCATCGTCAGCTTCGCGATCGCCACGTTGGTGCGGTCGACGTAGGCGATGACGTAGCAGAGGAAGAGAAGCGGCAGGAGCCGCCGGTAGGCCTTGCCAAGCGCCCTGTCGAGGGCGCCGGGCGTCGCTTCGGTCGGCACGGCGGTGTCCCTCCCGCGGTCGTCAGCGTTGGTCGGGCACGGGCAGCGCGTCGTTCGCCCGGCGGCAGCGGTGCAGCGACATCAGCGCGTAGGCCGTGCCGTATTGCTGGTGGTAGTTGTAGAGCGGATAGTCCCACCATGAGCCGTCGGCATCCTGGACCGCAAGCAGGATCCGCGCGAGGTGGTCCTGGTAGAACGGCCGCTCCGCCGCCGGGAGGATGTCGATCACCCGCGCCGCGTAGTAGTGGCCGAAGTAGTAGAAGTAGCCCGCCACCTGGAAGAACGACTCGTGGGGCACGGGGCGCTTCCGCCCCAGATCGAGCCAACCGTTGCGCTGGATGAGACGGTCGAGCCACTCGGCGAGCACGCCGTCGGTGATCGTCTGGTCGCCCCACAGCCGGAAGGCGAGGTTGCAGGCCTGGCTGCGGCCAAGGCTGCCGGCGGGGCGGTTGATCCCCATCCGCGGCTCCATCCGCAGGTAGCTGCCGTACAGGTAGCTGTAGTCGGGAAGCCGCTGCTTGCGCGTCGATTCCAGGGCGCGCTGCGTGATCCGCGCGGGGGGCTCGATGCCGATCGCGCGGGCGTCGGCGAGGGCGATCAGGACCATCGCGTTGACGAAGCTCGTCGAGCTCGACGCGGGGCGCTGCGTGCCGGCGGTGAAGTCGTAGTAGCCCCAGCCCCCCTCGGCCGACTCGTAGCGGACGAGCTTCTCGAACTGCCCGCGGATCAGCCCGGCGATCCGCTCGCGCCGCTGGGCGTCGTCGGGGAGCCGGCCGTGCATCGCCACGAGGGCCTGGATGCCGTAGCCGTGCGACCAGACATTGTAGATCAGCATCGGGTCGTCGCGGCGGACCGTGGGCAGCTCGTCCATGAGCCACGCCTCGCCGCGTTCGATGGCGCGCAGCACCTCCGGCGAGCCGTCGGTCTCCTCGATCAGCGCCTGCACGCACAGCGCGGTCGTCGCCGCACGGAAGCCGTGGTGCGAGCCGACGCCGGCGATGATATTGAGGTCTTTGGTGCGTTCGGGCGTGCCGAACGAGCCATCGTCGTTCTGGACGGCGACGAGGAACCGCCGCCCGCGGTCGATGGCGCCGTCGAGCTCCGCCGGCGAGAGGCGCTCGGCCGCCGCCGGCCGGGGGGGCGCGCGGCGTTCGGGCGCCGTCACCGCCGCTGGTTCGTCTGCCCGTGACGGCGCCCACGCTTGGCCGACCATGGCCGTGAGCACGCCGACGACGATTCCCGCGCGCGTCATTCGATCCCTCCTCGGCGCCTGGCCAATCACCTTCAGGGGCGCTTGGCGAGCACCGCCTCGCCAGCCGCGACGCCCTCGAGAATCTCGATCCGATCACCCGCCGTCCGGCCGACCTTGACCACGCGCTTCAGCGCCGCCGGCTGCCCCGGCAGGTAGACGACGCGGCTGCCGTCGTCGTCGCGGAACACGGCGCTGGTCGGGAGCGTCACCGCGTCGGGACGGGCATGGACGATGGCCCGGAGGCGGCCGCCCATCCCGGGGAGCAGCGCCGGCCCGCCGGCAGGGGGCGCGACGGCGAACTGGGCGTGGTAGCGGCCGTTCTTCGGGACGCCGTTGAAAGCGGCGAGTGTCGCCGGGATCTCGGCCTCGGGGTAGCCGTCGGGCGTCACCCGGCCCGCGATCCCGGGGGTGACGAGGTGCAGGTCCTTCTCCTCGATCGTGGCGGAGAACCCGACGCGGGCCGGATCGACGACGGTGAACATCATCTCCCCGGGGGGCGCGTCCTGGCCGGCCGCCGCCTTGCTGCTCACCGCCGCGGTCGACCAAGCGCCGTCGTGGAACCGGCCGTGGTACACGATCCCGGAACGCGGTGCGCGGAGGGTCGTCTTGAGGCGGTCCTCCTTCAGTTCGGCGAGCTTGCGCGCCGCCTGGGCCCGCTCGAGCTCCTCCTTGGCGACGGTGAGGCGCTGCTGGTCGAGGCGCAGCGGCAGCGTCGCCCGGGCCTTCTCGAGGTCGAGCGCGGCACGGGCCGCGGCGGCAGCGACCGCCTCGTCGCGCCGCGGCACCTCGACGGACAACTGCTCCTCGGCGTTGAGGCGCGAGTTCTTGAGGCGGAACTCCGCCTGCTCGACCTCGAACCGGGTCCGCTGGAGGATCATCTCCTCCGTCTCCTCGGTGAGGTCCTTGTCCTTGTACATCTGTTGGAGCTGGCGGAGCTCCTCGTTGGCGTACTTGAGGAACTCCTCCGCCGCCTTGAGGCCGAACCGCGCCTGCTCCTCGGTCTGCTTCCGCTCCACGGTCTGCCAGCGCTTGAGATCCTCGGCGGCGATCCGCCCGGCACGTTCGGCGGCGGCGAGCTCGAGGGGATGGAGGGCCTCGCTCACCGGCAGTTCGCGCCGGGCGATCTCGAGCGCTTTCTCGGCGACGGCCGCGGCGCTCTCGGCGTCGGCGATCGCCTGGTCGAGTTTCTTGGTGTCGTATTGGATGATCACGTCGCCGGCGTTCACCTTGGAGCCATGGGGCACGACCGAGACGATCCGCAGCGGCTGCTGCCAGGCCTGGGGGTCGAAGTCGATCAGCGCTGCGTCGAGGGGAACGACGTCGCCTTTGGCCTCGAGCGCGACCTCGAACCGACCGCGTTCGGCGGTCACCGTTTCCGGCGCCTTGGCCGGGGCGGCATCGGCGGCAGCCGCCGGGGGCTGCTGTGCCGCGGCGGCGGTCGCCGCGGTGCCGAGCACCGCCACGACGACGCGGGCCACGCTCCCTGCGCTCACCAGGCCGAATCCGTTTCGCACCACTCGCATCGCTCCCCCCGTGATCGTCCGTTCGCCGGCCCCGCACCCTTCCCTCCGGGTGCACCGGGCAGCCGTATGGCCGCGGCCGGTCGCCGAGCGTACCACGGAGTCAACGCCGCTGCCCGCGGGCCTGGCTCAGTCGGCGGCCGGCGTCGAGGTGCGCCCCGGCGCCGCCCCACCCCCCAGCTCATGGAGGTAGTCGAGCGTGTAGATCCCGCTGGCGTGACCGTCGGTGAACTCGATTCCGTAGGCATACTGCCCGACCGGACGCATCGTGGCCACCGCCAACGGGACCAGATCGGCCGGCGCGAGCACGGGGAGCAGTGGTGCCGCGGGTGGCGCCGCCCCGCGCCGCTCGCGGCAGGTGGCACACGGGCAGGCGTCGCGGAGCAAGCGCGGCGAGTATTCGGCGCGGAGGCCGTCGGACCACTCGATGGCGATGTCGCCGCGCGGTGTGCGGGCGACCGACGTGGGAAACGGGCTGGCCATCTCGGCTCCTCGGGGATGGGGTCGGGACAGACCGGACGGTCAGCGGTGCCGGCGCCGGTCGACGACCCGGCGCCCCTTCCCTTCGCAGCGCGGCAGCGCCCCGGCCGGCACCTCGGTGACGTCGACGCGCAGGCCGAGACGGATGTGCAGCTCGTCGGCGACGCGCGCCGGCGCGTGGAGCCGGTCCTCGATCTCGACGGCGAGCCGGTCGAGGGCGCCGTCGCGATCGACCGTGAGCCGGTACTCGACGACGTCGGGGAAGGCGCGGACGATCCCGTCGATCGCCGACGGGAAGACATTCACCCCGCGGATGACGAGCATGTCGTCGGTCCGTCCGAGCACGCCCCCGGCGAGGCGCACCCAGGGCGACGCCCCCGCCTCGACCTCGGTCGCCGTCGGCCAGCGCGGCCGGACGATGTCGCCGGTGCGGTAGCGGATCACCGGCGCCCCGGCACGGCCGAGCGTGGTGAGGACCAACTCGGCCAGACCGCCGGGATCGTCGGCGCTGGCGGGGGGCAGGGGGATGAACTCGGGGTGGAACCACTCCTCGATCACCTCGAGGTCGGGCGTCGCGTTGATGGCTCCGCCGGTGCTGCCGACGCCCCACGGCCCGACCTCGCTGGCACCGGCGTGATCGAGCACGTCCGCCCCCCACGCGCGCCGCAGCGCCGCGCGCACCGCCGGCACCGATCCCCCGGGCTCGCCGGCGACCACCACCAGCCGCACCGCCAGCGTTGTCAGGTCGTCGCCCGTAACGCCGGCCACCTCCGCCAGGTGCAGCGCGTAGCTGGGGGTCGCCAGCAGCACGGTGGCGTTCGTGCTCCGGGCCAATGCCAAGCGCGCCTGTGACGACATCCCCCCCGCCGGGATCGCCAGGGCGCCGGCGGCGATCACCCCCTCGAACCCACTCCAGAACCCGAGGTACGGCCCGAACGAACTGGCGACCAGCACGCGGTCGCCGGGGCCGACCGCGCCGCGGCCGAGCACCGTCTGCCAGCACGCCATCCACCATTCCCAGTCGGCTGCCGCGTCGAGGATCGGCAGGGGCCGGCCGTGCGTGCCGCTGGTCTGGTGGTAGCGCACATACCGGTCGGGATCCCAGGTGAGGTTGGCGGGGAGACCGGAGTCGGCGGCGCCGGAGACGAGCTCCTCCTTGGTGGTGAACGGCCAGTCGGCCAGGTCGGCAAGCGCTGTCGGTGCTCGGCGGGCGCCGAGCTTGCTGGCGTAGAAGCGGTTGGCGGGAAGCACCGTCCCGAGGAGCTCCCGCAGACGCGCGAGCTTGACCCGGTCGAGGTCGGCGCGATCTCGGGAAGGGGGCGTGGGCAGCGGCCGCATGCCCGATTATTGCATGAGCGGCGGAGCGCCGAGGCTCGGTAGCCCCTGCCCGGGGGCGTTTTGCAGAGGCGCTTGCAGGGCCGGCTGCGGGAACGACAGCGGTGGTGGAGGCGGCGAACCTGCCGGGCCGAACGCCGGGCTCGGCGCGGGCACCGGGGCCGGAGCGAGCCGTGGGGCCAGCGGTGGCGGAGTCGGCAGGCTACCGGCGGCGAGCCGGGCCTGCTCGGCACGGGCGGCGACGTCCTCGGCGGGGATCGCCGCGGCGGGAACCATCGTCAGATCGACGACGCGCTCGTCGCGGATCTCCCATGGCCAGAGGTTCTCGGTGACGAAGTCGAGGGGGAACACCTGGTACCACGGATGGGGGAACGGCTGGCGGACGGTGAGCGTTTCGTAGCCATCCTTGACCAGACGGATTTTGCGGGTGCCGTAATAAATGAAGTCGGTCGATACCGGCGCCTGGCCGAGCTGATAATCATCGACGTAGACCAGTGCCCCCGGGGGAGTGCTGCGGATCGTCATCCGCCGCTGCACGCAGCCACCGGCACCGGTGAGGAGGCCCAGCACCGCAGCGACCGCGAGGGCACGGGCCGGAAACGGGCGGCGGGCAGCGGCGGACGGCGGCGGGCAGGGGATGGCCATGGCGCGGACCCTAGCAGGCGCCGCGGTACCCCACCAGATCATCCGGGCCGGACCCGGTTAGCAGCCCGTGGAAAAAAGTGATCGGCCGCCGGATGCGGCCGACGGCGACCCGGGAAACCCTCGGCGTTTCCCGCGGTCGCCTCAGTGGACAAAGGCCATGGAGGGCTTTGTCCACGGACAGTTCGTCCGTCGAGCCGTATCGCGACGGCCGGGTCGCCGGGGTTAGAATCCCGCCGTTCCCCAATTCCTGACGGTACACCCAGGCGGGACAAGGCGTGGGATACGGCACGAGCCTCGTCTGTCACGACCTGTCCGACGTCGGCCGCCGCCGCGCCTCCAACCAGGATTCCCGGGCCGTTCTCCCCCCCGCCGACCCCCAGCAGTACCAGGCGCGCGGGTGGCTGTTCCTCGTCGCCGACGGGATGGGGGCCCATGCCGCCGGTGAACTGGCCAGTTCGATCGCCGCGCGCCAGGTGCCGCTGGTCTACGAGAAGACCGCCGAGCATTCGCCCCCCCTGGCCCTGCGGCGGGCGCTGGAGCAGGTCAATGGCGAGATCCACCAGCGCGGCGAGAACGCCGCCGAGTTCCGCGGGATGGGCACCACCTGCTCGGTGCTCGTCCTCCTTCCGCGCGGGGCCCTCGTGGCCCATGTCGGCGACAGCCGTGTGTACCGCGTCCGGCGCGGCACGATCGACCAACTGACGCGTGACCACTCGCTCGTCTGGGATCTCGAGGCCAGCGGCGGACTGTCGCGCGTGCAGGCCGGCGCGGCACCGCGCAACATCATCACGCGCTCGATGGGCCCGCATCCGTGCGTCGACGTCGACCTCGAGGGCCCGTTCGGGGTCGAGGCCGGCGACGTCTTCGTCCTCTGCAGCGACGGCCTCTCCGGCCAGGTCGCCGACGAGGAAATCGGCCTCCTCGCGGCCGGGCTCGAGCCGCGTGCCGCGGCCGCCACGCTCCTCGGCCTGGCGCTGATCCGTGGCGGTCCCGACAACGTCACGGTGATCGTCGCCCGGGCCGGCGCGGAGGAGGTGTCGCCACGCCACCGCCGCGCCGACGACTGGCCGCTCACCGACGAGGACCCCACCCCGCGGCAGCCGACGCGCCCGGCCTGGTGGCCGCTGGCGGCGTCGGCCGTGGGGCTGTTCGTGTCGCTGCTGGTGAGCCCGTGGAGCGACCTCACGACGCGGCTTCCGGAACCGTGGCGACCGGTCTGCTGGGCGATCAGCGCGCTGGCGCTGGTCGTCGCGTTCGGCGCGCTGGCGGTGGCGATCCTCGGCTTCCTCCCGGCCGACGTCGGCGGTCGCTTCGTCCTCCAGCCCGGCGGGCGCCTCGGCCGCGCACCCTACCGGTCGTACGACTCGAGCCCGCGCCCGGCCCTCCTCGAGGGGATCGTGGGCAGCATCGAGTCCGCCTCCGACGGCCTCGACGAACCGCAGCGCCTGCGGACCCTCGAGCATCTCGCCCGGGCCCGCCAGCGCGGCGCCGGGCAGGCGGTCGGCGAGGCCCTGGCGGAGATCGCGGCCGCGGTCGCGATCTACATGCGGTCGCTCGAGGCGGCGCGGGGCGGCGACACCACCGGCGGGACGACGGGGATCGGCACGCCACCCATGCCGCGGGGGCCGGCATGACGATCATCACGCGCTACGTGCTCCGCGAGCTGCTCCGGGTGTTCCTCGTGGCCCTCGGGGCGCTGACGCTGTTCATGCTCGTCGTCGGGCTGGTGAAGGAGGCGCAGCAGCAGGGGCTGGGGCTGGTGCAGATCGTGGCGTTGGTGCCGTACATCCTCCCCGAGGCGATGCGGTTCGCGGTGCCGGGGACGATGCTGTTCGCGGTCGCCAGCGTGTTCGGGCGGATGTCCGCGGCCAACGAGATCACGGCGCTCAAGGCGGCGGGCATCACCCCGCTGGCGGCGATCCGCCCGGCGCTCGGGCTGGCGGTGGCGGTGAGCCTGGTGTCGGTGTGGCTCAACGACGTGGCCGTGTCGTGGGGGCGCGACGGTGTCCGCCGCGTGATCGTCTCCAGCGTCGAGGACATCATCTACGGGCGGCTGCGGCAGCAGCGCGCCTACGCCACCGCACAGGTCTCGATCAACGTCAAGGCCGTCGAGGGGCGGACGCTGGTCCGGCCGACGCTCTCGATCCAGCCGTCGGGCGGCGGCCCGGCGGTGACGATCTCGGCGGCGGCCGCCGAGCTCCGCGCCAATCCGGACGCCGGCACGCTCACCGTGCTGTGCCGCAACGGCACCCTCCATGTCGGCGACGTCAAGGCGGTGTTCCCCGACACCATCGAACGCGAGTTGCCCCTCGACGCCGTGAGCCGCAAGGGCGGGGGCTCGACGAGCCCGTCGGAGATCGCGATGGCCGACTTCGCCGCGGCGCGCGTCGAGCAGGCGGAGCGCATCAGCCGCATCGAGCAACTGGCCGCCGGCAAGCGCGCCCTGGCCCTCCTCGAGGGGCGTCTGGAGGGCACGCTGCCGCGCGCGGTGGAGCACGAGCGCGGCGTCGCCGCCGCCGAGCGCGGCCGCTACCACCGGATCGTGATGGAGCCGTGGCGCCGGTGGGCCAACGGCTTCTCGGCGCTGTGCTTCGTGCTCGTCGGGGCGCCGATGGCGATCCGGCTGCGCAACGCCGACTTCCTCACGAGCTTCTTCCTCTGCTTCCTGCCGATCCTCCTGGTCTACTACCCGGTGTTCATGTTCGGGGTCTCGCAGGCCAAGTCGGGCTCGGTCCCGCCGGTGGCCGTCTGGACGGGCAACGTGCTGGTCTGCCTGTGGGGGGCGTGGCTGCTGCGGCGCGTGCTCCGCACCTGAGCCGGCACCCCGGGGCCGCTGGCGGTCTTTTCCGCGCCCCTGGGAAGCTGGCAGACTTGGTTTTCTCATCCACCGGACCCGCCCCCATGCCCCGCCCCGTCACCCTGTTCACCGGCCAGTGGGCCGACCTGCCGCTGGAAGATCTCGCCCGCAAGGCGCGGTCGTTCGGCTTCGACGGCCTCGAGCTGGCCTGCTGGGGCGACCACTTCGACGTCCGCCGTGCCGTCGCCGAGACCGGCTACTGCGCGGCGATCCGCGACACGCTCGAGCGCCACGAGCTGTGCGTGCACGCGATCTCCTCCCACCTCGTCGGCCAGGCCGTCTGCGACCGGATCGACGACCGCCACCGGGCGATCCTCCCGCCCCATGTCTGGGGCGACGGCGACCCGGTGGGGGTCAACCGCCGCGCCGCCGCCGAGATGATGGAGACGGCCCGGGCCGCGCGCCGGCTCGGCGTCGCGGTCGTCTGCGGCTTCACCGGCTCGTCGATCTGGCCGCTGCTGTACTCGTTTCCCCCGGTGCCCCCGGAGTGGATCGAGGAGGGATTCCGCGCGTTCGCCGAACGCTGGAATCCGATCCTCGACGTGTTCGCCGAGTGCGGCGTGCGCTTCGCACTGGAGGTCCATCCCGGCGAGATCGCCTACGACACCGTGACCGCGGCCCGGGCGCTCGACGCGATCGGGCGCCGCGACGAATTCGGATTCAACTTCGACCCCAGCCACCTCCACTGGCAGGGAGTCGATCCCGTGGCGTTCATCGGCGCCTTCCCCGACCGGATCCACCACGTCCACGTCAAAGACGCCGCCACCACGCTCGACGGCAGCAGCGGGATCCTCGGCAGCCATCTTCCCTTCGGCGATCCACGCCGGGGCTGGGACTTCCGCTCGCCGGGGAGGGGTGCGATCGACTTCGAGGCGGTCATCCGCGCGCTCAATCGGATCGGCTACGGCGGTCCGCTGTCGGTCGAGTGGGAGGACAGCGGCATGGACCGCGAGCATGGCGCCGCCGAGGCGGCCGGTTTCGTCCGTACGCTCGACTTCCCGACCGCCCGTCGTGCCTTCGACGCCGCTTTCAGCCGGGAGGCGTGATGCCGGACCACGGGTCTCTTCGGTCCCGGCGCCACGCCCTGCGGGCGGCGGCCCTGCTCCCCGGAGCGCTCGTGGCCCGCGGCGGCGGCGCGGCCGACCGCCCGGCTTCGCTGCCGGAACTCGACGAGCGCTTCGCGGCGGCGCTCGACGATCTCGTGCGCCGCTGCCGGCGCGTCGGCCAGGAGCGGTTGGCAGACCTCGTCGCCGCCTGGCCGCTGCCCGCCGCCGCGGGGCGCCAGCAGATCGTCGCCATCGCCGAGTCCCTGGTGGTGCCCGAGTGGCTCGAGGGAGACCTGTCCCGCGGCCTGTGGGACGACTTCATCGCCGCGCGCCGCGCCCACGCCGACGCCCTGTTCGCCGTGGCCGCCGCGGCGGCCCGCGCCCATGCCGCCACGCCCCGGCGGGGCACCGACACCGCCGCCGCTCCCCCCTGGCCCGACCAGGGCTGCGAAGCGGTCCGGTTGCTCCATCTCGCGCTCCGCGACGATCCGTCCCACGCCCGCGCCCGCCGCGCCGGCGGCTGGGTCGAGCGCGACGGCCGCTGGGTGCTCGTCGAGGTCGACCGACGGCTCGACCGTGGCGAAGACTACGACCCGGCGTTCGGCTGGCTGCCACGTGGCCGGCTCGCCCGCTACCGCGCCGGCGAGCGCTACGATCTCGGCCGCTGGGTCGATGCCGTTGCGGCCGAGCAGCGCGAGAGGTCGCTGCAACGGCCGCTGCGCTTCGAGAGCGACCACTGGCGGATCGCGACGACGGCCGACCTCACCGCGGCGGCGGACCTGGCGCGGACCGTCGAGGAGGCATGGGCGGCGTGGCAGCAGGCGTTCGGAGCGTACCGGGCCGAGCCGTCGGAACGGGAGCGGTGGTTCGAGGGGCGCGGGCGACCGCCGGTGCTCGACGGTTTCGCCGCCACCCTCGTCCGCGACCGCGACGAATACGTCCGGGGCCTGGAGTCGGTCGAGCCGGCCGTCGGCCGCACCGACGGGATGTACTGGGCGCCGACGAAGACCGCGTGGTTCATCACCGCCGCCGACGCGGACACAGCCGCGGAGACGGCCCGTACCGTCCGCCACGAATGCACGCACCAACTGTTCGCCGAGACGCGGCCGATCAGCCGACTGGCCGGCGAGCGCGTCGGGTTCTGGGCGATCGAGGCCGCCGCCTGCTACATGGAGAGCCTCGTGGCGACGCCGTACGGCTGGACGCTCGGCGGCCCCGACGCCGGGCGGATGCCGGCGGCCCGCGAGCGCGTCCTCGAGGACGGCTTCCAGGTGCCGCTCGGCGAGCTGGCGGCGCTCGGCCGGCGTGAATTCCAGGCCGATCAGCGGCTGGCACCGATCTACAGCCAGATCTCCGGCCTCGCCGACTTCTTCATGAACGGACGGGACGGCCGCTACCGCGCGGCGTTCATCGAGTATCTGGTGCGCGTCTACACCGGCACCGCCACGGCCGACAGCCTCGAGAAGCTCTGCGACTCGAGCCACGCCGAGCTCGACGAGCAGTTCCGTCGCCACCTCGCCGCGGCCGACTCGGCGGCGGCCGCGGTGCGGTGAGTGGTACACTCCCTGCGCGCGATCCACCCCGGAGGACCGACATCGATGGCCACCCCCACTCGGCCGCTCCCCTTCGACGCCACCGACCGGCTCGCCATCGACACGATCCGGACGCTGGCGATGGACGCCGTCGAGGCCGCCAAGAGCGGCCATCCGGGCACGCCGATGGCGCTGGCCCCGGTGGCCTACACGCTGTGGCGTGACTTCCTCCGCTACGATCCGCACGATCCCGCCTGGCCCGACCGCGACCGGTTCGTCCTCTCCTGCGGCCACGCGTCGATGCTGATCTACGCGCTGCTCCACCTCGCCGGTGTCCGCCGCTCGGCCGGCAGCGCGGAGCCGGCGGTCAGCCTCGAGGCGATCCGCGGCTTCCGCCAGCTCGACAGCGTCTGTGCAGGCCATCCCGAGCACCACCTCATCGCCGCCATCGAGACGACCACCGGGCCGCTCGGCCAGGGCTGTGGCAACTCGGTCGGGATGGCGATCGCCGCGCGCTGGCTGGGAAGCCGGTACGGCGTCCCCGGCGCGAGGCTCTTCGACCACGACACCTACGTGCTGTGCAGCGACGGCGACCTGATGGAGGGCGTCGCCGCCGAGGCGGCGTCGCTCGCCGGGCACCTCGGCCTGGCCAACCTGTGCTGGATCTACGATGACAACTCGATCACGATCGAGGGTGAGACGCACCTCGCCTACACCGAGGACGTGGCGGGGCGATTCGCGGCCCTCGGCTGGCGGATCGAACGGGTCGCCGACGCCAACGACACCGCGGCCATCCACCGGGCCCTGACGGCGTTCCGCTCCGAGACCAAACGCCCGACGCTGGTGATCGTCAAGAGCGTGATCGGCTACGGTGCGCCGAAGAAAGCGGGCTCGCACGAGGCGCACGGCGCGCCGCTGGGTGCCGACGAGATCCGCGGCGCCAAGGCGGCCTACGGGTGGCCCGTCGACGGCACCTTCCACGTGCCTGCCGAGGTCCCCGAGCGGTTCGCCGCCACGTTGGGAAGCCGCGGCGCCGCGGCCCGCGTCGCCTGGAACACGGCACGCGACCAGGTCCGCTCCCACGCTCCGCATCTGGTCGCCGAGCTCGACACGCTGCTGGCCGGAAAGCTGCCTGCCGGCTGGGAAGCGGCGATCCCTGTCTTCCCCGCCGATCCCAAGGGTCTCGCCAGCCGGGTGTCGAGCGGCAAGGTGATCCAGGCCCTCAGCGGCGCGATTCCCTGGTTCCTCGGCGGTTCGGCCGACCTCGCCCCGTCGACGATGACGCTCGTCCCGGGGGCCGGCGACTTTTCTGCCGAGGATCCCACGGGGCGCAATTTCCACTTCGGGATCCGCGAGCACGGCATGGCCGCGGCCGTCAACGGCATGGCGCTGTCGGGGCTGCGACCCTACTGCGCGACGTTCTTCGTGTTCTTCGACTACCTCAAGCCGGCCCTTCGGCTCTCGGCGCTCGGCGGCCTCGGCGTGATCTACGTGCTGACGCACGACTCGATCGGCCTCGGCGAGGATGGCCCCACGCACCAGCCGATCGAGCAGCTCGCCAGCGCCCGTGCGGTGCCGGGGATCAGCGTGTTCCGTCCCGCCGATGCCAACGAGGTCGCCGAGGCCTACCGGGTGATCCTCCGCGATCCACACCGGCCGGCGGTGCTCGTCCTCTCACGGCAAAACCTTCCCACGCTCGACCGGACCGGTTTCGGACCGGCCACGGGCACGGCACGCGGGGCCTACGTTCTCCGTGAGGCCACCGGCGGCAAGCCGCAGTGCATCCTCATCGGGACGGGGAGCGAGGTCGGGATCTGCCTCGAGGCCGCGACCATGCTCGAGCGCGACGGCATCCGGGCGCGGGTCGTGAGCATGCCCTGCTGGGACCTGTTCGAGGCCCAAGACGAGGCCTACCGCGAGACGGTCCTGCCCGAGGCGGTGGGCGCCCGTGTCGCCTGCGAGGCGGCCGCCGGGTTCGGCTGGGAAAAGTGGCTCGGACGCCACGGCCGCTTCGTCGGCATGAACGGCTTCGGTGCCTCGGCTCCGGCCCCGAAACTGTATTCCCACTTCGGGATCACCGCCGCGGCAGTGGCCGACGCCGCCCGTGCCCAACTGACCTGACGCGACGATCGCGGAGCGGCTCGGCCGCCCTCTCGGCCTGCCGCCATGATCACGGCTGATGGTGGGAATCGCCGATCACCGCATCCTCGGCATCGACACCGGCGCGGACCTCGCCACGGTGGTTGCGATACAGATGGTCGTCGATGTGAAGGGCGTGGGGACCGATCCGTTCGACGTGGCCGTCCTCGTAGAGGACATGGTGCGTGCGCCGCGGATGGTTGCCGCTCCAATGCCCGTCGTCGTCGGGGGCATCGGCAAGGATCGGATGGTGGGCGCGACCCAGGTTGACCAACGGCTGCAGCCGGCCGGTGGGATCGCGATGGCCGAGCGTGTAGCCGAAATCCCCGCCCATCGACCGGACCATCCGATCGAATGCCTCGGCATCGCCCACTGCCGCGGCGCGCTTCACCTCGTCGAGCGACGGGATCACGAGGCTCCGCTTGGCCAGGTCGGACCCGGGCACGAGGAACGTGCCGTCGTCGGCGCGGAGGCGGTGCTCGGAGACGAGCGTCGGCGCGTAGAGGCCGGCACGCGACAGTGGTCCGGAGTCGGGGGGAGTGGGGAAGCGCCGGTGGTGTTCGGAATAGCCTGCCAGTCCGCCGGCGATCGACTGCACGTTGCGCTGGGTGCGTAACGAACGCGACTGGTCGATCCCGTCGAGCACCAGCGGGATCAACAACACGCTGGCGGCGATCGCGGTCGCCGCGAGGATCGCCCGGTCGATCCAAACCCGTGGCGACCGGACACGCGGCGGCACCCGCTCCTCGCTGAAGATCCGCGGCCGGGGCAGCGGGCCACCCGCCGCAGGTGCATGGGGCCTCAGGCGACGGCCGTCTTCACGGTGATTCTCGATGAACCGCAGGGTCCGCCGGGCGAGCCCCTCGGGAGGCCGTTCCGTGCCCGCGTCGGCCTCGAGGACCGTCGCCGCGCGGCGCAGCCGGTCGAGATCCTTCCGCAGGGGCGGACCGGTCACGGCGTCGGCGAGCGCCACGTCCACCCGCTGCCGCTGGTCGTCGTCAAGCGCTTCGAGGAGATAGCCGACAAGTTCGTCTCGCATGCTGGTGTCCGATGAGCTGGTGCCGCGGATTCTTCGGTCCCGTTCGCCGGCGTGGAACACCGGGGCGGAGGCCCGGTCATCGGGATTCCCCGATCACCGTGCTCGTCCTGCCCCGGGTGCCGACGGCGGGTCATGGAGTGTTGCCACTGTCCTGCCACGAACGGTTGAGCTTGAGCAGCGCCGCATGGAGCCGGCTTTTCACCGTGCCCACCGGCACACCGAGGACGTCGGCCGCTTCGCGGTATTTCAACCCCTGGTGGTAGACCAAGAGCAGCGCCCCGCGGAGCGTGTCGGGAAGATCCTCGACCGCCGTGCGGACCCACTGCTTGGCCTCCTCCCCGGAGAGCCGCTCGTCGGCCGTCTCGTCCCGCCCCGCAAGCATCTCCACCAGCGCCCCGACGTCGTCGTCGCCGGTCCGCTGGTCGAGGCTGACCATGCGGTGCCGACGATTGCGGCGCTGGGCGTCGATGGCCTGATTCGTGGCGATCGTGTAGAGCCACGGTCGGAACCGTCGGCCCTCGTCGAAACCCTCCTTCTTGAGATAGACCTGGAGAAAGGTCGCCTGAAACACGTCCTCGGCCATCTCGGCACTGCCGAGGTAGCGCTTCAGGTACCCGAACAACTCCGTTTCGTACCGGTGGACGAGTCGCTCGAAGGCCGACTCGTCGGCGCTGGTGCGGAACCGCCGGAACAGGTCTTCGTCCGCATCTCCATCGCGACGCCCCGGTCCGTCATCAGCGGCCCACGAACGCCCGCCGTCGCCGTCCCCTCCAGGGCCGGCGGCGGCCGGCGCATCGTCGTCGTGCTGGGCACCGTTCTCCACCGGACCGGTGGCGGGCAGGGCCTGCTCGCCACGTTTCCCCGAACCGCTCGGACGGCGCACCGGACCTCGGGCGGGCCCGGGGCCGTGGTCGGCGGCGGCGTGGGAATCGTGACTCGACATCGGTGGCTACGCAAGCCAGCGGTGGTCGGTTCGGCCCGGGCCCCCCACCGGTGAGGCCAGGGAGTATAAACGCAACGCGTCAGCCCCCGCGAAGTTGTGCAGCGCGGCTCCGGAGCCTCCGATTCGCCTTCGTGAGATCCGGTCCCGGACCGTCGTTCGGCCGATGCCGTCGCCAACCGGACGCCCTCGACCGGAGGGTACACTAAATCCCTCCCTTCCAGGCGACGACCCGTGAACGCTCGCCCGCACCCGTGCCGTGGAGCCCAGACGCAACGCATCCCACTGGTGGCCGGCATCACGACGATGGTGGCGTTCGCCGCCGCCACGGCCGCAGAGCCGCACTACGACCGGGACATCCGCCCCCTGCTCGCCGAGCATTGCCTCGGGTGCCACGGCCCCGATGCCGCGGCCCGGCAGGGCGACCTGCGGCTCGACACCGCCGCCGACACCCACGGCACGGTGATCGCCCCGGGCCGCCCCGACGACAGCGAATTGATCCGCCGGGTCGCCGCCACCGATCCGGACCTGCGGATGCCGCCGCCGGAGCATGGCCCCGGTCTCGCGGCCGCCGAGGTGGAGCGACTGCGGGGCTGGATCGCCGCCGGTGCGACGTTCGAGGGACACTGGGCATTCCGCCCGATCGCCCGCTCCGATCCCCCGGCGACCGACCAGCCGGGTGCGACCGCGATCGACGCCTTTCTCGCTGCCGCTCGGCAGTCACGTGGGCTGCCCGAGCCTCCGCTCGTCGACCGCCGCCGGCTCCTCCGGCGGGCGACCTTCGACCTCACCGGCCTCCCCCCGACCTGGGACGAGGTGGTGGCGTTCGTCGCCGACCCGGCGCCCGACGCCGAGGCCTTCGCCCGCGTGGTCGACCGGCTCCTCGACTCGCCCCGCTACGGCGAACGTTGGGGCCGGCACTGGCTCGACATCGCGCGCTACGCCGACACGCAGGGCGGCAGCGCGATCGGCTTCACGCGGTTCCCCTTCTCGTTCACCTACCGCGACTACGTGATCCGGTCGTTCAACGACGACGTTCCCTGGGATCGGTTCGTCACCGAGCAGGTCGCCGCCGACCAGATGGACCTTTCAGCCAACGACCCGGCGCTGGCGGGGCTCGGGTTCCTCACCGTCGGCATGCAGTTCCGCAACCGCTTCGACCTCCTCGACGACCAAGTCGACGTCGTCACCCGCGGGCTGATGGGGCTGACGGTCGCCTGCGCCCGCTGCCACGACCACAAGTACGACCCGATCTCGACCGCCGACTACCACGCCCTCGTCGCCACGTTCGCGCCGAGCAAGCCGCCCGAACTGCCTCCCGTCATCGGCACGCCGCCCCCCTCCCCGGCACTCGCCGACTACGAACGCGAGCTCGACCGGCGGCGGACGGTGCGCGACGACATGGCGCGCGACCAGATCGCCGTCCTCGAGGGGCGGCTGCGGATGCAGGTCGGCCTCTACCTCCGCGAGCTCGCCAAGGGCACGCCCGAGCAGGATCTGTCGAGCGCCTTCCTCTCGTTCCGCACCGACGACGTGCGCCCCCATCTGCTCGACCGGTGGCGCGAGTACCTCGCCGCCATCGGCCCCGACGATCCGGTGTTCGGCCCCTGGGTCCGGCTCCGCGACCTGCCGGCCGACGGCTTCCGCGAGCGCTGCGCCGAGATCGTGACGGCCCTGGGGGCGGAAAACGGCGACGCGGCAGCCGCGGCCGCCCGCAACGGTCTGTCCGACGACGCCCCGCGCCACAATCCGCTCGTTCTCACCGCCCTCGCCGACCGCTCGTGTGCCACGCTGTCCGACGTCGCCGACGCCTACGGCGACCTGTTCCGCAGCATTCACCGCGAGTGGCTCGAAGCCCAGCGGCTCGCGGCCGAGGAAGCGGTCGGCGACGGGGTCGTGACCGACGAGGACCCGCGGCATCTGGTGGTCAACAGCCCGATCCGCCGGCAGCTCCGCCACCACCTCTTCGCCCCCGGCACGCCCACCGTCCTCGACGCCGACCTCGGCCGCCAACTCCTCAACCGCACCGTTCAGGACGCGCTGGCCGGCAAGGCGGCGGCGATCCACGATCTCCACCTCTCCTCGCCCGGGTCGCCCCCCCGGGCGATGACGCTCGTCGAGCGGGCCAACGCCCCGCCGACGAGGATCCTCCGGCGCGGCAACCCGCTCGATCGCGGCGAAGCCGTCGCCGCCCGTTTTCCCACGATCCTCGCCCCTCCCGATGCCGCACCGTTCACGCCCGGCCAACGCCGGCTCGACCTCGCCACGGCGCTGGTCTCGGCCGACAACCCGCTCGTCCGCCGCGTGCTGGTCAACTGGGCCTGGCAGCATCATTTCGGCGTCGGCCTCGTGCGGACCCCCGACGACTTCGGGACGCGCGGCCGGTCGCCGACGCACCCCGAGCTCCTCGACTGGCTCGCCGAGGCGTTCCGCGACGACGGCTGGTCTCTCAAGGCCCTCCACCGGCGGATCATGTCGAGCGCCGCCTACCGCGCCGCCCCGGTCGAGGACCCGGCAGCCCGCGCCCTCGATCCCGACAACGAGACGCTGTGGCGGATGCCGCGCAGGCGCCTCGACCTCGAGGCGATGCGCGACGCGATGCTCGCCGTGTCGGAGGAGCTCGACACCACCCCCGGAGGCCCGCCGATCGATCTGGCCGCCGTGCCGACGATCCCGCGACGGACGGTGTACGGGTTCGTCAACCGCGACGTCGTCGCCCCGCTGATGGCGACGTTCGACGGCAGCAATCCGGCCGCCTGCACCGCCGTCCGCCCCGAAACCACGGTGCCGCAGCAGGCCCTGTTCGCCCTCAACTCCGACTTCGTCCAGGACCGGGCGGCGGCGCTGGCCGTGGCGGCGGCGCGGGCCGTGCCCGCGGGGGGGGCGGAGCGCGTGGCGTGGCTGTTCCGGCGCGTGGTGTCACGCGATCCCGCGCCTGACGAGACCGCCGACGCCCTCGGCTACCTCGCCGCGGAGCAGGGCGCCCTCACCGACGGCGGCGGCGCGGAGATTCCCTGGGCGCGGTTGGCCCACGTGCTGCTGGCGGGCAACGAGTTCCACTTCGTCGATTGAGCCGACCGAGCGCGAGGTCGCGGCATGATGGATGGCCCCATGAATCGCTCCCGCCGGCAGATCCTCCGTTCGACGGGTCTGGGGTTCGGCTCGCTGGCGCTGGCCGGGCTCCTGGGGCGATCGGCGTCCGCCGCCACGCCTCATTTCCCGCCGCGGGCCAAGCGGGTGATCCACGTGTTCTTGAACGGCGGCATGTCACAGGTCGACACCTTCGACCCGAAACCCGAGCTGCAGGCACGCGGCGGGCAGATGCTCCCCTTCGACAACCTCCAGACCGAACGCAAGACCGGGGTCGCCCTCCCCTCGCCGTTCACCTTCCAACGCCATGGCGAGTCCGGGATCCCGATCAGCGAGATCTTTCCCTGCCTCGCCCGGCACGCCGACGAGTTGGCGGTGATCCGCTCGATGCACGTCGAGCTGCCGAACCACGAGATGTCGCTGATGCTGATGAACACCGGCCACATGCGGCAGGTGCGGCCATCGTTCGGGTCGTGGCTCACGTGGGGGCTGGGGCAGGAGAACGACAATCTCCCCGGCTTCGTCGCGCTGGTTCCCGGCGGGATGCCCGTCGGCGGGGCCGGCAACTGGCGCAGCGCCTTCCTTCCCGGCGCCTACCAGGGGACCCACGTCGACACCTCGAAACCGGACCCCTCGCAACTGGTCGACCACGTGCGAAACAGCCGGATCCCCGCCGAACGCCAGGCGGCCCAGTTCGCCCTCCTCCGCTCCCTCAACGCGCGGCACGCCCTCGAGCGCCCCGGCGAGGAGGCGCTCGAGGCGCGGATCCGGTCCTTCGAACTGGCCTACGGGATGCAGCGCGAGGCGGCCGAGGCCTTCGACGTCCGCCAGGAGCCGGAGCACGTCATCCGTGCCTACGGCGACGGGCTCCAGAACCGCCAGCTGCTCATTGCCCGGCGCCTCGTCGAACGCGGGGTCCGGTTCGTGCAGACCTGGCATGGCAATCTCCAGCCCTGGGACAGCCACTCCAACATCCGCGCCGAACATTCCCGGGTCGCCCGCGAGTGCGACCAGGGGCTCGGCGCGCTGCTGGCCGACCTCAAGGCGCGCGGCATGCTCGCCGACACGCTCGTGCTGTGCACCGGGGAGTTCGGCCGGACGCCGAGCGTGGAGCTGGGGCAGAACGGCTCCGGGGCGTCACTCGGCCGCGACCACAACCACTGGGGATTCTCCCTGTGGCTCGCCGGAGGGGGCGTGAAGGGGGGCACGGTCCACGGCGTTACCGACGACTTCGGGTTCCGGGCGGTGCACGACCCCGTCAGCGTCCACGACCTCCATGCCACGATGCTCCGGCTCCTCGGCTTCGACCACACGCGGCTCACCTACCGCTACGCCGGCCGCGACTACCGGCTCACCGACCTCGAAGGGACGGTGGTCGAGCCGATCCTCGCCTGAAGCACGGCCCCGCCGGCTACTCGAGCCCGTAGGCGCCGGCCATCGGCACGTCGAGCCCGGAACGGCTGGCGAATTGCGTCCGCGACAGGAAACGCGGCTCGAGGTTGAACGTCACGCCGACGTTGTTGCGGCTGTAGTCGACGTTGAACCCGAAGGTCATCAGGAACGACTCACCGATCCGCACGAGCTGGAAGTTCTGGCCGATGTTCATCCCGCGGAGGTTGAGCGCCGTGCCGAACGAGCTCGCCCACTTGGGGCTCATCCGGTAGGTGTACGACCCGGTCAGGACGCTGGCCTGGATCGGTCCGCCGAACTCGTTGAAGCCGATGTAGAAGCTCCCGCGCGGCGTGCGGTTGAGCAGCGCCCCGACGGTGTACAGCTGCTGGCCGCCGGTGAAGAAATCCACGTCGGCGCTCGACAGGACCGTGGTCCGGTCGCCGACGTGCCAGCGGAAGTCGTACTGCCACAGTCCGAGCGGCTGGCCGAAGTTCTGCCCGGTCACCGGAAACACCTCGCCGTCGATGTCGAGCGTGATCCAGTCGATGATCCGGCGGTTGCCCGCCGGGCCGCGCTTCGTCTGCCAGCGCTGCCGGGCGGCGAGCCGGAACACCGACAGATCGTTGGCGATCTCCGTCGGCCCGGTCACCCAGCTGGCGAGGCCGCGCCGGACGGCGTAGGAGCGCGGGTCGTATTTGCCGTCGGGGCCGAACACCACCCCCGGCGGCAGCGGCGTGGCCTGGCCGGGGATCGCCCCGTAGTCCCAATACGGGATGTTGCGCCGGTATTGGTTGATCGTGTCGTCGTCGATCTGGTCGTAGAGCGGGAGCTGGGACAGGTCCTGGGTCGAATCCGCGTAGGCATACTCGAGCTCGAAGACCACCTTGTGGGCGATCCCGTGCACGTTCCACAGCGTGCTCTCGACGGAGTTGTCGGCGGTCCACATCGGCAGGCTGGAACGGATCCCGACCTGACCGTACGCGCGGTCGAGGGGCGACTGCGACAGGTCCTGTCCCCAGTGGGCCAGCTCACCGAGCGCGTAGGGCACGAGCTTGACCGGCCCGGCCTGGAACGGCAGGTCGATCTCGTGGCGCGTCGCCAGCCGCTCGCCGATCACGTCGGCCTCGTAGGGGAGCGTCGTCCAGTACTGCAGCCCCTGCCCGGGCGTCGGCGTCTGCGGCAGCGCCTGGCGGACGTAGGAAGCGCCGCTGTGCTCGTACCACGAGAGGGCGTCGCGGAGCAGCGGCTGCGCCATCGTGTAGTGGTCGAGCCGCGGCCACCACTCGCTCTGGGTGAAGAACGGATCGACGCGGACGCTGGTCAGCAGCCGCAGTTCACGGTTGTCGATCGGCCGCCGGAGATCGAGCCAGGTGCGCTGCTCGTAGCCCTCCTCCCACTCCGCCTCGTAGTACTCCTCGAGGAAGTTCATGTCGCTGATCCATCCGGCGGCGCCCCGCGCCTGCCAGCCACCACCGAGATCCTGGCGGTGACGCCAGAAGGCCCGGCCGCGGAAGTCGTCGGGGTAGGTGAAGTCGCGGCGGTAGAGGCCGAGGTTGTCGATGCCGTGGTCGTTGATGAACCAGGCGTCGAGCACGCCGTTGGCCGGGGTGCCGATGCGGAGGAAGTCAGGGCGGTTGTAGAGCAGCGCGGTGCCGAAGCCGAGGCCGCGGTAGCTGAGGTAATCGATGTTCAGATCCCAGTCGACGCCGTCGGGGGGCTGCCGCCAGCCGAAGATCTGGAACAGGTCAAAGCTCGTGAGCACCTGCGCGCCCATGATCCGGTCGTTCCGGACCTGGACGTTATTGATGTAGAAGGTCGGCTTGCGCGCGTCGGAGGCGAGGATCGGCCACCACAGGACCGGCACCCCGCCGAGCGTGACGGTGTTCCCCCGGCTGACGATGAACTGGCGGTGCTCGACGGCGGGCTCGCCGGTGAGCGGATTGACCGCCGGGGCACCGTCGGGCCCGGCCAGCGGCACCTGATCGTCGGTGAACTCCATCTGCCGCGAGCGGAACTCCCAGGTCGGCACCCCGAGGCGGCTGCTCGTCAGCCCGGTCCCGCCGGCCACGAACCGGCTCCGGTCGACCTGGCGGAGGACATCGGCGCGCAACCGCACCAGGCCCGAGTAGTTGTCGACCGGCGTCAGTACGGTGGCGCCGGTGATTACGCCGGAGCTGCGCGGCACGTCGTAGAACATGCTCGTGGCCTCGACCACGCGTTGCCCCTGCCGGAAGACGACGTTGCCCTCCATGTACAGTTCGAGCGGTACGTCGGCGGCCTGCGCGGCACTGCCGTCGAGGTCGGGTTGGCCCGCGCCCCGGGTCCAGATCACGAGCCGGTCGGCAGAGATGTCGAGCGGCCCGGCGGGGTCGACCCCGTCGACGACGAGATTCACCCCCGACGTGATCACCGCCACCCATTCACCGCCGGCAGGGCTGGGGAACCAGCGGATCGCGAGCGGCACGCTCGACCGCGGAAAAGCGCGGAGCCGCCGCCCCGGCACGGCCGCCACGGCGGGCGGAGCGCGGCCGCCGAACTCGCTGTACTGCGCCAGCGTCACCGCACCGTCGTCACCCGCGCGCTCGGTCACCGGGGGCGGGGCGCCTTCGGGCGGCCGGTCGTAGACCGCCGGCGTGCCCGCCGCCGGCACGACGCTGGTGAAGGCGAGCGTCGGGGATCGGCAGGTCCAGAAGCGCCCCGTCCACTGCGGGCCGCGGACCGTGGCGTTCCCCGTGTCGTCGCCGGAGGCGACGCGCACGTCTCCGGCCATCCGCACGAGCACCCCGCGCAGCGGCGGCCGCGGCGGGCCATCGGCACCGGGATCGGCGTCGGGAGGCGGTGCACCGGGATCCTGCTCGATCCAGACCACGGCCTCGTGGGCAGTGGCCAGTGTCGTGCCCTGTTCGATCCGCACGCCGCCGGTGAGATGCCAGACGTCGTACGAGCCCTCGGTCCACCGCGCCGCCTGGCCCGCGCCGATCGACAGCCCCTCGCCGGGATCGACGGCCGGTACCTCGATCCTGCCTGCCTCGGCGATCGCAGCGGCCAGGCCTCGCGCCGGCACCGCGGCGAGTACGCCGGCCGTGGGCGCGGGCTCGGGCACCGTCTGGGCGCCGGCGCGCGGCAGCCCGATCACCACCAGACAGGCGACGGCGAGGGCGCTCCCGCGGGCGGACCGGGGATGGCGGCGGAGCGGTGGAGGGATGCCGTGTGAGCGCACGCGTGGAGTCCGCGCGGAAGCGCGGGAGGGGACGGACTTGAAAAAATCCGCGGGGTTATAGGAGTGCCGCGCGCAGGGGGTCAAGGCATCGCGGACCCCGCCGACGGCCCCCAAGTCCGCGTCGCGATTGGGGTTATCCCGCCGCGCGGTGGCCAGCTCGAAGGTCGCGTCCCCGGGGAGCGCCCTCGCGTCACCTTCGCCACGGCGCTCCCCGCGCGGGCGATTGGGTGGGACTGGTGACCCGCGTCGGCCGACGGCTACGATGACGACGTTTCCCAGCCTGCCCCGGGAGCGGAGAAGGACGTGGTCCACCGTCCGTCCGCCGTCGCCCCGGCCCGCCCCGTTTGCCAGAAGAGCCCCGCCCGATGCCCACGCTGAGCCAGCGGGTCGCGGGGTGGCTGATCGCCCGGCGCGTCGTGCTGGCCGGGCTGGCGCTGCTCGCCGGGGTCGTGGCCGTCGAGCGGGCGCGGCATCTGGAGTTCTCCCGGTCGATCGACGCGATGTTCGATCGCACCGACCCGGCCCTCGTGCCCTACTACCGGGTCGCCCGCACGTTCGGCTCCGGCGAGGTGCTCGTCGTCGCCTACGACGACGCCGACCTGTTCTCCACCGCCGGGATCGCCCGGCTCCGCACGCTCACCGACCGGATCGCGAAGCTGCCGGGGATCGCCGCCGCCACGAGCCTCGCGACCACTCCGCTCGGCGACGGGATCGTCGACGTCGCCGGCAATCCCGCCGCCGCGTCGCTGGTCACGCTCCTCGAGGGCTACGTCGTCGGCACCGACCGCCGGACGGCAGCGGTCGTCTGCGTCCTCGCCCCGGCGGCCGGCGACGGGACCCAGTCGGGGCGTGGGGCGACGATCGACACGCTCCGCACGCTGGTCGCCGACCTGCCCGAGGGCACCGTCGCCGGCGAGCCGGTGATGCTCCGCGACGGGTTCGCGATGCTCGAACGCGACGGCGACCTCCTCGGCACGACGGCCGGCCTGCTCGCGGCGGCCGTCCTCCTCGTCTCGTTCCGCAGCCTCCGCTGGCTGGTGGCGCCGCTGGCGGTGGTCCTCCTCGCCCTGTGGACGACGCGCGGCGTGCTGGCCCTGCTCGGCCTGCGGCTGACGATGGTCTCGACGATGCTCTCGGCGATGGTCACGGTGGTGGCGATCGGCACGGTCGTGCACCTGATCGTGGAGTTCCGCCGGCAGCGGTCGCTGGGGCTGTCCCCCGAGGCGGCCCTGCGCGAGGCGCTGTCGATCCTGATGTGGCCGATCGTCGGGGCGATCGCCACCGATTGCATCGGCTTCGGCTCGTTGCTGGTCAGCCGGGTGGGGCCGGTCCACGACTTCGGGCTGATGACCGCGATCGGCGCCGTGATGGTGCTCCTCGCCGCCGCGGCGCTGGTGCCGTTCCTCGCCCTCGCCGGTCGGTTTTCCTCCGACCCGCGCCGTGCCTGGGGCGAGGGGCTGCTCGACCTCGGGCTCGACCGGCTCGTCAAGCGGATCGTCGCCCAGCCGTGGACGATCCTCGCCGTCACCGCCGGCGTCGTCGCGGTGGCGGTCTCGGGGATGCGCTGGCTGGAGGTGGAGACCGACTACATCCGCAACTTCCGCCGGGGCAGCGCGGTCGTCCGCTCCTACGAGATGGTCGAGACGCGGCTCGGGGGCGCGGGGGTGTGGGACGTGCTCGTGCCCTCCACCGATCCCCCCGACGCGGCGACGCTCGCCGCCGTGGCCCGCCTCGAGCGCCGGCTGCGCGAGGAGGTCGTCGTGCCGGGTGCCGACGGCGGGTCGGCGCCCGGGCTGACGAAGGTGATGAGCCTCGCCGATCTCCTCGACGCCCTGTCGCCGGTGAAGCTCGCCGATCTGGAGAGGAGCCGGGTCGGGGGGTGGGTGGTGGGCGGGGCGTTGGCGCTGCTGCGGCAGCGCGAGCCGCGGCTCACCGCGGCGCTGTGGGGCCGCGATCCCGCCGACGGGTCGGCGTGGCTGCGGGTCATGCTCCGCTCCCGGGAGCGGCAGCCGGCGGCGGTGAAGCACGCCGTGATCGCCGGGGTCCGCCGGATCGTCGCCGAGGAGTTTCCCGCCGCCCCGGATCGGCCGGGGGGCGAAGTCACCGGGTTCTTCGTGCTTCTGGCCCAGCTCGTCGACCGGCTGCTGGCCGACCAGTGGGCGGCGTTTCTCGTCGCCACCGCGGGGATCCTCCTCCTCCTCGCCGTCAGCCTGCGGAGCGTGGTGTTGGCGCTGGTGGCCCTGGTGCCGAATGCCTTGCCGATCTTCCTCGTGCTCGGCCTGCTGGGCTGGATCGGCGAACCGGTCAACATGGGGACGGCGATGATCGCGGCGGTGTCGATGGGGCTGTCGGTCGACAGCTCGATCCACTACATCGTCGCCTTCCGTCGCCGGCTCGCCCTCGACGGCGCCGTCGAGGCGGCCCTCGGCGTGGCCCACGAGACGGCCGGGCGGGCGATGGTGTTCGCGACGCTGGCCCTCGTCGTCGGGTTTCTCGCGCTGCTGTCCAGTTCGTTCATCCCCACCGTGTCGTTCGGCGCCCTCTGCTGCCTGACGCTGACCGGTGGACTGGCCGGGAACCTCGTCGTCCTCCCGGTGCTCCTGGCGCTGGTGGCGCCGTGGCTCACGCCGCCCCGGTCGATGCCGTCCGACGGCGGCACGGTTTCCGGACCGGCACCCGCCCCCTACACTGTCGCTCCCGCCACCCCGGAGACGCCGTGATGACCCCCGACGCGATGCCCCCGCAGCCCCCGATCACCGTCGATGCCACGACGAAGGTCGCCGCGGTCACCGCCGACGCGCTGGTGATCTTCGTCGGCAGCCGCGACGGGCGCGCCGACCTCGGCCGCGGCCCGGCCGCGGCGATCGACGCCGCCACCGGCGGCCTGCTGACCCGTCTCGCGGCCGCCGGTGAACTGCACGGCAAGCCGGGGGAGTGCCTCGCGCTCCTCGCCCCTTCCGGCCTCCAGGTCGGCCAGTTGGTCGTCGTCGGTACCGGCGCGGCGTCGTTGTCCGATCCGGCAGCGTTCTACCGGGCCGCGGCGACCGCCACCCGCCACCTCGCCGCCAAGCCGCGGACGGCGGTGGCGCTCGTCGCCGATCCCGACTGGACGGCGCGGCAGACCGAGCAGGCCGTCGCCGGGGCCGCGGTCGGCATGGTCGGCCAGGATCTGTTCCGTGCCGAACGGCGCCGCACGCCGTTTCCGGTCGTCTGGCTGGGGGCCGACGCCGCCGCGGTCGAACGGGGCGCACGGATCGGCACCGGGGTCAACCTCGCGCGGCGGCTGGTCAACATGCCGCCGGACGACATCTACCCCGCGAGCTTCGCGGCCACCGCCGCCGCCGTCGCCGCCGACACCGGTCTCGGCTGCGAGATCTGGGACGAGGCCAGGCTCGTGCGCGAGGGCTGCCGGGCGATCCTCGCCGTCGGCAAGGGGAGCCACCGCGCGCCGCGGATCGTCCTGCTCACGTATCGCGGTCCCGGGGTACCCGAGGGACCGCCCCATCTGGCGCTGGTCGGCAAGGGGGTGACGTTCGACTCGGGGGGGCTGTCGCTGAAGCCGCCCGACGGGATGCTGACGATGAAGTGCGACATGGCCGGCGCCGCCGCCACGCTGGCCGCGGCGGCGACGATCGCCCGGCTCGGACTGCCGATCCGTCTCGTCGCGGCGCTCGGCCTGGCGGAGAACATGACCGGTCCGGCGGCCTACAAGCTCGGCGACGTGATCCGGGCGCGGAGCGGGACGACGATCGAGGTCCACAACACCGACGCCGAGGGGCGGATCGTGCTGGCCGACGTGCTCGACGTGGTCCGCGGCTTGGCGCCGGCGGGGATCGTCGACGCCGCGACGCTCACCGGGGCGTGCGTCGTGGCCCTCGGCACCGAGGTCGCCGGGCTGTTCACCAACGACCAGGCCTGGTGCGACCGCGTCGCCACCGCCGCCCGCGCGGTCGGCGAGCCTGTCTGGCAACTGCCGATGTACCCGGAGATCTACGACGACCTCATCAAGGGCGAGGTCGCCGACATCAAGAACATCGGCGACGGCCGCTGGGGGGGCGCGATCACGGCGGCGAAGTTCCTCGAGCGGTTCGTCGGCGCGATCCCCTGGACCCATGTCGACATCGCTGGTCCGGCATTCGCGGAGAAGCCGCGTCCCTGGACCGACGGCGGGGGCAGCGGGGCGATGGTCCGGGCGTTCGTCGAGCTCGCCCGCGGCCTCGGCTGATTCACGGCGACGATGAGCCCGCGCCGAGCGTGGCGGCGACGGTCTGACGGGTCACCGGCGTGATCACGCCCCGTTCGGTGACGATCCCCCGGATCAGGCGCGCGGGGGTGACGTCGAACGCCGGGTTGTAGGCGGCGGCGCCCTCCGGGGCCGCCCGCACCCCGAGCGGCGCGAGCACCTCGGCCGCCGACCGCTCCTCGATCGGGATCCCGCTGCCGTCGGCCAGCGCCAGGTCGAACGTGCTCGACGGCGCGGCGACGAAAAACGGCACGCCGTGTGCCGCCGCCAGGAGCGCCAGCGAGTAGGTGCCGATCTTGTTGGCCGTGTCGCCGTTGGCGGCGATCCGGTCGGCACCGACGATGCAGGCGCCGATCCGGCCGGTGGAGAGGAGATGGCCGGCGGCGGCATCGACCAGCACGGTCACCGGAATCCCGCGCTGCACCAATTCCCAGGCGGTCAGCCGCGCGCCCTGGAGCAGCGGCCGGGTCTCGTCGGCGAAGACCGTGAACCGCCGGCCGAGGTCCCAGGCCGAGGTGATCACCGCCAGCGCCGTACCCGCCCCGCCGGTCGCGAGGCAGCCGGTGTTGCAGTGGGTGAGGATGTCGCCGGCGGGGAGGATCGCGGCGCCGTGCCGTCCGATCGCCGCGCACAGCCGGCGGTCCTCGTCGTGGATCTCCCGGGCGACCGCCAGGAGCCGCGCCCGGCAGTCGCGCGCCGTGGCGCCGGCGGCCAGCCCCGCGAGCGCCGCGGTGCAGCGCTCGACCGCCCAGCGGAGATTGACCGCGGTCGGGCGCGCCGTGGCCAGGGCCTCGGCGCGTGCCGCGAGATGGTCGCGGAGGGCCACGCCTTCGAGGTCCTCCGCCAGCGCCTCACCGGCGGCGACCGCCATCCCGTAGGCGCCGGCGATCCCGATCGCCGGCGCACCGCGGACCCGCAGGCTGCGGATCGCCTCGACGACCGCGGCGACGTCGCCGCAGGCGATCCATTCCGCCCGGCCGGGAAGGAGCGTCTGGTCGAGGAGGAGGAGCCGGCCGGCGGGGCCGTCGTCACCCTCCCAGCGGATCGCGACCGGCGCGCCCGGCGCGGATGCCCCGACGTTCACGGCTGGTACCACTCGCAGGGCAGCCCGAAAGCGGCGGCGACCGCCGGCTGGACGAGCCGACCGCAGTGGACGTTGATCGCCGAGCGGATCGCGCTGCTCGCCCGCGCCGCCTCGTCGACCCCGGCGGCAGCCAACTCGAGGACGTAGGGGAGCGTGGCGTTGCACAGCGCATAGGTGCTCGTCCGCCCCACGGCGCCGGGCATGTTGGTGACGCAGTAATGGACGATGTCGTCGACGAGATAGGTCGGCTCGGCGTGCGTGGTCGGACGGCTGGTGGCCACGCACCCTCCCTGGTCGATCGCCACGTCGATGATCACGGCCCCCGGCTTCATCAGCTTCAGGTCGTCGCGCTCGACGAGGTGCGGCGCCCGTGCCCCGGGGATGAGGACGCTGCCGATCACCAGATCGGCACGGCCGAGATGCTCGCGGATCGTGTGCCGGTCGGAGTACAGGCAGTCGACGTTGGGGGCGGTGACGTCGTCGAGGTAGCGGAGCCGCTCGAGGTTGGTGTCGAGCAGGGCGATGTTGGCGCCGAAGCCGGCGGCGACCTTGGCGGCATTGGCCCCGACCGTTCCCGCCCCGAGCACCAGCACGCTCGCCGGCGCCACCCCCGGCACCCCGCCGAGGAGGATCCCGCGCCCCATCTGCGGCTTTTCGAGGTACTTCGCCCCCTCCTGGATGCTCATCCGGCCGGCGACTTCGCTCATCGGCACCAGCAGCGGCAGCCGGCCGCGGTCGTCACGGAGGGTCTCGTAGGCCACCGCGGTGGCACCGGTGGCGAGGAACCCCTCGGTGAGCGCGCGGTCGGCGGCGAAGTGGAAATAGGTGAACAGCGCCTGGCCGGCGCGCAGCAGCCCGAGCTCGGCCGGCTGCGGCTCCTTGACCTTGACCACCAACTCGGCGGCGGAGAAGACCTCTTCGGGACCGTCGACGACGGTGGCCCCGCAGGCCGCGTAGGCCTCGTCGGCCAACCCCGAGCCCGCCCCGGCACCGGCCTGCACGAGGACGCGGTGGCCGCCGCGGACGAGCTCCTCGGCTCCGACCGGGAGCAGCGCCACCCGGTACTCGTCGCGCTTCGTCTCCTTGGGAACGCCGACGATCATCCGCTGCCTCCCTGCTGGCTGGCCATCACGATCCCACCGCCGCACCCGGTCACGATGCCGTCCGGGCGTGGTGGCCCACCGTCGCGCTCAGGCGATCCGGTAGTCGGCCGGCATCGGAATCTTGTAGTTGCCGTCCTTGTCCGGCTGCACCGGCGGCTCGGCATCCCACGAGAGGTTCTCCGGCATCGTCCGGTAGTTGAGCTCGAGGGCCTGCTTGTAGCCCCACTGCTTGCCGGTGTAGGTCGCGAACCGCCCGAGGACCGACGAGAAGCTCGACGTCGTGCCGTAGTAGGCGTTGTTGAGCGGCCGGTCGTTGCGGATCGCGTCCTGCAGTTCGTCGTGCTCGACCTGGTAGGGGTTGGGATTCTCCCCCTCGAACTTCCACAGCACCTTGCCGGCGTAGTCGGTGATCTCGCCGATCTTGACGTAGCCCTTGGTGCCCTGGAACTCCTCGTTCACGCGGCCGTCACCACCGGGAAACTGGCGGCACTGGCTGGCGATCCGGATCCCACCGGGGTAGGTGAAGTTGACCGCGTGGTGGTCGTAGATCTCGCTCGGCTGACCGGGCACGCGGTTCTGCTTGCCGCCGGTGCCGTAGGCGCTCTCCGGGAGCTTGTCGAGGAACCAGTTGGCGACGTCGATGTTGTGGACGTGCTGCTCGCAGATGTGATCGCCGCACAGCCAGTTGAAGTGATACCAGTTGTTGACCTGGAACTGCATCTCGGTCTGGTTCGGCTGGCGGTTGCGGTACCAAATGCCGGCGCCGTTCCAGTAGACCTGGCCGCCGATGATGTCGCCGGCGAGCCCCTCGCGGATCCGGGCCACCGTCTCGCGGTACTTCCGCTCGTAGCGGCGCTGGAGACCGACGACGACCTTGAGCTTCTTCTCGTCGGCCATCTTCGCCGCCTCGAGGCACAGCCGCGCGCCGAACGAGTCGACGCACACCGGCTTCTCCATGAACACGTGCTTGCCGGCCTCGACCGCCTTCTGGAAGTGGAACGGACGGAAGCCGGGGGGTGTCGCCAGGATCACCAGGTCGCAGTGGTCGAGGACCTTCTGGTAGCCGTCGAGGCCGTCGAAACGCCGGTCCTCCGGGCAGTCGAGCTTGTCCTTCATCGAATCGACGGCCTTGAGGGCCCCCTCGATCCGATCCTTGAAGGCGTCGGCCACCGCCGTCAGCTTGACGTTCGACCCGGGCACCGACAGGGCCTGCTGGAGGGCACCGGTGCCGCGGCCACCGGCGCCGATCAGGCCGATGCGGATCGTGTCGGTCGACGGGGACTGGGCGTGTACGGCGCGGGCCGCGGCGAGCGCACCGGCCAGGCTTCCAGCGGCCCCGAGCCCCGCTCCGCGGAGGGCATCACGGCGCGACAGGGCAGGAGTCACGATGACGGGAGCGGGCATCTCGGAGTCTCCGGAAGGGACGACGCGGGACGGTGGACGGCGGAGAGACTACCCGACCGCGGCGTCGAAAAACACCCTCTTCCCCCCGGCTTCAGACCGCGCCGCACAGGGCTCACTCCCCGCGTGGCCCGACGGATTCGTCGGCCGACGCCCCCCCCTCCGCAGCCGCCGCGCCCCGGTCGCGGACCACCAGCCGGATCGGCACCTCGCGGAACGGCGTCCGCTCCCGGAGGGCGCCGATCAGGTAGCGCTGGTAGGTCTCGGGAAGTCCGGCGGTTCCGCTGGTCGCCAGCACGATCGTCGGCGGGAGGACTTCGACCTGCGTCGCGTAGTACACGCGCGTCGGCCGGCCGCGCCGATCGGACGGCGGCGGATTGGATGTGACCGCCTCGCGGATCAGGGCGTTGAGCCGGCCCGTCGGCACGCGGGTGCCGGCCTGCCGGAACAGGCGCTGGGCGGTGTCGACGGTCGCCTTGACGTTCCGCGCGGCGGTCGCCGTGACGAACTCCACCGGTGCCCAGGGCATCGTCCGGAAGGTGTCGCGCAGGTACTGGATCCACTCGCGGCGCCGGACGTCGGCGGCGTACAGGTCCCACTTGTTGACGACGAACACCACCGGCTTGGCCTCCTCGACGATCGTCTCGGCGAGCTGCTTGTCGACCTTGCCGATCGGCTCGGTGGCGTCGAAGAACAGCAGCACGATGTCGGCCCGGCGGATGCCGCGCTGGGCGCGGTGGGTGGAATAGAAGTCGATGTCGCTGGTCCGGCTCTTGGCGCGGCGCAGCCCGGGGGTGTCGATCGCCAGGAAGGAGTGGCCGTCGACCTCGAAGCGGACGTCGATGCTGTCGCGGGTGGTGCCGGCCACCGGGCTGGTGATCACCCGCTCGGCCCGTGCCAGGGCGTTGACGAACGTGCTCTTGCCGACGTTGCGCCGGCCGACGATCGCCAGCTTCATCTCCGGCAGTGACCCCGCTTCGGCCTCCTCCGGCCACGCCTCGGGGATCCGCTCGAGGATCTCCTCCTCGAGCCGATCGCGCCCGCGGTTGCCGCGGACGCTGGTCACCACCGGCGTGCCGAATCCCAGGGCGGCGAACTCCGCGGCATGGGCGTCGAGCGCGGCGTCGTCGGCTTTGTTGGCGACCAGCAACACCGTGGCCCCGGTGCGGCGGACGCGGTCGGCCACCATCCGATCGTCGGCCACCAGGCCGGCACGGACGTCGACGACCATCACCACCAGCGCCGCCTCGGCCAGCCCGGCGGTGATCTGGGCGTCGATCTGTCCGGTCAGACCGTCGGGATCGTCGAACCCCATCCCGCCGGTGTCGACCAGATCGATGAACCGGCCACCGAGACCGATCCGCTGCACGAGCCGGTCGCGCGTCACCCCCGCCGTCGGATCCTCGATCGCGATCCGTTTGCCGACGAGCCAGTTGAACAGGCTCGACTTGCCGACGTTGGGGCGGCCGACGACGACGACCCGGGGCACGATGGCGTCAGAGGCGGACATCGGCGGCATCCAGGGGGTCGCCCAGGCGCCGGCGCGGCGCGGCATGGACGAGGTAATGGTGGGTGATCCCGTCGGAGAAGGCACGCAGATCGTGCTCGAGCCGCCCGAGGAGGAGGCCGAGCGCCCCCCGCTTCCCGGTGCCGTCGACCAGCGCGAGCTCGCCGACGTCGGCGAGCCGCACCGCCGCCAGCGCCGCCATCGTGGCGCGCCGTTCGGCCGACAGCACCGGCGAGACCTCGTCGACCGGCAGGGCGGCGGCATGGGCATCGAGGGCGGCGACCTGGAAGCCGATCGAGCGCGGGTTGGTCTCGTCGATCACCAGCAGGTCGATCACCGGTGCCGCCTCGAGGGCCCCAAGGTAGCGCGTGCGGTAGGTCATCGAGCTGTCGGCGATCTCCAGCAGCATCTCCAGCAGCCGCGGCTCGTCGGCGGCGGCGCTGACCAGCGTGGCACGGAGAAGGCGGATCAGCCCCACCGCGCGCTCCAGACGCCGACCCATGTCGAGGAAGCGCCAGCCTGGACCACGCGTCATGCTCTCGGTGCCCATGCCGGCGAAGGCCGCCAGATCGATGATCACGCCGTCGAGGCGCGCGAGCACGTCCGGGCCGGGCCCGGGCGCCCCCGGCGACTCCGCCGCCGACCGAGCGAGGGCCTCCCGCCGGACCCGGGCGAGAATCTTCCAGGAATCGATCGACAGCCGGTCCCGGACGACCGATGCGGTTCGCCACAGGCTCTCGATCGACGAGGCCACGCTCCCGCTGCGGTCCGCTCCCGAGACGGCACCGTCGAGCTCGACGGCGATCTCGCCGGCGGTGGCGGCCCGTCCCGGCTCGAGCCACTCGCGCCGCGGCACCGGTGGTTCGCCGAACGTCGCCAGGAGGTGGGCAACGGCCCCGACGCTGTCGAGGTTACTCTCCGACGACAGCCGCACCGCCGCGGCGCGGAGCAGTCGGGCGGTGCCCTCGGCGCGCTCGACGTGCCGGCCGAGCCAATGGAGATGGTCGGCGACCCGGCTGGGGAGATCATGCCCGCTGCGCCGCAGCGGCACCGGCTGGCCCGGTGCGCGGAGCAGGCTGACCGCCGCCACCGGGCCGGGCGACAGGACCCAGACGTCCTTGGAACCGTCGCCGAAGAGGACCGATTCCTCGACACTCGACCGGCCCAGGCTCATCCGCGCCAGCCCCCCCGTCATCACCGTCGGACCATCGGCACCGGCGGCGCTGAAGCAGCGGATGACGACGGCCGCCGGCGCGATCGCGCTGCCGTTCCAGCAGGGGGCGACCGAGCGCTCGATCATCGGCCTCCCGACCCAGCCCTCCGGCCGGTGGCGGATCCGCGCGACGAGCCGCGCGCGCGACGCGCCGTCGAGCAACCCGGGGGCGAAACGCTTCGTCCCCCCGTCCGGTGCAACCGGCTCGATCACCATCCCGTCGAGCCCGTCGAGCACCCGCTGCAGGTTGCCGGGGATCCCGCACCAGAACGACGGGGGTGATTCCAGGAGCAGTTCCTCGCCGAGCAGGCGCCGGGCGAGCTGCGGGAGAAACTCGGCGAACGCCGGGGACTCGACGAGGGCGCTGCCCAGCGCGTTGGCCACCGCCACGTGCCCCTCGCGCGCCGCCTGGACCAGACCAGGAGTCCCCGTCAGGGCGGCACTGTCGAGCTCGAGCGGGTCGCATTCACGATCGTCGACGCGGCGGAGGAGGACGTCGATCGGCACCAGGCCCCCGAGCGTCTTGAGGCTGACACGGTCCTCGCGGATGGCGAGATCGCCCCCCTCGACGAGCGTGTAGCCGAGGTAGCGGGCCAGGGAGGCATCTTCGAAGTAGGTCGGGCTGTCGGGGCCGGGGCTCGCCAGGGCGATCCGCGGCGTGTCGCGCGACGGCACGAGCCCGCGGAGCATCCCCCGCAGCGCGATGAAGAACGGCGCCAGCCGCGCCACGCGGCTGTCCCGGAAGGCCTCGGGGAGCAGCCGCGAAACGACCAGCCGGTTCTCCAGCGCGTAGCCGAGGCCGCGGGGCACGCCGGTCCGGTCGCCGAGCGCGAGCCAGCGTCCGTCCCGGCCGCGGGCGACGATCGTGGCGTGGAGGTGCAGCCAGCGCCCCCCCGGAGGCTCGATGCCGTGGCAGGGGCGCAGGTAGCCGGGATGCCCGAGGACCAGTTCGGCGGGCACGACGCCGTCGCGGACCATCGCCTGCGCGCCGTACACGTCGGCCAGCAGGGCGTCGAGCAGCCGGTGGCGCTGGGAGATGCCGCGTTCGACGACCGCCCAATCGTCGGCGGCGATCACCAGTGGAATCGGGTCGAGGACCCACGGGCGCTGCTCGCCCGACGCCGGATCGTGGACGTTGGCGGTGACGCCGTTCTCACGGATCAACCGCCGCGCCTGCTCCCAGCGCGTCTCGAACTCCTCGCGGCTCCAGCCGCCGATCACCTCGGCGACGCGGCTCCACGGGGCCCGCGGATGGCCGGCGCCGTCGAGAAACTCGTCGTGCGCTCCGGGGGGGGCCGCGTAGCCGAACAACGGCGGCACGCGGGTCGATTCGGTCATCGGCGCTGCGGCTCGGGGAAGCCGACTCGGCTGGCGGACGGGGGTGATCCGCGATTGTACCCTTCGGCGCGCCGCCCCGGGCGCGGAGTCAGCCGACGACCTCCGGCTCGAGCCGCTCCAGTTCGTCGACGAGCGTGGCGAGGCGGCGCAGGGCGGTCGCCACCGGCTCGCCGCCCGCAAGGTCGACACCGGCGTCGCGCAACAGGTCGAGCGACCATTTCGACGACCCGCCGCGGAGGAAGCCAAGGTAGGCGTCGAGCGCCCCCGGTCGGCCCGCCGCGACCCGCTCGGAAAGCGTGATCGCCGCAGCCAGCCCGGTGGCGTACTTGTAGACGTAGAACGCCGAGTAGAAGTGGGGGATCCGCAGGCACTCCAGCTCGAGATCGTCGTCGAGGGTGAAGCGCGGGCCGAAGTAGTCCTCGAGCAGGGCGCGGTACGACGCGCGGAACCGTTCCAGCGTCAGCGGTTCCCCCGCCTCCGCCGCCGCGTGGATCGTGCGCTCGAACTCGGCGAACATCGTCTGCCGGACGATCGTGGCCCGGATCGCATCGACCTCGCGGACGAGGATCGCGGCCCGTTCGCGGGGCGTGCGGCAGCGCTCGAGGAGGAGGCGGGCGAGGAGCTGCTCGTTGAAGGTGCTGGCGACCTCGGCGACGAAGATCGTGTAGCCGGCGTACTGGTAGGGCTGGGCCTCGGCCGCGAGCCGCGTGTGCATCGAGTGCCCCGCCTCGTGGGCGAGGGTGAACACGTGCTCGATCGCCTCGGGCTGGTAGTTCATGAGGATGTAGGGCGCCGAGTCGTAGGTGCCCGAGCTGAACGCCCCGGCCTGCTTGCCGACGTTGGGGTAGCGGTCGCACCACCGTCCGTCGAGCAATCCGTGACGGAGCCGATCGCAATACGCGTCCCCGAGCGGCGCGAGGGCCTCGACGATCAACCCGACCGCCTCCTCCCAGCCGTGCCGGCGCTCGAGTTCCGGGACGAGCGGCACGTAGCAGTCGTAGTGGTGGAGGTCGTCGAGCCGGAGCCACCGGCGGCGCAGCTCGTTGGCCCGGTGCACCGTCGGCAGGTGCGCGCGGACCGCCGCCACGAGGCCGTCGTAGACCGCCAGCGGGATGTTGTCGGTGAACAGCGCTGCCGCGACGGCCGACGGATGATTGCGGACGCGCGCCTGGTAGACGTCGAGCTCGACCGACCCCGCGAGGGTGGCGGCGAGCGTGTGGGCATGGGCCCGGTACTGGGCGTAGTACCGGTGGAACGAGTCGCGGCGCACCGCCCGCTCGGTGTCGTGGAGGAGGGTGACGAACGTCGCGTTGGAGAGCTCGACCTCGTTGCCGGCGCCGTCGGTCACGGTGCCGAACCGCATGTCGGCGTCGGTCAACTGCCGGAACACGCGGGCGGCAGTCCCGGCGAAGGTGCCCTGCATCGCCAGCAACCGCTCCTCGCGCTCGCCGAGCACGTGGGGCCGTGTCCGGACGAGCCGTTCGAGGAGGAGCCGGTACGGCGCCAGTGCCGCGGTCGCCAGCCACTCGCCGAGCGTCTCCGCGGGCAGCGCGACGATCTCGGGGCGGATGAAGCTCGCCAGCTCCCCGGCCCGGGTGGCGACGTGGCGAAAGCGCCCCATCATCCGCTGGCCAGTGCCTGCGGTCTGGTCCTCGGCGGCGCGGAGGTGGGCATAGGTCCCGAGGCGATCCCCCTCGCGGTCGATCGCCAGGTCGAACGCCAGACACTCGGCGAGGCGCTCGGGACCGGACCCGAGCGTGCCGGCGAACGGGGTGAACTGCGGCAGCCGTGCTTCCCACGCCACCAGCGCCGCCTCCCAGGCGTCGTCGGAGGGGAACAGGCTGCCGAGGTCCCATGTGTCGGCGGCGGCGACGGCGCACCGCTCGGGCAGGCTTCGAACCGTCATCGCTGTCGTCGCCTCCGCGCCTCTCCGGCGCTCGTCCGCCCCGCCGTGGTGATCGCGCCCCGCTTCACAGCCGCCACACGGCGCTGCCCCAGGCAAGGCCACCACCGAAGCCGCACACCACCACGACGCTCCCCGGCCCGACCCGGCCGGCGCGAAACGCCTCGTCGAGCGCCAGCGGGATCGATCCGCTCGACGTGTTGCCATAGCGATCGAGGTTGACGACGAACCGGTCGGCCGTGACGCCGAGCGCGGAGCGAGCGCCATCGATGATTCGCGCGTTGGCCTGGTGGAGGATGAAGCAGTCGATGTCGTCGAGCCCGAGCCCGGCGTGGGCGACCACCTGCCGGACGCTGTCCTCGACCAGACGGATCGCCCACTTGAAGACCGCTTTCCCCTCCATGCGCATGAATTGCTCACGCCGGGCGATCCCCGGCACGGACACCGGCTGTCGCGACCCCCCCATCGGGCAGACGAGCAGCTCGGCACCGCGGCCGTCGGCGCCGAGGGCGTGGGCGAGGAGGCCGGGGGTCGGACCGGAACCGTCGGCGACGCGCTCGAGGATCACGGCGCCGGCACCGTCGCCGAACAGCGGCCAGGTGCCGACGTCCTCCGGATCGACGAATCGGGTGTTGGTGTCGGCACCGACGACGAGCGCCAGACGGGCATTGCCGGCGGCGATGAACTGGGCGGCGGTCACCAACGCGTAGGCGAACCCGGCGCAGGCCGCGGTCACGTCCATCGCCGGGGCGGTGAGGCCGAGACGGTCTTGAACGAGGCACGCCGTCGACGGAAGCGAGTGGTCCGGCGTGAACGTCCCGACGACGAGCAGATCGACCGCCGCCGGATCGACTCTCGTCGCGCGGAGTACCTCCGCGCCAGCCGCCACCGCCATGTCGCTGGTCGCGGTGTCGGCGGCGGCGTGGCGGCGGGCGAGGATCCCCGACCGGCTCTCGATCCACTCCGGATCGCAACCGAGCCGCGTCAGATCCGCGTTGGTCACCACGCCGGGAGGAACCCACGAGCCCGTGCCGAGCAGACGGAAGCCGAGGGCGCGGCCCAGCCGGGCGGTACGTGGAGTGCTGAGGATGTCGGGGATCATGCGGTTCTCACGCGGCCACCGCGGCGGGACGGGCCATGGTACGGCCCTCCGCCGCCGCACGGAAGAACGCGTGGCCTCCCACCGGTCTCGGCCGCCGCCGGTGGAGCCAGTGGACAGGGTCCGGCCGGGCCGCGCGATTGATCACCGCGGCGGAATCCCGGGCGGAGCGGGCTCCGCCGGCGCGCTCGACTTCGGCTGGATGACCCCCACGCGGTCGAGGTGGATGCGGGCGTATTCCTTGGCCGGCACGACGTAGTACCAATCGGCGAATCGGGCATTGAGCTCACGCACGCGCTTCTGCGCACCCCTCACCTTGTCGTCGTACTCGTCCTGGCGGCGCCGATTTTCGCGCTCGATGCGGCGCCGCTCCTCGAGTTGCTGCTGGGCCTTGGCCTCGGCTTCGTCCGCGGCCTTGAGCGCGTCGGCAGCACTCGCGGCGCCGGGAGCGGCCGGAGCCGTCGCCGCCTCGCCGGCAGGGGCGGCGGGCTGCTCCGCCGCGGTCGCACCGCTCTGCCCTGCCTCGCCCTGGTCCCCTTGCTCGCCAGGTGCCGCCGGCGGCGGCGTGGCCGCATCCGCGGCCGGTGGAGCGGGGTCCGCCGCCGGCGGTGCATCGGCTGCCGGAGGGGCATCGTTCGCTGGCGGAGCTTCTGGCGCGGCGGGTGCCGCCTCGGTCGCCGGCGCGACGGGTGCTGCAGGCTCGGCCGCCGGCGCGATCGGACCGTCGGGAACAGGATCGAGCCGTGGCTTCTCCAGCAGCGCCTCGTTGAACCGGGCCATCACGAGCAGATACCGGCCGTCCTGCTGCTGTTGGCCTTCCGCGGCACCAGCCTCCTCGGCGGCGTCGGCAGCGCCGACCGCGGTCGCGGCCCCGAACCGGAGCACGTACTCGACCCCGTCGCGCATCCCCACGATCGTCTCGCCGTCGGTCGAGAGGATCTCACCGGAGCGCAGGGGAAGGAACCCGCGCTGCTGAAGCGATCGGATCGCCTCACGGTCGCCGGTGAACGATTCCTCGGCCTTGAGCTCGGCGCTCAGGCCCGCTGGCTTGCGGACGACGTCGATGATCTTCAGGTCGCCGAGGGCGTTGCGCAATTCATTGAGGCGGGCGCTGGCGAGCTCCTCGTTTTCCCCCAACTGCTGCGGCTCGGGTTTGCCCGCCGCGAACGACTCGAGGGCGACGAGGTTCCACTTCGCCTCGCGGTCCTCGTAGGCCAGCTCGATCCGGTCCTTGCGCACCTGCTCGACGCCGATCTGGCCTCCCTGGTCGACCGCCTCGAGCTTGTAGTCGTCGAGCACGACCTTGCGGACGTCCCATGGCGAGAGCTTCAGCAGATCCTTCTCGATCCAATCGCCGAACGATGTCGTGAACTTCGACATGTCGAGTTCGACGAGGTACACCGGATCCTGCCCCGCCCGACGGACGTAGCGCAGCGGTTTGGCTCCCCCGGCCCGCGCATACTCCTTGCCGACGATCAGCCGCGCCAGCCGGGCGCCGTTGCCGTCGCGGATATCGATCAGCTCGCCGACGCCCGTATCGCCCGGCTTGATCTTGTCCGGATCGGGCTCGACGACGCCGAACTTGGCATGGTCGCCCGGGCTGTCGGAGACCATGTCGACGTATTCACGATCGACCAGTTCGGTGGCCGCTGCGGCGAGCTGGTCCTTGGCGTCGGCCGGATAGTTCTGGAAGGCGGGCAGCACCCACACGCCGCCCGTCTGGGCGACCTTGAACTGCTTGAGCGTCGCCAAATCCTCGTCGTAGCGGACGATCTCGAGGCTCGTCGCCTTGGCGGCATCCGAGAGCTCAGGAAACAGCTTCCGCTCCTCGCGCGGCGCGACACTGCTGGCGGTGAACCGAGGCTGTGCGAACAATCCGGCCGCCAGGGCGGCGGCGCCGCAGGCGAGGAATGCCCCGGTCTTGAGCAGCGCCCCCGGCGCCGGCCGGCCGGCGCCGCGCTCGGCAGCCCTGTCGGTCCCGTCCGGTGCCTGCCACCCGCGGCCCGAACGGCCGTCGGCCACACCGCCGTCGCCCCGGCCGGAACCCGACGAGCGTGGCCCGCCGTCGTTCACTCGCTCACCCCTGCCTGCCATCGCCTCACGCTCCTTCCGAATCGATCGATCGTCACGTCCCCACCGCGATCCCGAACCCGTGCCGCGGGGCGGCAGCACGATCACCGCAACCGGTTCCGCGACACACCCTCGCGTTCCTGGGCCCGGCGCCGGAAATAGACAAAGAACGCCACGACGAGCGGCGGGATCGGCGGGAGAAGGACGGCGAGCCACTTCTGCCGGTCCTGCTCCTCGCGGATTTTCTTGCCGAGATCGCGCTCGACCCGTTCGACGTCGGCATCCCGGGTGCGTTTCAGCTGCTCGATCCGCGTGTCGAGACGCCGTTGGGCGAGACGCTGCCGGCTGGCAAGTTGTTGCATCGCCTGCATGGCCGCCTGCCGGTCGGCCTGACCGCTGGCCTCGAGGTCCTTGAGCTTGCGCTCGAAGTCGCCGACCTCCTTCTGGAGCGACTCGTTGGCCTCCTTCTCGGCTTGGTCGAACTGGTCGATGAACTTCTGCCGTTCGGCGTCGGCCTGCTCACGGGCGTCGGCGACCGCGTCTTCGATCCGCTCCAGGGTGCGGTGCCGGGGCTTCCGCTTGCGGATCTGCAGGAAGCGATCGTCCGCGGCGAGGGAATCGAGGATGTTAAGCACGAACGTGACGTTGTCGAAGTCGAGCCCGAACACCTCGTCGGGGCGGTTGCGGAGGCCGAAGATCCGGCCGTCGAGGAGGTCGATGTCGGAGACGACGACCGCACGGATCGGCTTGGCGGGCGCGGCGGCCTGGCCGTCGGCGGCGGCGGGCGGCTGGCGCTCGACGGCGACCGCGAGGACCATCGACTGATCCCCCGGCTTCTCGAAGTTGCGCAGCATCCGCATGTCGCGGTTGGCGAGGATCCGCTCGACCTCGATCGTTCCCGACCGCGGCGTCGTCCGCGCCAGCGGCACCCAGTCGACCGCCGCCGCGTCGTCCTTCGACAGGCTGCCCGGGAACGGGAACAGCACTTCCTGCAGGCCGCTGGTGACCGGGTCGTCCTGGTTGAAACCGGTGTCCTTGGCATCCATGCTCGCGTCGACGAAGACGAACTCCGACGGCAGTTCGAGCTTGGGGTGCGGGTTGTAATCCTGGAAGATCACGAACGGCGCCGATCCCATCTGCCCCATCGCCGGCCGTGCGGCCCCGGCCCCGAGGCGGAGGCCGAGCGTCTGCCAGAGCAGTTCGATGTCCCCCTTCGGCTGGCCCTGCTGCTGGAACATCGCCATCGGACCGCCGGGGCCGCGCCGCGGCTGGGCGGTGCCAGGGACGGCCGTCATCAGGACCGGGAGCGGGTCCTCGAAAATCGCCACCGGCTGCCCCCGGCGGACGGCATCGACGAAGTTGCCGAGCTGCTCCGGACCGAGGCTCGAGGGCTGCACCGCGAGGAGCGCGTCGTAGGTTTCGGTGATCGGGGCCGAGGGGTCGACCTGGACGACGTCGTACTGCTTCTCCAACTCGTCCACCAGCGGCTGCCGCGGACGCTGCTGGCCGGTCATCATGTCGAAGCCGCCGAACAGGTCGGCGTCGGTGGTGACGACCCCGAGGCGGCGCCGTTTCTCCTGAGCCGCCGTGGCGATCGAACGGATCAGCTCGTACTCCACCGGCGTCCCCTTGTCGAAGAACGGGACCACGACTTTCTCCAGGCCGCTGGTCACCGCACACCCGAGGAACACCTCCTCCTCGCGGTACGCACCGCGGACCCGCGACAGTACCGAGACCGGCTCGATCCCGAATTGCTGCCGGGCGAGCGCGGCGGCATCGGTCTTGGGTTCGGTCGGCACGACCTCGACCTTCACCTTGCCCCGGCCGAGGCGTTGGAACTGACGGAGCGTGTTGAGGAGATTGAGGCGGGTCTGCGTGTAGTCCTCGGGCACCGTCGGGCTGACGTACGCGCGGATCTCGATCGGCCGCTGGGGCTTGAGGTCGGCCAGCAGGCGGCGTGTGTCGGGGGCCAGCGAACTGATCCGTTCCTCGGACAGATCCTGACGGACGTCCGTGGCCCGGGCCACGAGGACCGCCCCGGCGGCGAGCATCGCCAGCCCCGCGGTCCGCGCCAGGTAGTGAACGCCCATCCGCGGGCCGTCGCGCCGACCGGTCCAGTGGCGACGGCCGATGAGGACCATCGCCAGATAGAGGCAGACGGCGACGACGCCGAGGAAGTAGGCGATCGACGACAGGCTGACGACACCCCGCCCGAAGTCAGAGAACTGCTCCGCCAGCCCCCAGCTGCGGACCCGCTCCGCCCAGCGTGGTCCCATCACCGCCCCGGCCTGGTCGGCGACGGCCAGCGGCGCGTTGAGGAGCAGCCCGAGGATGAAGGCGACCGTCAGGTTCGGCGTCAGGAAGCTGGCCACCATGCCGACCGCGAGCATCGCCAGGCCCATGAACCAGTAGCCGAGGTAGTTGGTGAAGAACAGGCCGCCGTCGGGGGTGCCCCAGCGGAGGAGAATGATCAGGTTGCAGATGCAGGAGAACATCAGCGCCACGGTGTAGATCCCGACGGTGGCGAGATACTTCCCGAACACCACCTCCCAGTCACTGGCGGGGATGGTGAGCAGCAGCTCGTCGGTGCCCTGGCGGCGCTCGTCGGCCCAGACGCTCATCGTGATCGCTGGGATGAACACGAGGAGGATGTAGGGCAGGTAGCGGTTGAGCTGGTCGAGGTTGGCGAGGTTGGAGTTGAAGAACTCCGGCGGCCAGAACGCGGCCAGCGACCCGAGCAGCACGAACACGCAGATGAAGACGTAGCCGGTCGGATTGGAGAAGTAGGAGACGAAGTTTCGCTTGAACACCGCGTCCAGTACGTGCCATTTCATGTCTGTCGGCATCCTGTCGATCGGGTTGTCGTGTCGTCGCCCGTGACCGAACCGGCGGCCCGGCCAGCCGCGGCAGTCGCCGGCGCCGTGGGCCTCGGCTGGCCGGAGCCTCCGTCGACCGCCTTCAGGCCGAGGCGGCCCTGGTCAACTCGTGGAACCGTTCGTCGAGGCTCCCGCCGTTTCGCCGCAACTCGGCGGGAGTGCCGTCGAACCGCAGCCGTCCCTCCGCCACGAGGATCACGCGGTCGGCGAGGGCCTCGACCTCCTGGAGAATGTGGGTCGAGAGGAGGATCGTCTTGTCCTTGCCGAGGCGGCGGATCGTCTCGCGGACCTCGCGGATCTGGTTCGGATCGAGTCCGCTGGTCGGCTCGTCGAGGATCAGCACGTCGGGCTCGTGGAGCAGGACCTGCGCCATCCCGACCCGCTGGCGGTAGCCTTTGGAGAGCTTGCCGATCGCCTTGCCGATCACGCTGCCCAGTTCGCACTGGCGGACGACCGCCTCGATCCGCTCCTTGCGGCGCGCCCCGCGCATGCCGCGGGCGTCAGCGAAGAACTCGAGGAGCGTGCGCGGGGTCATGTCGGGGTACAGAGGACCGTTTTCCGGCAGGTACCCCAGCCGCATCGCACCGGCGAGCCGATCGGTCGCCATGTCGTGGCCGGCGATCCGTGCCGTGCCGGCGGTCGGCGCCAGGTAGCCGGTGAGGATCTTCATCGTCGTGCTCTTTCCGGCCCCGTTCGGGCCGAGGAAGGCGACGACCTCCCCGCGGGGAATCCGGAAGGAGACGTTCTCGATGGCGATGAACGGGCCGTAGTACTTCGTCAGCCCGTCGGCCTCGATCATCGCCTCGCCGGCCGGAATGGGGTCGTGGGCCATGGGTGGTGCGAAAGGGGGGCGGGGGGTGGGAGCACGCAAACTGTCCATTGTTAGGCCCCGTCGCCACAACAGGCAATCCCCGGCCGGATCGCCGCGGGGCGGCCGACCGCACGCGACGCGCGGCTCAGGCGGGAACGGCCGCACCCGGCAGCGTCTCGGGGATCTCCTCGTCACGGTCGCGCTGCCAGGCGATGTGCCGCCGCCACCGGTCGAGGGGGCGGGGATGGTCACTGCGGCAGTGGACCCCGCGGGTTTCCTGCCGGGCCATCGCGGCCCGGACCATCAACCGCGCGACCTCGAGCATGTTTTGCAGCTGCCATCCCTGGGGGTCGGAGAACTGGCGCGGGAGGACGTAGCGGCACCACGCCTCGACCGTCTCGGCGGCCTCGGCCAGCGCGGCACCGCTCCGCTCGACGCCGACGGAGCGCCACATCAGGCTGCGCAGCGAGTTGCGAATGTCGGCGAGGTCGAGCCCCTCGCCCGTCACCCGGCCGCGCGGATGGGCCAACTCGGGCACGCGGAACTGGTCCCCCATCGACAGCGCCTCGGCGGAGGCGACGGCCCCGCAGCGGGCACCGTACACGAGCCCCTCGAGGAGACTGTTGCTCGCCAGGCGATTGGCGCCGTGCAGACCGCTCGATGTGACCTCACCGGCGGCCAGCAGCCCGGGAAGACTCGTCCGCCCTTCGCGATCGATGGCCACCCCGCCGATCATGTAGTGGGCCCCGGGGCGGACCGGAATCCGGTCACGGGCAAGATCGAGCCCGAACTCGGCACAGATCCGCGCCATCCCGGGAAACCGAGTGCGGACCGTATCGGCATCGAGATGGGACAGGTCGAGGTAGACGTTGGCATGGTGGGTGCGGTGCATCACCTCGGTGATCGCCCGCGAGACGACGTCGCGGGGGGCGAGCTCGGCCCGGTCGTCGAACTCCGGCATGAACCGCCTGCCGTCCTTGTCGACCAGGTGCGCACCAGCCCCCCGGATCGCCTCGGTGATCAGGCTCCGCGCCGCCCCGGCGATGTACAGCACCGTCGGATGGAACTGCATGAACTCCATGTCGCGCAGTTTTGCCCCGGCCCGCCACGCCAGCGCCATGCCGTCGCCGCTGGTTCCCTCGGGATTGGTCGATTCGCGATACAGTTGCCCGGCACCGCCGGTGGCGAGGATCGTGCGCCGCGCCCAGACGAGCGTCTTGCCGTGACCCTTGTTCCAGACGAGGGCCCCGCGGCAGGCGCCGTCGTCGGTGAGCAGGTCGATGGTGAACGTCTCCGGCCAGAACTCGACGTTCTCGCAGCCGCGGGCCCGCTCGATCACCGCCCGCATCACCTCGCGCCCCGTGGCGTCGCCGAGGGCGTGGACGATGCGGTGGTGGCTGTGGCCCCCCTCGCGCCCCAGTTCGAGACTCCCGTCACGGGCGTCGAAATTGGTGCCCCAGGCGATCAGTTCGGCGATCCGCGCCGGAGCCTCGTGGACGACCTCGGTGACGACGTCTGGATGGCACAGTCCGCAGCCGGCGGAGAGCGTGTCGGCGACGTGGTTGTCGAACCGATCCTCCGGATCGACGACTCCGGCGATCCCCCCCTGGGCCCACTGGCTGCTCGACACCCGCAGGTCGGTCTTGGTGATCACCGTCACCTGGAGCCGCGGATCGACGGACAGTGCCGCCCGGAGTCCGGCGACACCGCCGCCGAGGACGAGCACGTCGGTGAAGCAGTGGGGTACCCGTTTGGGACCGAACGGCACCAGATAGCGCGGACCCTGGAAGGAACCGCTCATTCGCCAGTGGTTCCCTGGGAGTACGCCTTGACCCGATCGCGGTATTCGCTCGGGGGCCGTGTCCGCCGCCCCTCGGACTGCCCCCCCTTCACGTCGGCGGGAACGTCACGCGCGCTGCGGACGGTGCCGCCGCGGAGGCCGAGGCTACGGAGGGCCCGCTCGAACTCGCGCTTCTGCGTCGGATCCCCCGCTGCCGCACGACGGCGCATCGCCTCCCAGCGCTCGAGGAACGCGCGGGCCTCGTCGGGGGTCCAGCCCAGCGCGTCGAGAACGCTGTCGTCTCCCTTGGCGAGCGACCGGCGGAGGTGATCGAGGGCGAGGTCGGCGGCATTGCGGGCATGGGAGGTGTCCTGCTGGCCCCACTCGGTTTCGGCGTTGGGAGCGGATCCCTCCGGGGCGCCCCCCTGTGGGTCGGACGGTCCGTCGCTCCGCATCCAACCGCCCCCCCCCGACTTGGAGGCCTGCGGGGCGCCGGGAGGCGCTGCGTCGGTCGGTGAACCGGCTCCGTCACGTTGGTCGCCATTGCCCGCCTTCCCACCCGCTGCTCCGTCACGTCCCTGCTGGTTCCCGCCGGGCGCGTCGCTGGGGCCGGGCTGCGTTGCGTTTTCATCGGGCTTACGCCCCGCCTCGCGTTCGCCCGCACCCTCCCCTTCTCCACCAGGATCTCGACCGCCGCCTTGCTGCTCTCCACCGCCTTGCTGCTCTCCACCGCCTTGCTGCTCTCCACCGCCCTGCTGCTCTCCACCGCCCTGCTGCTCTCCACCGCCTTGCTGCTCTCCACCGCCCTGCTGCTCTCCACCGCCCTGCTGCTCTCCACCGCCCTGCTGCTCTCCACCGCCTTGCTGCTCTCCGCCGCCTTGCTGCTCTCCACCACCTTGCTGCTCTCCACCACCTTGCTGCTCTCCACCACCCTGCTGCCGACCGGGGCGATCGTCGCCACGGCGTTGACCGT
>Ga0194130_10000461_pt1 | contig 77537 bp, 59 predicted proteins | sample TA2KigsurfametaG_FD_160084 | JGI IMG/M metagenome (GOLD analysis project Ga0194130, IMG submission 160084) | Freshwater microbial communities from Lake Tanganyika, Tanzania - TA2015050 Kigoma 12 surface | ecosystem: Environmental > Aquatic > Freshwater > Lake | place: Tanzania: Lake Tanganyika... | reverse complement strand
GAGCGTTCCGCCGGCGACCAGCGGGCCACACTCCACCGGCGGCGGCCGCCGGACCACCGCGATGTCGCATCCGGCGGCATCGATGTGCCGCACGGCCTCGTCCGTCCAGCCGGCGGCCCGGCGGGTGGCCTGCGAGCGTTTCATGGGGGATTCCGGGAGGTGCCGCGTCACGACAGTCGTAACGCATCAGGATTGCAGCTGCAAACGGTTCGCTCGAACGGCCGGAACGCGGTCGTGTCAGGGCCGGTGCTCGGCAAGAAACGCCCGAAAGGCCCCGAGCTCCTTGGAGATCGTCTTCGCCTCCTCGGCATAGGTGGAGCCGGTGCCGCCGTGGAGCTTGTCGTCGATCCGCGAGAACGCGGCGAAGAGCACCCCGGCGCTGCGTTCCACGGCCTTGCGGTCGAGGGCGACCCCAGCCGTGCCGGCGAGTTTCGGCAGGTCCTCGAGCAGGTGTCCGATCGCGTGGAGATCGTCGTGGGCCGCGTCGGGGTCGTTGGCCTCGAAGGCGGCGCGGATCCGCTCGTCGTGGTCGATGATCGCCGCGAGTGCGTCGCGAAACGTCGGCTGTGACGCGTCGACGGCCGGCGTGGTCTGGCCTGCTCCGGCGGCAGGGCCGGCATGGGCATGGTCGTCGTGCCCGTGCGCGTGGCCGTCGGCGGCCGGGCCGTGGTCGTGCGCGGATGCGACCTGGCTTGGCCCGGCATGCGCGACGGTGGAGGCCGGCTGTGTCGCGGTGCCGCAGCCGGTCGCCGCACCGATCACGAGACCTGCTGCCAGAAACACCGCCGCCAGTCCACCGGCCCGCGGGCCGACGCCCTCACCGCGGCTCCCCTTTACTGTCTGCATGCCTCTCGCAATCATCTCGACCATCGAATTCCCTCACTGTGCGACGTGCTTCGCCCCATCGGATGGATCATAGCCCGGCCGAATTCTAGATGCAACTATTGTGCATCTAGAACCCCGGGGCACGGTGTGTCGTCAGCCGGCTTCGGTCCGCACCTGCGGCCACGTCACGGCAAACGCCCGGAACACCGATCCCCCAGCTGAACCGCGAATGCCGCTGCCGGCGGGGAGCTGGATCGTGAGGCGATTGCCAATCGGACGCACAGTGCCGCGATCACCTGCCCGGAACCTGTAGGTGAACACGAGTTCTTCAGCGCTGCTCGCCGACCGGCTGAAGGTCGCGAATCGCCGCGTGCCGCCGATCGTGAGCGGCAGACGCGGAGTCCCCCGTACGGAGACGGGATCGGAGAAGCGGTAGGTGACCTCGAGAATCTGGCCGACGCCGAATGCGAGCTGCGATGGCGTGTCCACGGCGAAGACGCCGACCGCCGGACGGTCGTGGAAGAACTCCACAGCCGCCTCGTGCGCCGTCTCGCTCGCCCTCACGTTGAACACGAATGCCATCGGCGCCGACGGACGCACACCGTTGCTGACGAGCCGGCCCACGACCACGTAGATGCCGTTGGGAGCCCGTCCGTGGAACGTGGAGCCGTTCCAGTTGCGACCGACCGTGACATCGAAGTGGTCATGGACTTCGGTGCCGCCTGCGCTCACCTCGGCTGCGCCGACATCGAGCCGCCGCCCGACATGTCTCCTCGCGCCGATTCACACGTCCTCGGCGTCACGATTGAAGTTCAGTTCCACCCCACGGCGAACCGGGGCGAACCTCGGCGTGCTGCCTCTCCCGTTCCAGAACGTGACGCCCTGGAGCACCTCCAACTGCAGCATGCTTCCCTCGGCGAGCCCGGTGACATCGAAGCCCACGTCGAAGACGGTCGTGTCGGGCTCGAAGTCGTTGACCTGCCCCCACGAATGGCACCAGGTTTCAAGTTAGGGACGCTTGAAAAAACGATTCACGGCGGATGGGCCGGTTGGCCGATATCCCATGCATGCCATACAGCGGAAAACGAAAAGACGCGGAAACGCGCAGGCTGAAAGCCATGGAGTTGCTGGACTCTGGGATGTCCCAGAGCCAGGTAGCCGCCGAGTTGGGCGTGACCCAGTCGGCGGTGTCAAAGTGGGTAAGCGCACGGCGGCAGGGCGGACAGGACGGCCTGAAGGCGAAGCCGCATCCTGGTCGCCCGAAGAAGCTGACGGAGTCGCAGGTAAAGAAGCTCGTGAAGATGCTTCTCGAGAGCCCTCGCAAGCATGGCTTCCCGACCGACTTGTGGACCCTCGCCAGGATCGCCGAACTGATCGAGCGGAAGTTCGATGTGTCGTACGACCCGTCCGGTGTGTGGCACGTGATGGCACGGTTGAACTGGTCGGCTCAGAAGCCCGAACGGCAGGCGCGGGAGCGGGACGCCGCAGCGGTGCAGACGTGGCGGACGCGGGATTGGGCCCGCATAAAAAAACGCCCGGCGTAGTCGCCGCACCATCGTTTTTGCCGACGAATCGGCCTTCATGCTCCAGCCCACGGTGCGCCGCACCTGGGCTCCCCGCGGCCAGACGCCGATCCTCAAGAGCTACGATCGCCACGATCGGCTCACCGCGGTGTCTGCGGTCACGGTCTCTCCGCAACGACGTCGGCTCGGCCTCGTGTTCGACCTGCTCGACCACAACCTCGCCACCGAAGACTTCGAACTGTTCGTCAGACGGTTGCTGCGAAAGATTCGCGGACCGATCACGATGGTCATCGACCGGCTCGGAGCGCACAAGAGCGCGGCCAAGCGACTGCTGGTCAAGTATCCCGCCCGGCTCACGTTCGAGTGGCTTCCGCCGTACTCGCCGGATCTCAATCCGACCGAGCACGTCTGGGGTCACACGAAATACAGCCGCTTGGCCAACTTCATTCCCGACGATCTTCTTCATCTTGCCAGGGTCGTCTCGGACGCGCTCAGGAAGACCCGGCGCGAGCAGCGGTTGCTCCGCTCGTTCTTCCGTCAGGCTGAACTCGATCTGTAGATCCTTGAAAGAACTATTCAAAGGTCAATAGATCGAGCATTGCGCCGAGGAACATGTCGCCGCTGATGCCACTGAAGATGTTTAGGTAAAGTGTATTCATCCGTCGAAGTCCAAGTGTTCGTCTCAAGTAGCGTCATACTGGGCTGGAAGTTGTCGCCAATGTATTCGTGTTGCCAGGTATGCAACTCCGAACAGAACCGTACAGGCAAGCACGATTGCGCCACCGCTAGAGATCGATAAGTAGTAGGAAGCATACAAGCCGGCCACACTGCTACAAGCCGAGAATACGACTGCCAAGAGGAGCATCCTATCCAGCCGCCGCGTGATCAGTGAAGCCGTGGCCGCCGGCGTCACGATCAGGGCAGTGGTTAGCACAACGCCGACCGCTTGAATGCCTGTAACCACTGTCAGGGCGAGCAGAATCAGGAGCAGGTACCGCATACGCTCCGCAGACAGACCAATGCTCTCTCCGTGCAACGGGTCGACGGTCGTCAGCATCAGCTCCTTGTTTACCAACAGCAGTACCGCGCAAACCAGGAAACTGACTATCCCAATTCCCACTAGGTCGGCTGTTGTCACGCCAAGTACGTTGCCGAACAGCATGTGGGAGAAGTCGCGGTAGCTCTGAACGCGTGAGATCATCACGATGCCGAGTGCAAACATTCCGGAAAAACTCACGCCGATCGCCGTGTCTTCTCTCAGCCGTTGGCCGCGACTGAGCCAGCCAATTCCTAGGGCGGTAATAACCGCCGCGACGATCGCGCCGACGAACAGGTTCCAGTGATTCAAATAGGCGATGACCAGGCCGGGCAAAGTCGTGTGCGCGACGGCGTCGCCCAGGAAGGCCATGCGGCGCAAGACGACGTAAACCCCGAGTAGCGAGCAGGTTGTTCCTACCAGCAAGCTTGCCAGCAGCGCCTGGCGCATAAAGGAGTATTGAAATGGTTCGAGTAGCCAGTTCACTTGCTTGCTCCGCTGGACGCCGGACGCGGTGCGAGAGATGCCAAGGGGTCGCGTCCAAATGGCAAAATGCTCTCGACTTGCCCTTCGCACAGGTACACCGCGCTATCAAACGATTCCATCAACCGACCCAGGTCGTGCGTGGCCACCAGCACACTGCCTCCGCACTGTGTGTGCTGCGTGAGCAGCTCATCGACGACGTCACGCGTGGCTTCGTCAACCGCATTGAGCGGTTCGTCTAAAAGGAAAAGACTCGCTTCCTGTACGAGTGCCCGCGCCAGGAGTGTCCGCTGCTGCTGTCCGCCGGATAAATCGCTGATTTGCCGTTCTGCTAAATCAGCAATCCCCATTCGCTCGAGCACCCGCCGAACACGAACGCGATCCGCCTGACCCGGCCAACTCAACCAGCCCAGATGCACGTAGCGACCGGTCATCACGAGGTCCGATACGGTAAGCGGGGACTGCCAATCCAAGTCCGTCCGCTGAGGCAGATATGCGGTTCGATGATGGCAGGCCCCCACGGGATTTCCAAAGAGCGCCATGTGTCCCGATTGCGGCTTTACTAAGCCCGCCAGGGCCTTCAGGAGCGTGCTCTTTCCAGCTCCATTTGGGCCGACGAGCGCCACTCGCTGCCCAATAGCGACTTCCAGCGAGACGGCGTGCAGTGCGTCGCTGCCGGCCTTCCTGTATCGAACCGACAAGTGCTCGACTTGAACTGCCGGTTGCCCCGCCCGGGGATCGCGATGGCCGCGGCCGCTATAAGGTAGCCAAGGTTCTTCATGCGAATGCGGGAACTCTGGAGACTGGTTCAACGGAGCGCCTCCGTCATCGTGCGCACATTGAACCGCATCATGTCGAGATAGGTTGCCCCCTTGGAGTCAGGCGGACCCAGTGCGTCGGTGTACAACGAAGGCACGATGCTGACGCCAGCCTCTTTGGCCACCTGCTCGGTCAATCGCGGGTTAATGATATTTTCCGCGAATACCGCCGGCACCTGCGCGGCACGGATGCGGTCGATGACCGCCGCCAGTTTGCTCGCCGCCGGATCGGTCGCCTCGCTCGAGACCGCCCCCATCACACTCGAGACCTCGAATCCGTAGCGGTCGGCAAAATAGCCGAACGTATCGTGCGTCGTTACCAAATGACGGTGCGACTCAGGAATCGTGGCGATCTGCTCACCGATCCAGGCGTCTAATGTATGGATTTCTCGAATGTACTCATCCGCGCGACGACGGTAGTCGGCTGCATGCATCGGATCGCACTCCACCAAGGCGCTGGCGATCTCCCGCACCATCGCCTCGGCATTTTTCGGACAGTGCCAGACGTGCGGGTCGATTTCCTCTCCCCCGCTGGGGGAAATAAGCTTTCGCGGGGCTATCTTCTCCGTGACGACGACACGTTTGGCCGCCGAATGGCTGGCCACGAACAACTTCTCCAGCCAGGACTCAAACCCGATACCATTCTCGAACGCGAGGGCCGCGCGATGCAGTGCCACGCTGTCTTGCGGGGTCGGCTCATAGGTGTGAGCGTCGCCCCCAGGTCCAACCAGCGTTGTCACCTTCACATGTTCACCCCCGACGATTTGCACCCAGTCGCCCAGAATGCTGTAGGTGGCCACGACCCACACCTGGGCTTGATCTGGCGGGTTCGGAACGCGAGACACGCATCCAGTGCTCAGACCGAGCAACAGGAAACTCAGTGGAAGTAAGAAGCCTCGTCGTTGGCTCTTCAAATGCTCGTTCCCTGATTAAGCGTGGCCAACATTAGGCGACGGCCGGGGAAGTCGTCGGCTGCCTACTTGCACACCATCTGCACTTGCACTAGATTATCGTCTGGGAATCCGGCGGTCAATCGGCCGACGACAGACGCGACAAGGGAGGAGGAGCCATGATGCTTGGAAGAACGAAGCGATCTCCGGAACAGATCGCGACGTTGAAGGGCTGGGCGACGGACCTACTTCCCATTCCCGCCGACGCCACGCTCACGGTTGCGGAGTTGGAGTGTCACGAGGAAGGCTGCCCGCCAATTGAAACGGTGATCGCCGCCCTCGTGCAAGGCGCATCGCCTCGGCAGTGGAAACTGCACAAGTCGCTTCCCGAAGTCACGCGCGATGACATTGCGGCGTTAGCCGAGCATTCGCATGACCCACCGATTCGGGGTTGGCGCTGCCCGGACTGATCGATCCCACGATAACGTTTCAATCACCGCCACGTAGTTCATTTTAAGGAGTTCCTTGCAATGGCCACCACCCCCGTTCCGGTTACGGTTCTCACCGGGTTTCTCGGCTCCGGAAAGACCACCTTGCTTAACCGCATTCTTTCCGAAAATCACGGCAAGCGGATTGCCGTGATTGAGAACGAATTCGGGGAAGTAGGGGTGGATAATGAACTGGTGATTGGTGCCGAAGAAGAAATCTTCGAGATGAACAACGGCTGTATCTGCTGTACGGTGCGGGGCGATCTGATTCGCATTCTCGGCAACCTGATGAAGCGACGCGACAAGTTCGATTACATCATGATTGAGACGACTGGCTTGGCCGATCCGGGGCCCGTCGCCCAGACGTTCTTCATGGACGACGAGATTCAGTCCAAGTTAAGCCTGGATGGTGTCGTGACGCTCGTCGACGCCAAGCATGTGCATGACCACATCGACGACAGCGACGAGGTGAAGGAGCAAATTGCCTTCGCCGACGTGATCTTGCTGAACAAGACCGATCTAGTTTCGTCCACGGAGTTGGATCAGCTCGAAGCACGCATCCATGCCATGAATTCAGCTGCCAAGATTCATCGCACTCGCGACGCGGTCGTCGACATGGAGAAGGTGCTCAATCTCGGCGGCTTTGATCTGGACCGAGCGCTCGACGTCGATCCCAAGTTTTTGGAACCGGAATATCCGTTCGAGTGGAGCGGCGTTTATAGCCTACAGCCGGGAACCTATGAGTTGCTGCTCCAGCCAGGACCGGACCCGGCGATGAGCGCCATGCTCCAGTCGGTCGCGGCCGCGACGGAAGAGGGCATGCGCGAAGCCGTTGAACCGGCGGTACTCGCATTTTCGGACGATGCAATCGAGCTAAAGCCTGGCGATTCTGTGACGCCGGGCGATCGGCTCTATAGTCTGGGGCTGGAGGGGGACGATCTGCGTTACCCCCTCGTGATTAGTCAAGCCGGCGCGTATGCCCTCTTTACAGAGCATCATCCGGACGAGTTCCAGGCTTATGTCGTGGATGCCAACGGAGCTCGGATCGCGCCGTTACACACTCGCGGATACAAGCCAGATCACGAACATGATGAAGAGGTCACCTCCGTGGGGATTACGACGCCGGGTAATCTCGAATTGAAGCGATTTCAGGGCTGGTTGCGTGAGCTATTGGCGACCAAGGGAACTGACATTTTTCGCATGAAAGGTATCTTGAGCTTCGAGGGGATGCCGGAACGCTACGTGTTTCAGGGCGTGCATATGTTATTCGATGGTCGCGAAGATCGCCCCTGGGGCGACGAGCCACGCCACAACACCTTGATCTTCATCGGCCGGAATCTTGATCGCGAGGAGCTCAATGCGGGGTTCAATGCATGTTTGGTTTAAGCAAAACGAAGACCGGGCCGCGCGAGATGCGCGAGTTGTGGCACCATGAGGGTGACGAGTACATCATCGACTTGGCTTGGTCCCCCAATGGACAATCGCTTGCGGCGGTGACCGTCGAGGGGCAAGTGCTGGTTCTATTGAACGCTCATCAACGGGAGCAGTCGCTGCGCCTTGGTTCGCACACCCTGGGTGCCACCTCGCTGGCATGGCGTTTCGATAGTACACGGTTCGCCACAGCGGGCCAGGACGGACTCGTAAAGGTCTGGGAGCCAGCCACTTCCACACCCATTCGAGAATTGCCCTCCGGCGGAAAGTGGGCAGCCAAAGTCGCGTACCGTCCCGGCAAGCGGGACCTAGCTTCAGCAGCCGACAAGCTTTTAAGGATTTGGTCGGATGACGGAAAGCCTATTTATGAATCAGACGACCATGCCAGCACGATTGCTGACATCGGTTGGAATCCCGATGGGAGCGCCGTCGCGGTAGCGGCATACAACGGCGTGACGTTACATGTACCTGGCAAACAGGCGCGGCCGCGCAAGTTCGAGTGGAAAGGTTCGAGTCTCGTTTTGGCGTGGAGCCCGAATTCGCGATTCATCGTCACTGGAGAACAGGATTCGACCGTACATTTCTGGCACGTGAAGACCGGCAAGGATGCACAGATGTGGGGCTTTCCCAAGAAGGTCTTAGAAGTGGCTTGGCATCATCGTGACGAGCGACTCGCAACCGGCGGCAGCGACACGGTCGTGCTGTGGGACTGCAGCGGCAAAGGCCCTGAAGGTCGTAAGCCGGAAATGTTTGAAGCGCACCCTGCCAGAATCACGCAACTGGCGTTTCAACATCGCGGAGACCTGCTGGCATCATCCGACAACGATGGATTCCTTTTTGTTTGGAATCCATTCAAGCAAAAGCTGCCCATTGCAGGCCAGGTATTCTCTTCGTCAATCTGCCGCTTGGCTTGGTCGCCCGACGACCGTTTGTTGGCGGTCGGTCAACAGGATGGAACGATCACGGTGTTGCAAAACGACAACTAATCGAGCGAGGTCAACACGATGATCGAAGACAACTTCAACGCACAGACTCGGAACTTACGTTTGGCCGTGGAACGTGGCACACCTCTTGCGACTCGACGCGATCAAGTGCTAGGGCAGTTAGTATTCTGTGACGGTTGCTGCTGTGGCCGAGTTGAGCGCGGTTTCCCTGCATTACCCAAGGACGCCATCAAGGCGCGATGGAAAGAACTGAAACTTAATTCCATCATTCAATTAACAATCAGCGGATGCCTGGGCCCTTGTGATCTGGCCAATGTAGCGTGCATCATTTCCTCGGACGGGCGCTGCGAATGGCTGGGCGGGCTTTCCGAGGCGTGGCAGTATGAGACGCTGATCTGCTGGGCGGAAGAATGTCAGCGAACGCGTTGTTTTCTACAGTTACCAGCAGCATTGGCCGTTCACCGGTTCGAACGATTTGAACGTCCATCGACGGAACCGCAGGCGTGTTCTCTATCAAGTGACGCATTAACCAAGCATCCCGCGTAGGCAGATCGATCCTCGAATGGATATCGGGTACTATGGTTTTGTGGTGGCTTCATGAGAGAATTGGCGAGCGATAATCTGCGCCAGCGTCTCCGCGAGGTGGGGCTACGCGCAACACCAGCTCGGATCGCGGTGGCTCGCTCGCTAATGATCGCGACCGAACCACTCACCCGTCTCGAAATTGGCTCTTCGGGGATTTCCGTGGCTGAGGAGTGTCGACGGGCGTACAGGTTCAAGAATGGGGAAGTGCATGGCGGACGGCGTGATCAGTGGGGCCGAAACCCACTGCATTCACCCTCAAAGGCTGCCTTTTCCCCTGTGTTTTCCGCCCATCGGGCTTTTGGGCCCAGCTTGGAGGAGAGGGGGCGCCGCGGGGACTGGGACCAGCACGTTCCCTGGAGTAAAACCGACGATTTTCCGGGATCCAGGCCCCCTTGCCACGAAATTCCCGGAAGAACCTCGAAATTGCCGACAATCTTGCGCGAATCGATTTCGACAAATCAACGGTGTTTCGCGTACTTCAGGATTTCATCAGCACTGGACTTGCAAGGCGGTTGGATGTCGGCGACCACGCTTGGCGTTACGAACAAACGTCCTCAATCCCTACAGGGACGAAGGGGCACGCTCATCCCCATATGCTGTGCGTTGACTGTGGGAGTGTTACATGCCTTGCGGACGCCGCAGATGATCTCAGGGTGCCCAAATCGGTCGGCGACATTGAGGAGATCATTCTCAAGGGACACTGCAAACCTTGCCAGGAAGCCAATCGCTGAAACCCTCGTCGGATAACCAACTGCGTCGAGTGAAACAGTCCTCAGCCAATTAATTGACAACGAGGCGAAGAAGATAGAAGCAGCCGATTATCAGAATCAAACCAGCGCGAATGTAGGGCCACGGAAGCCCCTGCAAACGCTTCGATTTCGGGAGTGGCTTAGTTCCAATCCATTGCAGAAAGATTCCTATCAACGACAAAGAACAAGCGATGCCTGCCGCGAACAGCGCAATAACGGCATACGCTGAGAAAGGAGAGCCCGTCGACATACTCGCAAAATAGGCTGCGAGTGCCGATGGACATGGCAGCAGACCGAAGGCGATGCCCAGAAGTGCGCTCATTGAATAGGATGAAGCGGATGATTCAAGCGGTTTTCCGCATTCGTGGCGATGGCTCTTGCACCCACATTTGGAAGGTATCTTTCTTGCTGCAGACCACCACATCCACCCCCCGACGGCAAGAACTAGGATGGCACTTACCCACTGCAGCGAATGAGTAACCGACGCATCGTGATGATTGTGATCACCTACGACCAAGTGCTGCGCGAGGTGAACGACGAGGGCGATTGCAATGAGCGAAACAGAATGAGCTATCCCACCTGAAATTCCAATCACAATCGGATGCCAAAAACTGCGTCCCCCTCCTGAAAGATAGACCAGCATCGCCGTTTTTCCATGCCCCGGTTCGACGGCATGCAGGGCCCCCAAAACAAATGCAAGCCCCAAGGTCACTTCATGAGAATGTGCGTGCATTGCGACTTGCCAGCCATCTTTGGGAAGACCTGGGAAGAACCGTAGCTGAAGACCACGAGGTAGCGGTCTTGGCGAACGCTGACTGCGAAATGTTTACGAAGTAAGAGGGGAAGTGGTTCGAAAAGATCCGAATTTTCAGGCTCTTCGGGGATTTCCGTGGCTGAAGAGTGTCGACGGGCGTACAGGTTCAAGAATGGGGAAGTGCATGGCGGACGGCGTGATCAGTGGGACCGAAACCCACTGCATTCACCCTCAAAGGCTGCCTTTTCCCCTGTGTTTTCCGCCCATCGGGCTTTTGGGCCCAGCTTGGAGGAGAGGGGGCGCGGCGGGGGTTGGGACCAGCACGTTCCCTGGAGTAAAACCGACGATTTTCCGGGATCCAGGCCCCCTTGCCACGAAATTCCCGGAAGAACCAATTTTCAGTAGGCTGTCGGCGAATCGAATTTTGCCACGGGCTTGCCAGGCGCCAGTTGGTTCTAAGCTAGACGAATTTCGTCTGCTGTCAATCCCGGCATGATGGACAAGCGGATTTCCGACGACAACACATGCCAAATTCTCCGAGACTGGGAACTGCTCCAAAGCATGAATGGAATCCAGTCGGATCGCAACTTCCGTCGAAGCATTGGCGGCGGCGTTGAGTTAGACCGAGTGCTGGCACACGAAAAGATTGATCAGGCATTGCGGGCCGTCGACGCACAGCTTGGCAGCCTCGATTTACCATTCAAGGTGCCTGAATTGTCGATCCTTGCACTCCTTTGGCCGGGCGAGTTTTCAAAGCCTGAATCGCCCGTCGCGGAGCCCGAATCTTTCGATGACAAAAACAATTGACACTACGGCGTTTCAACCGAGACCGGCGATTCAGGAGTGTAGGTAAGCATGTCTCACCAGGATACGACACTTATATCATCGCTCAACTTGCTCACGTACCCGGTGTCCAGTACTTACTTCACGATGAAGCAGCATGATGCGCACTACGCCTCGCTTAAGTCGGTAGATACTCGGCGCGGACAGCACTCGGAACTTATCGATGTATGCCTATTGACGCTTGAAAAAACGATTCACGGCGGATGGGCCGGTTGGCCGTTACCCCATGCATGCCATACAGCGGAAAACGAAAAGACGCGGAAACGCGCAGGCTGAAAGCCATGGAGTTGCTGGACTCTGGGATGTCCCAGAGCCAGGTAGCCGCCGAGTTGGGCGTGACCCAGTCGGCGGTGTCAAAGTGGGTAAGCGCACGGCGGCAGGGCGGACAGGACGGCCTGAAGGCGAAGCCGCATCCTGGTCGCCCGAAGAAGCTGACGGAGTCGCAGGTAAAGAAGCTCGTGAAGATGCTTCTCGAGAGCCCTCGCAAGCATGGCTTCCCGACCGACTTGTGGACCCTCGCCAGGATCGCCGAACTGATCGAGCGGAAGTTCGATGTGTCGTACGACCCGTCCGGTGTGTGGCACGTGATGGCACGGTTGAACTGGTCGGCTCAGAAGCCCGAACGGCAGGCGCGGGAGCGGGACGCCGCAGCGGTGCAGACGTGGCGGACGCGGGATTGGGCCCGCATAAAAAAACGCCCGGCGTAGTCGCCGCACCATCGTTTTTGCCGACGAATCGGCCTTCATGCTCCAGCCCACGGTGCGCCGCACCTGGGCTCCCCGCGGCCAGACGCCGATCCTCAAGAGCTACGATCGCCACGATCGGCTCACCGCGGTGTCTGCGGTCACGGTCTCTCCGCAACGACGTCGGCTCGGCCTCGTGTTCGACCTGCTCGACCACAACCTCGCCACCGAAGACTTCGAACTGTTCGTCAGACGGTTGCTGCGAAAGATTCGCGGACCGATCACGATGGTCATCGACCGGCTCGGAGCGCACAAGAGCGCGGCCAAGCGACTGCTGGTCAAGTATCCCGCCCGGCTCACGTTCGAGTGGCTTCCGCCGTACTCGCCGGATCTCAATCCGACCGAGCACGTCTGGGGTCACACGAAATACAGCCGCTTGGCCAACTTCATTCCCGACGATCTTCTTCATCTTGCCAGGGTCGTCTCGGACGCGCTCAGGAAGACCCGGCGCGAGCAGCGGTTGCTCCGCTCGTTCTTCCGTCAGGCTGAACTCGATCTGTAGATCCTTGAAAGAACTATTCAAAGCTCAATAACGTGCCGACTTGCCGCACCACCGGGCGACGAGCGCTGGAAAACTGCCGAGCAGCTCGCCGCGGCTGACGACGTCGTCGGCGCCGGCGGCGGCCGCGTCGGCGAGACGGTCACGGGCCACGTGCGGGCCGAAGGCGATTACCACCGCCATCCCCTGCCCCGCGCCGGCCTGCTCGGCAGCCAACTGCCGGGCCGCAGCGACGAGGTCGCCGGCGGCACCAGGCGCCGACAGGTCGACGACCACCAGATCGAACGGCCCGGCCGTCGGGTCGGTCGTCACCGCCACGCCCGGCGTGCCGGCCAGCCGGCTGGCGATCAGCAGGTCGGGCGACCGGAGTAGTAGCCGCACCGCGCCGCCCCCGTCGCTCGCGCCGCTCACATCGCCTCCGGGCCGCGGACCTCGCGGTAGATCTGCACCGCGTCCTCGACCGGCAGGACGTAGATCGCGTCGCCACGGGCGTCGAGCGACCGCGTCGACAGGGCCGCGATCGAATCGACCGTCCGCGACAGGAAGTCGTCGTTGACGGCGACCTCGAGGACCGCCTCCTGGACGATCCCGCCGGTCGACTCGTCGAACCCCTGGGCGTCGGCCACGCTCATCCGCGTCACGTGGACCGCCGCCAGCGCCTGGCGCAATGCGTCGACGCGCCCGGGGCGGACCATCGCCATCACGAGTTTCACGGGCGCTTCCTCAGGGCCGCGCCAGGTCGAGACCGGCGTCGAGGACCTTGCGGATCCGCGCCTGCAGGTCGCCGAGATGGGCCACGGTGTAGGGATCGAGCGTCACGTCGGCCTTGGTGAGCAGGGCGTTGATCCGGCCTTCGATCGTCTTCAGCTGCGCCGCGGCCAGTGCCTGGACGTCGCCCGTCGAGCGGGCCGTGCCGAGCGACAAGTTCCCGAGATCGGCGACATACTCGCGCTGCAGGGCCCGCCGCATGCTGCCGATCGCCGGCTTGCGGGCGGTGTATTGCCCCGGCTGCGTCGTCGTCAGCTCCGAGAGGATCGCCCCCGAGAGCCGGTCGAGCAGCTCGGCCTGGGTGAACGCATCCTGGTCGGCCGGCACCTTCAGCTCGCCGTCGCGGATCCGCTCGAGCGTGAGCGGGTCGAGGAGCTGGCCGAGGGCGCGGTTTTGCCACATCAGGACCACGTCGTGGATCGCATAGTCCTCGCGGTCCGGGCCGTCGGAACCCCAGTGGTTCCACTTCGTCGGCACGAGCTGGTTGAGCAGCTCCGGGGGAAACGAGAACGGCTGGGCGCTGAACATCTGCGTCTCGAGCAGGGCCAGCGCGTCGCGCTGCTTCTGGGCCTCGACCACGCGGTAGGGCGGCAGCGCGTTGGCATCGGCGCGGTGGCTGCGCGAGGTGTGGAGGCCGCCGACCAGTCGGGCGGCGAACATCATCGCCTTGCCGTGAGCCGACAAGAGCACGCCGAACGCCTGCCGGACGCGCTCGTACCCCTTGCCGCCCGGCGTCATCCGCTCGACGATCTGCGGCATGAGCTGCGTGACCAGCTCGGCGCGGGTCTTGGCGAACTCGAGCGGATCGTTACCGAGGTCGAACCGGTTGGAGTGCGGATCGGGATCGTTGGGCTGCGTGTCCTCGTCGGTCGCGTAGGCGAGCTCGGGCTCACCGCTCCGGCTGGCGATCTTCTGCAGCTCGGGCAGCTCGCCGGCGGGCGACGAGGCGCTGATCGGCGTGTAGCCGTACTGGATCGCCCAGACGTCGTACGGGCCGAGCTTGGCGGTGTAGTAATCCCCCTGTGGCCGCCCCTTGGGCATCACGTTGGCGGGGACATAGTCCATCACGCTCGTCGTGCCCCCCTGCTGAGCGGTCTTCGCCGTGTCGTTGAAGTCGGCGAGGCTGCGCAGGGCGCTCCCCTTGAAGTTGTGGCGCAGGCCGAGGGTGTGGCCGACCTCGTGCATCGCCACGAGCTTGAGCCCCTGAATGACGAGTTTCTCCTTTTCCGCCTCGAAGGCCGGGCCGGGGTTGGCGACGGCCAGTGCCGTGGCGCCCAGCGCCGTCTCACGGGCATGTCCGTCGAACAGGTTGCAGGCGCAGGCGCGGTCGTGGCCGTGCGCCGTGGCCGGCAGGTCGCCGGTGAGCATGGCCACCGTTTGCGGTGTGAAGGTCTCGTATTCGCTCCGCCAGAACTGGAGGAAGTCGGCGTCGAAGATGATGTCGGCGTCGAGGATCTGCCCGGTCCGCGGGTTGACGCGCGACGGACCCTGGGCGAAGCCGGCACCGGCGGTGATCCAGCGGAACGTGTTGTAATTGACGTCTTCGGCGTCCCAGTCGACGTTGTCGGGCTGCTGCCGGACCTCGATGGCGCTGGCGAATCCGGCCTTGGCGAAGGCCTCGTTCCAGGCCTCGATACCCTCGCGGATCGGCTGCCGGTAGCGGAACGGCACCGTCTTCTCGATCCAAAACACGATCGGCTTCTTCGGCGGCGACACGGCCGCCGACGGATCGGCCTTCTCGAGCTGCCAGCGGTTGATGTAGCGCACGAACCGGTCTTCGTCGACCTTCTGCGAGAAGTCCTTGAGGGCGGTCACGAAATACCCGACACGCGTGTCGGCGAGGCGCGGACGGTAGCCGTTGGTGTTGGGCAGCAGGCTGATGGAATAGTGGACGTTGACGGTGATCCCGCGCGTGTCGGGCACGGTGTCGAACCGGGCGCTGCCGCCCGACCCGTAGGTCGCCGCGACCTGGATCTCGATGTTGTCGGGAAACGCCTTCACTCGCGACCAGCTGCTGCGGTCGCGGGCGAACGCGAAGCCCGGCAGCGACGATGAGATCTGCGGCAAGTCGGTGAAGAAGATGCTCGCCAGGTCGATCACCGGGGCACCGCTGGGCGCGTAGGTCACGATCGGCACGCTGGCGATGATGCTGTCGGTGTAGGCCAGTTCGACGGCCTTCTCCTCGGGGCTGCCGCGGTCGGCGAAGAACCGGACGTTGCGGCGGACGATCTGGATCGCGTCGTCGACCTTGCGCAACTGCCAGATCCAGTCGTCGCCGTCACCCCAGCTCACGCCGCCGAGGACGCCGCGCTCGCCGATCCCGCGGGCGATCGAAATCAGCACGAACAGGTCCTTGCCGAGGATCGAGTCGGGCAGCTCGGCAAACACCTTGTCGTCGCGGCGGTGGAGCGTGATCAGGCCGGAGATCTTGGTCGCCTCCTTGACGACGGCCGAAAACGGCGGCTTGCCGCCGCGCCCTTCACCGGAGCCTGCCGCGCCCCCGGACGGCGCCGCCGGAGCGGCGGCCGGCGGTGCAGCCGGAGCCGGATCGGCCGCGGTCGCCCCGGGTGTCGCCGGGCTGGCAGCGGCCGGTTCGTCGGCCCGGCCGGTGGCATGGCCGACGGCAGCGGCGAGCGTCAGGCCGGCGAGCGTGAATCCGAGGAAGGACTTCGAGGGGCGGCTGGCTCGATGCGGCGACATGGCGTTCCCTGACCGGAGAGGGGGTCCCGTGATCCCGGGTGCGGCGGAAAACAGCCACGAAACCCCGGTTCCTGCCCCCGTCGGGGCAGCTTCAGCAGCCTAGCATCGAGTTCCGCGGCCGGCCATTTTCGGCGTGGCCGGCCGGGAAGCCTGCCCGAAATCAGCGGCGAAACGTATCGTTTCCGGCCTGAAACTGGCCGATGGTCGCAGCGTCGCCGCACCGCCGGTTCGTTCCCCGACGAGACCCCGTGAAAACAGGGATTCCTGCATGACCCATCCACCCGTGTCGCGTCGCGAGTTTCTGGCTGGGGCGTCGGCCGGGGCGGCCACCCTCGCTCCTCATCCTGAGGCAGCCGCGGTGGCCGATGGCAGGAAGACGTTCACGATCCTGCATACCAACGATCTCCACTCGATGCTGATCGGCCTCGGCCCGGCCTCGGAGTATTCGCCAGCCACGCTCGACGACGACGGCACGCGCGGAGGGTTCGCGCGCCTCGCCACCCTGATCGTGGCCCGAAAGGACGCGCGGAAGCGACAAGGGCCCGTGCTGGTGCTCGACGCCGGCGACTACAGCATGGGCACCGCGTTCGGGGCGGCGATCCGCGAGACCGGCGGCGAGCTCCAGCTCCTGTCCCGGATGGGATACGACGTCACCACGCTGGGCAACCATGATTTCGACCTCGGGCCCGACGGCCTCGCCGCGAGCCTCGACGTGGCCGCGAGGGCCGGCCGGATTCCGGCGGTCGTCGCCTCGAATACCAACATCGACGCCGACGGAGCGGGGCTCGCTGAGTTGCGGCGTCTGGCGGAGGACGGCGTGATCCGCCGCCACGTCGTGATCGAGCGCGGCGGCGTGCGCTTCGGGATCTTCGGCGTGATGGGCAAGGAGTCGATTCACTACACCAGCGGCGCCGGAGCGATCACGTTTCCCGATGCCGTGGCGACCGCCACCGAGATGGTGACCCTGCTCCGGGAGACCGAGCGCGTGGACGTCGTCATCTGCTTGAGCCATGGCGGCATGGAGCAGGGGCAGGACGGTCGCTTCACCGACGGCGAGGATGTGCGCCTGGCGAAGGCCGTGCCCGGCATCGACGTGATCGTCGGCGGCCACACCCACACCGTGCTCGAACAGCCGGTGATCGTCGACGGCCGCACGCCCGTCGTGCAGACCGGAAAATATGGCGAGCATCTCGGCGAGCTGGTGATCGCCCTCGACGGCGACAGGCTCGCGGTCGAGTCGTACTCGCTGTACCGGATCGACGATACGATTCCGGGTGATCGGTCGATCTCCGCCGAGATCGGCAGGCTCGAGCAGACGGTCACCGACGTGGTGTTCGCGTCGCGTGGCTATCGGATCGATCAGCCGTTGGCCGTGGTGCCACGGGACCTGCCCAACACGTTCACCGACATCGCCGCCGGCACGGTCCTGGCGAACCTCGTCACCGATGCCTTTCGGAAGGCGACGAACGCCGACGTCGGATTCACGGCCAACGGGCTGTTGCGCGCTGGCTTGACGCGCGGGAAGTCGGGCGTGCAGACGGTGTACGACCTGTTTTGCGTGGCTCCGCTCGGCGCGGGCGTGGTCGACACCACGGCCGGCAGCACGCTCGTGACCGCCTGGTTCACGGGCCGCGAGTTGAAGAACCTCCTCGAGTTCACCCTCGTGGACAATCCCGCCCACCCCGGCGAGTACTTTCCCCGCGCGTCGGCAATGCGCTTCCGCTACGACCCGGCGCGGCCGGTGTTCGACGTCGTGACGGCGATCGAGATCGGCGACGTGGACCGCGGCTACCGTGCGATCGACTCGAGCGCCGGCGCCGACCGGCTGTTCAGCCTCACCTGCCCGCTGTACCTGGGCATGATCATGCTCGCCATCCCCGGCTACACGAAGGGGAAGCTGTCGCTCGTGCCGAAGAACAGAGCCGGTCAGCCGCTCCGATCGAAGACCGAGGCCCTCGACCTCCCCCGGGGCACCACGCCCGACCTCCTGCCGCCGAAGGCCACGGTGGACACCGACAGCGTCGCCACGGTCGGTACCGCCGGGGCGGTGCGCGAAATCAAGGAATGGCAGGCGATCATGGACTACCTGCGCGCGTTGCCGGTCGAGGGCCCGGGGCGCCTTCCGCTGATCCCGGTCGACGGTCGCGCCGCCGAGGTCCGGGCGATCAAAGCCGGATGAACGGCGGTGCGACCGCGGGCCATTGCCTTGCGAGACCTGCATGCAGGTCTGTCAGGCGGCCCGGCAGGCGACGCGCCCCGGCGATCGACAGCCCCTGAGCCGTGCAGCCTCACCGCCGCGCCGGGGCGCTTGGTGCCGATTCGAGCCCCACCGTGTTCACGGCGATCACGCGGTAGGCGTGGGCCGCGCCTGCCACCGGCGCCGGATCGACGAAGCGCGGCGACTGGAGCGGATGCGGCGGCGTGTCGCTATAGAGCAGGTTTTCTAACACCGGCCGGCCGAAGGGATTGCGGGGCTGCTCGGGAAGCGTGGCGATGCGCGTGCCGTCGCGCTCGATGACGAACCCGGCCAGGCCGCTCTCGGGATCGGCCGTGGCGCTCCACTCCAGTGCCCCGTCGACGACGGCGCCGGCAGCAGCGCCGATGATCGCCGCGACGAACCGCCAGCGGGCGACGCGCGAGCCGCGAACGACGCCGCGATCCGCGCCTGACACGGAGACGACGGAAGCGCTTGCGACACCGGCGAGGCGGCTGACGTCGTGGCGAATGATCCGGCTCATCGGTTCCCTCCGCAAGAGTGTCGCGAGTCTATCCCCAGCGGACCCCGTACGATGCGACGGTATCCCGCACGGCATTCCCATGCCCTCCTCCCCTCTTGCCATCGTCCGCCGTCACTGGTTCCCGGGGCTCCCCGAGGACGACTGCGGCCCCGCGCTTGGCGGCGGCTTCAGCGGCTCACCGGTCGTCGCCGTCCGGACCCCCGCCGGCACCGGCGCCGTCCTCAAGGCGTTCGCCCCCGGCACGACCCTCGAGCGCGCGGCGTGGATCCACGGATTCATGAACCACCTCACCGCCTCCGGCGTCACCGCCGTGCCGCGCGTGCTCGAGACGGTCGGTCGGGGCACGGTCGCCGTCGAGGCCGATGGCACGCTCTGGGAGCTCGCCACGCGGATGCCGGGCGCCGCGGTCGACCGACCGACCGGCAACCAGGTGAGCGCGGCGATGACGGCCCTCGCGCGGATTCATCTCGCGAGCGCCGGCTGGGCTCGTGAGCCCGCGCGGGTCGGACCGGCGCCGGCGATGATCCGCCGGATTGCCGCCGCGCGCGTGCTGCTCGCCGACCCGTGGGATCGGCCGCGCGCCACCGCCGCAAACCGCGATCCGCGCCACGATCGGATTGCCGACCGGCGGGCGATCGCCGCCGGCGTGATCGAGCCGGTGCGATTCCGTCGGCTCCTCGGCGCGATCGCGGTGATCGAGCCGGCGTTGACGCCCCTCCAGGCCGTCGTCCGCGACCTCCGCGCCGACCATGTGCTGTTCACCGTGGCACCGCCGCCACGCGCGGAGCCCGCGACGGTGTCTGGGATCGTCGACTTCCATGGTGCCGCCATCGACACCCCGGCAACCGACATTGCGAGACTCTTGGGGGATTGGGCAACGGGCGCAAGGGGCGTGGCGTGGGTCGATTGCTGGGAGTCGGCGCTCGACGCCTATGGCCGCGTCCGGCCGCTCCGTGCCGACCAGCGCACGCTGGTTGCGTGGTTGGCGGCGACGGCAGTCGTGTTTGGAATCGACCGCTGGTTTCGCTGGATCATCGACGAGAACCGCTCATTCGCCGCCAGCGGGCTCGTCGAGGCCCGGATCGATCGGCTGCTCACGCTCCTTCCCGAGGCGCTGGACCTGGTCGAGACGCTCCCGCCTCCCCGCTCGCACGCACGGGGCGAATCGGTTTGACCCTCGAAAAACGGGGCCCTTAGAATTTTTTGGATGCGTCCAGGTCCGTTGTTCAACCGAAAAGCATCGGCAGGTCCGTTCGCCCTGTCGCCGGTTCCCGCCATGCTTTTTGCGACCACCTCCGAGCGCTCCTCGCGGCGAACTTCCGCTGCGGCCGTTCGCCGCTTCGTCGTCCGGCAGGTGGGGGAAACCCTGTTCGGCGGGTTGTTGCTCGCCCTCGGGGCACTCGCGCTGGCCCTCTCGGTGGGGAGCGGCGTGGCCCCCGCGGCCGATCGTCAGCCGGCGGCGAAGGGGGCTGGCGCGATCGATCTGGGAGTGTTCGCTCCCGGTCTGGGGGTCGAGGGCGCTGCCGCGCCGCTCGCCGTGACTGCCGCCGTCGAGCCCCCGGCGGCCCCCGGACAGCCGAGCGTGTTGGTCGTCACGGCCGACCTCGCCGAGGGGTGGCACCTGTATGCGGTCGACCAGCCCCGCGGCGGGCCGCTGGCGACGCGGATCGAGGTCGACGGCGAAAGCGGCTGGACGGTCGCCGGGCCGTTCGTGCCCGAGGTGCCGGCCACGGCGCAGACGATAGGCGAGGGGTCGCCCTGGAAAGGCCTCACGATCCGTGAGCATTCGGGGCGGACCACGTGGCGGGCGCCGATCACCCCGACCCGGGCCGACGCCGGGGCGCCGCGCGGGAGCGTGACGGTGCAGCTCTGCCGCGACAATGCCTGCATTCCGCCTGAATCACACGAGTTCACTGCCGCCGCAGCGGCCGCCGTCGCGACGCGGCCCGCGGCCCTGCCGGCTGGCCCTCCCGCCGGCGCACCCGCGGCCCAACTGCTGGCGACGCACGTGCCGAAAACGGGCCATTCAGCCGTCGAGGCGGTGTTCACGACGACCGAGCCGCCCTACCGGCTCACCGTCCGACTCCTCCCCGAAGATGGCTGGCATCTCTACGCCCCCGCCGCCTCCGCCACGACGGCGGTCGGCCAGGGGAAGCCGACGGTCGTGTCGGCGACGCTGCCCGAGGGCGTTCGTCTCGCGGAAGTGCGGGCCCGTGGCGTGCGCGCTGCCGGATCGGCCGAACTGGCGGCGGCGGGCGCCGTCGAAGGGCCGATCGAGCTCGAGGCGGTGCTCGTCGCCGATGCCCCGCCCGCGCCCGGCGCGGCTTTCGAACTGCGGCTCGGGTTCCAGACCTGTGCCGACACCAGCTGCGATCCACCCCAGGGGGTGCGCCTGTCGGCGACGCTGCCTCCGTCGGGCTCGTCGCCGGGGATCGAGTTTGCCGCGCTGCGCTACGGCGAGGCCGCCCGCGGCGCGGTGCCGGTCGTCGCCGAGGCCGCCGCTGAGCCGGTCGAGCCGGCGGCGGGGACCCCGGAGCCGACGGCGGCCGCGGCGCCGCGTTCCGCCGGTCCCGAGATCGGTACCGGTCCCGCTGCGGCGCCGGCGCTCGTCGCTCCGCCGTCGTCGCTATCGCTCCCCTCGGCGCTCCTCTTTGGTCTGTTCGGCGGGCTGATCCTCAACCTCATGCCCTGCGTCCTGCCGGTCCTCGGCCTCAAGCTGATGTCGTTCGCCCAGCAGTCGGGGCGGGCCCGGCGCGAGGTGTTCCAGATGAATCTCTGGTACTGCCTCGGGGTGTATGCGGTGTTTTTCGCGCTGGCGACGGCCAGCGTCGCCGCCAATCTCGGCCTGGGAAGCGCCAACCTCGCCTGGGGCGAGCAGTTCACCTCGACGACGTTCAACATCGTGATGATCGGGATCGTGTTCGCCTTCGCCCTGGCGTTCCTCGGGATCTGGGAGCTGCCGATCCCGGGGTTCATCGGCGAGCAGGCCGGGCACGTGCAGTCGCGCGAGGGGCCGGTCGGGGCGTTTCTCAAGGGGGTACTGTCGACGGTCCTCGCCACCCCCTGCAGCGGGCCGTTCCTCGGGCCGGTGTTCGGATTCACGCTCACGCAGTCGACCGGCGTGACCTACGCCGTGTTCGGGGCGATCGCCACCGGCATGGCGCTGCCGTACATCGTCGTCGGGCTGTTCCCCGGCCTCGTCCGTTTCCTCCCCAGGCCCGGCGCCTGGATGGCGACGTTCAAGGAACTGCTGGGGTTCGTGATGCTCGGGACGGTCGCGTTCTTCTTCAGCTTTCTGGCGCGCGACTGGTTCGTGCCGACGTTCGTCCTCCTGATCGGGATCTGGATGGCCTGCTGGTGGGTCGGCCGTGAGCAGGAATCGCGTGGTGTGGCCGGCTTCGGCCGCTGGGTCCAGGCGGCGGCTCTCGGCGCCGCCGTCGGGGGCGCGGCCCTCCTCGGGCTCGCGCCGTCGTCGTCGGAGATCGAGTGGGAGCGGCCGTTCAGCCGGGCGCGGCTGGCGGCACTCCGCGAGTCGGGGCAGACGGTGATGGTCGACTTCACCGCCGACTGGTGCCTGACCTGCAAGATGAACCTCGCCAACGCGATCGAGACGCGGAAAGTCAGCGAGGCGATCAAGCGCAACCGCGTCGCACCGTTGCTCGCCGACTACACCGACGGCTCCGACGAGATCAAGCAGATGCTCGCCAGCCTCCAGAGCCGCTCGATCCCGGTCCTCGCGATCTTCCCCGGCGCCCGTCCCGGGGAGCCGCTGCCCGAGCCGATCGTGCTCCGCGACCTGATCACCGAGCGCGACGTGCTCGCCGCCCTCGAGGCGGCGGGGCCGAGTCGGTCGTCGGGACCCGAGGTCCGCGCCGCCGCCGCGCCGCGTGCCGCACCGGGCCGCTGACGCGCGCGTCAGGCGAAGCGGACGCGCTCGCCCGCGCCCGTCGCGGCCCGCACGCCGCCGATCACCCAGCTCTCGACGCCGTGATCGGCCAGCTGATCGCGGATGCTGTCGGCAAACCGCGCGGCGACGACCGTCACCATCCCGATCCCCATGTTGAACACGCGCTCCATCTCGGCGTCGGCGATCGTGCCACAGCGTTGCACCCAGCCGAACACCGGCGGCACGGTCCACGACCCGCGCTCGAGGACGATCTCCACTTCGTGCGGGACGATGCGGGCGAGGTTCTCGACCAGCCCGCCGCCGGTGACGTGGGCGATCCCGTGGACCGGCTGCTTGAGGCGGTAGTGGGAGAGCACGGCGCGGAGCGGGCGGGCGTAGAGGCGCGTCGGGGTCAGCAGCACCTCGGCGACCGTCGCACCGCCGCACTCGGCGACCCGGTCGCCGCACGACAGCCCGCCGAGGTCGAAGACCGCGCGGCGCACGAGGCTGTAGCCGTTGGAGTGCAGGCCGCTCGACGCCAGCCCGAGGACGACGTCGCCAGGCTGGATCTGCCGGCCGTCGACGAGCCGGCGGCGCTCGACGACGCCGACGCAAAACCCGGCCAGATCGTATTCGCCGGGGTGGTACATGTCGGGAAGGATCGCCGTCTCGCCGCCGACCAGGGCGCAGTCGCAGGCCACGCAGGCGTCGGCGATCCCCGCCACGATCCGTTCGATGAGGGCCGGATCGTCGGCGGCGAGGGCGATGTAGTCGAGGAAAAACAGCGGCTCGGCGCCGGTGCAGAGGGCGTCGTTGACGCTCATCGCCACCAGGTCGATGCCGACGGTGTGGTGGATCCCGGCGGCGACGGCGACCTTGAGCTTGGTGCCCACGCCGTCGGTGCACGACACGAGCAGCGGGTCGCGGTAGCCCCGGGCGAAGATCCCCGGCAGGTCGAGGTGGAACAGGGCGGCGAAGCCCCCCTCGGGGCTGACGACGCGCGGGCACTGCGTCCGCCGCAGATGGGCGGGAAGGCGCGACATCGCGTCGGCGTAGGCCTCGAGGTCGACGCCGGCGCTGGAATAGGTGGCTCCGCTCACCCCCGCATCATCGCCGCGCCGGCCCGGCCCGCAAGCCCCGGCGTGGGCGCGGCGGCGAGGGTATCCTCGAACCGATGCGACGCTCTTCTGGCCCGACGCCCCCGCGGCGTCCCCGCGACACTCCCGTGCTCGAGTTCAGCTACCCGCTGCCGTACGGCGCGGTGGTCCACGACGGCGCCGCAGGCGGCCGCGCCGGGGTGCAGTTCGCCATCTACAGCCGGTCGGCGACGGCCCTCCGCGTCCTCCTCTACGACTCGGTCGCCGCTGCCGAGCCGGCCGAGGTGATCGAGTTCGACCCCGCGCGTGACCGGTGGGGTGACATCTGGAGCCTGTTCGTCCCCGGGCTCGGCCCGGGGCAGCTGTACCATTTCCAGGCCGACGGCCCCTGGGATCCGGCACGCGGGCAGCGCTTCGACGGCACGGCGCGGCTGATCGACCCCTACGCCCGCGCCCTCGCCGGCCGGTTCCTCCACCACGGCGACGGGATCGTGCGCCCGCCGAAGTGCGTGGTCGTCGACGACGCCTTCGATTGGCAGGGGGATCGTCACCTCCGCCGTGAGCTTGCCGACACGGTGATCTACGAGCTCCACGTCGGTGGCTTCACCCGCAGCCCGACCAGCGGCGTGGCGGCGCCGGGCACCTACCTCGGCGTGATCGAGAAGATCCCCTACCTCAAGAGCCTCGGGGTCACGGCGGTCGAGCTGATGCCGGTCCACGAGTATCCCGACGAACCGATGCGCGGGCTGCCCGGCGAGCGCGGCAACTACTGGGGCTACGATCCGCTGGCGTTCTTCTCCCCGCACCGCGGCTACGCGGCCGGCAGCACGCCGGGCTGCCAGGTGCACGAGTTCAAGGAGATGGTCCGCGCCCTCCACGCGGCGGGCATCGAGGTGATCCTCGACGTCGTCTTCAACCACACCGCCGAGGGCAACGAGGCCGGGCCGACGCTGTCGTTCAAGGGGTTGGAGAACCGCGTCTACTACATGCTCGGCGACGGGGGGGCGTCGTACCGCAACTACAGCGGCTGCGGCAACACCGTCAACGGCAATCACCCGATCGTCCGCGAGCTGATCTTCCTCTGCCTCCGCCACTGGGTCCACAACTTCCACGTCGACGGGTTCCGGTTCGACCTGGCGAGCATCCTCTCGCGCGACCGCAACGGCGAGATGCTCCCCAACCCGCCGGTCGTCGAGATGATCACCGAAGACCCGTTGCTCGCCGACACGAAGGTCATCGCCGAGGCCTGGGATGCCGCCGGGGCCTACCAGGTGGGGTCGTTCGCCAGCCTCCGGTGGGCGGAGTGGAACGGCCGCTACCGCGACGACGTGCGGCGCTTCTGGCGCGGCGACCATGGCCAGACCGGGCACTTCGCCACGCGCCTCGCCGGGTCGAGCGACCTGTACGGCGACGACGGCCGCCAGCCCTGCCACAGCATCAACTTCGTCACCTCGCACGACGGCTACACGCTCGCCGATCTGGTCGCCTACCGCGACAAGCACAACCAGGCCAACGGCGAGGGGAACCGCGACGGCGACAACAACAACTTCTCCGACAACCACGGGGTCGAGGGACCGACCGACGCGGCCGACGTGATCGCCCTCCGCCGCCGCCAGCAGCGGAACCTCGTCGCCACGCTGCTCCTCTCCCAGGGCGTGCCGATGCTGCTGGCCGGCGACGAGGCGGGCCGCACCCAGCGCGGCAACAACAACGCCTGGTGCCAGGACAACGACGTCAGCTGGTTCGACTGGCGGCTCGTCGACGGCAACGCCGACCTGCTCCGTTTCGTGCGCGAGCTGGTGGCCTTCCGCCGCGGCAACCCGACACTCCGCCGCCGCTCGTTCCTCCAGGGGGGGGCGAGCAGTTCCGGCGCCCTCCCCGACGTGGAGTGGTTCGCTGCCGACGGCGGGCCGATCGACTGGTACGCGGCCGACGCCGCGCTGACGTGCTTCCTCGGGGCCCCGGAGGCGCCGGAGAGCGCGGCGGGGGGAGAGTCGGCCGGGATGCCCCGGCACCTGCTCCTGTTCGCCAATGCCGGCGGGAGTCCGCGCCAGTTCCGCGTGCCCTCGAGCGGCCCGATCCCGCGGCTCTCGTGGCGGCTGTTCATCGACACCTCCCGGCCGGCGCCCGGCGACATCCACGCCGACGGCCGTGGGCCGCTTGTCGACCCGAGCGTGCCCCTCGACCTCGCGCCGCGGAGCCTCGCCTGTTTGGTCGCTGATCCGGGGTGGGAAATGCCGATTCTCGTTGCGGGACGACCGGGCTGAGGGGTATCCTGCAATCCAGTTGCCGTCACGGGCCGCCGCTGCGGCCGAGTACCGGGGAACCGATCATGCCTCGTCTGTCACAGTCGCCTCGATTCGTCTCCGCTGCCGCGGCCGCCGTGGGTGCCGCCATCCTCTTCGCCGGCTGCACCGATCAGGCCACTCCCCCGAAGCCGGTCGGGCCGCCGATCGCGGTCAAGCAGTCCGGGGCGGCCCACGACCATGACCATGAACATGACCACGATCACGGCCACGACCATGCCAAGCCCGGCAGTGCCGCCGAGCACGCGCATCCCACCACCCTCGCCGCCGCGGTCACCGAACTGCGTGAGCTGGTCGGCAAGGTGAAGGAAGCCCTCGCCGCCGGCGACCGTGACAAAGCCGACGGTCCGGTGCATGCCGTCGGTCATCTGCTCGAGGACATGGAGGGGCTGGTGGCGAAGGCCAAGCTCCCGGCGGAGCGCGAAGCGGCGGTGAAGACGGCGCTCGGCGAGATCTTCGCCGCGTTCGACGCCCTCGACACGGCGATCCACGGCGCTGCCGACAAGCCGGTGGAGTTCGCGCCCCATGCGGAGGCGATCGAGAAGGCGATCGGCGTGCTCGGCGAGGGAACCTGACGGAAAGGAGTCTGTCATGACGGACACGGGATTCGTGAACGACGGTGCGGGAGGATGGGGGGCCGGTGGTCGCGTCACACGGCGCGTGGCGGTCGCGCTGCTCGTGGCGATCGCGCTGCTCGTGGCGGTCCTGCCGACAGTGGCGCGGGCCGACGTCGATCCAGCGGCGGCCCGCAGCCGGCTGGTGAAGGCCGCCGAGCCTGCCGGCGCGGTGAGCCCCTCGGCTGCCAAGGCGAAGCTCTCCACCACACCGCAGCCGATCGTCGTCGCCGGCCGGATCGGGGCGAAGGGGATGGAGCCGTTTCTCGACGGCAAGGCGTCGTTCGTCCTCCTCGAGATCCCGGCCGATGACCATGGCGCGAAGCCCGGTCACGATGCCGACAACTGCCCGTTCTGCAGGAAGCGGTCCGCCAACGCCCCGATGGTCGCCGTCCAGTTCCTCGGCGACGACGGCAAAGTGCTGCCGCTCGACGCCCGGAAGCTGTTCGGCGTGGCCAAGGGGGCCGACGTCGTCGTCACCGGCAAGGCGGTGTTCGACCCGAAGCTGCCGATCCCGGTGATCCAGCTGACCGCCGACGGGATCCACGTCCGCGCCGCCCCGGCGAAGTGACGGCGCTTCCCGGGCCGAGTCCCCCCGCAACGGCTCAGATCAACCGCAGCCGGCTGGCCAGTAAGGCAGCCTGCTCGTAGGCCCGGTGCGTGATCGGGTGGTTGTAGTACCACAGCCGCGGCACGACCGGCTCCGGCCGCCGCGCACCCCGCGGCACCCCCTCGCAGTGCTCGAACCGGAATCCCTCCTGCTCGAATACGAGCCGCGCCCGGGCCAGATGGCACTCGTTGACGACCAGCGTGCAGCGCGGCAGCGGCCACCGCGCGTGCGCGGTGAGCCAGTCGCGCAACAACGTCGCGTTGCCGCGGGTGTCGACGTACCGCGTTGTGGCGGTGGCGAACGAGGTGATCCCGTACGCCGGCCCGAGCGCGTCGAGGAAGCGGTGGGCGACGGCTTGCTCGGTCTCGGCCTGGCCGAAGGTGTTGGCCGGGGCGAGATACACCTCGTCGTGGGCGCCAGCCAGCGCGTGGCAGCGCTCGAGTACCGTCTCGAAGACCCACGACGGCCGGGTCAGCCGATCGGCGCGCGGCCGTGCGGCGAGCCCCTCGGGGACGACGACGAAGTTCCTGCCACCCTCCATGAGCGCCGTTGTGCTCCGCGCCGGACCGCTCCGCGGCGTCAGCGGACGACCCGCGCGCCGCCGCCGGCGATCTGCTTCTCGACCTCGGCCCGGGTCGCCATCGAGGTGTCGCCGGGGGTCGTCGAGGCCAGGGCGCCGTGGGCGGCTCCGTACTCGACCGCCCGATGCGGGTCGTTGAACTCGAGGAATCCGAAGATCAGTCCGCTGGCGAAGCTGTCGCCGCCGCCGACGCGGTCGAGGATCTCCATCTCCGGGTATTTGCGGCTGTCGTGGAACGTGCCGTCGTGCCAGAGGATCGCCGACCAGTCGTTCTTCGTCGCCGACACCACCCGGCGGAGCGTCGTGGCCGCGACCTTGAAGTTGGGATACTCCTCGACCGCCGTGGCGATCATCGCCTTGAACGCGTCGGCCTCGATCGCCGTCAGGCCGTGATCGACCCCCTTGACCTCGAACCCCAGGCAGGCGGTGAAGTCCTCCTCGTTGCCGATCATCACGTCGACGTGGCGGGCGATCGCCCGGTTGACCTCGCGGGCCTTGGCCAGCCCGCCGATGCTCTTCCACAGGCTCGGCCGGTAGTTGAGGTCGTAGGAGACGATCGTGCCGTGGCGCTTGGCGGCCTCGACGGCCTCGATCGTGAGCCGCGCCGTCGACTCCGAGAGGGCGGCGAAAATCCCGCCGGTGTGGAACCAGCGCACCCCGATCGAGCCGAACAGGCGGTCCCAGTCGACGTCGCCCGGCTTGAGCTGGCTGGCGGCGGTGTTGCCGCGGTCGGGCACGCCGACGGCGCCGCGGATCCCGAACCCGCGCTCGGTGAAGTTGAGCCCGTTGCGGACGCTGCGGCCGATGCCGTCGTCGGCACGCCAGAGGACGAAGTCGGTGTTCACGCCCCCCTGGAGGATGAAGTCTTCGATCAGGTGGCCGACCTCGTTGTCGACGAAGGCGCTGACCAGCGCCGTCTTGAGCCCGAAGCACTTCCGCAGTCCACGGGCGACGTTGTATTCCCCGCCCCCTTCCCAGGCGTGGAACTGCCGGGCCGTGCGGATCCGCCCCTCGCCGGGGTCGAGGCGGAGCATCACCTCGCCGAGTGAGACCTGGTCGAAGCCGCAGCGTTCACGGGGCTTGAGCGGGAGGGACATGGGCACTCCTCAGGGGGCCGCGGGGGAAATTGTTCAGGCGGTCGCCAGGGGCGCCGGGTCGAGCGCCGGGAGGCCGGCCTCGCGGGCGATGTCGTTGAGGGCCTCGACCTCGGCCGACGAGAACAGCAACCCGCCGGCCGCGCCGGCACGCCGCGCCGCCCGGGCCTCGACCTCGCCGGGGAGGAGGCTCCGGTCGTTGCCATGGCCGCGGATGTCGGCGAGGACCGCCGCGACGTTGGCGGCCTGGTCGCGGCCGGCGGCGAACGCTCCGCCGCTGACCGCATCGGGATGGATCACCTGGAAGAAAAAGCAGCAGGAGTGCTTCTCCCCCGGGGCGGCCGGGGCCCGCGGCCGGCTGCGGATCGTCGGCAGCGAGCCACCGATGAACGCGGCGACCAGCTCGTTGATCAGCGACAGGCCGTAGCCCTTGTGGTCGCCGAACGGCACCAGCGCCGCCACCGCGTCGGGATCGGTGGTCGGGCGTCCCTGGGCATCGACCGCGGCGCCGGGAGGGAGCGGTTTCCCTTCGCGCTTGAGCTGCTGCACGCGCCCCATCGCGATCACGCTGGTCGCCCAGTCGACGACCACCGGAAACCCGACCGCGGCCGTGGTCGGGAAGCCCCAGGAGTGCGGGTTGGTGCCGAGCGTGGGGAACGCCCCCTGGAACGGCACCACCTCGGCCAGCGACGCGGTGCAGTTGGTGTAGGCGAGGTAGCCGCGCCGGGCGGCCTCCATGACGTAGCCGCCCCCCCACAGGTAATGGAAGGCGTTGTCGACGCTGACGATGCCGATGCCGTGGCGGTCGGCGAGGCGGATGCAGGTCTCGATCGCCTCCCAGGCGACGGCCTGGCCGAGCTTGCGGCCGGCGTCCCAGACTTCGGCGGCGTCGAACCGGCCCGGCAGCTGGCGGATCGCCGCTCCCGGCACGCAGCCCCCCTGCCGCGAGCCGAACATCTCGTCGAGATGCAGCGCCTTGATCGCGTTGTGGGTCCGGATCCCGTGGGTCGTCGCCGCGGTCGCGAGCCGCGCGGCGGCGGCGGCCTCCGCCGCGTCGAACCCACGCGCCCGGTAGGCGCCGGCGACGAGCGCCTCGTGGGCCTCCACCGGGACGACGTGGAACGTCTCTGCCATGATCGCGCTGCCTCCTCCTGCCCCGCGCGGGCCCCGCCTCAGCCGAACGCGCGGACGGGCACCTGGGGGTTGACCTGGGCCAGCGGCGCTTCGCCGCGCAGCGCGCGGACGAGGTTGGTGACCGCCGCCATCGCCTGCCGCTGCACGCTCTCGAGCGTCCGCGAGCCGACGTGCGGCGTGACGACGCAGTTGGGCAGCCGCAGGAGCGGGTGGTCGGCCGGCGGCGGCTCCTCGTCGAGGACGTCGGTGCCGTAGCCGCGGAGGCGGCCGGAGCGCAGCGCGTCGACGACCGCCGCGGTGTCGACGATCTCGCCGCGGGCGCAATTGATCACGATCGCGCCCGGCTTCATCGTCGCGATCGACGCCGCGTTGACGAGGTGCCGCGTCTCGGGGGTGAGGTTGGTGTGCAGCGAGACGTAGTCGGCGGCGGCGAGCAGCTCGGCGAGCGTCGCGGACCGGGCGACGCCATGGTCCCGGGCGAAGTCGTCGTCCCAGAACACGTCGTGGGCGATCACCGGCATCCCGAACGCCCGGGCCCGGATCGCAACCTCCTTGCCGATCCGGCCGAGGCCGACGATTCCGATCGTCTTGCCGAGCAGTTCCCGGCCGGTCTGCCGCTTCCAGCCCCCGGCCCGCGTCGAATCGGCGTGGAACAGGAGGTGCTTCTCGAGCGACAGCAGCAGCAGGAAGGCATGCTCGGCGACCGTGGTGTGGTTGACCCCGGGGGTGAACAGGACCGGGATCCCCAGTTCGGTGCAGCGGGCGACGTCGATCTTGTCGACGCCGATGCCGTATTTGCTCACCACCTTCAGCCGCGGCGCCGTCGCGTCGAGGACGCGGCGGGTGAGCATGTCGTCGCCGCAGATCGTGGCGTCGGCGTCGGCGAGGGCGGCGAGCGTCGCCTCCTCGGAGAGCGGCCCACGGGCGGTGACCACCTCCCAGCCGGTGGCGGCCAGCGCCGCGTGATGCTCCCCCGGCGTGTCCTGGAACGAGGTCGTCGTGAGGAGGATCCGCGGCGTCTTCATCGCGTGTTCGGCGGGGTTGCTGGCCGGCGGCCGCAGCGGCTGACGAGCGGATGGTAATACCGCACCGCGCCGGCGAGCGTCAAACCGCGCGCGGCCGCTGCGACCGCGGCCCGGCCGGTCATGGCGCTCCCCCGGGGGTGCGCCGCGCCGCGTCGGCGGTGAGCAGGCGGGCGCGCGTGCCGTCCCAGTGGTGGACGGCGCACACCAGCCCGTCTCCGGCACCCGCGCCGGTGGTCCCGCTGCGGTGCAGCCAGAGGACCGCGTCGGTCGGCGCGCCGAGCCAGGCGAACTCCGCCTGCCGCGGCTCCGGGAGCCCGCGCTTGATCCAGCTCCAGTGGTTGACGTGGTGGCGGTGGCCCTCGTCGGGCCGCCAGCGCGAGAAATAGCGGAACTCGAGCTCCGTGACGGCGATCACGCTGCCGGGGGGGACGGCGAGGAGTGCCCGGGACGTCGCCGGCAGGCCCCAGGGGTTGGTCATGACGACGACCACCGGATCGGGATCGACGTCCGTGCGCTCGGCCAGCGCCGTGCGGTGGCGGCGCAGCACGGCGAGATCGTGGTCGAGGAACCGCCGCAGATGGTCCACGAGGATCGCGTCGTGGGCGGCAGCCTCCGCAGCGACCATCGGGACTGCCCGCGCGGGCCGGGCAGCCCGATGGTCGTCAACGAAGCGGGCCAGATCGTCGGCCCACTGCCGGGTGAGGGGAAACATGAGAGGCAGGCGGCTCCGGCGCGGCCGCCCCCCACAGGGCTCAGCGGCCGAGGAAGCGCTGCCGCAGCCACTCGTTCTTGCGGCGCTCCAGCTCGATCAGCTTGGCGATCGGACCGTTGCGCTGGGCACGGACGGCACGCGTGCCCTGGGCCTGAGCCTGGGGGGCGGACGCCAACATGATAAGGACCGTGGCAATCGTCGACAGGACGAGCAACCGACGCATGGGGAGACTCCTTCGAACAGGCTTTGGGGGGGACCGACCGGACCGGCGGCGCGACGGCGGGCGAGGCACCTTTGGGGGGAAGCCCGCCGACACCCCGGGGGCGGGGAGGCTGTCGACCGCGTGACCGAAGGGATCGGCGCGGCGCCGGCCGCCACTCAAGCGCCGACCGGCGGCGCGGTGCCCGAGGCACGATCGCCAGCGGGCGCAGAAGCGCCAGCCGAGGATTCCCCAGCACCCCCGGCAGAACCGTTGCCACAGGCCGGCCGCCGTCACCGCGCCGCCAGGGGATCCTCGGGCCAGGCGTGCTTCGGATAGCGCCGGGCCAGCTCGCGCCGCAGTCCCGGATAGGTGGTCCGCCAGAATCCCGCCAGGTCGGAAGTCACCTGGCGCGGCCTCTGATCGGGGCCGAGCAGCTGCAGGACCACCGCGACGCGTCCGTCGGCGATCCGCGGGGATTCGGCGAGCCCGAAGAAGTCCTGGATCCGGGCCGCGACCTGTGGCTGACCGCCGGCGGGATAGTCGACGCGCGTTCGCCGCCCCGCCGGCAGCGCGATCGTGTCGGGTGCCAGCCGGTCGACGAGGTGGAGCCGGTCATGACCGACGAGGGCCTCGAGGCGCGGCCGCCAGTCGGCGGTGGCGACGTCGTCGAGCGATTCGAGGCCCCGGCAGATGTCGGGCAGCAGGCCGGCGAGTTGCCCGTCGTCGAGCGGCGGGAGGCCGAGGTCGGGAACGAGTCCGGCAAGCCAGCGGACCCGGGCGCGGAAGCGCCCCGGCGCCGAATCGGCTGCCGGGAAACAGCGCTGTGCCTGGGCCAGCGCCTCGGCGGCAAGGACCGCGGCCGCCTCGGCGGCAAGGCCGGCGCCGACCGGCAGCGGCGCCTCGTCGAGTACGAGATCGATCCACCGCGTCCGCCGCCGTCCGGCGACGCGGCGCCGGCCCGGGTCGAAGACGATCTCGTCGGCGGAATGGAGATTGGCCGCCGTGGTCGGGTCGTCGAGCCAGGCGCGCTCGACGGCGGTTGCCAGCCGCGTCCGCGCCTCGCCCCGCGCGTCGTCGATGTCCACGGCAAGGAACAGCGCTTCGTGGCTGACGCGCGACGGCTCGGTGAGGCGCACGCCGCGCCCGCCGACGAGCGTGCCCCTGTCTCCCGACCCGGCGCGGAGGCGCGCGAGCCGGTCGGGAAACGCCACCAGCAGGCAGCGTGCCAGCGCCTCGCGCGGGTCGGCGCTCCGCGGGCCGAGCGGGCCGGGTGCCATCCGGAACAGCTGCTCGGCGGCGCGGAGGACCGCCCGGGCCGCCGGCGGGTGGGGCTCGAGGGCGGGATCGTCGGCGGCAGCGCCGGCATGAAACGCCTGGAGGGCGATGACGCGGTCGGCGACGTCGCAGCGTGAGCGCACCTGGCGCCTGTCGCGCGGGCCCCCTCCGGCATGGGCGGCGCGGCGGAACGGATCCCGGTCGGAGACGAGCGCCGCCGCGATCGAGGCTTCCCGGAGCACGCCCCGCGCCGCCCCCTCGATCAGCATCCGGCCGAGCCGGGGATGGGTCGGGAGCCGCACCATCTCGCGTCCCTGTGCGGTCACGCGCCCGTCGGCATCGACCGCGCCGAGGCGCTCGAGCACCCGGCGGGCGGTCGCCAGGGCCTCCTCGGAGGGGCGATCGAGCCAGGGAAAGTCGGTCGCCTCGCCGAGTGTTTCGAGCCAGAGGAGCGGCCCGGCGAGGTCGCTGCGGAGGATCTCGGGGGTCTCGGCGGCGGGGCGGCCAGCGTGCTCCGCCTCGGTCCACAGCCGCACGGCTCGCCCCGGCCCCGTGCGCCCCGCGCGGCCGGCGCGCTGGTCGGCGGCGGCCCGCGAGATGCCCACCAGCTCGAGGCGCGGCAGACCGGTCGCCGGATTGACGACCAGCTGCCGTGCCAGACCCGAGTCGACCACCGCGGTCACGCCGGGAATCGTCAGCGACGTTTCGGCGACGTTGGTCGCGAGGATGATCTTTCGCCGGCCGGTCTCGGCCAGCGCCGCGTCCTGGCGCTCGGGGGGGAGGTCGCCGTGGAGCGGGAGGAGGTCGTGGCCGCCGCGCGCGGCGAGTCCGTCGAGATCGCGCTGGCAGGCGGCGATCTCACCGACTCCCGGCAGGAAGACGATCACGTGCCCGGGCGTGCGCCCGAGTGCCTCTTCGACGGCCGGCCGCACCATCTCGACCAGCTCGCGGCGCGGCCCGCGCCCGTGGTGGACGACCTCGACCGGAAACATCCTCCCGGCCGCCTCGATCACCGGGCAGCCCCCGAGCGCAGCCGCCACCGGGCCGGCCGCGAGCGTGGCGCTGGTGACGACGACCCGCAGGTCGGGCCTGAGCGACTCGCGGACGCGGCGCAGGAGACCGAACACGAGGTCCATCTCCACCGAGCGCTCGTGAAACTCGTCGAGGACGACGGCGCCGGTGCCCGGCAGCGCGATGTCGTCGAGGAGCCGGCGGAGGACGATCCCGGTCGTCTCGACGAACAGCCGCGTGGCCCGCGACGTGCAGGTGTCGAAACGCACCTGGTAGCCGACCTCGTCGCCGAGCGCGCCGCCGCGGAGCCGCGCGATCTGTGCCGCCACCGCCCGGGCCGCGAGGCGCCGCGGCTGGACGAGGATCACCGCGGCGCCCCCGAGGTCGTCGACGAGCGCCGCCGGCACCAGCAGCGTCTTGCCCGATCCCGGCGGGGCGACGACCACCGCCGCACCGCCGCGCGACGCGGCGACGACGTCGTCGAGCACCGCGCGGACGGGCAGGTCGGCCGCCCACGGCGGCAGCGGTTCCCGTGGCGGGGGCTGGTTCATCACGGCGGCCGTTCGTCAGGCGTCACAGTCGCGGCTTCGCCGGCAGGCTCGGGGGCAGGCAGCCGGGCGCGCCGCGGACCTTCAGCCGGCGTGTGAACGCGCCGGTGTCGGTGGTCGCCACGACGGAGTCGAACTCCGGTCCGCCGAAGGCCACGCTCGTCGGCCGTGCGCCGTCGGGCAGCGGCAGGATCACGTTCACGCGCCCCGCCTGATCGCAGACCTGCAGCCCCATGGCGGTCGCCACCCAGAGGCGCCCGTCGCGGTCGACGGCGAGCCCGTCGGCGCCGGCGTCGTCGCTCGTGTCGGGCACGTGGAGGTGGAAGTATTTCTGCCCGTCGGCGAGCGTGCCGTCGGCGGCCACGACGAAGCTGTGGACCCAGTGCGACGCGCCGTCGGCGACATACAGCAGGTTCTGGTCCGGCGACAGACAGACGCCCGTGGCGACTGCCGGACCGGGAAGCGTGGCGACGACGCGCGGCGCCTCTTCCGCGGCCGGGATGAAGACGACGCGCGAGGGTGTTTCGGGGCCGGTGCCCGCCAGCGTCGCATACAGGCTGCCGTCGGCGCGCACGGCGAGGGCGCCGACGCGCCCCGGTGGCAGCTGGGCCAGCGGCCGCGCCCGCCCGGGCTCGCACACCACCAGCGTCACCTGCCGGCGCCCGTCGGGCGCCGGGGCCGGCTCCTGGGCGACGACGAGCGTCCCGTCGGGACGCCAGATCTGGGCCGAGCTGACCATCCCGGGCGGTGTGGCGACGAGCGGCCCGCCGTCGCGCGGCGTGCTGCCGGGGAGTCCGATCTCCGTCCAGGTCGTCTCGGCCCGCCCCACGCCGTCGACCGTCTTGGTTTCCCGGTGGAAGAGCGCCGGGCGACCGGTCGGATCGACGGTGGCGGCAAACCCGGCGAGGCTCGTCGCCCGTTCCCATCCGCTCCCGCCGGCGGCGACGATGTCCTGCAGTTGGCTGCTCCCCGCGCCGCGTGCGACCGGCTGCGGCCAGTCACGCCACAGCCACTCGACGGCGGCGGGAAACAGCTCTGTGGCATGTTTGCCGTTGTGGCCGCCATCGCCCCACTCGTGGCGCACGTCGTAGCCGGCGAAGGAGAGCGAGCGCTCGAGCGCCTGGTTGGCGATCCACCAGTCGCCGCCGTAGATGTTGAGGTCGTTCGATCCCCCCTGGAGGAAGATCCGGATCGGTTTCGGCTCGGTCTTGCGCACGAGCGTCGCATAGCCGTGGCCACCGCGGAGGCCGACGTAGGTGCCGATCCCGCTGAACACGCGCGTGAAGGCGTCGGGGCGCTCCCAGGCGGCGGTGAAGGCGGCGATCGCGCCGCTGCTGGTGCCGGCGATCGCCCGGTCGTTGCCGGCCCTGGAGAGGACGATCTTCCTCCCGTCCGAGGTCGTGCGTTTCTCGACGTCGGGGAGCAGTTCGTCGAGAAGGAAGCGGGCGTAATCGCCGCCGAGGCCGTCGTATTCGTAGCTGCGGTTGAACCGGTCGAGGGCGTCCGGCCGGGCCGCCCTGACGCGGCCGTGCATCACGAACACGCCGATCGTGACCGGCATCTTCTTTTCGTCGATCAGCCGGTCGAAGACCTTCGGGGCGTCGAACTGGATCCCGTCCTGGTTGACATGGACGCAGGCCGGCGTCGTGCCGTCGTACTGCCGCGGGACGTAGACCCAGTAGTCACGGAACGTGCCGGGGAAAATCCGGCTGTTCTCGAACGAGAACTGGAGCACCTCGCCGGCCGGGGGGTCGGCGAACGCGGCCTGCCCGCAGGCTGCCGCGGCGGCCAGCGCGACTCCCACCGCCAGCCGCGCCGTCGCCTGCGCGACGGTGGCGGGGCGCGGCGCGAAGACCCGCGACCGGGGGAACGACGCTGCCAGGGAACGCACGGGGAAAGACATCGCTGCAGGCTCCGGGATGGGACGATGGCGGCGGTGGCCGGCCGCGGTCGACGCGCCGCCGGGCGCTGTCCGGATCGGACCGGGAGGCAGTATCATGCACGAGCCTGTCCCCGCCCAGCGTCGCGATCGTTTCCAGCCCCTCGAGCGCTCCGGTGAGTGCGATGCCTGTGGTGTCCGTTCCGCCCCGGGGCGTGGGGGGTCGTCGTCCCGGCCGCCGCAGCCTCGTGGTCCGTGCCGCAGCCTGCCTGGCGCTGGTGCTCGCCGCCGGTGCCGGCGCCGCGGAGCCGGTGCCGAGCGTCGCCGCGCGGGCGGCCTATGCATCGGCCGCCGCACTGCAAAATCGGGGTGCCTGGGATCTGGCGGCACAGGAGTGGCAGGCGCTGCTCCGCGACCATCCCGCCGACGCGCTCGTCGCCAAGGCGCAGTACCAACTCGGGATCTGTCGCGCGAAGCTCGGCGACTGGCCGGCGGCGGCCGAAGCCTTTCGCGGGGTCGTGACCCAGGCCGGTGCCGACGCCGAGACGGTGGCGCTGGCCCGCTTCGAATGGGCCAAGGGCACGCTCGTCGCCGCCCAGGCGACCGCGGTGCCGGCCGACTACGGCGCGGCCGCCGCGTTGCTCGGCGAGACGGTCGCCGCCGGAGTCCCGCCGGGCCTCGACACCGAGGCCCGCTGGTACCTCGGCGAGGCCCGCTGGCAGGCCGGTGATCGGGAGGGTGCGCTGGCGGCGTGGCGCGAGGCCGCCGCGCCGATCCCCGACTCGCGTGCCGCCGCCACGCCCCGTCTCGCCGACGTCCTCCATTCGTTGGGCGTGGCCGAAGCGGAGGCCGGCGACGGGAGTGCGGCGCTGGCGACGCTCGGCCGGTTCGCGAAGCTGTTCCCGGCGCATCCGCTCGCCGCCGACGTGGCCCTCCGCCGTGCCGATCTGCTCGTCGCCGACGATCCACGCGCCGCCGAGAAGCTCCTCCTGCCATTGGCGAGCGGACCGCGCGCCGACGCCGCGCTCGAGCGGATCGGCGCGGCGCGATGGAAGGCGGCCGATTGGAAGGGGGCCGCGGAAGCCTATGGCCGCCTCGCCGATCGCCACGCCGATTCGCCGCTCGCCGCCCGTGGCGCGCTCCTCGCCGCGCGGGCGCTCACCGCCGCCGGCGATACGGGGGCGGCACGGGCGCGGCTGATGAAGCTCGTCGGGTCCGGCGCCCCGATCGCATTGGAGGCGGCCGCCGAGCTGTCGCGGGTCGAATTGGCCGAGGGCCGCGCCGCCGAGGCGCTCGCCGCGGCCGAGCGCGGTCTCGGGCTTGCCGTAGGGGTTCCGTCGGCCGCACCCGCTGGCGTCGCCGCGCTCCACTTGGCGAGGGCCGACGCGCTATGGGAGCTCCCCGATCGCCGTGCCGATGCCGAGGCCGCTTACCGGAAGGTGGTCGGCGACCACCCCGGCGACGGCGCCGCCGCCAGTGCGCGGGCCGTGCTCGCCCTCGCCGCGCTCGAGGCGGGGCGGACGGCCGAGGCCATTTCGGAGACCGACGCGCTGCTCGCCGCCGCCCCGGCAGGCGACCCGCTCCGGATCGACGTCGCCGCGATCCGCGCCGAGGCGCTGCTCGCCTCGGGCGACACGGCGGCGGCCGTGAACGCGTTCGCACGGCTCGCCGAGGACCATCCCGCCGACGCACGCACCGGCGCCTGGCTCGTGCGCCAGGCCGCCGCGCTCGGCGCCGGCGGCGACTGGAAGGCGGCCCGCGACCAGCTCGCCCGCGCCCTGCCCGCTCTCGACCAGACCCGCCCCGGGCCCGAGGCCCGTGCCGAAGCGCTGTTGCTCGAGGCGACCGCGGCGGTCGAGCTCGGACAGCCGCGCGACGCCCTGGTGATCCTCGAGCGGCTCGCCCGCGCCGTTCCGCCGGGGACGCGCGCCGTCGACCGCGACCTGCTCGCGATCCGCGCCCGGCTCGACGGGGGCGATGCGGCGGGGGGGCTCGAGCTCGCCGAGCGGCTCGCGGCGGGCCGCGTGCCGGAGGGCTCGCGCGAGCAGGTGGCGTTCCGACTCGGCCAGGCGCGGATGGCGGCCGGCCGCGCCGAGGAGGCGCTCGAAGCGTTCGCCGAGGTGCTGCGCCTCGCGCCGCAGGGCCCGCGGGCGGCGCCGAGCCTGACCGCGTCGGGCTGGTGCCACGAGCGCGCCAGTCGGCTCCCGGAGGCGATCGCCGCGTGGACGGCTGCGATCGAGCGCTATCCTGCTTCGTCAGCGGCGACGTCGGCGTTGCTGGCCCGGTCCGACGCCCGGGCCCGCTCGGGTGATCCGGCCGCCGGGCTCGCCGACGCCGAGCGCCTGCTGGCAGCCCATGGCGACGGCAGCAGGCCGCTCGATCCGCGCGCGCTCGGCGAAGCGCGGCTGGTGGCCGCCACCTGCCTGACCGCGGTCGGCCGCGCGGGAGAGGCGCTGGCGCTGCTCGACCGGCTCGTCGGCGACGACCCGGGTTTTCCCGCCGGTGATCGCGTCTGCTGGGAACGGGGCCTGGCGGCGCTCGCGGCTGGGGATCCGACGGCGGCCGAGGAATCGTTCACGAGGCTCGTCGATACCTTCCCGCGTAGCCCGCTGGTGGCGGCCGCGTGGCTCGAGCGCGGCGAGATCGCCTTCCTCGACGACCGCCCCGATGCCGCTGCCGCCGCCTACGAGAAAGCACTCGCCGCGGCGCCGCCGGCGGGTGCGGCGATCGCCGAGCAGGCCCGCCACAAGCTCGGCTGGGTCCACACCCTGCGTGGCGACCATGCCGCGGCAGCCGCGCAATTCACCCGGCAGATCGCCGCGGCACCGCAGGGGCCGTGGGCGGTGGACGGCCGGGCACTGCTCGGCCAGTCGCTGTTCGCCCTCGGACGCGTCGACGAGGCGCGCAAGGCGCTCGCCGAGGCGCTCGCCGAGCCGGAGCGGATCTCGAGCGACGGCCTCCGCGCGGTGACGTTGCTCCGCGCCGCCGAGGCCGCGGCCCGCCAGGACGCCTGGCAGGACAGCCTCGACCTCGCCGAGCGCGCCCGCGCGGCGCTTCCCGACGCCGAGGCGGCCGGTGGCACGGCCGCGCAGGCCGCGTATGCCGCAGCGGCGGCACGCCAGCAACTCGGCCAGCTCGCCGCCGCGCGCGAGGGCTTCCGGGCGCTGGCCGACGCGGCCACGACGCCGTTGGCCGCGCGGGCCCGGCTGATGGAAGGCGAGGTGCTGTTCGAGGAGGGACGCCACGACGAGGCGATCCGGAGCTTCTTCAAGGTCGCCTACGGGACGGCCGAGGGGGCCGACTACCGCCCCTGGCAGGGGCAGGCGCTGTTCGAGGCGGCGCGGTGCTTCGAGGTCCTCAGGCAGCCCGATCAGGCGCGGAAGCTGTACGGCGAACTGGTCGAAAAACATCCCGATTCACCGCAGCTGGCGGCGGCTCGGAAGCGGCTGGCCGCGCTCGGCGCCGCGACCGCGGCGCCGGGGCGCGACGAGGAGAAACGATGAACGACGTCACCAACCTCTGGCAGATGTTCCTCGCCGGGGGGCCGTTGATGTGGCCGATCGCCGCCTTGTCGGTGATCGTCGTCGCCTTCACGCTCGAGCGGATCCTGGCGCTGCGCCCGGGGCGGTTCGTGCCCTGGCGGTTCGCCGACGAGGTCGACCGGCTGGCGGGCTCCCGCCCGGTCGACACCCACGCCCTGCTCGACCTGTGCGCCCGGCGCCCGAGCGTCGCTGCCAACGTCGTCCGCGCGGTCGTCGCCCGGGCCGAACGCCCCGCGGCCGAGATCGAGCGGACCGGTGAGGTCGCCAAGGAGCGCGAGGCGGCGGCCTTGTATGCCAACATCCGCCCGATCGCCCTGGCGGTCCAGGTGGCGCCGCTCCTCGGTCTGCTCGGCACCGTGCAGGGGATGATCCTCGCCTTCTACACCACCGCCCAGCTCGAGGCCGGTGCCAACCGCGCCGCCGAGCTCGCCTCGGGGATCTACGTGGCGCTGATCACGACGTTTGCCGGACTGTGCGTGGCGATTCCGGCGGCGGTCATCGCCCACCTCCTCGAGGGGCGGATCATGGGTGGCTTCCGCCGTGTCGACGCGTGTGTCGGGCCGCTCGTCGCGGCGCTCGAGGGGGCGGAGCCTCGGCCCCGCACGGCGCTTGCCGGGCGTGGCGAACCGGCCGGCGCCGGTGGCCGCGTGGGGAGCGCGCCATGAGCGTCCGCATCGACAAGGGGCGCCTCGGCGCGGGGCTCGAGATGACGCCGCTGATCGACGTCGTGTTCCTGCTGATGATCTTCTTTCTCGTCGCCAGCCGGCTCGAGGAGGCCGATCGCGTGATCGACGTCGTCCTCCCCCAGGGCAGCGCTGCCCGCCCGCTGACGACGCGCGTGCCCGAGTTCGTGATCAACATCGACCGGTCCGGCGCCTACCACGCCGGCGCGCGGCCGGTGGAGCTCGACGAACTGGAGCGGCTCCTCCGCCAGGCGGCCGCCGACCAGCCCGCCGGCCAACGGGTGATCCTCCGCGCCGACGAGGAGGTTCCCCACAAGTTCGTCGTCGGCGCGATGAACGCCTGCGTGCTGGCGGGAATCGAGGACTACCACGTGCAGTCGGTCAGCGACGACCGGCCGCCCCCGCCGTGAGATGACCGCGATGGAGCGTCTCGCGCCAGCCGTCGGCACCGTTTCCCCCGCCAGCGGGTCGCGCGGCCTCCGCGCCGCCGTGTGGCGCAATCGGTTCCGTCTCGGCCTCGCGTTGCTGGCGAGCCTTGCCGCCCATGCCTGGCTCGCTGGGGGCCTGGCGCGGACGCCGCTGCGGCTGGCGACCGACGCCCCGGCCCCCGTCCCCGAGCGCGAGCGATCCCGGCCGGTGCCCCGCGAGTTCACGCTCTCGGTCGCGGACGATCCCCGGGCGGAGTCGGCCCACGAGCGGCCGCTCGAGCCGCTCCTCGACGCGGCGCTCGCTGCCGATGGCACGGTCCGGGATGCGCTGCCGACCGCGACCGATCCCGGCGCTCCGGCGGCCGCGGAGGCGTTCGTGCCGGCGGCTGCGGACGTCGCGCGCCCCGAGTCGGCAGCCGACGACGCCATGCCCGCACCGGCGGCGCTTGCGCGGATCGCCGCCGAGCCGGACCTGACGGCCGCGGATGTAACGCCCGAGCTCCCCGCACCCGCTGCGCTGGCCGATGGCGCGATCGAGCTGCGGCCGGCGACGCGGGGCGGCGCTGCGGCGCTGGCCGAGCCCGTCGCGGCAGCGCCGCCGCCGCTGGCGGCCGAGCGCGACGGCGTAGGGCTGTCGGCCGCACTGGCGCCGAGCGTCTCGAGGCGTCCCCGGCCGAGCGCCGTCGTCCCCGCGCCCGACGGTGTCAACCGGCGCGAGCCGATTGCGGTCGACGCGGGCGCGGGGCGGGTCGCGGCGCTCCCTCCGGCTCCCGCGATGGCCGCGCCGGGCGGGCCACGCGGCGCGACGGGCTCGCTGGCGGAGTTGGGCGTCCGCCCGGCAGCGCGGCGGCCGACGGCCGCGGCAGCGGGGGGCGCGGTCACGGCACCGCGCGGCGGCGACGAGGAGGCGCTGTCGGCCGAATCGCTGCCGCCGCTCGCGCAGCCGCGCCGCGCGGCGGCAGCGCCGAGCCGGGGACAGGTCCCAGGCGCCGTGGCCGCCGTCACGCTGCCGCGCGCCGCGGCGGTCGTCCTCCCCTCCGAGGGGCGCGTGCGCTCGATCGCCCGGCCCTACGCGGGCCGCTCGTCGGGGCGCCTCGCCGACGGGCCCGCCGATCGGATGATCGAGCGCGGCCTCGCCTTCCTGGCGCGGGGCCAACGCCCTGACGGGAGCTGGTCGCTCGACGGCAGCGCCGACCCGGCGGCACGGCAGGTCACGAAGCTCCGCAGCGACACCGCTGCCACCGGCCTGGCGCTGCTGGCTTTCCTCGGCGCCGGCTACGACCATTTCGACGGTCCGCACCACGACGCGGTGCGCCGTGGTCTGGAATGGCTCGCGCGCACCCAGAAGCCCGACGGCGACCTGTACGTCGCGTCCGACCCCCTCTCCGACAGCTGCGCATGGCTCTACAGCCACGCCATCGGCACGATGGCGCTGTGCGAGGCGGTCGGGATGACGGGTGATCCCCTGCTCCGCCCCGCCGCGGAGAAGGCCTGCGCGTTCATCGCCGCCAGCCAGCACCCCGAGCGCGGCGGCTGGCGCTACACGCCCCGCTCCGATGCCGACCTGTCGGTGAGCGGCTGGATGCTCGTCGCGCTCCGTGCCGGTCAGCTGGCCGGGATCGCCATCGACCCCGCGGCCATCGCGCACGTGCGAACGTTCGTCGAGGCGTCGTCGGCGGGAGCGGACGCGGGCACCGGGATCGCGGCGCGCCGCTACGTGTACAACGTCGGCAATCCGCAGCAGCGCCCGAGCGACTTGTCGATCGCCTGCATGACGGCGCTGGGGACGCTGATGCGGCTCCACACCGGCACGCCCGTCGACGACCCGGCCGTCCGCGACGCCGCCGCGGCGCTGGCGGCGTTCGAGCCGTCGTACGGCACGCGGCAGGTGCGGCGCCGCGACGCCTACCTCTGGTACTACGCCTCGCAGGTCCTCGTCCACACCGGCGGCAGCGACTGGGAGCGGTGGTACAAGGCGCTGTGCCGGCTGCTCGAAGCGCGGCAGGAGCGGTCGGGGGCGGTGGAGGGGAGTTGGGATCCGCTCGGTGGGATCCCCGATCGCTGGGGCGGCTACGGGGGGCGGGTGTACGTGACCGCGCTCCACCTGTTGGCGCTCGAGGTCCCGTCGCGCCGCCTGCCGACTTACGATCTCGCGCCCCCCGGCAGCGGCGCAGCGCCGGCCGGCCGGTGACCGGCCCGCTGGCCGGTCGTCGTACCCTCCCTCTCCGCGCCCCGGCGTCGGCCGTGATCAGAACGGCGTCGGGAGGAGCAGCGCGTGGTGGTCGAGGAGGACCCGGCGGCCGAGGGCGCCGATCGCCGGGGTGAAGAACAGCAGGAACAGATACAGGCCCAGCGCTGCCACCAGCGCGGCCCCGGCACCGAACCGGACCACGAGCCAGCGCCGCTGCGGCCGGCGGCGTGCGAAGGCCGTCGCCCAGCCGACGAGCAGCCGCGCGGGGTAAATGGTGACGATGAACAGCGGCGTCAGCAGCAGCACCGCGTCGCGCGGCGCCGCGATCACCTTGAGAAGGAACAGCGGCAGCGACAGGCCGTAGAGGACGGCCAGCGCGACCAGCAGCACCACCGGCGCGCGGCGGTGAAGCTCGCGGACGCGAGCCACCTCCGTGAACGCGCGCAGCCGCCCCTCGGTCGCGTACGTCGCCTGGAGCAACGGGACCCAGGCGAGGACGACCGCCAAGGCGACCCCACCGGCGAGGGTCACGAGCACCGCTCCGGGGTGTTGGGTGTCGCGCAGCGCCGAAAAGGCCAGGGTCGGGAGCAGCAGCCACGCCAGCGCACCGGCGAAGCCACCGACGCCGAGACGGAGCAGATGGAGCGGGCGGATCGCGCCGATCACGGCGGCGAGACCGTCGGCCGCACCGCTCCACAGCGTGCCGGCGCGCCACTGGCGGCGCGCCGCACGGACGTTGCGGAGCGGACGGAAAAACGACGCCAGACTGCCGCCGGCCCGCCACGCCAGCGCGACGTGGAGGCCGACCACCAGCGCGACGAGCGTGCGGGCCACGGCCCAGCGTGCGGCTGAAGGACTCCCCGGCGCCACGAGCGCGGCGTCGGCGGCCACCGACGTCACGAACCGCACGACGAGCACCCAGAACCAGGTGCCGACCACCACCGCCCCCAACCGCGGCAGACCGCCGAGCAGCGGCACGCCGTCGCGGAGCCGCCCGCTGCGGACCACGCGCCCCTCCCCCTCGAGCATGTAACCGAGCGCCAGGAAGCTCACCAGCGGGATCGCCGCCAGCAGCGAGAGGAGCCAGACGAGGCTCGCCAGCCCCGCGCCGACGGCGATCAGCCAGCCCAGCGCGCGGAGCGGATGCCGCAGCGGGTGTGGGCAGGGAGCGAGCTCGCCGAACGGCTGCGCCGGCGCGCCGGCGACGCGGGGGGGAGCGGTCGCAGCGGAGAGCGCGGACGGGAGCGCGGTGGCCATGGGGTTGATGATAGGTTCGGCGCCGCGCCGCCGTCGTTTCCCGGCGGTCGCGACCGGCCGCGATGACGATCTTCCGGTGTCGGTGCCCGTGCCGTGTCGGCGCCGCGGGCGGCCATGGCGGGTGGAGGCGGCCACCGGGTCGGGGAGGCTGCCGGACGGCCCGTGGGGTAGAATCCGGACCGTCTGTTCCCGGGAGCCACCGCGATGCCGTCCCACCGGCAGATCCTCCGCGCCCTGCTACCGGCCGTCGCCCTGACGACCGTCGCGGTCGTCCTCGCCTCCGGGGCCCGCGACCCGCTTCCCGCGTCGGCGCTCGCCCCCCCGCCCGCCGTCGCGCCCGACGGGTCGGAGGCGACGGTGAGCCGGCTCGACGCCGCGCTGGCCGAGCGGTGGCGGGCCGCGGGGATCGAGCCGGCAGGGCGCGCCGACGATCTCGAGGTGCTCCGGCGCGCCTGGCTCGGGTTGGCGGGCACGATCCCCTCGGTCGAGGAGATCCGCCGGTTCGAGGCCGATGGCGATCCCGGCCGCCTCGGGCGCTGGATCGCGCTGGTCCTCGCCGACCGGCGGAGTGCCGACCACCTCGCGCGGCGCCTGGCCCACGCGCTGGTCGGCGATGCCGCCGGCCAGGTCATCGTCTTCCGCCGCGATCGGTTCACCGACTGGCTCGCCGCGCGGCTGCTGGCCAACGACCCGTTCGACCGGACGGTGACCGCGATGGTCGCCCACGGTGGCCTGTGGACCGAGGCCCCCGAGGTCAACTTCGTCACACAGGCGATGGCCGACGGCACCCTCGACGCCAACGTGCTGGCGGGGCGCGTGGCGCGGGTCCTCCTCGGCCAGCGGATCGACTGCGCCCAGTGCCACGACCATCCCTTCGCACCGATCACGCAGCGGCAATACGAGGGGCTCGCCGCCTGTTTCGGCCAGGTCCGGGTCACCGGCCTGGGTGTCGAGGACGATCCTGCCCGCGTGCTGTCGATCGACCTGCCCGCGCCGGCCGACGGCGGCGCGGCCGCGATGGCGCCGAAGAGCCGGAAAGTGCCGCCGCGCGTCCCCTACGGCGACGACTGGCAGGCGGAGCGCAGGACGCACCGCGAGAACCTCGCCGCCTGGCTCGTCGACCCGCGTAATCGCCGCTTCCACCGCGCGGTGGTCAACCGCGCGTGGGCGATCGTCTACGGCCGCGGGCTCCACGAGCCGCTCGACGACCTCCCCGATCCGCCCGCCGACCCCGACCCGCGCGATCCCCTCGACCTGCTCGCCGAGGACTTCCGGGAGCACGGCTGCGACCTCCGGCGGTTGCTCTCGATCCTCGCCCGGGCGCGGCCGTTCCACCTCTCCAGCCGTCATCCGCTCCGCGCCGAGCCCGACGGCGCGACGCGCCTCGACGCCGCCTGGGGCGCGTTTCCGGTCACGCCGTTGGGCCCCGACGTGATGATCGCCGCCCTCGTCCAGGCGACGAGCCTGCGGACGATCGACCGCGATTCCCATCTGCTGACACGGACGATCCGGTTCTTCCGCGAAGTCGATTTTCTCCGCGATTACGGCCCCACCGAGGATGCCAACGGGGACCGGCAGCCGGCCACGATTCCGCAGACGCTCGTCCGCATGAATGGCCGGCTGGCCCGCGAGCTGGTCGAGGCCAACCCGTTCACCGCGCCGGGCCGGATCGCCGGCCTCGCCGCCGACGACGAGCAGCGCCTCGACCTCGCGTTCCTCACCGTCCTCACGCGCCATCCTTCTCCAGAGGAACGCTCCGCGACGCGTTCGCTGATCACCGCCGCCCCCGACCGCGGCGGCGGGATGCAGGACCTGTTCTGGGCACTGACCAACTCCGTCGAGTTCGGCTGGAACCACTGATCCCGTCACGCGGCCGCACGGCGGTCGACCACCGATGCACCGAAAGTCGCTGTTCCTCCCACGCCGCCGCTGGTGCCACGTGGCACCGCTGGGGCTGTCGTTCGCCGTGCCGGCACTGCCCGCCCGGGCCGCCGCCAGGCGCGGCGGCGAGCGCCCACGGGCGCTGGTCTCGATCTGGCTGGCCGGCGGCCCGAGCCAGCTGGAGTCGTTCGACCCCCACCCCGGCACGCCGATCGGCGGGCCGACGGCGGCGATCGCCACGCGGCTGCCGGGCGCGCTGGTGGCCGCCGACTATCCGCGCGTCGCCGACGTCCTCGACCGGTTCACGGTCGTGCGGTCGCTCGTGTCGCGCGAGGGGGATCACGAGCGTGGCAGCCATGCGGTCCGCACCGGCTACCGTCCCGATCCGAACCTGGTCCATCCGGCGCTCGGCGCGATCGTCGCCCGTGCCGTCCCGTCGCCGGGGCTCGAACTGCCGGCGTTCGTCGCCCTCGGCAACGATCCCTTCCCGTCGCGCGGGGGCTATCTCGGCGCGACGCTCGACCCCTACCGGGTGACGGTGCCGGGGCGGGCGGGGGAGAACATGGTTCCCCACGTGGCTGCCGACCGCCAGGCGCGGCGCCTCGGGGCACTCGATGCCCTGTCGCGGTCGTTCGCCGCGGGGCGCGAGGCGACCGTCGAGCGGACGCTCGACGACCACACGCGCCGCGAGGCGCTGACGCTGATGGAGTCCGAGCAGCTGGCGGCGTTCTCGGTCGCCGACGAGCCGGAGGCGGTCCGGACCGCCTACGGCGACTCGGTCTTCGGCCGCGGGTGCCTCGTCGCCCGCCGGCTGGTCGAGGCGGGCGTGCGGAGCGTCGACGTCACGCTCGCCGGGTTCGACACGCACGCCGACAATTTCTCCGGGCAGAACGCTCGGGCCCGGGTTCTCGACCCGGCGCTGGCGGCGCTGGTCACCGATCTCGAGGGGCGCGACCTCCTCGATTCGACGGCGGTCGTCGTCGTCGGCGAGTTCGGGCGGACGCCGGCGATCAACCCGCTCGACGGCCGTGACCACTGGCCGCACGGCTTCTCCTGCCTGCTCGCCGGGGCCGGCTTCGCCCGCGGGCAGCTCGTCGGTGCGACCGATCCGCGGGGTGAATCGAGGACCCCGTCCGATCCGATCGACGTCGCCGATTTCGCCGCCACCGTGCTGGCGGCCGTCGGCGTCGACTCGGCCGAGGAAGTGACGACGCCGATTGGCCGGCCGATGAAGCTCGGTGCCGGCCGGCCGGTTGGCCGATTGCTGCGCGAACCGTCCTGAGAGTCCCGTGGCTTGGGCGCGATGCTCCGTCTTCCGATCCCACCGCAAACGCTCGCCGCCCTCGTCATCGTGCTCGTGGTCGGGGCTGCCGCCGGCGCCGAGGAGCCCCCCGCCGCCGACTACGCGCGCGACATCCGCCCCCTGCTCCGCCAGCGCTGCACCGCCTGCCACGGGGCGCTGGCGCAGCGTTCCGACCTCCGCCTCGACACCCGTGCCGGCATCGTCGTCGGCGGTGCGGGGGGGCCGGCGGTGGTGCCCGGCGACGCGGCCGCCAGCCCGCTTCTCGACCGGGTCGCGTCGACCGATCCGGCGCAGCGAATGCCCCCCGAGGGGCCGCCGCTGAGCGCAGCGCGGATCGCGACGCTCGCAGCCTGGATCGCGGCCGGCGCGCCGGGGATCGAGGGCGAGGTCCCGGAGAGCGACCCCCGCGACCACTGGGCCTTCCGTCCGCCGCAGAAGATGGCGCTTCCGGCCGTGGCCGACGGGACGGCCAACCCGATCGACGCCTTCGTCGAGGCCCGGCTCGCCGCCGCCGGGATCACGCCGGGCCCGCCGGCCGACAAGGCGACGCTGCTGCGCCGCGTCGCGCTCGACCTGGTCGGTCTTCCGCCGACGGCGGCCGAGGTCGAGGCGTTCCTCGCCGACGAGTCCCCCGATGCCTACGAGCGCGTCGTCGATCGGTTGCTCGCGTCGCCGCAGCACGCCGAGCGGCAGGCGCGCCACTGGATGGACGTGTGGCGCTACGCCGACTGGCACGGCCGCCGCCACGTGCCCGACGTCTGGAACAGCGCCCCGCAGATCTTCCGGTGGCGCGACTGGATCATCGCATCGCTCGACGCCGACGTCGGCTACGACCGGATGGTGGCCGAGATGCTCGCCGCCGACGAGCTGCGCCCCGGCGATCGCGCCGCGGCCGTCGCCACCGGCTACCTGGTCCGCAACTGGTACGCGCTCAACCCCAACGACTGGATGCGGGCCAACGTCGAGCACGTCGGCAAGGCGTTTCTCGGGCTCACGTTCCACTGCGCCCACTGCCACGACCACAAATACGACCCGATCGCGCAGGACGACTACTTCCGTTTCCGGGCGTTCTTCGAGCCGCTCGGCCTGCGCCAGGACCGGCTCCCCGGCGAGGCCGATCCCGGCCCGTTCCAGGAATACGCCTACAGCACGCTCCGCAAGGTGCAGCGCCTCGGGACGGTGCAGGTGTTCGACAAGTCCCCCGACGCGCCGACCTGGTTCTACGCCGGCGGCGACGAACGCAACCGCGACACGGCGCGCGGGGCGATCGCGCCGGGCCTGCCGCGCTTCCTCGCGCCCGCCGGCGGGCCGGCGATCGGGCCGGTCGATCTGCCGCCGGCGGCGTTCTACCCCGGGATCGACCCGGCGCTCCGGCGCGCGGTGCGCGACGAGGCGGCGGCCGCCGTGGTCGCCGCACGGCAGGCGCTGGCGAACGTCCTCGACGAGGAAGGGGCCCCCGACACGCTCCTCCGCCGCGATGCCGCCCGGGCGGCGCTCGACGAGCGTCTGGCCCGCCTGGCGGCGATCGACGCCCGCGAGGCGGCCGACCTCGCGCGCTACGGCGGCGGCAGCATGACGGAGGCCGTGACGCTGGCCCGGAGCGCGCAGGAGCTCCACCGGGCCGCCGACGTGGCGGCGGCCGTGGCGGCGCTGGCCGGCGAGGAGGTCGGCGTGGCGGCGGCGCACGCGCGGCCCGCTTCCGACTCCGCCCGCGCCGGCGAGATCGACGCGGTGGGCAAGCGGTTGGCCGCGGCGCGGAAGCGCCTCGACGACGCCCGCGCTGCCGCCGCCGCGCCCGCCGGCGAAGACTATCCCGCGCTGGGGAGCGTCTACCCGGCCCGGAGCACGGGCCGGCGGCGCGCGCTGGCCGGGTGGATCACGGCACGCGGCAATCCGCTTACGGCGCGGGTGGCGATGAATCATGTCTGGATGCGGCACTTCCACGCGCCCTTGGTGGCGACGGTGTTCGACTTCGGCCGGGCCGGGAGCCCGCCGACCCATCCGGAGCTGCTCGATTGGCTGGCGGTCGAGTTCATGGACGGGGGCTGGCGGCTCAAGCCGATCCACCGGCTCGTCGTGACCAGCCGCGCCTACCGCCGGGCATCGCACGTCTCCGACGCCGCCGCCGCGGCGGCCGATCCCGACAACCGCCTCCTGTCGCGGATGAACGTCGGTCGGATGGAGGCCGAGGTGGTCCGCGACAGCCTGCTCCATCTCGCCGGACGGCTCGACCCGACGCGCGGCGGCCCCGAACTGGAAAACACGCAGGTGTTCTCGACGTTCCGGCGCGGCCTTTACTACTGCTGCCAGCCGGAGAGCGACGGCCGCAGCACGTTCGCCACGCCGTTCGACGGCCCCGATCCGGCCGATTGCTACCGCCGGGCGCGGACGATCCAGCCGCAGCAGGCGCTCGCGCTATCCAACAGCGAACTGGTCCACGACATGGCCGGAGCCCTCGCCGCCGCGCTCGCCGCGGCGCTCCCCGAGCCGCGGCGCGACGACCATGGCGCGTTCGCCGCGGCCGCCTTCACCCACGTCCTCGGCCGACCGCCGCGGCCCGATGAAGCGGCGGCCTGCAGCGGCTTCCTCGCCGGGCCGGCGACCGATGCCGCGGCGGCGCGGGCGGCGCTGGTGCGCGTGCTGTTCAATCACAACGACTTCGTCGCCATCCGCTGAGAGGAGGCCGTCGTGCCGCCGTGCTTTCATCCGCCACGCCGGACGTTTCTCGCCGACGTCGGCCTCGGGTGCGCCGGGATGTCGCTGGGAAGTCTCCTCGCCGACGACGGCATCGGCCGTGCGCCCGTGGCCGGCAAGGGGCCGCCGCCGCGGGCGAAGAGCGTGATCTGGATCTTCCTCTCGGGGGGCTACAGCCATCTCGAGACGTTCGATCCCAAGCCGGCGCTCGACCGGTACGCGGGGCTGACCTACGACAACACGCCGTTCGACAATCCGGTCAACTCGCCGGCCCATCGGCGCCGCTTCCGTTCCGTGCCGGCCGAGGAGATCAACGTCCGCGACGTCTATCCGATCATCTATCCACTCCAGGTCGGCTTCGCCCCGCGCGGCGCCAGCGGCATCGAGATCTCCGACTGGTGGCCGCACCTCGCCGGCTGCGTCGACCGGCTGTGTTTCGTGCGGAACATGTGGACGACCGACAACGACCACGCCGCCGAGAACCAGATCCACACCGGCCGCCACCGCCTCGACGAGCCGCAGCCGTCGATCGGGAGCTGGGCCTCGTACGGCCTCGGGAGCCTCACCGAGGATCTTCCGCGCTACGTCGTCCTCGGCGGCCCGACGCGCTCCGACACGCGGCAGTCGATCGATTCCTGCTACCTCGGTCCGGAGCATGCCGGCGTCACGCTGTCGCTCGATCCGGCCGATCCGCTCCCCTTCGCCAGGCGCCGCCCCGGCCACGCCGCGGAGGATCAGGCGCGGGAGTTCGCCCTGCTCGAGCGCTTGAACGGCCTGGCGGCGGTCGAGTATCCCGCCGACGCCGAGCTCCGGGCTCGGATCCACGCCTACGAGCTGGCGTTCCGGATGCAATCGGCCGTGCCCGAAGCGGTCGATTTCTCCGGCGAGACCGCGGCCACGCGGTTGCTTTTCGGCCTCGACGCCGAGCCGACGAAGCTCGCCGGCGGGCGCCTGCTCGCGGCCCGGCGGCTGGTGGAGCGCGGGGTCCGCTTCGTGCAGGTCTTCCCCTCGCCATACGGCGTCTGGGACAGCCACCAGAAGCTCAAGCAGAACCATGCCACCCAGTGCGCGATGGTCGATCTGCCGGTCGCCGGCCTGATCCACGACCTCGCCGCACGCGGCCTGCTCGACGAGACGCTCGTCGTGTTCTGCACCGAGTTCGGCCGGACGCCGGGGCTCGAGCAGCGCGGCGGCGGGGTCGACGGCCGCGACCACCATCCCAACGGGTTCACCGTCTGGCTCGCCGGGGCGGGCGTCAGGCAGGGGTTCGTCCACGGCGCGACCGACGAGCTCGGCTACAACGCCCTCGGCGACGGCCACTACGTCACCGACCTCCACGCCACCGTGCTCCACCTCCTCGGGCTCGATAACCGCAGCCTCGAGATCCCGGGACGGAAGCGGCTCGAGATCGACCATGGCCGGGTGATCGGCGAGATCCTCGCCTGACGCGGTGGCTGGTGGACGAAGGCCAGGGATGGCTTCGTCCACGGACAGCTAGACTTCCCGGTCCTCTCTCCTGCCCCGGGGCCTCCGCATGCCGAACAGTCCGTCCGTGCCCGATCGCGATCCGCGCTCCCTCCGTTCGTGGCGCTGGTTCGGCCCCGACGACCTGCGCAGCTTCGGGCACCGCAGCCGACTCCGGCAGATGGGGCTCACCGCCGACGATGCCGAAGGCAAGCCGGTGATCGCGATCCTCAACACGTGGAGCGATCTGGCACAGTGCCACACGCACTTCCGTGATCGCGTTGCCGACGTGAAGCGCGGTGTCTGGCAGGCGGGGGGATTCCCGGTCGAGATCCCGGTGCTGTCGCTGTCGGAGATGTTCGTCAAGCCGACGGCGATGTACCACCGCAACCTGCTGGCCCTCGAGGTCGAGGAGGTCCTCCGCAGCCAGCCGATCGACGGCTGCGTGCTGATGGGAGGCTGCGACAAGACCGTGCCGGGGCTGCTCCTCGGGGCGATCTCCGCCGGCCTGCCGGCGCTGTTCCTCCCCGCCGGGCCGATGCTCGCCGGACGCTACCGCGACCAACGCCTCGGCAGCGGCACCGACGTCTGGAAGTATTGGGCGGAGCGCCAGGCCGGCTGCCTCTCGGACTGCGCCTGGCGGCAGATCGAGGACGGGATCGCGCGGTCGCCCGGCACCTGCATGACGATGGGCACCGCCTCGACGATGGCGGCGCTGGTCGAGACGCTCGGGATGGCCCTTCCCGGATCGGCGACGATCCCCGCCGTCCACTCGGCACACGCTCGCCTCGCCACGGCCTGCGGCCGGCGGATCGTGGACATGGTCTGGGAGCGGCTGACGCCGGCGCGGATCCTGTCGGCGGCGGCGTTCGCCAACGCCGTCGTCGCCGACATGGCGCTGTGCGGTTCGACCAACGCCATCGTCCACCTCATCGCGCTGGCGCGGCGCGCCGGCGTCGCGCTGTCGCTCGACGACTTCGACCGGATCTCGCGGCAAGTGCCGGTGATCGCCAACCTCCGCCCCGCCGGCGCCTACCTGATGGAGGATTTCCACGACGCCGGAGGGGTGCCGGCGCTGCTCTCGCGTCTCCGCGGCCACCTCGCCCTCGACTGCCCGACCGTCACCGGTCGGACGCTCGGCGAGAACATCGCCGGCGCCGAGGTTCTCGCCGACGACGTCATCCGCCCGCTCGATCGGCCGCTCGATACCGCCGGGGGAACGTGCGTGCTCCGCGGCACCCTCGCCCCGGACGGCGCGGTGATCAAGCCGACCGCCGCCGATCCGCGGCTGCTGGTCCATACCGGGCCGGCGCTGGTGTTCGCCGATTACGCCGACCTCAAGGCGCGGATCGACGCCCCGGATCTGCCCGTCACCCCCGACAGCGTGCTCGTCCTCCGTTCCGCCGGCCCGGTGGGCGCCCCCGGGATGCCCGAATGGGGCATGCTGCCGATCCCCAGAAAGCTGCTCGCCGCGGGGGTGCGCGACATGGTGCGGGTCTCCGACGCGCGGATGTCGGGGACGAGTTACGGCACGTGTGTGCTCCACGTCGCGCCGGAATCGGCGATCGGTGGGCCGCTCGCGCTGGTCCGCGACGGCGACCTCGTGGCCCTCGACGTGCCGGCCCGGCGGCTCGACCTCTTCGTCGATGTGGCAGAGCTGGCCCGGCGCCGCGCCGCGTGGAGCCCGCCGCCGCGGCGCGCGGAGCGCGGGTACGGCCGGCTGTATCTCGACGAGGTGACGCAGGCGCCCGAGGGCTGCGATTTCCGGTTCCTCGAGGCCGGCCCCGACACGCCGGAGCCCGACATCTTCTGACCGCCGCGCGAAGCCGACCGACCCCCGCCCGCGGGAATGGACGACGCGCGCGGCCGCGGGTAGCCTGCCCCCCTCACGACTCCCCGCCGGTCACGAGGATGCCATGCTCACCGCACCGCTGTCCCCCGACCATCTCGCCCGCTCCGTGATGGCGGTGCCCCCGCTGGCGCGGTCCACCGACGGCGCGATCAGCGAGCCCGAGAACGAGCGGATCATCCGCCATCTGGAGAACGGCGGCGTGGAACTGCTCCTCTACGGCGGCAACGCCAACCTGTATCACCTGCCGCTGTCGGAGTACGACGGGTTGCTCGCGCTGCTGTCGCGCCTGGCCGGACCCCGGACGCTCGTGGTCCCGTCGGCGGGGCCGACCTACGGGCTGCTGCTGGAACAGGCCCGTGTCGTGCGGCGCCATGCCTTTCCGACGGTGATGGTCCTGCCCCAGCACGGAATCACGACCAGCCGGGGCGTCGCCGACGGGATCCGCCGGTTCGTCGATGCGGCCGGGGTTCCGGCGCTGGTGTACGTCAAGCACGACGGGTTCATCGAGCCCGAGGACGTCGCCGACCTCGACCGCGACGGGCTGATCTCGGCGATCAAGTACGCGACGGTCCGCACCGATCCGGCCGTCGATCCCTACCTGCGGCGGCTGGTGGCGCTGGTCGATCCGCGGAAGATCATCAGCGGGATCGGCGAACAGCCGGCGATCGAGCATCTCCGCGGCTTCGGGCTCGGTGGGTTCACCAGCGGCTGCGTCTGTGTGGCGCCGCGGCTCTCCCAGGCGCTGCTGGCGGCGGTGCGCCGCGGCGATTTCGCCCAAGCGGAGCGGATCCGCGACCTGTTCCGGCCGCTCGAGGATCTGCGCAACGCCATCAATCCGATCCGCGTCCTCCACCAGGCGGTTGCCAGCGCCGGGATCGCCGCCACCGGTCCGTTGCTGCCGCTCCTCACCACGGTGGAGCCGGAGCACGTGGCGCCGATCACCGCCGCCGCGCGGACGCTGCTCGCCGCCGACCGCACGGTCTGAACCGGGCCCGGCGGGACCAATCAGGCAAACGGGTCGCGCTCCGGGCGCGAGCGGAGGCCGTCGGCCTCGTGGTCGGGCCGGCCGTCGGCGGTGAGGAAAGCCTCCTGCACCGGGTCGAAGCGCAGCGGGCGGCCGAGGATCCACGCCAGCGCCGCGGCGTGGCAGGCGACGTGGCTGGTGCGCATCACGTCGGCGTTGCAGACCGTCGGCTGGCGCGACTTGACGCAGTCGAAGAAGTTGCGCGCGTGGAGCGCCGCATCGGTGCCGGCGATCTTCTTGGCGGCGGCGCCGATCGCCGGGCGTAGCGCCTCGTCGGAAAGATCGGTTCCCCCGGCGTCGCCCGTCTCCACCCAGCCGTCGTCGCCGACGAACTTCACGGGGCAGGTGCCGAGCTTGGTGTTCCAGTTGGGGCCCCGGTCGCCGAACGGGTCGGGGAGGAAGTCGATCACGAGCCTGACGCCGTCGGCGTAGCGGCACTCGAGCGCGGTCGGCTGCGGATCGAACTCGACCGGCGTCGTGCCGTCGTAGCCACCGGCCCACTGGCAGAGGTCGACGGTGTGGGCACCCCAGTCGAGCAGCTTGGCGCCTGAGTCGAAATCGTGATACCCGCGCCACTTGCCGTCGACGTACTGCTGGTTGAACGGGCGCCACGGCGCCGGGCCGAGCCACAGGTTCCAGTCGCACTCGTCGCGGTCGGGGGTGGGCTGGGCGGGGAGCCAGTCGTTGGCGAGCACCGGCTTGTAGGCCGAGGCGTGGAGCGTGCGCAGCGCCCCGAGCTTTCCCGACCGGGCAAGCTCGACTGCGGCGATGAAGTTGGGAACACTGCGGCGCTGCGTGCCGGCCTGGAAGATCCGCCCGGTACGACGGAATGTGTCGGCGAGCCGCTGGCAGACCCCGATCGAGATCCCGCACGGCTTCTCGCTGTACACGTCCTTCCCCGCCGCGGCGGCGAGCATCGAGGCCGGACCGTGCCAGCGGTCGCCGGTGGCGACGAGGACGGCGTCGATGCCGGGGCGATCGAGGAGCTCGCGGAAGTCACGAAACACCCGACAATCGGTGGTGCCGTAGTGGTCGTCGACGAGTTTCTTCCCGGCGTCGCGCCGCGTGCGCTGCACGTCGGCGATCGCCAGGCACTGCACGTCGGGCAGCGGCAGCATCGCGCCGAGAACGTAGCGGCAGCGCGGCCCGATTCCGATCACCCCCAGCGTGATCCGTTCGCTCGCCGCCGCCACTCCCGGCTCGAGGCCCAGCGCCCGCGCCGAGACGATCGTCGGCGCGGCCAGCGCCGCGGCCCGCAGCAGGTCGCGACGGCCGATGGAGCGCGCCCCCGGGCTGCCGGTGACCGGTTCGGGCGGGCCGGAGGTGCGGGGAGCGGAGGCAGCCATCGGTAGGGTGTCCTGAGAAGGAAGCTCACCAGCGGGGCGCGTCGCGGTGCCGCTCGTTGCCAGTTCCCCGATCCCGGTACGCTATCGTCTCCGCCGTGGCGACCGCAAGCCGGTGACCGCGGCGAGCACGGCCTCCGCCGTCGCGCCGGATCAAGGACGGCATGGAGGTCATGGACGTCATCGAGGTCATGGAGGCGAAGCGATGGGAGCGAGCGACGGCAGACGGTGCGGCGCGCGGTGTCTGATCGTGCTGGTCGCGGCCCTCCTCGGGGTCGGCTCGCGTTCGTCGTGCGCCGACGGTGCCGCCACCTGGCGCCTCGAGGCGCGACGGCAGACGCCCGGCGATGCCGCCCGCGACTGGTGGCGCACGGTGGCGACGCCGGTCGAGTGGCCGGCGCCGGCGACGGCCGTGATCGTGTGCGACGTCTGGGATCAGCACCACTGCAAGCGCGCGGTCGAACGGCTCGGCGAATTCGCCCCGCGGATCGCGGCGGTCTGCGACCGGATCCGGGCCACCGGCGGCACGGTGATCCACGCGCCGAGCGACTGCATGCCGGCCTACGCTCTCCACCCGGCCCGGAAGCGCGTCGTCGAGCTCGTCGCCGCCGGGCTTCCCGCCGGTTTCGTGCCTCCGGAGGCAGCCCGCGCCGGCTGGTGCTCGACGCTCGCGGCCGAGGCCGACGCCGAGTATCCCCTCGACCAGTCGCTCGGCGGCGAGGATGACGACCCGGCCGAGCACGCGGCCTGGGCGGCGGAGCTCGAGCGGCTGGGGCGGAATCCACGGATGCCCTGGCTGCGGCAGTCGCCGGACGTGCCGATCGACGCCGAGCGCGACTTCATCACCGACGATGGTGCGGAGACGGCGCGGGTGCTGGCCGCGCGCGGGATCCGGCACGTGATCCTCGTCGGAGTCCACCTCAACATGTGCGTCCTCGGCCGGCCATTCGGCCTGCGGCGGATGGCCGAGGCCGGACGCGACGTGGTGCTCGTCCGTGATCTCACCGACACGATGTACGACCCGGCCGAGTGGCCGTGGGTCAACCATTTCACCGGCACCGAGCGGATGATCGACCATGTCGAGCGGCACGTCTGCCCGACGATCGGCAGCGACGAGCTGCTCGGCGAAGGAGCGCGGCCGTTCCGGTCGCCGCGCGACGCCCGGCCGACGGTGGCGCTGGTCATCGCCGAAGACGAATATGGCAGCCACCGCACGCTGCCGGCGCTGGCGCGGCGGCGGCTCGGGGGCGCGTTTCGCGTCGTCGAGCACCATGTCGCCCCCGATGATCCCCACTCGATCCCCGGGCTCGAGCGGATCGCCGAGGCCGACGTGCTCGTCTTGGCCGTGCGGCGCCGCGGGTTGCCGTCGGGGCAGATGACGGCGCTGCGGGCGTTTCTCGCCGCGGGCAAGCCCGTGATCGGGATCCGCACGGCGAGCCACCCGTTCGAACCGCGGCCGCCGGTGGCCGACCGCGAGACCTGGCCGGAGTTCGACCGCGACGTGTTCGGGATCGAGTACACGGGGCACTTCGGCAAGGACGTGGCCTCGGTGATCCGCGCCGAGCGCGCCGCGGCGGTTCACCCGCTCCTCTCGGGCGTTCCCACCGAGGGGGAGCTGCCCCAGACCGGGTCGCTGTACCGGATCGCACCGGCGACACCGGCCACGGTCGTGCTCGCCACCGGGGCGATACCGGGCGAGGCGCCGCAGCCGGTCCTCACCGAGCTCCGCCGTCCCGACGGTGGCCTCTCGATCTATACGTCGGTCGGCCATCCCGACGACCTCGCGCGGCCGGAGGTGGAACGGGTGATCGTCAACGCCGTCCATGTGGCCGCCGGTGTGAAGCCACCTCGTGAGCTCGACCAGCGCGATCCCCACGATCCGGCGCTCCGCTGGGTCAGCGTGCGGAAAGTCGCCACGGCGGAATTCCCCGCGGCTGCCGATCTGGTCGTCCGCCATACCGGGAGCGCGTCGGCGCTCTGGGCGCGGACGGTGGTCGTGCCCGATGCCGCCGCCGCGGAACGGGGGCTCGAGCTCGTCGTCGCGCCCGCGGATGGGGGCGGCTTTGCCGCCGGCGCGCTCGAGGCCTGGTACGACGGCCGGCCACTGGCGGCGGAAGTCGTCGAGGGCCGCGGGACCGTGTTCACGCTGCCGGCCTCGATCCTCACGCGGCACCGCCCCGGGGTGCTGGCGGTGGAAGTCGCTGCCAGCGCCGTGCGCGCCTACGTCGACGCGACGACCACGCTGGTGGCGCGTGATGCCGCCGCGCACGTCATGCTCGACCGCTGGCAGATCCGCGTCGGCGGTGCCCGTGGCGCCGGGTTTCCCGACATGCCGTTGCCGGCCCAATTCGGCGGCCCGGCCGACGCCGTCACGGTGCTCGAATGATCACCGGCCGCTGTGGCGCAGCCGCGACTGCATCTGCACCGCTCGCGGTGGTGCGATGACGCCCGCGGGCTCCCATGCCGACGTGGTCGTCGTCGGCGGTGGCGGCATGGGCAGTGCCGCGGCGGCGGAGATCGCCGCGCGCGGCCGGAGCGTGATCGTCCTCGACCGCTTCCCGCCGCCGCACGACCGGGGCAGTTCGCACGGGCAGTCGCGCCTCATCCGTCTGGCCTACTTCGAGCATCCCGACTACGTCCCGCTCCTCCGTCGCGCCTACGAGCGGTGGCGTGCGCTCGAGGAGGAGACGGGGCGGGGGCTGCTCACCGAGTCGGGCCTGCTGCTCGTCGGTCCGCCCACGGGGGAGGCGATCCGCGGCACGCTCCACGCCGCCGCGGTCCACGGCCTGCCCCTCGAGCGGCTCGACACCGCCGCCGCGCGCGCCGCAAGCCCGCTGTTTTCCCTCCCCGACGACTGGGTCGCCCTTCTCGAACGCCGCGGCGGGTGGCTGCGCGTCGAGGAGTGCGTCGCCGCCCACGTCGATCGGGCGGTTCGGCATGGCGCGCGGATCGACACGGGCGTGACCGTCCACGGCTGGCGCGGCGGCGGCCGCGAGATCGTGATCGACACCGACCGGGGGACGTACGCCGCCGACCGGGTCGTCCTCGCGCCGGGGCCGTGGGCCGGCGACCTTCTCCAGCTGCCGAAGGTGACGTTCCGCGTCCTTCGCAAGGGGCTGTTCTGGTTTCGCCCGCGCGCCCGGCGCCGGGCGGAGTTCGCGCCTGGCACGCTCCCCTGCTTCGCCTTCGACCTGCCCGAGGGATTCTTCTACGGGTTCCCCGAGATCGACGGAAGCGGCGTCAAGGTCGCCGAGCACACCGGCGGCACGCCCATCGCCGATCCGCTGGCCGTCGACCGCGGGATCGACGAACAGGAAGTGGCGCGGGTCCGTCGGTTCCTCGCCGCGCACGTCCCCGCGGCGGACGGGCCGCCGGTCCGGTCCGCGGCCTGCCTCTACACGATGTCCCCCGACGGCCACTTCCTCCTCGGCCTCCATCCGGCCGATCCGCGGGTGGCGATCGCCGCCGGTTTCTCCGGCCACGGCTTCAAGTTCGCCGCCGTCGTCGGCGAGGTGCTCGCCGACCTCGCCCTCGCCGGCGCCACGGCACTGCCGATCGGCTTCCTGTCGCCCACGCGGTTCTGACGCCGGGCGCGTACCGGACGTGGGGAAATCCCGGGGGGAAATGGGCTCTCCGCCACGGCAGGGGACCCGCTAGGATCCCGCCCCCGCTCCGGAGCCCAACCCCATGCCGTCACCACGGCGCGCGTTCGTCTCGACGCTGGTCGTTCCGCTGGTCGCTGCCGCCTCGGCCGCCGGCTGCCGGGCGACCCGGTTCTCCCGGATCATCGAGCCGGGAGACCGGCTGATGACCGGAAGCCACCAGGCCGGCCAGGAAACGTTTCGCCCGCTGGTCAACGAGTCGGTGGCCAAGCTCCTGGCCCGGCACTGCGGCGACCCGGTCCGGCAGGTGTCGTTCGACGGCGTCGAGGTGGTGCCGCCGCCGCGGCGCCGGATCTGCTTTGTCGGCGTCGAGAACGCGAGCGCCGAGGACATCGGCGACTTCAAGGAGCAGGTGTTCGAGATCATCGACCAGCGGATCCTCGACAGCCAGTCGTTCGAGTCGATCAACCGCCGCGCGGTCGACGCCGCCCTCCGCGAGACGCGTTCGCGCCCCGACGAGCTGCTCGTCCCCGAGCGGATGCGTGCCTTCGCCGCGACGATGGAGAGCCAAGGGCAGCCGATCGACTTCCTCCTCTACGCCCGCCTCACCAGCGGCACCACGCGATCCAACCGCGATGAGCAGCGCGACTACCTGCTGACGCTCGAACTGGTCGATGTCCGCACCGGCACCTACGACAAGCAGTCGGCCGAACTTTCCAAGGGCTACCACCACAGCCGGCTGTCACGGTGGTGGGCCACCCGGCCCCGCAGCCGGCCGTGATCGCCTCGGCGTCGCCGGGCTGGCATGGCAGGCGACCGAACGGCCTGACACGCGCTGCTGGGGGCTGCTCCCCGATTCGATCCCGGTCGCCCGCCTCGAGCTCCCGGCCGGGAGCCACCGGCTCGACCTCGCCGCCGTGGACGGCGCGGGGCACCCGTTCGGTGCGCGCGGCCCGCTGCCGGTGACCGTGGCCGATGGGCGCACGACCTACGTCGTCGTCCACGCGACCGATGCCGGGATCATCGGTCGGCCGCTGGCCGGGGCGCCGTGACGTGCGCGGCGAGAAACGCCTCCTGTTCGGCACGCGTCGGCAGCGAGGGTTGGGCACCGCGGCGGGTCGCGGCCAGCGCGCCGGCGGCTGCGGCGCGGCGCGCGGCCTCGGCCGGGGGCAGCCGCTCGGCCAGCCCCACCGCGAGGGCGGCAGTGAAGGCATCGCCCGCGGCGGTCGTGTCGACCGCGGTGACCGAAAACGCCGGCAGCGCGACGACCCCGTCGCGGTTGGCGACGACGGCGCCGGCGGCGCCGCGCGTCACCACCACGAGGTGAGGGCCGCGGGCGAGCAGCTGACGGGCTGCCCCGGCAGCCGAGGTGACGTCGCCCGTCGCGGCACTGGTGAGCCGGGCGGCTTCGGACTCATTGGGCTTGAGGACCGTGACCAGCGCGGCGAGCTCGTCGGGAATGCCGCCGTCAGGCACTGGCGCCGGGTCAAGGAGCACCGGCACGCCGGCGGCCCGGGCGATGCGCGCCGCGTGCGTGACCGTGGCCAGGGGCACCTCGAGCTGGAGCAGGAGCAGATCGGCGCCACGGATCGCCGCCGCGGCCCGGTCGACATCGGCGACCGACAGCCGGGCATTGGCACCGGAGGCGACGGCGATCGCGTTTTCCCCGGCGCCGTCGACGAGGATCAGCGCCACGCCCGACGGTGCGGAGGGATCGGCGAGGCAGTGGGTGGTGTCGATGCCGTCGCGGGCGTAGCCGGCTCGGGCAGCCGCGCCGAAGGGATCGTCGCCGAGCCGGGCGACGAACGTCACCGCCGCACCGAGCCGCGCGGCGGCGACCGCCTGATTGGCCCCCTTGCCCCCCGGAGCCTGGAGCAGCTCGCCGCCGAGCACCGTCTCACCGGGGCGCGGAATGTGACCGCAGCGAACGACGAGGTCGGTATTGGCACTGCCGACGACGACGATCCGGGGACGGCGTGGGGTCATTGCTCGAAGGTGTGGCGGAGTTGACAGGAGCCGGTTTTCACGGCGACAATTCCGGGAGTGAACATCCGTTCTCGAGCGACGGCCAGGGCTGCCCCCGCAGTGGGGCGACGACCATGAACGCCGACTCGGTCAACGCCTGGTTGCGCAAGCAGCCCTTCGCCCCGTTTCAGGTCGCTACCAGCGCCGGGGAGAGGTTCGAGATCCGCCACGCGGAAATGGCGCTGCTGACGCGCGTCGAGCTGCTCATCGGTCTCGCGGAGCGACAGGGTGTGCCGACCCGCTATCGCTCGGTGGCATTGCTGCATGTCACGGCCATCGAGCCGATCGACTCGCCCGCCGCCGCGTGACGGAGCAGGGCTCATCGGCGGCAGCCGAGGTCGGCCATGATCTTCGCCGTGGCGTCGTGGGCCTCGGCGACCCAGTCCACGATCCCCGCCGGGTCGGGGGCGAATTCCAGCTCGACGCTCACCGTGCCGTCGTAGCCGGTGTCGCGGATCGCCGCCAGGTAGTCGGCGATCGGCGTCACGCCGCGCCCCGGCGGCAGGTCGCCGTGGCGCGTGCCGTCGCAGTCGGACAGATGGACGTGCTCGATCCGGCCGGCGAGCCGGGCGATCTCGGCCGGCGGGGTGCGGACGATGTGGAGGTGGGAGATGTCGCAGTTGGCACGGACGGTGTCGGGGAGGCCGACCTCGTCGAGGAGGCGGAGCATGCTGTCGATCGAATTGACCAGCGACATATGGAACGGCTCGAGCTCGATCGCGATCCGCACGCCACGGTCCGCGGCGTAGGCGCCGAGCCGGCGGCAGGCATCGACGGCGAGGTCCCACTGCTCCTGCGGCGGCACGCACTCCTTCTGCCAGACGTACTCGCCGAGGACGAGCAGGAGGTTGGTGCAGCCGTACTCCGCGCACAGATCGACGTGGGCTTTCGTTCGCGCGAGATGGCAGTCGCGGATCGGCGGATTCCAGTCGATCAGCCCGAGCGACACGCAACACAGGCTGACGATCGGCAGGTCGAGCTCACGGCAGACGGCGGGGATCAGCCGGCGCTCCTCCGCCGACATCACCAGGGGATCGGCGAGCAGGTCGACCGAGTCGAAGCCGAGCCGCTTCGTCTGCTCGAGGCCGAACCGGGTCCCCTTCCCTGCCTGGGCGAACGCCGAATTGATCAGTCCCAGTCGCATCGCTTTCCTCCTCGTGGCCGCGGGGCGAGAGTGCCCGCGGGCGTCATCTTCGCCGACGATCTCGCGCGGGTCCACCGCCCGTCCCTCACGGGCCGATCGGTAGGCGGCGTCGACCAGCGCCATCGTCATCAGGTTGTCGGCGCCAGTGCAGGTGGCCGGTGCGGTCCCCTCGAGGTCGCGGAGCAGTTCGGCCATCGGCCCCACGAAGGCGTCGGGAAACCAGGCCTCGGGCCAGCGCGGGCGGTGCCAGCCACCGGCCGTCGTCGTCCAGTCGAGCGTCGAGGGCGCGTGGTCCGGCCACCGCGGCCAGCCGATCGTGCCCAGCGCCGTGCCGCGCGTGCCCTCGACGCGAAACCGCACGAAGGCGTCCCCCTCCGCTCCCTCGCGGGCCGGCCCTGCCCAGACATCTTCCAGCGACGTGCACACCAGCCCCGAGTCGTACTGGAGCACCGACGTGCAGATCCCGTCGACGTGGGCGAACCGTGCGGCGGTCCGCGGGTCGGACCGGACGGCGGTGAAGATCGTCCGCGGGTCGCCGAACCAGCCCCGCAGGCAGTCGAGGTGGTGGATCGACATGATCCGCAGCGTCATCCAACCCTGGCGCTCCTGCCACGGCATCCAGTGGGGGATGGCGCGCATCTCGATCGTCGCCAGCACCGGGGCGCCGAGATCGCCGCGCTCGAGGAGCCGCCGGCAGGTGGCGACGGCGTGGTCGTGGCGCATGTTCTGGTTGACGACCAGGGCCGTGCCGGTGGCGGCGCAGGCACGGACCGCCTCCGCGGCCTCGGCGTGCGATCCGGCGAGCGGCTTCTGCGCGAGGATCCCGCGCACGTGCGGCCGCGCGGCGGCGGCACGGATCAGCGCCGGCTGCACGTCCGGCGGCACGGCGATGTCGACGACCGCCACGGCGGGGTCGTCGAGCAGCCGCTCGGCCGAGTCGTGGACCGTGGCGATGCCGTATCGCGCCGCCACGTCGGCCACCGCCTCGCGCCGCCGGGCCGCGATCGCGACCACGTTGAACCCCGCCGCCCGGTAGGCCGGCAGGTGGCAGTCGGCCATGATGAACCCGGCGCCGATGCAGCCGATCCCCGGGCTGCGGTCGCGGGGCAACGGTGGAAGGTGGTCGGGAAACGCCATCGGCGGGGCGGGTGTCACGCGCGGCCTGCACCTTCGCCGCGCGCCGAGGCGTCGCGCGCGACGTCGAGCCAGGCGACGTCGGCCGACGAATCGGCGAACCGGCGGATCCCCACCTCGCGGATGCGCGCGTCGGGGACGACGTCGAGCGGCGTGTAGCGCGGGTGATGCGACTCCTTGTAGGGATCGTTCCGGGCGGCGTTGTAGCAGCAGATCATCGACCAGCGCGGCTCGTCGGAGCGGTTCATGTCGGAGCGGTGGAGGAGGTTGGCGTGGAAGAAGATCGCATCGCCGGGGTCCATCTCGCAGTGGACCAGCGGCAGGCGCTCGAGCAGCGCGGTGACGCGCTCCATGTCGGCACCGGCCTGCTCACCCGATTGGACGTGGTCGATGCGCCCGACCTCGTGCGACCGGGGAATCACCTGGAGGCAGCCGTTGGCCTTGGTGGCGCCGTCGACGGCGATCGAGACGCTGGTGAGGAGCGGCCAGAGGACGCCGTTGCGATACCAGTAGCCGTAGTCCTGGTGCCAGGTCCAGGCTCCGCCGACGCGCGGATCCTTCATGATCATCTTCGAGTGGTAGTGGTAGACCTCGCCGCCGAGGAGCGCCTCGGCGGATCGGACGACGCGCTGGCAGCGGGCGAACATCCCGTAGATCCCGTCGCCCGGATGGTTCCACAGCGACAGCCGGACCGTGCCCCCTTCGCCGTCGGCGCGGCCGAACGAGTGGCGGTCGAGCTCGCGGTCTTCCTTGGCGGCGCGGCGGAGGAGATCGATCTCGTCGCGGTCGAAGAACCCGCGGGCGATGCAGTAGCCCTCGCGCTGGTACTCGGCGATCTGGTCGGTGGTGAGCATCGGTGAGATCCTCCGAAACGCGGTGGCCCGGCAGCGTTTTCCGAGAGCCTACCAGCCTCGGGGCGGGCCGTCGTCGGGGCCTGTCCGCGACGGCGCTCGTCCGGCCCCGCGCCCGGCGCGCTGGCCACCGGCTATCCTGGGCGGCTCTTCCCCGGAGCGATCGCATGCACGTCGAGCGGCTGAAGTACGTCATCTGGGCGGCCGATTTCGACCGCGCCATCCGGTTCTGGTGCGACACGTTCGGCGGCCGGTTGCTGAAGCGCAACCCCGTCATCGCCGAGATCGAGATCGCCGGCGCGGTGATCGGCATCCATTCCGGCGGCGAGGGCAAGCGCACCTGGACGGGCATCAATCTCCAGGTGGCCGACGTCGTCGCCGCCGCCGGTGAAGTGGCGGCCGCCGGCGGGGCGCTGGCGCGCGAGCCGGAGCCCGAGGAGGGCGAGCCGCCCCACCTGGCGATGTGCGTCGATCCCGAGGGCAACGAGTTCATGCTCACGCGGCGCCGCGAGCGGCCCGCCGCGGCGACCTGACGGGGGCACGGCCGCGGGCCCGTCAGTCTTCGGGTTTCTCCCCCTCCGGCGCCATCTTCACCAGCCGCGGGTCGAACCGGGCAACCGTCTCGACGAGGTCGGCCTGGGCGGCCATCACGGCGTGGATGTCCTTGTAGGCGTGGGGCACCTCGTCGATCCCGGCGCTGAGCAGGCGCACGCCGCGCTGTTCGAGGAGCGGCTTGATCTCCTTCCAGCGGTAGGTCTCCCGCGCTTTCGTCCGGCTCATCCGCCGCCCGGCCCCGTGGCTCGCCGAGGCGAGCGACGAGGCCACGCCGCGCCCGCGCACGAGAAAGCCGGGGGCGGCCATCGATCCCGGGATGATCCCCAGGACCCCCGCGCCCGCCGGCGTCGCCCCCTTGCGGTGGACGATCACGCGGCGGCGGACGCCGTCGATCTCGTGGTCCTCCTCCCAGGCGAAGTTGTGGTGGTTCTCGACGTCGAGGATCACCCGCGCGCCGAGGTGCTCGACGACGTGCCGGTGGATGCAGGCGTGGTTGGCGGCGGCGTAGCGCCCCATCAGGTTCATCGCCGCCCAGTACTCCTGCCCCGGCTCGGAGTCGAGGTCCAGCCAGCCGAGGTGCCGCATCGCACCGGGAAGGTCACGGCAGCGGTTCATCGCCAGCCGCGAATAGTGGTCGCAGACCGCCGCACCGGTGCCGCGCGATCCGGAGTGGGAGAGGAGCGCCAGAAACGTCCCCCCCGAGGCGAGGCCGAGCCGCCCCGCCTCGTCGCCCGCGACGGTGAACGTGCCGAATTCGACGAAGTGGTTGCCGCTGCCGCTGGTGCCCAGTTGCAGCCGGGCCTTGTCGCGGAGGCGGGCGGTGACCGGAGACACGCTCCAGTCGTCGTCGAGGACCGCGTGCTCGCGCGGCCGCGTGCGCTGCGGGTCGCCGCGCCGGCCGAACTCGGCACCGACGCCGAACCGCGTCTCGGTCTCGAGCGCGGTCGTCAGCCGGTCGGGGCGCTCGTCGAGCCACTCCGGCGGCAGGTCGAGAACCGAGAGCTTCATCCGGCAGGCGATGTCGACGCCGACGGCGTAGGGGACGACGGCGCCGTCGGTCGCGAGGACGCCGCCGATCGGCAGGCCGTAGCCGACGTGGGCGTCGGCCATCAGCGCGCCGGCCGCCGCCACCGGGAGGCGCATCGCCGCGTTCATCTGGCCGACCGCGTCCGGCTCGAGTCCCTCGCCCCACTGACGCCAGGCGAGCGGTTCGTCGCGCGGCGCGAACGCCGCGGCGTCGGCCGCCGTGGCCGCCTGGTGCCCGCCGACCGCCGCCGCGAGGGGGCCGAACAGCGGATCGGCGACGAATTCCTGCGGCGTGGCGACGAGCCCGGCGAGGATCCGGCGGATCTCCCCCGGATCCATCCCCGTGCGCCGGGCCTCGCCGACGAGCCATCCGGCACGGTCGACGAGCGACGCGGGAATCCCCATCCGGACGAGCGACTTGGAGTTCATGCCCGGAGCCTACCGCGCGAGCCGGTCGCTGTTGCCGGCGGCGGTCCGGGAACGGCACACTGTCGCCCATGCCGGCCGACAGGCACGGTGCCAGGCTTCGAATCCCCCGGGAGGCGGTCCGATGACAGCGCGGAAGACTCGTGGGTTTTCACGATCGGGGCCGGCGGCCAACGCCGTTTCGCGCCGGAAGGTGCTCGCCGGCGGAATCGCCGCCGGTCTGTCGGCCCGGGGCTGGGCGCGGGCCTACGGTGCCAACGAGCGGGTACGGATCGCGTCGATCGGCTGCGGCGGCAAGGGCTTCTCCGACCTGCTCGACACCGCCAAGAGCCCCCACGCCGACGTCGTCGCGCTATGCGACATCGACGAGTCGAAGGGCCACCTCGGCAACGCCGCCGAGAAGTTCCCGATGGCCAAGACCTACACCGACTGGCGGAAGCTGCTCGACGACCCGGGCGCGCTCGACGCCGTGATCGTCTCGACCCCCGACCACATGCACGCCGCGCCGGCGCTGGCGGCGATGCACCTCGGGAAGCACGTCCAGTGCCAGAAGCCGCTGACCCACACCGTGTTCGAGGCCCGGCAATTGCGGCAGGCCGCGGAGCGCTTCGGCCTGGTGACCCAGATGGGCAACCAGATCCAGTCGCACCCCTCGTACCGCACCGCGGTGAAACTCGTCCACGACGGCAAGCTGGGGAAGGTCACGGCGGTCCATTCGTGGCAGTCGGGGGGGATGCCGTGGCGGAAGCTCGACGATCGCCCTGCGGGCGGTGCCGACGTGCCGGCCGGAGTGCACTGGGACGAATGGCTCGGGGTCGCCGAGCAGCGCCCGTTCCAGCCGGAGATCTACCATCCGTTCAATTGGCGCGGGTGGCAGGCATTTTCCAACGGCCAACTCGGCGACTTCGGCTGCCACATCCTCGATCCGGTGTTCATGGCGCTGGGCCTGACGGCGCCGCTCTCGGTCCGCGCCGAGGCGACGCCGATGAACGACGAGGTCTGGTACACCAAGTCGGCCGTCCGCTGGACGTTTCCCGGCACGCCGCGCACCGCCGGCCCGACGGTCGACGTGACGTGGTACGACGGGCCGGGGCACAAGCCTTCGCTCGACACCCTCGGCCTCGTCGCCGGAGACCTGCCGCCGGGAAAGGATGGCGCGGAGGGGGCACTGCCCGGCTCGGGCTCGGTGATCATCGGCACGGCTGCGAGCCTCGTCGTGCCCCACTTCGCGATGCCCTATTTCGTGCCGGTGGCGAAGTTCACCGAGGTCACGATTGAGCCCGAGGCGGCCCGCGACCACTACACGAGTTGGATCGACGCGATCCGGGGCACCGACCATACGACCAGCGCCTTTGCCTACTCCGGACCCCTCACCGAGGCGGTGTTGCTCGGGACGATCGCCGCCCGCCACCCGGGGGCCCTGCTCACCTGGGACTCCGCGGCCCTGACGCTTGCCGGCCATGCCGGAGCGAGCGCCTGTGTCACCAAGGGGTATCGCGATGGCTGGCAGCCGGCCTGGGTGTGAGAACCGAGTGGGGCTGGCAGACCGAGTGAGGCTGGCAGCCGGCCACCGACCGGCCGCTTGAGCGGGGTGGAGGGCGGTTTTATCCTGCCGGAGGGAGAGCACCGTCGCCCGGCGGGTGCCGCTGCGTATGCTGAAACGAGCCCGGTGACGGCCCGATCGGCGCGTGGCGGCCGGGACTACGGTAAGTCGTCGGCGAGCCTGCGGGTGCGAGCATGAGGCGGGCGATCGTCATTCCCCTCCTCGTGGCAGGCGCCCTGATGGGCGGCTGGCTCGTGCTGCGGTCGTCTTCCCGGCCCGTCGAGCCTCCCCCGCCGGCCGTGCCGCCGATCGCGGCGGAGCCCCGGGCCGCGTCCCCGCAGCCGCAGCCGGCTCCCCAGCCTCCGACGGGTCCGGCGTGGTTCACCGACATGTCGGCCGAGTCGGGAGTGGATTTCGTCCATCACTCCGGCGACTCACCGGAGAAGCCGTTTCCGTCGGCCAACGGCAGCGGGCTGGCGACGTTCGACTTCGACCTCGACCGCCGCCCCGACCTGCTGTTCGCCGCCGGCAATCCGTTTCCGGTCGATCCGGCGACGGCGCGGCAGGCCAATCGCTGCTACCGCAACCGGGGAGCGTGGCGGTTCGACGACGTCACCGTCGCCACCGGCCTGGGGCACCGCGGGTACACCCACGGGATCGCCGTCGGTGATGTCGATGCCGACGGGTTTCCCGACCTGTTCCTCGCCTGTTACGGGGCCGACGTGCTGTACCGCAACAACGGTGACGGGACCTTCGCGGTCGTGACTTCCGGCGTCGAGGACCCGCGCTGGAGCTCGACGGGGGTGTTTTTTGACGCCGACGCCGACGGCCTGCTCGACCTGTTCGTCTGCCGCTACGGCAAATGGACCCCGGAGGACAACCCGTTCTGCGGCGACCGGGCCCGTGGCCGGCGCGTGTTCTGCAGTCCGATAACGGTCGAGCCGGAGGCCGATTCGCTGTGGCACAACGACGGCGACGGGAGCTTCCGCGACGTCACGGCCGATGCCGGTCTCGACGGCCGCCCGGTGCGCGGGCTCGGCGTGGTGGCCACGCGGCTCGACGACGACGAATGGATCGACCTGTACGTCGCCAACGACCTCAATCCCAATCAATTGTTTCTGGGCGGTCCGGACGGACGGTTCCGCGATGCCAGCGACCTGTCGGGCACGGCGTTCGATTCGCTGGGGCGCGTGAAGTCGAGCATGGGGGTCGACGCCGCCGACACCACCGGGTCGGGACGCTGCGACCTGATCGTCACGGACTTCGAGGGGGAGTACGACCTGTTCTTCGCCAACGCGGGCGGGGGCACGTTTCACGATGCCAGCGAGCGCAGCGGGATCGGCCCCCCGGGGCTGCCGCTGGTCGGCTGGGGGGTGCAGTTCGCCGACTTCGACGGCGACGGCCGCGAGGACGTGGTCATCGCCAACGGCCACGTGGGGGACGAACGGCGCGAGGTCCGCGGGGCCGAGAGCCTGCGGCAGCCGCTGCTCGTGCTCGCCAATCGGGGCACCCGGTTCGCCCCCGTGCCCGCCGCCACGCTCGGCACGCCATTCGTCGATCTCCACCAGGGGCGGGCGGTGGTCGCCGCCGATCTCGACGGCGACGGCGACGCCGACCTCGCCTTCAACCACCGCGACGAGCCGGCCGCCCTGCTCCGCAACGATGCCGCCTCGGCGGCGACCGCGACGCAGGCGCTCGTCGTCCGCCTCGTGGGCACGCGCGGCAACCGCGACGCGATCGGCTCGAGCGTCACCCTGCGCGGCTCCACCGGGCCGACGCAGCACCGCCCCGTCAAGGGAGGCGGGGGCTATCTGTCGTCGCGTGATCCGCGCCTGGCGTTCGCCGTGTTGCGGACCGAGCCGTCGGCAGGGCTCGAGATCCGCTGGCCCCACGGCGGCCGTTCGTCGGTCGCGGGTCTCGCCGCTGGGCGCGAGTATGTCGTGATCGAGCCGACCACCGCCGACGGGGATCCGACCGTCGTCGACCTGGGGGAGGTCCGATGAGCGTGGTCCAGCGAACCTGCGCGACGCGCCAGTGGCGGCTGGTGGCGATTGTCGGTGTCGGGAGCTTGGCGGCGCTCGCGATTGTCGGCGGCTGCAGCCGTTCTCCGCCCGCCCCGGCGGCAGGAGCGCGGCCTGCCGCAGGCGCGGCGGCGGCGCCGCGGGCCGCCGAGCCGGTCGTGGCGCCCGAGCGGTCGCCGGGCCGCTCCACCGCCAGCCAACGGGGCGCCGTCACGCCGGTGTTCACCGACGTGGCCCGCGCCGCGGGGGTCGACTTCACGTTCGACCGCGACGCGGTGCCCGGGCGCTGGTTGGTCGTCGAGATCATGGGCGGGGGCGTGGCCTGGATCGACTTCGACCGCGACGGCTGGCTCGACCTGTTTCTCACCAACGGTGGCCGGATCGAGTATTCGAAGGGGCCCGAGCGCGACGCGCCCGATCGGCTGTTCCGCAGCCGTGGCCGTGGGGCCGACGGCAGCGTGAGCTTCACCGACGTCACCGCGCCGGCGGCGGTCGTCGATCCGACCTACAGCCAGGGTGTGGCGGTCGGGGATTACGACGCCGACGGGTTCCCCGACCTGTACCTGGCCAACTACGGCCCCAACGCCCTGCTGCGCAACAACGGCGACGGGACGTTCACCGCCGTGACCGGCCCGGCCGGCGTCGGCGACGACAACTGGGGCACCGGCGCCGTGTTCACCGACCTCGACTTCGACGGCATCCTCGACATCTACGTCACCAATTTCCTCGACAACGTGCCGGCCAACGCGCGCCCCTGCTTCGTCGGCGCCGAAGTCGTCGGCGCGACCGAATATGCCTCGCGCGAGGGCTACTGCGGTCCGGGCAATTACCGCGGCGAGCAGGACGCCGTGTACCGCGGCCGCGGCGACGGGACCTTCGCCCCTGCGGCGGCCGAGCTGGGATTCGTGGAGAGCGAGGGGGCGGGCAAGGGGTTGTGTGTCGCCGTCGCCGATCTCGACGACGACCTCAAGCCCGAGATCTACGTCGGCAACGACATGACCCCGAACTACCTGTATGTCGCCGGCACCAGCACCGAGCCGACGCCGACCGGATCGGTGCCGCGCGTCCGCTACGAGGAAGTGGCGTTCGACCGCGGCTGTGCGGTGAGCGACCGCGGGGAGAACGAGGCCACGATGGGGATCGTGATCGACGACCTCAACGACGACGCCCGCCCCGACATCTTCCTGTGCCACTTCTACAAGGCGAAGAACACGCTCTACCACAACCTCGGCCGGCTCCAATTCGCCGACGAGAGCCGGCGGACGCGGATCGCTGCCACGAGCTTCGACAATCTCGGCTTCGGGACCGTCGCACTCGACTGGGACCGCGACGGAAAGCTCGAGATGTTCAACGCCACCGGCCACGTCCTCGGCCCGAACTACATCCCCGAGCGGATGACCCCGCAGCTCCTGCGGCGGATCGACAAGGAGCGGTTCGCCGACGTCTCCGCCGACGTCGTCGGTGACTACTTCCACGGCACCTACCTCGGCCGTGGCGTCGCCGGGGGCGACTATGACAACGACGGCGACCTCGACATCGCCGTCGCCCACAACGATTCCCCGTTCGCGCTGTTGCGCAACGACACCGCGGCACCGGGGCGGTTCCTCGGCCTCGAGCTCGAGACGGCCGGCCGAGTCCCGCCGGTCGGCGGCCGCGTCGAGATGGTGTGCGGGCCGATCCGGATGGTGCGGCCGGTCGTCGCCGGGGGCAGCTACATGGCCAGCCACGACCCGCGGCTCCTGTTCACGCTGCCGCCGGGAAGCGAACCGGCCGCCGTCACGATCCACTGGCCGTCGGGGCGCGTCGATCGGGTCTCGCTCGGCGGCGACCGCCATTGGCGCGTGACCGAGGGGCAGGAGCCGGTCCCGCTCGACGACTCGGGGCGCCCGAGCGGAGGCCGGTCATGAGCCGTCCCTCGTCGTGGTACCGGTTCGGTCGGCTGGTGGCGCTCGTCGTCGTGTCGGTCGCCGGGGCGCTGGCAGTCGCGCTCGGTGCCGAGTGGTGGCAGGAGTGGCCGCTCCGCAAGGCGCGGACGGCGCTGGCCGCCGGCGACGCGGCGCGGGCGGTGGCGCTGACCGACTACTTCCTCGACGCCCACCCCGACCATGGCGAGGCGTCGGCCCTCAAGGCGCGGTCGCTGATGGCCCGCGGCGAGGCCCGCGTGGGCCAAGGCGACACCCGCGGGGCCGTCGAGGATGCCCGCGCGGCGGCCGGGCTCTATGACCGTGTCGGGGCGGCGACTCCCGACGACATGCACGCCTGGGCGCGGGCCTATCTGGTGCAGGAGTCGTGGTCCCGGGGGGTCCAGTTCCTCAAGCAGTACCTGCGGCTGCGTCCCGACGACCCCGACGCCCTGTACGAATTGGCGATGAGCGAGGCGCGGATCGGGCTGTTCGAAGACGCCCTGGCCGCTGCCGGCCGCTACACCGCCTGCCCGGGTCAGGAAGCCCGCGGCACGCTCCTTCAGGCGATCCTTCACCACGACATCCAGGACGACGACGCCGCCCTCGCGGCATTTTCGCGTGTGACCGAGATGGCGCCCACGGCCGAGGGGCTCCAGCTACCGCCGGCGGAGGTCTGGTTCCTGTACGGCAGCCTGCTCCTCGCCGAGGGCGACGCGCCGGCGGCCATCGGCTGGTTGGAGAAGAGCCAGGCGATCCGCCCGTCGGCAGCCACGCTCTACGAGCTGGGGCGGGCGAAGAACCAAACCGGCGAAGCCGCCGCAGCCGTCGCGGCGTGGAAGCAGGCCGTCGAGCTCGACCCGCGCGGCGTGTCGCCGCGCGAGGCGCTCGCCGAGGAATCACTCACCGCCGGACGGATCGACGAGGCGGCCGAGTGGCTCGCGCCGCTCGAGGCCGTCGCGGCTGAACGGACGGAGACGGCGTATCTGTTCCAGCGGCTCGCCGCCGCCCGCCGCGACACCGAGGCATTCGAGCGCTGGAAAGCCCTGGCCGACCGATTGCGGAGTCACGGCCGGCGGATCCAGTCGCTCGAGAGCCTGATGGTCTCGACTCCGGCGTCCCCCTGGGCGATCGCCCTCCGCGCCCACCGCTTCGCGTCGGCGGGCAACTGGGCCGAGGCGCAGGACCTCCTGCTCGCCGTCACCGGGACCTATGACGACGAGCCCTTCATCCGCGACCTGCGCGCGGCGATCCGGTCGCGCGGAAAGCTGCCATCGCTGGAAGGCGTACCGATCGAGGCCCATTGAGCATCGAGACGCCCGCCGTCCGACCGGCTCACTTGTTCTGCTGCTGCTGGTACTTGGGCTGCATGTTGGCGGGCATGTTCTGCATCGCGCGCTCGCGGGGGCTGATTCCCGTGTCGACCGTCGAGGGCTTCTCCGGCGGAGGCGCCTTCGTGCAGCCACTCGCCGCCATCACCGCCGCCACCATCGCCACGGCAACCAGTCCGCGTGTCATCGCCACGTCTCCGTCGCACGCCTTGCGAGGTGCCGCGTCCGCGTGGACGCGCTCGTCACCCCCCACCACCTGTCGTATTGTCATCGATTCCCGCCCGTCGGGCAAAGGGCAGCCGCCGAACCGGGCGTTGATCTCCCACGCCACGCGTCCGGGAGCCGCACTGACCGGGGACGCGAGCGCCGCGCGGGCCGCCGCCCAGCCAGCCGCCTCCCGGGGGCGATTCAGGTCGCGATAAAACGCCTCCATCTCCGCGAGGAGCGCCGGGTCCGACAGGTCGGCCAGCCGCTTGAAGAGCCGCTGATGGACCTCTTCCTTCATGAGCCGTTCGATCCGCCGCGCTTCCTCGCGCCGGGCGTTGGCCCCCTGCTCGTCGCCGGCCCGGGCGAGGCACGTCGCCGAACGATTGACGGTCTGCCAATCGACAGGTCCGGGCCAGATTGCCAGCGCTTCATCGTAGGCGGTCACGGCGCCGGCCGCGTCCCCGTCCGCATCGGCCAGCACCCGGCCGCGTGCCAAGGCATACCGGCGGCTACGGTCCGAGGCGGGCCAGCGGGCGAATGCCTCGGCGGCCTTCTCCGCTTCCCCGACGTCGCACAGGACGTCGATTTCGGTCGACAGCCAATAGGGATCGCCGCGCCCCTCGGGCGGCACCACCGTCGCCGCACGATCGAGAACCTCGACGGCGACCTCCGGTTCACCGCGCGACAGGAACCATCGGGCCAGCGCCGCATGGCCCCAGGGCTCGGTCGGCTCGGCGCGGACGAACCGCTGCAGGCGCCGACCCTCGACGATATCGACCGGGTCGGAGATCGCCTGCCGAAACCCCATCAGCGTGTCGAATTCGGCCAGCGTGGTCTGCGGAAAGAACTGGCTGGCATACCACTCGCGCAGGCGCAGGGGCCGCTCGGCTTCCGGGCTCAGTTCGTACGCCTTCCAAAACAGCTCCTCGACGTCGTCGATCCGTCCGATCAACTCGAACAGCCGCCAGGCGAGCAGATGGGCCTCGAGCGACTCCGGATCGAGCTTCATCGCGCGCTCGAGGCTCCGCCACGCGGCGACCGGCTCGTAGCGCAGGAAGAGGTGGACACGCGCCGCGGCGATCCGTGCGGCCGCGGCTTCGGGGGCGTCGTCGGGGATCTGCTCGAGTCGCTCGATCGACTCGGTGATCCGCTGCAGGAGCGGCAGGCCATCGTCTTTCACCAACGCCTCGGCCCGCAGCATGTTGGCCGAGGGATCGCGCGGGTGGAGCCTGAGGTAGCGCTCGAGCGGCGCGTGGACGTCGGACCACAGGCCGTGCTTGGCCAGGCCCTGGGCCATCGACAGGCCGGCCTGACACCATGCGGCGAGGCCGACGGCTCCCGCCACGAGTCCACAAACGACGAGGGCCGCGAGGCCCCGGTAGCGACCGGAAACCCCGCGGCCCACGACATGGCTCTTTGGCATGCTCGGAGATCACTCCGAATTTGCGGTGTTTTCGCGACCGGCCCGCGTGCCCATCGCCCACCACACGTCGTTGGCGACGTTGTTGGAGACGGAACGGACCGACCCGTCCACCATGCCGACGTTGACGAGGCCGGAGTGCTCGCTCGTCGCGGCAAGGGCGTTTGAACCACCCCAGTCGCCGGCGTCGTTCCACGAGTGGCAACTCTTCTCGTTGGGCATCATCGTGTGGGAGTAGGCAGCACCGACCGCCGCCATGCCCCACGACCAGCTGCCGCCACGCATCACGCGGCCACCGCCGGCGTCGTTGAGGCTCGTGAGCGAGAGGCAGCTGTTGCGGACCTCCGCCGTCGAGTTGCCATTCGCCCAGTTGTAGACCTGCTGCCGGTGGAGGGACGGGTCATTGGTGATGTTGCCGGCCCAGCTCTCGATCACGAATTCCGAGTAGGCGGCAGTCTTGCTCGAGCCGTCGGGGATGCTCGCGAACGTCCGCGGCGGATCGTTCCAGGTTTGCGGGCTGGCGTGGCCCCCCGCCATCAGGCCGTTATGACGACCGTCGTTGGCCTGCCGGGCACCTATCGTCGCATGCGGCGGGTCGAACGCCGTGCCCATGTTGATCGAGTAGGTGTGGTTGGCGTTGTTGTTGCCGATCCGATTGGGATTCGACGGGCAGTTGAACACGGAGATCTTCGTGTTGAGAGCGACCTGGTTGTTGCCGCTCCAACCTTCGTAATAGCTGCCGCCGTCCTTCGCACCCGAGAGGGCGTTCCAGGTGGTCGCCTGCTCGATGTAAGGCAGGAGGTAGACCTTGTCGGAGAAGTAGTACGCGCCGCCCCAGTTGTCGCCCCAGCCGACGGTCAGCGGGAACTGCTTCTTGGCGTCGTGATGATTTTGCAGGCCGAGCAGGATCTGCTTGAGGTTGTTGGTGCACTGCGACCGCCGTGCGGCTTCACGGGCGGCCTGCACGGCCGGCAGCAACAGGCCGACGAGCGTGCCGATGATCGCGATGACGACGAGCAGTTCGACGAGCGTGAATGCCCGTCGACTGCGGGTGTAGACCTGGGTACTCATGAGAAGGCTCCAAGTGGCAAAAATGAATGAAACAACCGCCAGCGATCCGCTACGGATCAATCGGCCTCGAGCGTCCATCCCCCTAAATCGACTCTGGCGAAGGATAGCGATCGGCGTCACAATCGGCAATTCCTGGCAAGGGGTTGCAGCGGTTTTTTGCCGTCGCGAAACGGTTCGAGGTCGACCGTCAGGCACCTCCTGCGAGGGGTGTGGCCAGGAGTGGCCCGATGCTCGCGCCGAGCATTTTGAGACTGGCGATCGCCAAGACGATCGCCAGGAGCACGCGCAGCGACCGGACCGGGAGCTGAAAGGCCCCCGCCTGGGAGCCGAGCAAGCCGCCGATCGCAGCGGCTGCGACCACGGTTTTCCCGGCGATCTGTGGGGTCGACGCCGACATACCGAGCGCCACGAGGCCCGCGATCGAATTGACCAGGATGAAGGGCGCCGTGACCCCGGCGACCGTCTTGAGGGGTGCCGCCCGTGCCGCCAACAGGGCTGGCGTCAGGAAAATACCCCCGCCCACGCCGGTCAGGCCGGAGAGCAGCCCGATCGCTCCCCCGAGGAATGTCAGTTGCCATGTCGGCAACGCCCTCGGAAGCGGCGGGGCGGCCGGCGCGCTGGGTTTCGGGACACTGGCGATCGCCTGCTGCACTGCCGACCAGGCCAGCACCGCCCCGAGCAGCGCCTCGAGCCAGTGGACCGGGAGCGTCGTTCGCCCACCGAGCCACGCGCAAGGAGCGCTCGCCAGCGCCAGCGGCACGAGGAATCCGAGCCGCAGGTGGCCGGCCCGGGCAAACTGAACCGTCGCGATCGCGGCGACGACCACGT